>Ga0105047_10009052_pt1 | contig 16473 bp, 17 predicted proteins | sample MAT04_FD_78384 | JGI IMG/M metagenome (GOLD analysis project Ga0105047, IMG submission 78384) | Freshwater microbial communities from Lake Fryxell liftoff mats and glacier meltwater in Antarctica - MAT-04 (megahit assembly) | ecosystem: Environmental > Aquatic > Freshwater > Ice > Liftoff...
GACAAAATCCAGTATTTCATTTCTGTCTGCAAAAAGTAGAGGACGAATGATATTATTATTTTTTTGCAAAAAACCATCCAATCCATCTAGACCACTGCCTCGCATAAGGTGTATCAAAAATGTTTCTGCTTCATCATCTCTATGATGTGCTGTAGCTATGTAGTCGAAATGTTCTTCAACTGAAATTTTATTTAGCCATTCATACCTAATCGATCGGGCGGTATCATGCATATTTCCGACGATAAAAATATTAGGGTCAATGTGATGGATGAAAAATGGAATTTCATTTTTTTCACAATATTTCTGAACAAAATTTTGGTCCGCATCAGATTCCTTGCCTCGAAGATGATGGTTGATGTGCGCAACTCCAATAGAAATATTTGCTTGCAAAAATAAGGTAACCATAGCCATAGAATCCATGCCACCGGAAACTGCCAGCAGGATTCTGTCATTTTTTGTTAATAATTTTTCTTCCTTAATATATGATAAAAACTTATCAAGCATTACATTTGCATCTTAATCAGTCCACAAATTAATTATAAAATTAACTTTTATGAAAATCCAATCCATTCTATTTATTTTTTTGCTCATTTTTTTGGTATCCTGTAAAATGGATAATCAAGCTACCACTCCATCTGTGAAGGCTGAAAACATGAAAAAGAATGTAGGTGATGCCTACGCCATGCTAAATCAGGAAGATTTTAAAGCGGGTGAAATTAAGTCAGAGCGGATAGCTGCAATGGAAGCCCTTAATTTCAGAATGAAAGAATCGGGAAATAAATCCTACACCATTATGGATAAGGATATCTGGGTATATGACGGTGTAGTAAAAAACAGTGATATGGTGACGGGAGATTCTCTCGGCGGCCGATGGATAGATTTTAAGGATGACCTGACTTATGAATACGGCAGATATGATCAAAAAGAAGGCACCGGTAAATACTTTTATGATATGGAAAAAGCTTTTTTATTGCTCATAGATGACAATGAAGGGATGAAGCCGCAGGAATTTGAAGTAAAGATGAACAATGATATGTTGGTAATCGTCGGTCACTACACGTATAAGGACAATAATATGCAGGCAAAACTTAACCGACAGCCTTCATTCCCGATAAAAAAATAGGTGAAATATTGTTTTACCTTTTTTAAACAGATACAGGCAAATTGTTGATTTGCAGGCAAAATGATCTTGATTGGATTTGAAATTACTTATTTCTTATTGTCACCAAGACACAATTATTTTCATTAAAAATATACGGCTTTCAAAAAAAATCATAGTTTTATCCAAAATTTTGATTTTATGTTTTTTAAATGCTTAAGAAGTGTAGTATTTTTAGCAGTATTTTTGCTAGGCTCGTTTAATTCTTTAGCTGAAATCATGGTATCATACCAAAAAGCAAATGAAATGAGTGATTTTGACTTGCCGGAATGGGCAAAAAATGCCAATATCTATGAGGTAAATATACGGCAATATACGCCTGAAGGCACTTTTAACGCTTTTAAGAAACACCTGCCAAGACTTAAAAAAATGGGGGTAGACATCTTATGGTTTATGCCGATTTACCCGATAAGCGAAACAAAAAAGAAAGGTACTCTGGGAAGCTATTATGCGGTGTCAGATTTCAGAAATACCAATCCAAAGTTTGGATCCTTGGATGATTTTAAAGGTATTATTGAAGAAGCCCATACCTTAGGCATGAAGATTATTCTCGACTGGGTACCCAATCATACCGGATGGGATCACGTCTGGATAAAAAATCGCCCTGATTATTATACCAAAGATGATTCGGGCAATATCACTGACCCGCTCAATGAACATGGACAATCTATGGGTTGGAATGATGTAGCAGATCTGAATTATAACAATAAAGACATGCGGCATGAAATGGTTTCAGATATGGTATTTTGGTTAAAGGAGCATCACATTGATGGATTCAGACATGATATGGCCCTCCTGGTTCCGCTGGATTTCTGGCAGGAAGCCATTATAAAATTGAGGGCAGTAAAACCTGATTTATTTATGCTGGCTGAGTCTGAGATACCTGATCATCTCACCAAGGATTGTTTTCATGCCATATACGGGTGGTCGCTTCACCATACCCTAAATGATATAGCAAAAGGTAAAAAGAAAGCTTCGGCAATTGACGAATGGTACGCCAATGAAAGACCAAAGGCGTCCAAAGGTTTGTTTATGCAATTTACTTCCAATCATGATGAAAATTCATGGTCAGGGTCAGAAATCGAAAGGATGGGGGAGGCCCATAAAGCATTTGCAGTCCTGGTCAATACACTGGACGGTATTCCTTTGACGTATAGTGGTCAGGAAGAACCTATGCCTAAAAGACTGGAGTTTTTTGAGAAAGATGATATTGGGTTTAAAAACTTTACTTACGCAGATTTCTATACAAAATTGAATACATTTAAACATGATAACCCATCGCTTTGGAATGGGATGTATGGAGGCGCAATAAAAAGAATCATGAAGGATGAAAATGTTTTTGCATTCGTACGTGAAAAAGATGGAAATAGAGTGACGGTCATCATCAATTTAAGTAAACAAAAACAAACCATAAAATCTGATACAATTATCCAAGGTACCGATATATTTACTGGCAAAAAAGTAGATTTGGTCCAAGGATCAGATTGTAGTCTTTCACCTTGGGAATATCTCCTAATCAAATAAAATTTTTATAAATCCACATTAAAAGCACAAATGAAAAAGCCCCGATTATCTAAAGCCGCCATATGGAACATGAGTGTTGGATTTCTTGGTATTCAGGCAGGATTTGCCTTGCAAAATGCCAATGCATCCAGAATTCTTCAGACCCTTGGAGCAGATACCCATCAATTAGGTTGGTTCTGGCTGGTTGCACCCATCACTGGTATGTTGGTTCAGCCTTTGATAGGTCATTATAGTGATCGGACATGGACCAAACTGGGCAGGAGAAAACCATATTTCCTGGCAGGGGCTGTCATGGCTTCCATCGGTTTGATATTGATGCCAAATGCAGGGCTATTCACTGCATTTCTTCCGGCACTTTGGGTAGGAGCCGGCATGCTGATGATCATGGATGCATCATTTAATGTGGCTATGGAGCCATTCAGGGCTTTGGTGGCGGATAAACTTTCCACAGATCAGCGTACTGCCGGTTTTGCCATTCAGACTGTACTGATAGGTTTGGGTGCAGTAGTTGGATCATGGTTGCCTACCATACTTGGCGAAGGATTTGGAAAGGATTGGGTGCCAGTCCTTTTGATCAATACGATAGGGGTAAACTGGGTACCATCATTTATATCGGACGGTTTGGGTTTTGCTACCCAGTCTGCCGCAGGTGGAGTACCTGATAATGTGATTTATGCCTTTTTATTCGGCGCAATACTATTGTTGGGTGCCATTTTATGGACACTTTTTAGCACCAGCGAATACAGTCCGGATGAGCTGGCAAAATTTGAAGACGCTCAAGGGGAAGATGAAATTGACCATACCACCAATGTCGTTACCACTATTTTTAGAGATTTTGGTAAAATGCCGGATACCATGAAACAATTGGGACTGGTACAGTTTTGTTCCTGGTTTGCTTTATTTGGTATGTGGGTCTACAGTACACCTGCTATAGCTGAACATATCTATGGTTTGACAGCGAATGATACCACTTCCCCTGAATTTCAGATTGCGGGTAATAAAGTAGGTGTTTTATTTGGGATTTATAATTTTGTATCTGCTTTATATGCCTTTGCGCTTCCATTTATAGCAAAAAAAATAGGCAGAAAATATACACACTCCATATCATTGCTTGCAGGAGGAATAGGACTGATATCGATTTATTTTATGACCAGTCCCGACACGCTCGTATATTCGATGGTTGGAGTAGGGATGGCTTGGGCGAGTATTCTGGCTATGCCTTACGCAATGCTAGCCGGCTCCATTCCGGCCAAAAAAATGGGAATTTATATGGGTATCTTTAACTTTTTTATCACTGTTCCACAGATTATCAATGGGTTGATTGGTGGTCCATTGCTCAAAAATGTATATAATAATCATTCTATTTATGCCATTGTGGTTGCCGGAATACTGATGATATTGGGCGCAGTTGCTGCAGTTTTTGTGAAGGATAAAGATGATTTGGTTTTGAGGAAGTAGAAACGGGGAGAATTGTTGATAAGACATTCATGACCTTCCCCCAAATATGGCGCTCCCGATTCTTACCATGGTGGATCCTTCTTCTATGGCCATCTTATAGTCTCCGGACATACCCATAGATATTTCTTTAAAATGGGAATCATATAAAAAAAACTGAGATTTTAAATCCAGGAATATTTTTTTTAATGTGCTGAATTCTGATCTGATTACATCTGTGTCATCTGTAAAACTGGCCATACCCATTACACCGCAGATTCTTACGTTTGGAAAAGGATGTTGTGACAGCGCAGTAAGCAGATGAATGGCTTCATTATTATTCAGTCCAAATTTTGTTTCTTCACTTGAGATATGAAACTGCAGTAAAACATCAATAATCCTGTTGTTTTTTCCCGATTCTTTATCGATGATCTGCAATAATTCAAAGCTGTCTACGGATTGGATCATGGCTACAAACGGTGCGATGTATTTCACTTTATTCTTTTGCAGATGACCGATCAGGTGCCATTGTATATCTTTTGGCAATACTTCGTACTTAGAAACCATTTCCTGCACTTTGTTCTCCCCGAAAATGTGCTGCCCTGATTGATACAATGCCAGAATGTCTTCTGTCGGTTTGGTTTTTGACACGGCGACCAGTGTTGTTTTGTGACCTGAAGTATAGGCCGATATATCTTTGTACATACTTTAAATATTAAAATAAACCTTGAAACTCAGCATCTACTTTTTCAATGACGATACCAAAGTCTTCTGGATTATTTTTAAAATCCAGGTTATCGTTATTGATCACCAGTAGATTACCTTCTTTGTAGCCATCTATCCAGGTTTCGTATCGCTCATTGAGTTTTTTTAAATAATCCAAACTCATATTTCCTTCATAGTCCCGTCCTCTGGTATGGATATGCTGTACAAGTTTTGGAATGCTTGATTTAAGATATATCAATAAGTCCGGTGGCTCTACCTGAGAAGACATCAGTCTGAATAATTCTATATAGTTGGCAAAATCACGGGATGACATCAGATTCATATCGTGCAGATTGGGTGCAAATATATGGGCGTCTTCATAAATGGTCCTGTCCTGTACTACGGTATCTTTGCCTTTTCGGATATTAAGGATCTGCTGGTATCTGCTATTGAGAAAATAAATCTGCAGATTGAAGGACCAACGTTGCATATCTTCATAAAAATCACCAAGATAAGGATTGGTAGTGGTGTCTTCATATTGTACTTCCCAACCATAATGTTTGGATAACATCTCAGATAAGGTAGTTTTTCCGGCACCGATATTGCCGGCTATAGCTATATGTTTAAGTGTATGCATAGGTTCGTTCTAATATTTTATCCAGGGTTTTGTTGGTTTAATTTACGGCAAACTGGCAACCCATATCAAAATATACATTAGCACAGTTTAAAAAACGATCAAAAATACAAATTTGAATTGATTTGTGTAATTTTGACGGATGAAAACTCTATATCGTCTAAATTTTTAAAGCTTTTGCCTATTTTGGCTTTATATTAGCGGCTGAATTAAAATAATTATAACTCATGGTCATAAATGATGAACTGATCAGCAAACTTGAAAATTTGTCTAAACTCAAACTGGATAAAGGAGAAAAGGCTGCTTTGAAAACTGAACTTGGCAGTATTGTGGATATGTTTGCCAAAATCAGTGAAGTGGACACCACCGGTATCTTACCACTCAGACATATGACCAACACTGTCAATAATATGCGTGAAGATGTCGGACATAATCAACTGACCAAAGACCAGGCATTAAAAAATGCTCCTTTGTCCATTGGACCGTATTTTGCTGTACCAAAAGTAATCGAATAAGCTATGCCAAACAATTTAATTACCATAGAAAATATATCTAAGGTCTATAAGATGGGTGATGAGATCATCAATGCCTTAAAATCTGTATCTCTTGCCATAGATAGAAACGAGTATGTGGCGCTCATGGGCCCATCAGGATCCGGTAAATCCACACTCATGAATATTCTGGGGTGTCTGGATAGCCCGACATCGGGATCTTATATACTTAATGATATTGACGTCAGCAGCATGTCAGATGGCGAACTGGCAGAAGTAAGAAACAAGCAGATAGGATTTGTTTTTCAAACTTTTAACCTTCTGCCCAGGTTGTCTGCATTGGATAATGTGGCATTGCCTTTGGTGTATGCCGGGTATAATAAACAACAAAGAATCGAAAAAGCTACTGAAGCTTTGGAGAAGGTTGGGCTCGGAGACCGAATGACCCACAAACCCAACGAACTTTCTGGAGGACAAAGACAAAGAGTAGCCATAGCCAGAGCACTCGTCAATGATCCGGCCATCATTCTGGCCGACGAACCTACAGGTAATCTGGATACTAAGACATCGGTGGAGATCATGGGAATCTTTGAGCGTATTCATAATGCTGGAAATACCATCATCGTAGTCACACACGAACCTGACATTGCTGATCATGCGCATCGTATCATCAAACTCAGGGACGGATTGGTAGAAGCCAATTACTTTAATGACAAAATAATTAAAGTCGATGATCCCAATCATCGGTATAAAGTAAAGGGATTGTAGTAGCCATTAAAAATCGATTGCAATAAAATCGAATTTTTTAATACAAATATCCTTACTTTTGTATTATAGTATACAATAAAATGGGATCATTTAGGCAGATATTACCAAATTATAGTTATCTGGAATATGAACAGTGGGAAGGCAGATGGGAAATCATTCGTGGTATAGCCATATCTATGTCTCCTATGCCAAGCCCTAAAACATCAGCGAGTATCAGCAGCGCTTTCTGAGCTGTTCAGAAAGGAATTAAGAAAAATCAATTGCCAAAATTGTAAAGTCTATCAACCTATCGATTACAAAGTGGATGATACGACGGTCATACAGCCTGACTTATTGGTCGTTTGCAAACCAATAGAGGGACACTATCTTACTTTTGCACCAGAGTTAGCGGTAGAAATACTTTCACCATCTACAGTACTTAAAGACAGGAATACCAAGTATGACATCTATCAGAATGAAGGAGTAAAATACTATATCATCGTAGATCCGGAAGAAGAAATATATGAAATATACGAGCTAAAAGAAGGTAAATATGCTAAAAAAGATGCAGCAGAGATTAACATAGATGATTGCTGTTTTAGTTTGGATTTGAAGGCCTGTTTTGAGTGAATTGGAAAAAGGTGGTAGCATTAAATTGTTAGTGTTTACGTATGATGATATACAATTAAGTTATGGGAAAATAGCTGTATAGAAAACAGTAGCAATTGAAGCAACAGATATTGGAATACCAAAAATTGCAATGACTAAAAGTGCTGATGGCTTTACACTTGCTCATGAGATTGGTCATGGAAAGTTCAGTTTGATGCATCCTGATAATGATCCTCTCCATTTAGGCAATAAAGATGGTGACTCTCCTCCTCACAATGGACCTTTTAATATTTCTGACAAACAAAATTTTATGTATAGTATATCCAACTTAAGAGTCAATAGGATTAGGCATTACCATTGGAAGAAGATTTTAACAGGTACTTACAATAATTAAATTTCACAAATGATGAATATTAAAGATGTAATGAATTTATTGGTTTTAGCAATAGTTATTTTTATTTTATTTACATGTAAAAGTAAAGCTTTCGTAAAGCCGATTGACAAAATTGATTATATTGTACATGAAGTTTACTCAGTAGATACCATTTGTAATAAATTACTAGATGCGACATGTGAAACATTAATAAATTGTCATTATAACAAATTTCTTAAAACACCTTATCCTTTTATTTACGATAAAATTGATAAAAAAAATGATATCTGAAACTTATTAGAATGTGCAGTGCAAATTAATTCCAGAAGAGATAAATATTTTGAAACAACAAGTAATATTCTTAATCATTATTATTTAACCAATTTTAATAAAGCAAAAATTAATGGAGGAAGTATATTAATTTCAGGTGTTCATAAAAACAACCGATTATATAACATATTAAGCAATTGGAATTCAAAAGAATCATTTAATATATGTATCCTTTATATGAGTGAAAATGTACACGATTCAATGGGACACGGGGATTGTAATAATCTGACAATAGATTTTATGAATACTATAGTACTCTCTAAAATAAAATCAATATACAATCAAGACCCAGATCAGTTTTATTTAAATTTAACTAAACATATGGATAATGAGCAAAACTATGAAGATTGCTTTGACTCCGTCTTTAAAATAATGTATCCAGCGCTCAAAAAAGCCTGGGAAGAAGAAAAAATTGTCCTAAAAACTGATCAAATCAAAATTGATAAATAAAATATTTAGAAAAACTAATAAAAAATATTTGTGCAATAACATTACAGCAGGTGTTTACATTTTAAAATTGAGTTCGGATGTCAGGATTATCGGAACAAAAAAATTAATCAAAATCTAAAAATTTATGAAAACCATTCCATTTTTTATCTAATTTTATTATTTTCTATCATTTCCTGCACGGAGGATTCAAATTCATTACAGTTCCCCGTGAGTTATGATTATCATAGTGGTATGGTGAGAGATCAAAGCGTATTTGCTGTGGTCAATGGCTTACCGGTGAAACTGAATCAGAATACGGGTTCATTTGCATCCATCCACAAGTTATATAAAGATACGATTAATGCTATTCTGGACGTCATTTTTGAAGATATTCCAAAAATCACATCATTTGAATTGGTATCAGAAAGTTTGATGAAGTCTACGGTCTTAGATAATGGATCAATAGAAATAACCGAAGGTGCGGTAACCATATCAGGTACTAAAATAACAGGCGATGGAAATGATGTAGTATTGCGTTTTTCTGAAAATTATAGTGAATTGTACTTATGTGGTGTGATACAGACTGTAAAAGTTAGTTCAACTGGCGGATCGACATATTATGATGAAAATTTTGATTATTGTACCACCATTGATGCCATGAAATCAGCAGAAGACATATTAAAAAGCAAACCTGCTTCTTTGAGATACGATACTATAGGGATTAGTTTTGTAGATATGATCTATCGCAAAAGGTAACCAAAAAGGGTTAAATTTTATGAAAAAAATCTGATGCACTTTATTCGCAATCAGACTTTTTATTTTATGACCATTTGGTTGCATCTTTTAATACTTCCCATAAATAGCCGTAACAAACGGACCATTCAAAAAATCTGTGGTAGACAGTTGGCTTTGAAGTATGGTACCTTTCCACTTATGTGTCAATAGCATGTATGCAACCTCACAAAGTGGTGCTGCGGTAGAGGTTTGAATAGCTCGTAACCTTTTTTTACCCACTAAGGATGGGAAAATTTTGTAAGATTTCTCTTTGCGTCTGAGTCTGCCATGTATATCTTTCCCTTCTACAGAGGCATAGACGACCACTACATCATCTTCTACACTGGGTATATTTTCCAGCATGATGTTTTCGAGTGCTTTGATGCGGTCATCACTATTGGTAATGGTGGACATGGTATTTTTTACCCATTGATAATGGCCGGGATATCTTATGGTTTTGTAATCCAGATCTTTAACTTTGCCTGCAAATGCATCGGGGAAATCAGCGGCACCACCCGATGTAAAATTGTCTTCATATTCATCTCCATCGATGATAAGTCGTTCGAGTCCGGAAAGGGCAGGGACTTTTATTTTTTTAAAGTTTCTTACTATTTCAGCATCTTTGAGATATTCCGTAGCCACACCTATCGGACTCCAGGTAAAAGCATAATAGTGTGGCGAAGGCGCATTTTTACTAATGGCACCCACTTTCATATGCATACTGTTGACGATGTCTACCCCAAAATCTTCCCGAAACTCTTCATATAGTTTATGGGCCAACACATTGATAAAGCCAGGTGCTAAGCCTGTCTGAAGTACAAATGCGGTATCAGCATCTTTAGATATTTCTATGACATCTTTGGTTTCTTGCACATACTCCGTAAGATTAGCATAATGACAATGGTGTTGTTTAGCAAGAGCAGCCATGCGGGGAGCCTGATTTCCTGGTAGGCAATCGAGGATAATATCACATTTTTTAAGCACATCATCAATGTATTCGTTGCTTCCTTCCTTAGGCATCAATACCCCGTGGAGTTGTGGATGAAGACTTGAGCCTTCGGTCACAAATTGTATGGCTGTATCTATGGCTTGTTGATAGACATCTCCAAAATATATGGTAGCTTTAAAAACTTTTGATTCTGATAAAATAAGGCCTACAGCCTGACCTATACCGCCGCTTCCGGCAATAAAAATATGCGCATTCATGATATTATATGGTTTGGTTAGGATAAAACGGAACCACTTTTTATGGCTATTCCGGTAAAATTGCCGCAAATATAGATCATTTTAGATTTTAAACTTCAGGGATGACTATAATCATGCGGTTTTTTAACGCGGATGAAAGAAAGCCCAAAATAGATAACCCTATGAATTTGAGCCACTTTTAAATATTACATTATTATATAAATTGTATAATATTGATATCTTGTTAAAAATATATTACAAATTATTTTAATATGATATTTATTCCAATTATCTTTGTCCTGCAATTATTTCATTCCAGTAGGACATATATTAATTCAAAATTTTTTATAAGGATAATTTTACAGCATACTTGACATAAATTTCGGCCTTTCTATGATGCCTGTTATGCTGTTTTGTCTTTTTGTCTTTTGTGAAAGTTATAATAAGAGTGAAACAGGAGTATTTATTTTAAAAAACCGATTTAAGTATGGCTTCCAAAAAGCAAAAACCGAAAGACAGCGCCAAACCCCGCTTCAACTGGCGTGATGAAAGATTGCCCAAAATATTTGGCGTAATCCTTATCCTTGCAGCGATCTATCTTGCTATTGCATTTGTATCCTATCTCTACACCTGGAAGATGGACCAGGATAAAGTATTGAGATTTTCTTGGGGTATGCTGATGCAGGGTGATCTGAGTGTTCAGAACTGGCTCGGAAGATTGGGTGCTATTATTTCCAATATGTTTTTTTACTGGGGATTTGGTCTTCCTTCCATGATCTTTGTTGTACTGCTCATAAGATTGGGCATGGATCTGGTCAGAAGGAGATCTCTGATACCATTTATGGTTTTTGCAAGAAACTTTTTTGTTATCATGGCATTTTTTTCCTTGGTTCTGGAGTTTGTCTTCAGAAGGTCTGAGTTTACTTGGGGAGGAGCATTTGGTGAAAGTACTTGTTTTTGGCTGACCAATTTTATAGGCCAGATCGGCTTATTTTTCCTCTTGTTGTTTACCATGGGAGCATATGTCATGTGGAGATTTAATCCCAATTTTGATAATCTGACTTTCAGCAATCCGCTGGCAGGAATACATATGCCTTCCATCTCCATGGACTTCTTCAAAGGGATGGAAGATGCGGAAATAAAACCTAAAAAAACAAAAAGCACTGTCGAAAATCTGACGGACGATATAGAAGAATTATTTTTACAGACTTTAAGGCCCTCCGGTTCCCAAGGCCGGGAGGGGGCCATCCCACCGACCCACACCGCTGACGCTAAGGCCGGATCAAATCACCACGAACTGGAATTTGATCTGCCTGCTGCAGCAGTTGCAGCAAAAGCAGCTTCATATAATACCAATCCTGATCTTGAGCTGGATTTTGGACAGGAAGAAGTGAAGTCAGATCGTGCAAAATTTGATTTTGATGAGGTAGGGCCAACACTCGCTAAAGTACCGGTTGCACCCGAAACTGAAATAGAAGCCATCAAGCTGGAAGACGATATGGAACCTTACGATCCTACAGCAGATTTATCCAGATTTAAAATGCCTACCATCGATCTTCTGTTGGATTATGCCGATCAGAAAGTGGAAGTGGACAGATCAGAACTGGAAGCCAACAAAGACCAGATCATCGCAACATTGCTCAATTATAAAATAGAAATCACTAAAATCAGAGCCACCATAGGGCCAACCGTTACATTGTACGAAATTGTACCTGCACCAGGTGTAAAGATATCAAAGATCAAAAATCTGGAAGACGATATTGCTTTGAGTTTATCAGCTTTGGGTATCAGAATCATTGCCCCTATACCGGGCAAAGGTACGATCGGTATCGAAGTGCCTAATAAAAACAAACAGATTGTTTCGCTGAAGGAATTGCTTATGTCTGAAAAATTTACACAGACAAAGATGGCATTACCGATAGCATTGGGAAAGACCATATCCAACGAAGTATTTGTAGCTGACCTTGCTAAAATGCCACATTTGTTGGTCGCCGGTGCTACAGGACAAGGAAAATCAGTCGGTATCAATGCCATACTGATGTCTCTGCTTTATAAAAAACACCCATCTCAGGTAAAACTGGTACTGATTGACCCAAAAAAGGTGGAGTTATTCCCTTATGGGCACTTGGATCAGCATTATCTGGCATTTTTACATGATCAGGATGAGCCTATCATTACTGAAACCAGTAAAGTAATCAATACCTTAAATTCACTTTGCATAGAAATGGACAACAGGTATGATTTGCTTAAAAAAGCCAGGGTACGTAATCTTAATGAATACAATGAAAAATTTACGGACAGAAAACTGAGTCCTAAAGAAGGACATAAATTTTTGCCTTACATCGTATTGGTTATCGATGAGTTTGCAGATTTGATCATGACCGCAGGTAAGGAAGTAGAGTTGCCCATAGCCAGATTGGCACAGTTGGCCAGAGCGATAGGTATTCATTTGATTATAGCCACTCAGCGTCCGTCCGTCAATATCATTACAGGTATTATAAAAGCCAACTTCCCAGCCAGACTTGCATTTAAAGTCACATCCAAAATTGACTCAAGGACTATTCTAGATGGTGGTGGGGCTGACCAATTGATCGGAGCTGGAGATATGTTATTGTCTATCGGAAGTACCAATATAAGACTTCAATGCCCTTTTGTTGATACCCCTGAAGTGGAAAGTGTCATAAAGCATATAGCTGACCAACAGGGATTTGCTGAGCCATTCTACTTGCCTGAATATAAAAATGACGATGAATCAACAGGTAATTCTGATTTAAAAATTTCAGATCTAGATGAAAATTTCGATGATGCTGCCCGGTTAATTATTTCAGCGCAGCATGGTTCTACGTCACTTATCCAGCGCAAGATGCAGTTGGGGTACAACAGAGCAGGTCGTATTATGGATCAGATGGAACAGTTAGGCATAGTTGGACCAGCTCAAGGCAGTAAACCCAGAGAAGTACTTTTTTACTCTATAGATGAACTGAATACTTTCCTGACATCACTCAGGAATAGATAAAGATTAATTTTTTTAAGACCCTAAAATGCCCGGATGGATGAATGTCAGTTCGGGTATTTTTTTTATATTTTTGAGACAAGTTGTTACCTTAATATTTGATCACTTCATCACTAAATCAAGAGAATAAGGCTTTAATCATTAACTCATTCACTCTTTTAATAAAAAATTATTTTACCACTTGTAATTTACAATCAAAGGTTTGCTCACGTACGGATTATCCCTTATATAAAATCGCCATGGCCTATGTGCACAAGCGCCAACAAGGTGGCTCATGCCTACTCTTGGCCCGCAAATAATGTTGTGTTCTTGAATGATCAAATCGCTTTTTAACAATAAAAGAGATTGCTGGTGGTCATACAAAAGACTGCCGTTGTTTTCTTTTGAAATGCCTAATGCTACAGCAAGTTTTCCTGGGCCATTTGTTAATTCAGGATTCAATGATAAAACATTTCTTCTTTTTAGCATGATTTCTATTCCTTCCAAAGGCTCTAGAGCTCTGATGAGGATAGCATGTGCGTCACCTTCAGGACCGGTCACAATATTGAGCATCGGATGAATGCCATAACAAATATATACGTATACAGTGCCTCCTTGTGCATACATTGTTTTAGTTCTTTCAGTATATCTACCGCCGAATGCATGACAACCTTTATCATCTGGACCTCGATAGGCCTCTGTCTCTACGATGATACCCGAAGTGATTTTACCATCTATCTGCGTTATTATTAATTTTCCCAGAAGTTCTTTTGCCAATTGGACTACATCATCATTTTGGTAGAAATTTTTTGGCAATACATATACTTTGTGTTCCATTTTAAAATAAAATTGTACTTTTGGCAGAACAAGAACTGGCAAAATGACTTCAATACAAGAACACAAATATAGCATTCTTAAAGATATCTGGGGATTTACTTCCTTTAGATCAGATCAGAGTGCCATCATAGATCATGTACTCGCAGGTCACGATAGTCTCGTGATCATGCCTACCGGCGGAGGTAAATCACTATGTTATCAATTACCGGCATTGATTTTTCCCGGTTTGTCCATAGTGGTCTCGCCATTGATTGCCTTAATGAATGATCAGGTCACCGCTCTTCTGCTCTCCGGAGTCAAAGTGGCGGCATTTCATTCCAACATGACCCGCAATGAACAGGCTCAGGTGGAACAAAAACTTAGACAAGGGGAAATAAAATTATTGTACGTGTCGCCTGAAAGAATCAATGCACCTGGCTTTGCTGATTTTTTACAAACACTCAACATCAGTCTTTTTGCCATAGATGAAGCCCATTGTGTATCCGTTTGGGGCAATGATTTCAGGCCTGACTATGTTTTACTCAATAAGATAAGAGACAGATTTACACATGTCCCATTTATTGCGCTTACTGCTACAGCAGATGCCGCCACCCAAAACGATATTTGCAGACAGTTACATCTTAAAAATCCTGAAATTTTTGTTTCCAGTTTTGAACGAAAAAATATAACCACTGAATCACGCCCAGCAGAACAGAAATATCGTCAAACGGTTGATTTTTTATTGAAAGCAAAAGATAAAAGCGGCATTATTTATTGTCTCAGTCGCAAAGAGACTGAAAAAATCTCTGCAAAACTTCGTCAGGCTGGACTTAATTGTGATTATTACCATGCTGGTATGGATGCTGAAGACCGGAAGCGGGTTCAAAAAGAGTTTCAGGACGATAAAATCCAATTTATCTGTGCCACTATAGCCTTCGGTATGGGTATAGACAAAAGCAATATTCGTTGGATCATTCATTTTGCCATGCCCAAGAATCTGGAAGGATATTACCAAGAGATCGGTAGAGCAGGCAGAGATGGTACTCCGGCGCAAGCATTGCTTTTTTATAGTTGGGGCGACTACATCATGCTGAAAAAGTTTATCGACGACAGTCAGGCCAATGAAGAATTCAAAACCGTGCAGTATGCAAAACTGGAACGTATGTGGGAATATGCTTCTGCCAATGAATGTCGTACTAATTTGGTGTTGAACTACTTTGGTGAGTTCAGATCTGAACCTTGTATGCATTGTGACAATTGTCTCGTTCCACCCAAAAGTATAGATGCAACCATCACGGCCCAGAAAGCCCTATCTGCAGTAGTCAGATGTAACGAAAATGTGGGATTAAATTTGTTGATAGATGTGCTCAGGGGATCTTACAGAGCAGAAGTGCGTGAAGGCGGATACGATCAGATCAGAACATTCGGCGCTGGAAAAGACATATCATTTATCAATTGGAAAATATATATCACCCAACTCATCAACCAAGGCTATATTCGCATAGATTACACAGACCATTTTAAACTTAAAACAACGCCACTCACTAGGGAAGTGCTTTTTGAAGGAAAAAAAGTTAGATTGGTAGATTTGAATTATACTGATCTTGTGGTCGAAAAAGAAAAGCCAAAGCAAAAAAAATTATTGCTTGAAGATGAACTCTTGAAGCGTCTAAAAGAATGGCGTACTGAGTTAGCCAAACAAAAACAGGTACCTGCTTATGTGATATTCAGTGACAAGGTTTTCGAAAATATTGTGGCATCCAAACCATCCACTACGGCTGATCTGTTGAATATTGAAGGAATAGGAAAGGTCAAAATGGAGCAATATGGTCAAGATATTCTGGCCATTATACAAGGTTTTCTGGCATCACAGGACATAGTGAAAAATGTAAAAGGTCAAACCTACATCGAAACACTGCATCTGTATAAAGAAGGATTTACGCCATCTGAGATTGCCAAGGCGAGGGACATGTCAGAAACCACGGTATATTCGCATTTGGCTTACTTATATACTAAAGATGAGCCGGTAGATATACTGAAATATGTCTCTATGGAAGAAGTAAGTCTGGTACAGGAAGCATGGAATAAGACTGGTCAGGAAATGGCATTGGCAGCTATAGCTGAGCGATTGAAGGCTCCGATAGAATTTCATAAAATAAGGCTGGCCCTTGCCGTTATTATAAAAAGTAGTAAAAAGTAGTATATGAATAAGTTTACGTCTATTGCTTTAATATTGGTTTTTTCATGGAATATTTCTGCACAAGCAAAAAA
>Ga0105047_10009055_pt1 | contig 16472 bp, 22 predicted proteins | sample MAT04_FD_78384 | JGI IMG/M metagenome (GOLD analysis project Ga0105047, IMG submission 78384) | Freshwater microbial communities from Lake Fryxell liftoff mats and glacier meltwater in Antarctica - MAT-04 (megahit assembly) | ecosystem: Environmental > Aquatic > Freshwater > Ice > Liftoff...
GTCAAAAGACGATCTAACAGCGGCGTCCGCTCCTCTTCAGGAATCGGCGGTAGTTGGTGTCGGTGCGACATCTGAATTTGCTCTCGGATAGCCCTTTCTTGTGATACAGCACTTTAACTTGACCCGGTAACTTTATGATAGATAGAAGCGATTTATTGAGCAGTTACCAGTTAATCTTGTAACAAATTGATTCCATTTAACATGAATTCAAAACGCAACCCTACAAAAGCGTTAACTGCCGAGAAGCTGTCGGTTTTCTTACCCGTAGCGCATCGAGCACATCACTCTGTTGATCGTTGATGGAAGACACCCCCGTGGCCGGATCGGCACCGTTCACAAACTGGATACCAGCCAAACCCATGCCAGCATGACGACGACAAGCGCTAACGAATCCGCCCCCTCATCTATACTCGGTTGACCAAAGAATCGGGAAAAATCATGGGCGCTCTTCAACAGGAACTCAAATTCAGTCTGGACGATTTCATGCGCTGGGAAGCCGAGCAAAGCGATCGTCACGAATACATCAATGGCGAAGTCTTCGCGATGACCGGCGCGCGCGATACACACAATACGATTGCACTCAATATCGCCAGCGCCCTTCGGTCCGCGCTGCGCGGCAGCGCTTGCCGCGCTTTCATCGCCGACATGAAGCTGCGCATCGACGCCGCCGATGCCGCGTTTTATCCAGACGTGATGGTAACCTGCGATGCACGCGACAAAACCCCGGATGCCGACTTGGCGAAACGGCATCCCACACTGATCGTGGAGGTGCTGTCCGAATCCACCGCCGCTTACGATCGCGGCCTCAAATTCGAGTACTACCGCAACATCGACAGCCTCAAGGAATATCTTCTGGTAGAACAAGATCGCCGCCATGCCGATCTGTTCAGAAAAGGAAAAGACGGTCTCTGGGTGCTCTACGCCAGCGGCGCGGTCGAAGATGTGGTGCTGGAAAGCGTCGGTGTGCGGCTCTCGATGGATCTGCTGTATGAGGATGTCACCTTCCCGGTCGCAGCTTCCACGTCAACACCGGAATCAAGCGACTGATCGGAATGGTATACAGCACGAACCGGCCCTCGGCTGCCCGCCGGGATTTGTCGTTGGCGCCCAATCATCGGGTCGCATTTCTCAAGGTTCATGGATGACTTGCCGGGAAACGCTGCTCGATACGTTCCTGGAAGCCGGCAAGAACTTCCAGCACACGGCGAGCGGATTCGACAGCCAATTGCAAGCGCTCGCGTCGCTCCTTGGCGGTCTCGGGATAATCGTGGGCAAATTCGTTGCGAATGCGGCGCAACTCGGCCCATTCGTCGGCGGAAAGTAGCCAGCCTAACTGTTCCAGGCGATTGAGCCGATCCAGCACGGACATCGCGGCGACTTCCTCGCCCAGGGACAGTAATGCGGCAGGCATGAGGCGAGCGCCCATGTCGTCCTGCAAGCGCGTATAGCGATAGGCGAATTGATCGAGCAAGCGGCGATCTTCTTTTTCCAAGTGTTCCCGATCCATCGATTCAAGGGTGTGCTTGCTCAGATCGTCAAGCGCCTCTGCCAGCGCTTGACGATGCAACAAGCAGGTGGCTTGTGCTTGTTGCAGGGCAAGCAATGCGGGGCTGGCTCTCACAGCAGGACTCCGGTTTCACGCGCAACTTGAACTATGGGCCGAATATCACCGGGCGCCTCGATCACCACGTCGATCTTTCTGTCGCCCATTTGCTGCTCCAACAACCCGAGAAAGCGGATTTTGCGGGCAAGCAGGTGATCGGCCTTGTCTGGATGAACCAGCAGATCGACATCCCCGCCGCGTTTGTTGTCATCCACACGCGAGCCGAACAGGAAAACCTCCGCCCCCGGCCCGAAAGCATCCCGGGCGGCGTGCCGAATAATCTCGGTTTGGTCGGGATTCAATCTCATCACTGTTCGCGGCGTAACCGTCCCAGAGCAAGCTTCCTATTGCCCCGTGTATTTCCGATACCACGCCGTCCAGTTGGCGATCCCCGCCGCCAGCTCGGTTTTCGGCTCAAACCCCACATCACGCTTCAGGTCATCGATGTTGGCGTAGGTCGCCACCACATCGCCCGGCTGCATCGGCAGGAAGTTCTTGTTTGCTTCCTGGCCGACAGCGTCTTCTATCGTTTTGATGAAGGTCATCAGTTCCACCGGCTGGTTGTTGCCGATGTTGTAAACCCGAAACGGCGCGTAACTGGTGCTGGGATCGGGGGCATCCGTGGTGAACTCGGGATTCGGCGTGGCGATGCGGTCGAGCACGCGCACCGTGCCTTCTGCTATGTCGTCGACGTAGGTGAAATCGCGCTGCATCTTGCCGTGGTTGAACACGTCGATGGTGCGGCCTTCCAGGATGGCGCTGGTGAATAGCCAGGGCGACATGTCGGGACGCCCCCACGGACCATAGACGGTGAAGTAGCGCAGGCCGGTAGTCGGCAAACCGTACAGGTGGCTGTAGGTGTGCGCCATCAGTTCGTTGGCCTTCTTGCTGGCGGCGTAAAGGCTGACCGGGTGGTCGACGTTGTCATGCACCGAGAAAGGCATGTGGGTGTTGGCGCCGTAGACGCTGGAACTGCTGGCGTAGACGAAGTGCTCGACGTTGTTATGGCGGCAGCCTTCCAGCAGGTTGCCGAAGCCGACCAGGTTGGTCTGGATGTAGGCGTAGGGATTTTTCAGCGAGTAACGTACGCCCGGCTGGGCGGCGAGGTTGATGACGCGATTGAATTTCTCGGCGGCGAACAAGTCTTCGACAGTGACGCGATCCGCGATATCTCCGCGCACGAATTTGAAATTGGGGTAGGGCTTGAGTTGTTCCAGGCGCGCCAGTTTGAGCTTGGGATCGTAGTAATCGTTGAGGTTGTCGATGCCGACTACTTCATCACCGCGTTTGAGCAGGATTTGTGCGACGTGCATGCCGATGAAACCGGCTGCGCCGGTGACTAGAACTTTCATGTCAATTTCCCTTGTTTTAGGCTGGGCGGATGTTAGCCGCCGCTATGGGGCATGTCACTCTTTCAAATCTGCGCGCATCTGTCGCAGCGTGCAAATTCGAGACATGAAGGCGCAGCTTCAATAACATCCGGCCCATGCGAATGTTCTACTCCCTGGCCTGGATTTTCGTCTTGCCGTTTGCCTTTTTGCACCTGCTCTGGCGGGCGAGGAAACAGCCCGAATATCTCCAATATTGGCCGCAACGCCTGGGCTGGATTCGTCGCTGGTCAGGACATCAACGTCTCTGGATTCATGCCGTCTCGGTTGGCGAAACGCGAGCTGCTGCGCCGCTGATTGAAGCTTGGCGAACACGGCATCCTGATTGCGCGATTCTGTTGACGCACACCACGCCCACCGGCCGTGAAACCGGCAAAACGCTGTTTGGCGAAGCATCCGGAGCGAGATTTGAGCAGGCTTATTTACCTTATGACTTCCCCCTCCTGACCTGGCTGTTTCTGATGCGTGCGCGCCCTGACGTGGGACTGATCATGGAAACCGAGCTGTGGCCAAATCTGTTTGCCGCCTGCAAGCGGTGCAATGTGCCGTTATTCTTGGTCAATGCGCGCTTGTCCGAACGTTCTGCGCGCGGCTATGCCCGCTTTCGCTGGCTGATCTCGCCGACTTTGCGCGCGCTCAGCGGATTGGCTGCGCAAACCGCCAAGGATGCGGATCGATTTGCCGCCCTCGGCGCGGAAAGAATTCAGATCACCGGCAACCTCAAGTTCGATGTCAACGTCCCGCCAGACACTGCCCAACGCGCGCAGGACTTACGACGCCAGTTTGCTGGCCGTTTTGTCTGGTTGGCAGCGAGCACTCGTGAAGGTGAGGAATCCGTTTTGCTCGATCTGTTTGATCGGCTTGATCTGGCCGATGCACTGCTGGTTATCGTGCCGCGTCATCCGCAACGGTTCGCGGAAGTCGCTGGCCTGATCGCTTCTCGTCACGCCGCCTGGGTGCGACGCAGCGAAGCCTCCGGCAATGAACCCCTCATGCCGGAAACCAAGGTTTTTCTGGGCGACAGCATGGGTGAATTGGCCGCGTATTACGCCGCTGCGGATGTCGCCTACATTGGCGGCAGCCTGCTACCGTTTGGCGGACAGAACCTGATTGAAGCGGCGGCGGCGGGATGCCCGGCGTTGATCGGCCCGCATACCTGGAATTTCAGTGAAGCTGCGGAGCAGTCGGTTTCGGCGGGCGCGGCGCGGCGCGTGGCGGACAGCGAGGACATGTTGGTGGCGTTGCGCGATTTGCATGACAACGTATCAAAACGTCAGCTCATGGCGAGTGCGGGCCAGATATTTACCGAACTGAATCGTGGCGCAACGGCAAGAACGCTGAATCTGGTTGAAGCGAGTTGGGCGGAAGAAGGCAGCATGCCTTCAGCAAAATGACATGCGCCAGCGTTGATACGTTTCAAATCGTCAACCCAACCGATGCCGGGGTTCAGGGTTCAGTGCGTTGCAGCACAGAATACCGGCTTTCGCCGGTATGACGGCAAGTACAAGCGGCAAGTACAAACGTCAACTTGCCAAATCAACCTGGAAACCTCAGTTGACCATAGATGCATCTCTGGTAAGCCGCGTGAATACGGGCGAGTGGCCGGTTTTTCCATGCCCCCATCGGGTGAGGTAGCAAAGCTGTAGGAGGCACCGCTTGCGGGCCGATCCCACCACGTTCGCGCCGCAAGCGGACGCTCCTGCGACGCGGTCAACGACGGAATTTAGGATCAATAAACGCCAGCGTTGTGACTTCGGTGAACAACAAGCGCTTATTTCAACAGCGCATCAACCGCTTTCAGATCGTCTTCCTTCAAACTCCCGGCGGCGGCTTTGAGTTGAAGACCCGCAACCAAGGTTTGATAGCGCGCAGCAGCGAGATCACGCTTGGTGGTGAAGAGTTGCTGCTGCGCATTAAGCACGTCGACTCGCGTCCGCACGCCTACTTCCAGACCGAGTTTGGTCGATTTCAACTGCGCTTCACTCGAAATCAACGCCTGCTCCAGCGCCTTCACCTGCGCGTCACCCGAGAGGACGCCGAGGAATCCCTGACGGGCATCGAGACGGGCTTGGCGACGGGCGTTGTCGAGTTCGAATCGGGTTTTTTCCTGAATCGCCAATGCTTCGCGTACACGCGAATCAACCAACCCGCCTTGATAGAGCAGCCAGCCAAATTCAAGACCAATGCTGCCGCCCCGCGAGGAATTGATTAATGCGGAGGGGTTGCGGCTATCGCTGTAATTGGCCGCCAAATCCAGGGTGGGCAGATGGCCGGCGCGCAGACGCTCGACATCGCGTCGCGCCAACTCCAACGCGGACTGATTGAGGCTGACGGCGAGACTGCCTTCTTCTGCTTGTTTGACCCAGGCATCCATATTGTCGGGTTCCGGCAAGGTCAGTCTGACGCCTTCCGTCAAACGAGCTAATTCGGGGCTTTCGCTGTTGATGATTTTTTCCAGCGAACGACGTTTCACTTCCAGATCGTTCATCGCGGCAATTTCCTGCGCCACGGTCAGGTCATAGCGGGCCTGGGCTTCATGCGTATCGGTAATAGTGGAAGCCCCCACCTCAAAACTCTTGCGCGCCTGCGCCAGCTGTTCGGCAAAAGCCTGCTTCTGCGATTGTGCGGTTGCGAGCACATCTTGCGCCTGCAACACCGCGAAGTAGGACTGCGCCACAGACAAAAGCAACTTTTGCTCTGCCAGCTGCAATTGCTGTTTGGACAGTAACGCCTGAATCTTGGCCTGCGCGTAGGTTTCCAGGTTCTGTTTGCGGTAGATCGGCTGCGTCAGGGTCAACGAAATGCTGCGCGAATCGTAGTCGGAAGTAACGCCATTGCTGCGCGACTCGTTTTGACGTGCATTGGCGCCAAGGTTAACGGTGGGTAGCAATCCCGCCCTGCCCTGAGGAATCTTCTCCTGCCCCGCCTTGAAACTCTCTCGGGCTGCGGCGTATTCGGCATCGTTTTCACGTGCCAATTGATACACAGCACCCAGATTGGCGTTTCCGGCCATGGCAGGCAGGGCGCACAACAGCACAGCAAAAACCAAGGTCTGGCGGATCATTTTTTCACTCATTCAATAAGTCGGCATCTGGCGATCAATCTCTTTCGCCCAGGCATCGACGCCGCCGGTCAGATTGATCACATTTTCAAAACCATTATGTTCAAGGAAGCGGGCGACATGAAAACTGCGTACGCCGTGATGGCAGATCACCACGGTTTCCTGATCTGGGTCGAGTTCGGAAAAAGTTGATTGAAATTGGCTCATCGGCATCAATTTTGCGCCTTCGAGATGACAGCGCTCGAACTCCCAGGTTTCCCGCACATCAAGCAATAACGGTTTTTCGCGTTGCGGATCATCGAGCCAGACCTTCAACTCAGCGGGCGGAAGTTGCCGCATCAGAAAACAAACCGCTCCGGTGCCAAGGCATTCTTTAACGCAGGCACGCTGGTTTCAAACAAACGGTCAGTCCGGTTGGAGGCGGACGCAAGGCAGGTTACCAGCGTCGCCGCCATCGCATCGCCTTCGCCGACAATGGCGAACAGACGTCCGCCAGGGCTCAGCCGATTCAAATAGGCCGGCGGCAACAATGGGGTGGAACCGGTGAGCACGATGACATCGAAGCCGCCATCATCGGCCCAGTCTTGCGCGGCATCGCCCGGGCGAGTCTGGATATTGGTCAGCCCATGCGCCTTGAATTTGCGCTCGGCTTCATTTTTCAGGTCAGGCCGTATTTCTACGCTGACCACAACACCGGCTTGATGCGCCAGCAAGGCGGTGAAATAACCGCTGCCGGTGCCGACTTCGAGAACCCGATCCTGGTCACGCAATTGCAACGCCTGCAACGCGCGCGCCTCGATTTTCGGTGCCCACATGACTTCACCGTCGCCGAGCGGAATTTCCATGTCGACAAATGCCAACGACCGATAGACCTGCGGCACATAGTCCTCCCGTTTCACCATGTGCAACAGATCCAGCACTTTGGGATCGAGAACGTCCCAGGGACGAATCTGCTGTTCAACCATATTGAAGCGCGCTTGTTCGTAGTCCATTGCCGGTACATCCAAAATTAGAATTGGGTTTGATTTTAGCTGATCAGCCAGAGTGAAGTATTCTCGCCTGAACCCCTCTTCTGAACCCCTGTTGATTCCCGATTTTCCATGAGCTTATTCCGTCGCCGCAGCCCCGGCCATTCCCCGGTCGAAATCTCCGAACGCAATGACATCCGTTTCCTGCACCTGGGCGGCCCGGCCGTGCAAAGCGCGATGCGGCTGAAGGATCCGTATGCGCTGGACCTGGAATACACCCGCGCGATGATGGCGTTTTTGTTGTTTCGGCGAGAGCCGAGCGATATTGCGCTGATCGGGCTCGGCGGCGGTTCGATCGCCAAATATATCCATCGTCACCTGCCGCAAAGCCGGTTGACCGCGTTGGAAATCAATCCGGAAGTGGTGGCTGCCGCACGCGCCTATTTCATGTTGCCGCCGGATGACGAGCGGCTTTCGGTGATTACCGGCGATGGCGCAGCCTTTGTGCATGAAAACCCGGACAGCCAGGATGTCTTGCTGGTTGATGGCTTTGATGCCAAACGCATCGTCGATGCGCTCGCCAGCGCCGAGTTTTATCGCGCCTGCAAGGATATGTTGCGCCCCGGCGGGGTAGCGGTCTTCAACCTGTGGGGATCGGATGAATACTATCCACGCTATTTCGACCGTCTCTCCCGCGCCTTTGGCGAACATGTGCTGCAACTGCCGTCCGAGAAGAAGGGCAACATCATTATCTTCGCCTTCCGAAAACCCTTACCGCAAGTCAAATTCGAGCCGATGCTGCGCAATGCGCAAAACCGGGAAGCCGAACTGGGCCTGGAATTTGAAGCCTTCATTTCCCGCATGCGGAACTGGAACCCGACCTCGGACAACGCTTTCATCCTTTGACGGAGTGAAGTCAAAATCTTGACCTTTCAGGATGCTTTCCATCCCTGATGAAGGGTGGGAAAATTGTTCTTAATTGTGTAATTTTTCGAGGCGGCCATGATCGACAAAGACGGTTACCGGCCGAACGTGGGCATCATCATCTGTAATGCGCGCAATGAAGTTTTCTGGGGCAAACGCATCCGTCAGAATTCCTGGCAGTTTCCTCAGGGCGGCATCAAGCATGGCGAAAGCCCGGAACAGGCTATGTTTCGCGAGTTGATGGAAGAAGTTGGGTTGGCCCAGGAACATGTGCGCATTCTTGGCCGTACCCGCAACTGGATGCGCTACGACGTGCCGCGCGACTGGATGAAACGCGAATGGCGCGGCCATTACCGTGGTCAGAAGCAGATCTGGTTTTTACTGCGTCTGATGGGGCGTGATTGCGATGTCAAATTGCGCGCGTCGGATCATCCGGAATTCGACGCCTGGCGCTGGCATGAGTACTGGGCGCCGGCAGACGATGTTGTTGAATTCAAGCGCGAGGTCTACCGTACGGCACTCAGCGAACTGGAACGTTATTTGAGCATCGGCGCCGAGCATCCACGCACTTGTCATCCTTATATGCTGGCAATGCGCACACACGGCATCGGACGTACCTGAAGCACATTCCTGTCTGGAATACATCCATACAGGCAACCCATTAAGCGAGTTTTATCGTGAGCAGAAACTACAACGTCATTCCGACTTCACCCTTGCAAAAGGGCGCAACTTTCCATAAACCGCGCCAGTCGCTGCCCGAAAAGGTCAGCCTGGACCAGCCGGCCGCGACGGTGATGACCGATTTCACCGTCGTCACTGCGTACACGATTTTCCCGTTGGAAACGATCGAAGCCGCGCGGGCCAAGATGATTCATCGCGGCGTCCGCATGTTGTTGGTGGTGGATGACCAGAATCACATTCTGGGCCTGATTACTTCTTCCGATCTGACCAGCGAGAAACCGATGCAGGTCGTGCAAACCCAGGGCATCCGTCACTCCGACGTGATGGTGAAAGACATCATGACGCCGCGAGAGCGACTGGAAGTCCTCTGCATGGAGAATCTGCAGACCGCCCATGTTGGCGATATCGTCACCACCCTCAAAGTGCATGGCCGCCAACATGCGCTGGTGGTTGAGCGGGCACAGGATCGCAACCAGATTTTGCGTGGCATGTTCTCGGTCTCCCAGATCAGCCGGCAACTTGGCTCGCACGTCGAAACTGCCGGTGTTGCCAGCACCTTCGCCGAATTGGGCGCAGAACTCGGCAGATAGCGTGAAACTGGTTCTCCACGCCGAATCACAACCCGCCTGTGCGGGTCAGTGGACTTGTGGAGAACCGCTCTGGAAACTGGCCCCAAAACGCGATAGCGAAGGCCATCCCTATATTGATTTCATGATGCTGGCGCCAGGTTTAAAGAAACGTCCAGTGCATGAAATTGAATGCTTGACCCGAATCATTCAGGGTGTACTCGCCCAGTTCTCCAACTGGGTCGTGTTTGCTGATTTCAATCTGAAACTCAATCTGCTCTGGGTCTCGTTGAAATATCGCCCGGGAATCATGACTGAAATCGTCGCCGCCCTGCGCGCCCAAGCACCCATGCTCAAGCTGGTTGCCCATAATCCAGACCCACGGTGAAGAGATGTTTTTTTTGATGCGCAACCTGATGGTCATCTCGCTGGCGATATTCACATCATCTGCCTGGTCGCAACAGCCCAGCATTACTCAGCCCACAGCGTGGCCGCAAATCCTGTTCTGGACGCTCAATCCATCTACTTTGCAGCCGCAACTTTGGGCGCAACCAACCGCCATGCCGAGGCCTGCGGTTCCACCAGGGATTCCTTTTCCGACACCGTTCTGGCTGTGGCCGTTGCCACCACAACCGTCATCCTTGGCACCTCCTTCGTCTTCGGCTTCCTTGCCCAAAATTTCCTCGCCACCGACCGTTTCTGCTGCGCAAGGGAAAACGCTCCCGCCCGATATACCGGTAGCGATTTCACCAGCGGCATCGCCACCGGTATCGCCACAGGTACAAGAGGCCACGTTGGCCGAGACAACGGCAACCACACCCGCAACAACTGAAGTTTCAATTACGAAGCCCGAGCAAGCCCCAGCGGAAGCAATGACACCAATTGCGCCGACTGAGGTTGACGCGACGACTTCAACCATTGAAGCACCGCTTATCCCGGCACCTCTCGATGGAAATATCGCGTCAACGAAAACAGAGACGAAACCGGCAAGTGAAGCAAAAACGCAAAAAAAAGCGAGAACCGCGAAGAAAAATGTAACCAAAAAGGTTCGCAAGTTGTGCTGGAAAGATGGCAGATTGGATGTCTGTCCCTGAAAACTGAGCTGCGCCAAAACGCCCGTTCAAGCAGTCCACCTCAATCGACTAGCCAAGTGGGAAGCGCACGCAGACCAAATCCCGAGTAAAATAATCAAGTTATTTCCGGTCTTGAAAAGCGAGCCATCGCCTTCATTTCTCAGAAATCAAGAATTCACTTTGCGTCAACAAATCCATCTTTTTCCAACCTAGAGGTCAGACCATGTCGGTTTCCGTCGAGCAAGTACAGGCAGCACTAAAAGAAGTTATTGATCCCAATACACAGAAAGATTTCATTGCCACCAAGTCAGCCCGCAATATCCAGGTTGATGGCGGCAAAGTCAGTCTCGATATCGTCCTGCCCTACCCAGCCAAAATGGTCATGTCAGAGATGGCAAAACTGGTCGAGGACAAGATCAAGAGTCTTGCCGGCGTAGAAAGCGTGCAAACCAATGTGTCCTGGAAGATCGTCGCGCATAGCGTGCAAAAAGGCGTGAAGCTGATCCCTGGCGTAAAAAATATCATTGCAGTTGCCTCCGGCAAAGGCGGTGTCGGCAAATCCACCACTGCGGTTAACCTGGCACTCGCACTGGCGGCTGAAGGCGCCAATGTCGGCATGCTGGACGCTGACATCTACGGCCCGTCGCAACCCACCATGCTGGGCATACACGGTCGCCCGGAATCACCCGATGGCCAAAATCTTGAACCGATGATGGGACACGGCCTGCAAGCCATGTCGATTGGCTTCCTGATCGACGTCGAGACCCCGATGGTCTGGCGTGGCCCGATGGTGACCCAGGCGCTGGAGCAACTACTCAACAACACCAAGTGGAAAGACCTCGATTATCTGGTCGTCGACCTGCCGCCCGGCACGGGTGACATCCAGTTGACACTGGCGCAGCGCGTTCCGGTCACCGGCGCAGTCATCGTCACTACACCGCAGGACATCGCGCTGATCGATGCACGCAAGGGCCTGAAGATGTTCGAGAAAGTCGGCGTGCCCATCCTCGGTGTGGTGGAAAACATGAGTCTGCACATCTGCTCGCAGTGCGGCCATGAAGAACGCATTTTTGGCGAAGGTGGCGGCGAACGGATGTGCAAGGATTACGGCAACGAATTCCTCGGCGCCCTGCCGTTGGATATTCGTATCCGCGAAGAAACCGATTCAGGCAAGCCGACTGTTGTCGCAGAACCGGAATCTCGCATCGCTGAAATCTATCGTCAGATCGCACGCCGAGTGGCAGTGAAAGTCGGTGATCTGGCGGTTGACCATTCCTCAAAATTCCCCAGCATCGTCATTCAAAATACCTGATTCCGACGAATTTCCGAGTCTGACCGACGCCCTCAAGTTTCTTGAGGGCGTTTTTTTCGCCATCGGACCCCGGGAAGTACCCGCGCGACTCACCTTGGCGCCGCTCGGGTTGTTGCCTGCCGGAGGGTCAATCCCGTCGGCACTCCCCACCTGAAATTTTCGGGGCTCTACACCTTCAAGGTCGGCTTCATCCACGCAAATTCAGATTTACTAATACCCTTGCTCATTGGCAATGGCACTGAAATACTCGATACCGAAAGAACAGGATGTAGCCCATCACGCTCGGTGCAGCGATGGGGCCGCTGCGCTTGGCCCATCCTACCGTTCTTTCGTGCCACGCGAGTTTCCGGAATACGCCGCTAAATCGCGGCCGGGATCAGGAAATCTGAAATTTGTTCTAACGATAAGTCTCTGATTTACCGTCATTGATGAAGCTACTAAGCTGCCCAAACCCGCGCGCGGGTCAGGCGTTCTAAAAGAAACAAAGGCTTATGGTTTTGTTCCTTGTGAGCGATGACTAAGCCGCCAAAAAACAGCGGCTAAGTCCCTGCTTATCCGGCGGTTGTAAACCGGAATCCAGTTCGTTCAACAAGCCGGGAGTTAACTGTTTGATTGGATTTACGCTTCTGGATTCCATTGAAACTAAATCCCGCAGTTGACCGCGTCGTAGGAGCGTCTGCTTGCGGCGCGAACGTTGTGGGATCGGCCCGCAAGCGGTGCCTCCTTCAACGCGGTCAACTGCGGGATTTAGGATCATCCACTTGAGCAGATTCAGATCAGCATGGATGGGCGCCAGTTCGATCTGCAAATCCTTGCGGGTAACAAGTTCGGTTTCGTCAAAAAGGGGGCAGACCCGAATGGCACTTACATAAGCAGAATTGTCACGAAACATATTCTGTAAGGCATTGAAATAGAGAAGAAAAGATGGCGACCTGGCAAACTGCAGGTCTCACCCGAACAGCGACCAAATTGGTCGCCATCCGGCAAGCACAATAACCATGGAACCCGTTCACATCAACAGCATCGAGTAGAAAAGCAGGCGCGTAACTTACGCGCCTATGATTTCTTCAACCTCCTGACCGGTGACGCGCTTTTGGCGCGAGTAGATCAACACCTGCCGCTTCATCGAGAGCGGCTGTATTCGCCGACCGAAACCCTCTCGCTTTTCATGACGCAGACGCTGAACCCGGACAGTTCCTGCCAGCAAACCGTCAACCAATACGCGATCGACCGTATGGCCAACGGCTTGAAGCCCTGCAGTACGAATACCGGCTGATATTGCAGAGCCCGGCAGCGCTTGCTACTGGCAATGATTCATTCATTGACTCATGAAACAGGAAGGCAAATTACCCAGCGGGCCAAAGAAAGCTGGCTATGGTTTGATGAGGGAGGGCAGGCGAGAACCTGTTCTCTACTCTACCCTTTGAGCCCTTTAGGCTGAAGCATCACGGAAGGCACGCAAGACGGCATTGATTCTGGTTTGATAACCAGCCCCTTGGGCTTTGAACCATTCCAGAACATCTTGATCCAGGCGAAGAGATATCGAGGACTTGGGGGGCAAAGGTTTCAGGCCGCGTCGAACGATCCCGTGGACGATATGTTTCAGATTGGCCTCGGGGTGTTCGTCGGTGATCTTCGGGTTATCGTCGTTTTTTGATTCCAGACGTGCCCAGTCAGTTTCTGATTTGATTGAAGAGGATTTGCGTTTCACGGTTTGCTGCCTTTCGGAACGAGATGATGCGGATTTCATGTTCGGTCGTCCGTATGGACGATTGATACGGGAACACCAGAGAGCAACCCCAGCGTGACGAATCTCTGTTCTCGATACGAGAAACGGTCGTCTTCGAACGTAAAGGTCAGACCTTCGAAGACGCGAGGTGCGTCGAGGAAATCGAGCCCGTGTTCTTTCAGATTTCGGACGCGCTTCGTCTCTGTCCAATTAAATTGCATTTACGGAATGTATATACGAGGCAGGGTGAAAGCAAGACTGACTGTGTGGCCTAACCAAATGCTAACCATCCAAACAAACCCCGGCGGGAAGCCGGCGTTTGAGAGGGGTTAAATCGAGCCTGGCCCCTTTGATTGTGTTCCTTTGATTGTGTTTTTGATTGTGTTTGAGTCCGCCCCCATTGATTCCAAGTTGCATCATGGTTGCATGTGCAGCATCATGTAACCACACATGCAACCAATGGAGGGCATCATGCCATCAATCCACGAATCGACCGGCAAGGTAGCGCGTCATCGCGAACGGATGCGTGCTGCGGGGCTGCGTCCTGTCCAATTTTGGGTGCCAGACACCCGTTTACCTGAGTTCGCTGAACAGGTGCGGCAGCAGTGCCAAAACCTCAAAGGTGACCCGGCAGAAGCCGACGTTTTGCGCTTCACCGAAGAGGCGGCAACCCACGTAGAGGGTTGGGCATGACGCAACGAGGCGATTTGGTCATGGTTTCTTTGCAAGGCGACTATGGCAAACCGCGACCAGCCTTGGTTGTTCAATCCGACCTTTTGACGGATTTGGAAAGCATGGTGCTCTGCCCGGTCACAAGCGATCTGCGCAATGCTGCATTTCGCGTGACCGTGGAGCCGAATCCCGTCAATGGGTTGCGCACGCTTTCACAAGTCATGGTGGACAAACTTTCGACGCTACCTCGTACCAAAATCAGCGAACCGTTTGGCAGTCTCGATGAAGAGAGAATGAAGACGGTAGATCGGGCATTGCTGCTGGTCGTCGGCTTGATCTGAGCCGCCGATGGCCCTGTCCGCCAAACGACCCTTAGGGAAACGCTGAACAATTCGTCACCCCGGCGTACGCCAGGGACCAGAGCCTAGATTGGGATGGAATCCGGCGCGCAGTTAATCGTGTCGGAGAGTAAGCCGGTTCCTTACCTGCGTTTAGGCCGAAGTGTGTTTTCTCTGTTGCCGCCTGGTTTCCCGGCAGTACCACACTATCTCAGCAAGTAGCCGGGATGGAGCTATGCGGAATCCGGGGCGCGCGCCGAAAACCCTGGATTCCGCTGCGCTGCTGCATCCAGGCTACGTGCCAATCAATGGAGTCCGACCTGAATGGCACTTACTTAAGGCCAGAACGACCGTCATCCTGGCGCAGGCCGGGATCCAGAATTGTTGATGGTGGCGCTTATCACTGGATTCCGGCCTGCGCCGGAATGACGAAAATAAAGAAATGCGTCTGAAGTAAGTGCCATTCGAGTCCGACCCCATTGATTCAAAACCGAATGCTAACCTTCCAAACAAACCCCGGCGGGAAGCCGGCGTTTGAGAGAGATGAGGGGTTAAATCGAGCCTGGCCCCTTTAATTTGGCCCCTTTAATTCTGTATATCCTCAAATAAAGGTTGCCGCCGAGACCGCGAAACGTTCGCACAGAGCGCGTACCTGGCGGATGTTGAGCTCGCGCTTGCCGGTCAGGATTTCAGAAACAACATCCTGGCTACCAACCTCGGGCAGATCGCTTTGCTTCAGACCGTGCTGCTCCATCAAGAATTTCAGGGCATGTACGCCCGTGGTCTCGGGGAACGTGTAATGCGCGGACTCGTAGTCCTCGATAAGATCGCCAACGATATCGACCAAGCCCATGGCAGAGTGATTTTCATCACTGCGGGTTTCGTCGAGCAGGGCTTCGAGCATCTCGGTCATCCGGGCGTAGTGGTCTTCGTCACGGATAGGGGCAATATCCGTAGCCGCACGGAACTGCTCCCAGACCGGGAGCAGATTCTTTACGTCGATAGGTGCATTCATGTTTTCCAAGCTCCTTTGTCGTAGTCCCAGTCGGCACCTGGCGTAACGCATTTGAGAGGGTGAGAGGGGTTAAATCGAGCCTGGCCCCAATGGCACTACCTTAAGTGGTAAATCGACTGAAACAAGCCACAGTCGTCAGTCCCGAGAAGGCGGGAATCCAGTGTTTTAACCTCGCCTGGATGCCCGCCTGCGCGGGCATGACGGTGATTCTGGCTTAAGGTAGTGCCATTGGTGCCTGGCCCCTTTGATTGGCCCCTTTGATTGCGCCAGTCGACGCATGTCTCGGGATGAAGAACATCGGAAAGCTGTATGCGGGAGAACCGCACGTACGGTTTGATGGGGGAGAGCAGGCGAAACTCTACCCATTCCTCGCGTGAAAAACTGGGATTACATGGGGCCAGTTCAATTCCACGAGTTAAGCGGCCAATGGCAAAGGCAGCGGTAGCTGAAAACGTCCTTCGACAATGCCGCGGACAGAAATGTCTTCGTCCAGTTCTTCCCAGCGCAGTGCGGCTCCGTTCAGACATAGCTCGACTCGGCTCAATTCTTCATCAGCGGCTTTAGCCAGCAGGCGAAAGCGATCCGCCGGAAACCCAACTAGCCGACCATCGGTTAGTTCAATGAAGACCATTCGGGCCTGCGCCCAGGCGCGCACGGCACGCGGATCGAGTTCAACGGCGGGTATGTTCATGCCATTTCTCCAGAAAAAGTACTTCGTGTTCGATTACGGCGACTTCTATGCGGCGAACTTCAATGGGTCGCACACCATCGACTCGTGCAAGTCGCACCGGGGAGAGCCAAAACTTGCATTCACCGTCACCTGTTCTGACATGGATATGGGCCGGCTCGTGGCCTTCGTTGGAGTAGAAATGAAAGCGCCAATTGAGAAGGCGCAGAACAGTAGGCATTGCCAATCTCTCGCATCGGAGTGTGTTGACCCAGCATAACTTAACTGAGCGTCTGAATATCGTCGCTACTTCCGTTTGTCGGATGTGTTGCCGGCGTGCTGGATTCCGCTACGCTGCATCCAGGCTACTTGCTACTTGCTACTTGCTACTTGCTGCGGAAATGAAAAGCCCCTCCGAAGAGGGGCTGTAAACGCGGGGGAGATCAGGAAAACGTGGTCTGCCCCCTGTTGTTTA
>Ga0105047_10009056_pt1 | contig 16472 bp, 10 predicted proteins | sample MAT04_FD_78384 | JGI IMG/M metagenome (GOLD analysis project Ga0105047, IMG submission 78384) | Freshwater microbial communities from Lake Fryxell liftoff mats and glacier meltwater in Antarctica - MAT-04 (megahit assembly) | ecosystem: Environmental > Aquatic > Freshwater > Ice > Liftoff...
CTCGCCTGGCTGCGTTGCGCCGCCTCGACAGACGCAGAGTATGCCGTCGGACGGCGCGCCTTGCCAGACGAGCGCCTCGACACCCGCAACCCATCAACTTCACTGTGCAGAGCTACTAGCTGACCGCGCAGAACGCTTCGTAGTCGATGAGCGTGGTGATGGTCGGCTTGTCGCTGCAGACCGGGCACTTCGGATCGCGCCGCAAGCGCAGCTCCCGCCAGCTCTGTTCGAGCGCGTCGTACTGGAGGAGCCGGCCGACGAGCGGGCGCCCCTTCTTCAGCACCAGCTTGATCGCCTCGATCGCCTGCATCGTCCCGATGATCCCCGGCAGCGCGCCGATCACGCCCGCCTCCGCGCACGACGGCGCCATCCCTGGCGGCGGGGGCTCGGGATAGAGGCAGCGATAGCAGGGCCCGCCGAGCGTCGGCGCGAACACCGAGGCCTGGCCCTCGAAGCGGAAGATCGACCCGTGCACGTTCGGGATGCGCCGGAAGACGCATGCGTCGTTCACCAGGTAGCGCGTCGGGAAGTTGTCGCAGCCGTCGATCACCACGTCCCAGCCCGCGTCGAGGATCCGCATCACGTTCTCCGAGGTGAGAAACTCGGGATACTTGGTGACCTTCACGTCGGGGTTGAGCTCGCGCATCGCGCGCTCGGCGCTCTCGACCTTGAGCACGCCGATGTCGGCGTCGCGGTGCATGATCTGTCGCTGGAGATTGGAGCGATCGACGGTGTCGGGATCGACGACGCCGATGTGGCCGATGCCCGCGGCCGCCAGATAGAGCGCGGTCGGCGAGCCGAGGCCGCCCGCCCCGATCAGCAAAACACGCGCTGAAAGCAGCTTCTTTTGTCCCTCCTCACCGACCTCGCTCAGCGAGAGGTGGCGCGAGTAGCGGGTGAGCTGCTCGGACGAGAGCTTCGGCTCGACGCTCCACGGGAGGGCCTTGTTCTTCCATCCGCCGAAACCGCCGACGAGGGAGGACACCCGAGTGTAGCCCAGCTCGCCGAGCGTCTTTGCGGCGAAGGCGCTGCGGTTTCCGCCGGCGCAGTAGACGATGATCTCGCGATCGTGATCGCGCACCAGATCCTCGATCTTCATCTCGAGGAAGCCGCGCGGCAGGTGCGTGGCGCCGGTGATCTGACCGGTCGCGACCTCGTCGGCCTCGCGCACGTCGAGAAACAAAGCTTGATCGAGGCGACGTTTGGCGTCGTCGGCGGAGATCTCGCGGATCTCCGCCTTGGTGCGGCGGAGGAGCTCGTCTTTTGTCAGGGAGGCCATGCCGCGGGAGCATGACGCGAAGCGGCGTCGATCGTCACTCCCCTTCGGGGAGGCCCGGATCGCCCTCGGGCATCGTCTCCCCTTGCTTGGGCTTCATCGCGATCTCGACCTTCGCGGGCTTGCCCTTCTGGACCTTCACCGCTTCGCGCCAGACGGTCTCCGTCCCCGCGGTGACCTTGACGTCGTAGGTGCCGGGCGCGAGCTCGAGGATCGCGCCCGAGCGCCCCTGCGCGATCGGCTTCTGCGCGCCCTTCCGGAACACGAACACCTCGGCGTCCTCGGCGATGGTCTTGCCGCGCGTCGCCTGCACCGTGAGCTGACCGCGCTCGAACTCGAGCGTGCGCGCGAGGCTCTCGCCGAAGCCGACCTCGAACGGTCCATCGCGCATCGTGTCGCCGTCGGGGAGCTTCGCGATCAGCTCGTAGCGGCCAGGAGACAGCCGAAACGAGCCGTCGGTCTCTTGCTTGGCGGCCTCTTCCTCGCCACCGGCGACCACCACGCGAACATCGGCGTCGGGCACCGCCTTGCCGGCGCGGATCACCTTCGCGGTGACCTTGGCGGGCGTGAGATCGAAGAAGATCTTGTTCTCCTTCCCCTTCACCACCGCGACGCGCGGCCGGCGCATCACCTCGACCGCGACGGCGCCTTTCGGCTTCACCAGCACGTCGTAAGTGCCCGGCGAGAGGCTCACGGTCCCCGGCGCGCTGAAGTAATTGAAGAAGTCGTTCGCGCCCGGGAGCGCGAGCTGGACCAGCGCCTCGACCGGCTGGCGCTCGCGGAACACGCCGACGGTCAGCCGCCCGGTCTCGAACTTCTCGGCGAGCCGAGCGGTCTTCTTCGGCTCGATCCAGAGCTCGGTGGCGTGGTGCGGATAGTCGGACGCGCCCGAGAGCACGACCTCGATGCGGTAGGGGCCGGGCGGCAGGACGAGCGCGGTTCCGCTCGGGCCCTGGTTGACCGGCGTCGCGGCGCCCTCGCGAAAGGCGCGGACAGCGCCTTCGGCCTTCGCGCCGTTGTCGGTGGTCGTGACCTCCAGCGTCCCGTCGGCCAGCTCGATCGGGATCTCCTTCAGCGCCGGCCCGCCGGCCTTCACGCCGAGGACGCGCACCCAGGCGGCCTCTTTTCCGCCCTGCGCGTCCACCTTCACCACGAGGTCGTAGGTGCCCGAAGCGATGGTGAACTTCTGGTTCGCGGGCTGACTCGAGGCGGGGATCGCGCCGCTGGGCGCGTTCGGCGGGTGGATCATCACTGTCGCCGGGATCATCTGGCCGTCGCGTCGGACGGTGACCCGCAGCTTGGCGTCTTCGGCCCACACCGCCGCCGGAATGCTCGCTGCGAGAAGCATGACCAAAAATCGTCCCACGCTGCATGGACGATCGAAGGGACTCGAACCTTCGTCAACCATTGAAGGGTAGATAGCTTCAGGCGGTCCGTACTAGACCACTGGCGGGGTACGTACGCGTCCCCGAGGAGGCTTGTTCCATGTCTTCGACTATCAAGTGTGCTCGCCGTCTCGGCTGGCTGGGCGGAACTCTGGCCCTCCTTTGCGCAGCGGCTTGCGACGGTGGCCGCACCCCCACGCCCATCGAGCCGCCTTCCGCGAAGCTGCCGAAGATCGCGCGCTTCGTCTCCGATCGCGGCGCCGTCCGCGCCGGTGAGACGGTCGAGCTGTCGTGGAAGGTCACGGACGCCGACACGGTCGAGATCACCCCCGACACCCTGACGGCCCAGCCGGTCCTCGAGGGCATGGTCACGACGCCGCCGATCACGGTCGCGACGACGTTCATCCTCCGCGCGCGCTCGGCCGCCGGCGTCGATCAGCGCTCGGTCTCGATCACCGTCCCCGCCGACGCGATGGCCCCGGTCATCAACAGCTTCAGCGCCAGCCCGGCGATCGTCGCGATGGGCGCGGAGAGCGTCCTGTCGTGGGAGGTCGATCGGGCCACCTCGATCCGCCTCGAAATGAAGGGCGGAGGCGTGCTGGTCGCCGACGCGATGGCGCGCGGCACGTTCGCGGTGCAGCCCATGCAGAGCACTCGCTACGTGCTCATCGCCGAGGGCCGCGGGCTCACGGTCGAGCGCGAGGCCGAGATCATCGTCGGCAAGGCGCCGATGATCACCGAGTTCATAGCGGCGCCGGAGGAGATTCGCGTCGGCGAGACCGCGCAGCTCTCCTGGACCGCGGAGGACGCCACCCAGATCCGCATCCTCGATGGCGCCAACGTCGTCTTCGACACGATGGAAGGGCAGGGCAGCACGCCCGTCTCCCCGCGCGCCACGACCGAGTACGTGATCGAGGCGAGCAACAACGTCGGCAACACCACCTCGCGCGTCTCCGTGCGCGTCGTCGGCGCGAACCCGCCGGTGATCGACGAGTTCTCCGTGACGCCGCTGTCGCTCCTCGGACCCGGCACCGTCACCGTGCGCTGGTCGGCGACCGATGCAGACTCGGTCGGTCTCTTCGCGGGCGGCAACGCCGTGGCCGGCTTCCCCGGCGGCGCGATGGGGATGTTCGATCTCCCGGTCACCGCCGACACCAACGTCGAGCTCCGCGCGATGAACGGCTTCGGCATGGACACCGAGCAGGCCATGGTCACCGTGATGGCGCTGCCCGACGGCACGCCGCCGCTCCTGACCCATACTCCCATTTCGACCACCCAGACCGCGGGCCTGCCGATCCCCGTCGAGGCCACCGCCACCGACAGCGAGAGCGGCGTCCTCGACGTGACCTTGTACTATCGCCCGACCGGCACCGGTAGCTACACGAGCCTGGTCCTCGCCGCGGCCGGCAGCACTTACTCGGGCGATATTCCGGGCGCCGTGGTGACCATGCCCGGCGTCGACTACTATCTCGAGGCGCGCGACAACGCCGGCACTCCGAACCGCGCGGTGTTCCCCGCCGGCGCGCCGGCGACCGTGCTGCTGATCCCGGTCATCGCGCCGGACAATACTCCCCCGGTCATCACTCATACTCCCATCGCGAATGGCCAGCTGGCCGGCGCGCCGGTCACGGTCAGCGCGACGATCCTCGACGCCGGCTCGGGCGTCGGCGCAGCGAACCTTTACTATCGCCGCCAGGGCATGGGCGCGTTCCTCAGCCGCACGATGATGGCCATGAGCGGTGATCGATTCACCGCCGACATCCCCGCGAACGTCATCACCGCCGGGACGGTCGAATACTATATCGAGGCCGTCGACGGCGCCTCGCCCGCCAACGCGTCCACCGCCCCCACCGGCGCGCCAGCCGTGTTCAGCAGCTTCTCGGTGACGGTCGTCGACGGTGTCGCGCCGGTCATCCAGCACACCCCCGTGCCGCAGGGCCAGACCGCGAACGGCGCGGTGCAGGTCGCGGCGCAAGTCACCGACGCGAGCGGCGTCGCCAGCGTGACGCTCCGCTACCGTACTCAAGGTATGCCGACGTTCCAGACGGCGGCCATGACCGGCTCCGGCGGTAACTATGCCGCGACCATCCCGGCCGGCACCGTGCAGACGCCGGGCGTCGACTACTATATCGAGGCGGTCGACTCCGCCAACCCGTCCAACACCGGCCGCTCGCCCGCCGCGGCGCCCGGCACGACCCACGCGTTCACCGTCGCGATGGCCGACACCAACCCGCCGCAGATCACCCATACTCAGGTGACCTCGCCGCGCGCGCCCGGCGCCAGCGTGAACGTCAACGCGACGATCACCGACGCGAGCACCATCGTCTCCGCGACCCTCTTCTATCGCCGCATCGGCGGATCCAGCTTCACGAGCCTGCCGATGACCGGCGGGCCGAGCTACGTCGCGGTCATCCCGGCGAGCGACGTCGAGCCCCCGGGCATCGAGTATTACATCCGGGCCGCGGACGGTGCCGCGGCCATGAACGCCGGCACCTCACCCGCCGCCGCGCCCGGAGCGGTCTTCTCGTTCGGCATCGGCGTGTCCGAGAACGAGCCCAACGCCACCTCCGCCCAGGCCACCGCGCTGGTGACCGGCGGCCGGCTCGGCAACCAGGGCCTCGGCTCGATCACCCCGACCGGCGATCGCGACTACTGGGCGATCGACCTGCCGGTGGGCCCGCTGCGCTACTCCATTCGTGCCGAGACCACCTCGGGCGGCCCGGGCATCTGCCCGAGCCCGGTCGCGACGGTCCTGCGCCTCTACGGCGCGGACGGCACGACCCAGATCGCCACCGATACTTTCGATGGTGTGGGTAGCTGCTCGTTGATCGATCCCGCGGTCGACGCCGGCGCGCGCGCGCTCGCGGCTGGCCGATACTATCTCCGCGTCGAGGAGTCCGGCGAGAACGCCAGCATCGCCGGCTACGAGCTGACGGTGACTCTGGTGCCGACCGCGTGCGGCAACGGCATCCTCGAGCTGCCCGCCAACGAGCAGTGCGACGACAACAACACGAGCGGCGGCGACGGCTGCTCGGCCACCTGCACCATCGAACCGGAAGGTGTCCTGATGGCTCCGGGCGGAACGCTCTCCGGTGACATCTCTCCGACCGGCGACGAAGACACTTACGCGATCGATCTCGTCGGCACGACCTACGTGCGCGCCGAGGCCACCGACGCCACCGGCACGGCCTGCCCGGGAGACTTGGTCATCGACCTGGTCGGCCTGAACGGCACCACGGTCATCGGCACCGACGACGACGACGGCATCGGCCTGTGCCCGCTGATCAACCCGCTGGTCGACGTGTTCGCCCGCAGCTTGCCGGCCGGTCGATACTATCTTCGGGTCCGCGCCAGCGGCGGCACCGCGACCATCCTCGGGTACCGGCTGCGCGTGAACCTCACCGCCACCCTTTGCGGCAACGGCACGCGCGAGGGCACCGAGCAGTGCGACGACAGCAACGCCACGCTCGGCGACGGCTGCTCCGATACTTGCCAGTTCGAGACGGTCGCCACCGCGATGGGTACGGGCGGCACGTTCAGCGACTCGATCGCGCTCCGCAACATCGATTATTACGCGGTCGCGATCACCGCGGGTCAGTCGATCCGCGCCGAGACCTTCGTGCCTTCGGCCGGCACCTGCACCATTGGCAACGACACCGTGATCCGGCTCTGGTCGCCGGGCCGCACCACCGAGATCGTCAGCGACGACGAGGGCGGCATCAACAGTTGCTCGCTCCTCGATCCGGCCAACGATATCGAGGTCCGCAACCTCGCCACCGGCACGTACTATGTGTCGGTCGAGGAGTATCAGAACAACGCGACCATCACCGCGTACGCGATCGACATCCAGATCCGTCAGCCGGGCTGCGGCAACGGCTGGGTCGACGGCGCTGATCAGTGCGACGACGGTGGCACCATGGCGGGCGACGGCTGCTCGTCGACCTGCCAGTTCGAGGGACCCGCCGAGGTCGAGCCGAACAACACCTCCGCGACCGCCACCGTGCTGCGCGGCGCGGCCGATCCGAACGACCGCACGCTGCTTGGATCGATCGCCAGCGGCACGGACATCGACTTCTTCAGCATCGTCGTCCCGGCCCAGGCCTCGGTCTTCGCCGAGGTGAGCGACGGCATGGGCGGCTGCCCGAACAACGGCTCGCTGCGCCTGGTCGGCGTCGACGGCACTACGTCACTGGTGCTCGACACCGCCGACGGACCGGGGAATTGCGGCCAGATCTCGCCGACTCGCGACGTCGCGGCGCGCTTCATGGCGGCGGGCACGTACTATCTCCGGGTCGAGTCGACCGGCGGCAGCGCGGCCTACCAGCTCCAGGTGCGCGTCACGCCGCCGTCCTGCGGCGACGCGTTCCTCACAACCGGTGAGGCCTGCGACGACAGCAACACGATGAACGGCGACGGCTGCTCGTCGATGTGCGCCATCGAGGGCACCGCCGAGATGGAGCCGAACAACACCCAGGCGACCGCCACAGTGCTCTTACCGGCGGGGACCTCCAGCGCCGCCTCGATTCGCGGCGTGCTCGCCACGATCAGCGACATCGACGCGTTCAGCGTGGTCGTCCCGGCGGGCTCGCACATCATCGCCGAGGTCAGCGACGGCCGCGGCCGGTGCCCGAACGGCGCTTCACTTCGCCTGCGGAGCCCGGGCGGCACCTCGCTCACCACCGACGCGACCGACGGCCCCGACGGCTGCGGCCGCATCGCCGCCGGCCTCGACACCGCCGCGCGCGGCCTCAGCGCCGGCACCTACGCGGTCGAGGTCTACACCACCGGGACGTCGGTCCCGCCGGCGGTCTACCAGCTCGACGTTCGCGTCGTGCCGGCCAACGTCTGCGGCAACCTGTACATCGACGGCACCGAGCAGTGCGACGACGGCAACGTCGCGAGCGGCGACGGCTGCTCCTCGTCCTGCACGTGGGAGCTCACCGAGACGGAGCCCAACGGCACGTTCATGTCGGCCACCCCGCTCAACGGCAACATCCGCCTCGGCCGCGGCGCGATCACCGCTTCGGATGTCGACTGGTACAGCATCGTGGTCCCGGCGGGCTCGGTGCTGACCATTCGCACCCAGGGCGGCGCGCGGGATCAGTGCCCGGCGGGCGCCGACACGCTGCTCTCGCTGTTCGGACCCGACGGCATCACGGAGATCGCGAACGACGACGACGACTCGGCCGGCACCTGCTCGGTGATCGAGGCGTCGGAGGCCAACGGGCTCGCGGCGGGCACGTACTACCTGCGCGTCGACCCGTACATGGCGTCGACGTTCCCGCTCTACGGCATCAGCGTCACGATCCACCCGAACTAGCACCTACGACCGGAAGTTCGTTCCGCGTTTCGCTCGGCCTCGCGACCGCTGGCCGCGTTGGACCACCTCAACAGACGCGGAGTATGCCTCGGTGGTCCGCCTCGCCATCGGCCGCGATCCCTTCGCGGAACACGGAACGAACTTCCGGTCGCTGGCACTAGCCGGACCCCGGACCGAACGATCCCGGACGCCGATCCGGAGATCTCGAGTCATCCCGCGCACTCTGATCCCCGGCACATCCCTTCCATTCACGCTCTCTCGTGCAGGTCACCGGCCCCTCCCTCCACGAAATCGCCCTCGGCTCGGCTCCGCTCGCGCGCAGCGACCGCCCCTCGATCGACGAGCTCAACGCGCTCCGCGACCTCGAGATCGTCGATGTCTCGCCGCTCTCCGGGATGGGTCGCGCGGTCGCGCCGCCCGCCTCGGCTGATCACCTCCGCCTCCCTCCGCCGCCGCGCCGCGCCGCCACCGGCTACGCGCTCTACGTCGCGCTGGGCCGCGCGCTCGAGCGGTTCGACCACACCTTTCGCCTTCCGGTTGCCGCCTCGCGCGAGGCCGTCGCCGCCGAGGCCCGGATGATGACGCTGCTCGGCGGCATCCACGGCATCGAGCGCGACATCCGCCAGGAGATCTCGCGCCGCACCCGCGCTTGAAAAGGAGATCCGAATGAACGCTCGCACGCTCCCGCGCTCTCGCCCGACCCCGCCTCGTTCGACCCCGGTGCCCAAGAAGCCCGCTGCGCTCCCGCCGCCCCGCACGCCGACCCCGGTCGTCGTCGTCGCCCCGCACGCGAAGAGCTACACGCCCGCCGAGCGCGCCGCCGAGTTCGACGGATCGTTCGACACCGAGCTCTTCCACAACCTCGACGCGCTCGACGCGGTCACCGCCGAGCACCGCAACCTCGCGCTCCCTTCGCTGGCCGAGGCTCGCGGCTACGACGCAGCGATGCTCTACGGCCTCGCCGAGATCGCCCACCACTACCTCGCGAGCGGCGGTGTGCGGATCGGCCTGGTGCTGTTCGAGGGCCTCGCCGCCATCGCGCCCGAGGTCGCGTACTTCCGCCTCGGCCTCGGCTTCGCGCTGGATCGCTCGGGGCGCACCGACGAGGCGATGCGCGCGTACGAGCTCGCGATCGCGCTCGATCCGGCCGACGGGCGGGCCGAGCTCAACCTCGCCGAGCTGCTCCTCGAGAAGGGTGATCGGGCCGCCGCGCGCGCGCGCCTGATCCTCGCCCGCGACAAGGCCCGCCGCGCCCAGGAAGCCGAGCTCACCGCGAAGGCCGTCGCGATCCTCTCCCGCGTCCACTGAACCCCGAATCGAGGCCCCGATGAACCGCTTCTCCCTCTCTCGTCTCACCGGTCAGAGCGACGTCGTCCTCGCACTCTGCGTCGCGATGATCGTCGCGCTCCTCATCATCCCGCTGCCGCCGCAGCTCCTCGACGTGCTCCTCGCGATCAACCTGTCGGGCGCCGCGCTGATCCTGGTCGTCACGCTGCTCGCGCCGAGCGCGGTCGAGGTCTCGGTGTTCCCGAGCCTGCTGCTCCTCTCCACGCTCTTCCGCCTCGGCCTGAACGTCTCGACGACCCGCCTGGTGCTTGGCAAAGGCAGCGCCGGCGAGGTGGTCGAGGCGTTCGGGCACTTCGTCGTGCAGGGTGATCTGGTGGTCGGGATCGTCGTCTTCCTGGTCATCACGCTGGTGCAGTTCCTCGTCATCGCAAAGGGCGCCGAGCGGGTCGCCGAGGTGGCCGCGCGCTTCAACCTCGACGCGATGCCGGGCAAGCAGCTGGCGATCGACGCGGCGCTGCGCAACGGCGCGTTCACCGAGGAGGAGGCCCAGAAGCGCCGCGAGGCCCTGGGCCGCGAATCCCAGCTCTTCGGCGCGATGGACGGCGCGATGAAGTTCATCAAGGGCGACGCGATCGCGGCCCTGATCATCACCGGTATCAACCTCTGCGCCGGCTTCGTCATCGGCGTCCTCCGCCGCGATCTCAGCCTGAGTGACGCCGCCGAGACGTACTCGCTGCTCACGATCGGCGACGGCCTCGTCGCGCAGATCCCGGCCCTCCTGATCACGCTCGCGGCCGGCATCCTCACCACCCGCGTCGCCGGACGCGGCACCGACGGCCTCGGCGACAGCCTCCGCCACGAGCTCTTCCAGAACCCCAAGGTGCTCGGGATCGGCGCGACCCTCGCGCTGGCGCTCGCGCTGATCCCCGGCCTGCCGCTCCTGCCGTTCGCGCTGGTGGCGAGCGCGCTCGGCGGCGCGGCGTGGGCGGCGCACAAGAAGGCGACCCGCGCGCGGCTGCTCGCGCTCTCGAACGCCGGTCCCGAGTCGGGCTTCAAGAAGAAGCTCGAAAGCAAGGTCAAGCAGGCCAAGGCCCAGCGCGCGATGGCCGATCAGCTCGCCCCGACGGTGCGAGCGATCGAGATCGAGCTCTCCATCGCGCTGTCGGAGGCGTTTGGATTCTCGCGCGAGGGCGGGGCCGAGCCGGCGCTGGTGAGGGAGGTCGTCCCGGCGGTCCGCGATCGGCTCTACGACCGACTCGGCATCCCGGTCCCGGGCGCGCACGTCAGCACTTTTCACCCGTACCTGGCCGACGACGCGTGCGTGATCCGCCTGCGCGGCGTGCCGGCGATCGAGATCCGCTTGCCGCTCGGCAAGGTCCTCGCGCTCGAGCCCGCCAGCCGCCTCGCCCGCCTTGGGATCAAGGGCGAAGAGACCACGCTACCCGGGGTTCGCATCGCGGCGTCGCTGGTCTCGATCGACGACAAGGACGTGCTCGAGGCCTCCGGGATCCGCACCCACGACGCCTCGGGCGTGCTCGCGCTGCACCTCGAGCAGCTCCTGGTCGAGCACGCCAAGAGCTTCCTCGGCGTGCAGGAGGTGAGCGATCTCGTCGAGCGCCTCGAGAAGGCCTGCCCCGCGCTGATCCGCGAGACGGTGCCGAAGGTGATGGGCCTGGCGCAGCTGGTCGACATCCTCCGCCGCCTCGCCGACGAGCACGTGTCGATCCGCGATCTGAAAACGATCCTCGAGACGCTCGCCGAGAACGCCAGCTTCGAGACCGACAACGTGATGCTCACCGAGCGGGTCCGCGTGGCGCTCGGCCGCCAGATCGCGTTCGGCCACACCGGCGCGATCGACGGGACGCTCAGCTACGTCACGCTGGATCCGCTGATCGAGGACGCGGTGCGCAGCGCGATCGTCCCGATCCAGGGCGGCCATCGGGTGGCGCTCGATCCGGCGATCGAAAGCGCGATCGTCGAGGCGACGTTCCGTATGCTGGATGTCGTGGCGGCCGCGGGCGCGCGGCCCGTGGTACTGGCGCCGATGGAGCTCCGCCGCTACGTGCGCGTGGTGCTGGCGCGCGCGATGCCGAGCGTTCAGGTGCTGTCGTACGAGGAGCTGCCGGAGCAGATTCGAACCACGCCGTTCGGGCGGGTGAGCGTGCGGCAGATGATCGAGAGCTGAAGATCAGCCGCCGTCGGCGACGGACGAGGTGCCCGCGTCGAGGGTGACCGTCGAGGAGCCCGCGTCCGCGAGCGACATCGCGGCATCGGCGCTGCTCGAGGTCATCGCGTCCGGGAACGACATCGCGTCGGGATCGCCCGGAAGCGCATCGACGCCGGGAGGCAGCGCGTCGCGCGCCGCGGCGTCGCGGTTGACGATCCCGCTATCGCCCGCGGCCATCGTCGCCGTCATCGTCGTGCCGCGGATCCGGCAGAGACCGGCGCGACAGACCACCTGGCCCGAGTCGCCGCCGCCGCAGTCCGAGTCGGTCGAGCAGCGCAAAGTCTCGTTCTCGCCCGACAAGCACTGCGAAGCGCCGCGCTCTCCGTTGGGCTCGTACGGTCGAATGCACAGCTCCCCGGGTTTGCAGTCCTCGGGGCCGTTGCACTCGTTCGCACAAGAGATCGCGAACAGGAGGGGGAGGGTGAGGGCGAGAGACTTCGCAAACCGCATCATGATGAACCTGACGTGGGAGCCTAGTCGCGGTCCGGACTGCCCGCAAGAAAAGCGTCCCGACCATGGGTTAACGAGCATTGGCACAAAGCACCCGTTTTGACCTCGCGTTTTGCGTCCGGAGCCGGAGGGGGATATAGAGCGACGCGATGGCCCGAACGCCGTTGGCCGATGATCTCATTGCGATCTATCGAGACGCGCTCGAGGCCGCGCATGCGGGGAAAGCGGTGGAGGCTCGGCTCCAGGTGTCCAGCGGAGCGATCCGCGCTGGCCGCCGGGCGATCGCGCTCGATCGTGTCGAAGATGTCGGCGTCATCGCTGTCGGGAAAGCGGCGCCGGCCATGGCCGAAGCGGTCCCCGAGGCGATCAAGAAGAAGATGAGCTTCGGGCTCATCGTCACGAAAGAAGGCTACAGCCGCGCCGTTCCGGGCTTCGAGATCCGCGAGGCGGGCCATCCCGTTCCGGATCGCCGATCCGTTCGCGTCACCGACGAGGTGATCGAGCTGGTCTCCGAGCTCGGCGAAGAGGATCTGCTCCTCGTCCTCATCTCCGGCGGCGCGAGCTCGCTTCTTTTCTCGCCGGTCGTCGACATCGGCTTCAACGACTCGGTCGAGCTCAACCAGTACATGCTCGATGCGGGCATGGAGATCGCGCAGATCAACGCGGTCCGCTCGCACGTCTCGCGGGTGAAGGGCGGTCGCCTCGCGGTCGCTGCCGCGCCGGCCAGCGTGCTCACGCTCGCGCTCTCCGACGTCGTCGGCGACAAGCTGCCGGTGATCGGCGGAGGTCCCACGGTCGCCGATCCCTCGCGCTACAAGGACGCGGTGCTCGCGCTCCAGAAGGGGCGGATCTGGGAGGTCATCCCGGCCAGCGTTCGCGAGTATCTCGACGCCGGAAACCGCGGCGAGATCACCGAGAGCCCGAAGCCCGGCGATCCGCGCCTCTCGCGCGCTTTTGCCGCGGTGGTCGGCGGCCCGCGCACGCTGCTCCGCGCCGCGGCCCGATCCGCGCGCAGCAAGGGCCTCCGCGTCCGCTGCGCCACGCGCCCGATCGAGGGTCCGGCGGACGACCTGGTCGAGAAGTACATGGCCCGCGCCGGATCGATGGTCCGCAGCGGCACCGGCCGCGAGGTCTTCGTCGCCGTGGGCGAGCCGACGCTGACCTTGCCGATGGAGCTCACCTCGAAGCGGAGCAAGGGCGCGCTCGGCGACGGTGGTCGCAGCCAGCACCTCGCGCTCCTGATGGCCAAGGCGATGCAGGGCGACGAGCACATGGCGTTCCTCGCGGCAGGCACCGACGGGACCGACGGGCCGACCAACGCGGCGGGCGGGATCGTGGACGGGAACACCATCGCGGCGCTCAAGGCCGCGGGGGTCGATGTGGACGAGGCGCTGGGGCGCTTCGACAGCTATAACGCGTTGCTCAAGGCCGACGCGCGCCTCGAGACGGGCCCGACCGACACCAATGTCACCGACCTCCACCTCCTGGCCGTCGAGGGCAAGAGCGCGGCCGGGCGCAAGAAGCGGTAAGCTGCGCGCGATGGGCTACGCAGGGCCGCTGGCTTTTCGCGATTCGCGCGACGTGCCTTGGGTGGGTGAGCACCGGCCCGAGCTGATCGACCTCAGCGGCATCTTTTCGCGTCTCATCGAGATGGTCCCCGGCGAGAACCTGCCGACGCCTGCGTGGCGCCAGTCGCTGCCGCCCGAAGTGCATCTGGTGCGCTTGCTCGGGCCGCGGACGGCGCAAGTGCACTGGCGCGAGGCGCCGATCCAGGACCTGGTCATCAAGCTGAGCATGCCGAAGGCGACGTCGACCTGGCGGCAGATCACCGCGCGGGTCCGCCACTCGCGCGCGCAGCGGGCCTACTTGTGGGCTCACCGCTTGCGCGCGCTCGGCATCGAGACGCCGCGCCCGCTCGGCTTCATGGAGCACCAGGACGGCCCGGCCCTGAACCCCAGCTTCGTGGTGTCGGAGTACATCTTCGCGCCGACGCTGGTGGAGATCCGCGATCGCGGGCTGGCCACGGCCGATCCGCGGACGAGCGATTTTTTCCGCGAGAAGCACGAGGTCCTGCAGCACGTCGCCGAGCTGTTCCGCACGATGGATGCTCGCGGCGTGTTCCATGGCGACCTGCACGCGGGTAACCTGCTCGTCGATGGTCCCCGAGTGCTGGTCCTCGATCTCGAATCTGTTCGCACGATGCGCGTGCCGGGGCGGTCGCCGATGCTGGCGAACCTGGTGCGGCTCAATCGCGACTTCCTCGACACGCGGCTCGTGACAACCAGCGACCGCCTGCGTTTCCTCTCCCACTACCTGCGGTACGTCCCCGATCGGGCGACCGCGCGACGCGCGCTCTTCCGCCGCGTCCACGCTGCTACGCGCGAAAAGATGGTCGCCCGCGGCGAGGCGTTTCGATCGACTTTGATGGAGGCTTCATGATCTCGAGACTGCTCGCCGTGGCGTTGATCGCCGGTATTTGCGCTCCGGCGCTCGCCCAGAACGCCGCGCCGTCCGCGACCAGCAAGCTGCCGCCGCCGAAGTCGATCGCCGTCTTCATCCTCTCCGGTGAGAAGGTCGGCGCGCCGATGACCGACGTGTACGCGGTCGTTCGCCAGGGCATCGAGGCCGAGACGGCGCTCGAGGTCGCGCCGCTCGAGGTCTTCCCGAGCTCCGTGCGCGACACCGCGATCCGCCAGTGCGCTGGCGACGGCGCGTGCTTCGCGGGCAAGGTTCGCGACGCCGGCGTCGAGGTCGACTGGCTGCTGCTGGTCTCCGCCGATCGCCTCGGCGAAGGCGTGCTCCTCGGCCTCCGCCTCATCGACATGCGCCTCGCCGCCGCCGGCCAGACGCCGAACCTCGCCGCCGTTGGCGAGCAGCTCCCCGAGGGCACGTCGCTGCTCCGCGCGATCAAGGACTACCAGGAGCAAGTGTTCCCGCGCGACGTCTGGGGTCAGGTCGCGAGCCTCAAGATCGAGGTCGAGCAGCCCAACGCCGAGGTGCTCGTCGGCGCCAAGACCTGCGTGTCGCCGTGTAACTTCGCGCGCCTCGCGCCGGGCCCGTACGAGGTCACCGTGCGCAAGGCCGGCTACCTCGACTTCCACAAGACGATCACGCTCGCCTCGCGTCAGGACGAGGTCGTGAACGTCGCGCTCACCGAGGCAGGGAGCGACCTCGTCGCGAGCCCGCTCTTCTGGGGCGCGGTCGGCCTCGGCGCTGCGGCGGCCGCGGTGGTGACGGTGCTGCTCGTCACCTCGAGCGGTGGCCCGACCATCATCTGCGTCACGTCCGAGCCCGCGAACTGCAACTAGCTCCTCGCCCGCCCCTTTGCCTGATCGCGCGTCGAGGAAGATTTCCGCGCGACCCCCGTAAATCTTGTTGGGTACAGCGCAAGGGGCCCGCGTCGCTCCATCCGCACAATGGGGTGCGGGGGGCGGCGCGGGTCTCAGATTCAGACTCAGTTCTGCGTCTGACCGTCGATCTCGCGGCGCGCTTCCGCCCAGATGTCCTTGAGCACCTGCTCGTCCCCGCCGCCTTCCGACAGCTTCGCGAACAGGTGACCGGCCTTCTGGCGGTTGGTGACCTTGCCGATTTCCACAGCGACGATCTCGCGCGTGAGCTGCACGGGCGCTGGCGCAGCGGTGGGCTTCGGCGTCGCCGAGGGCTCCTCGGACGGGCGCGCGGTCTCCGGGGCCTTCGAGCGCGTCGGAGAGGGCGTGGGCGTGCGCTGCTTCACCGCAGGGTCGACCGGGTGCGCGGGGGGCGGGGTCGCGGTCGGGGTCGCCGCGGGGCCCTCGGCGATCGCGCCGGGCGCCGCGCCGATCGGTGGCTGGGTCGCCTGCGGGGGCGGGACCGAATCGCCGGGCACGACCGCGTACTCGGCCGTCGTCCGGCTGGCGCTCGAGACCATGTACGCGGTCCCGGCGGCGGCGAGCGCCGCGAGGCTGATCGCGACGATCGCCATCGTCGAGGACTTGGTCGCCTGCCGTGTTTGTGTGACCTGCGGGTAGCTGCCCTGGAAGCTGGCCATCGACCCCGAGTTGGTCTGCGAGAACATCGGCGGCTGCGGGTTCGCGGCGAGCTGCGCCTGCATCTCGGCGAGGGCGTCGGGATCGAGCGGCTCTGCACCGGGGAACGCAGTGGGCCACGCGCCGGTGCCGACCGGCTCCACGAACGGCGCGCCCGCGTCGGACTGCGATCCCGGGCGCGGCGCGAACGCGGTCGGCTCCTGCGGCTCGCCACCCATCGTGGCCTGCTGTTGCTGGAGGGCCTCGCTCACGCGCGCATCGACGTTGAACGAGCCCGCCGGGAAGACCTCCGCGATCAGCGCCGCGAGATCGCGCGCCGCGGTGGTCGCGCCGGGCAGCGTCTTGTTCACGTCGGCCAGCGCGCGACCGAGCTCGGCGGAGCTCTGGAACCGGTCGTCGGGGGCCTTTTCGAGGGCCTTTTCGATCGCCTTCCACAGCGGCTCGGGGAAGCTCTCGACCAGCCCGGGGAGCGGCTTGGGCTGGTAGTTCACCACCGCGTCCA
>Ga0105047_10009059_pt1 | contig 16470 bp, 14 predicted proteins | sample MAT04_FD_78384 | JGI IMG/M metagenome (GOLD analysis project Ga0105047, IMG submission 78384) | Freshwater microbial communities from Lake Fryxell liftoff mats and glacier meltwater in Antarctica - MAT-04 (megahit assembly) | ecosystem: Environmental > Aquatic > Freshwater > Ice > Liftoff...
AGATGCCCTCTCCGAGCACGCCACCGATGAGGCCACGGCCGAGACCACGATGGCGTTCCAGGCCGACGGTTCCCTGTCGCCGTCCGAGCTCACGGTGAGCGTCGGCGAGGTCTTCGCCGTCACCGGGACCGAAGAGATCCGGGCCCTGCAGGTCGGCTGTGCCGATGCCCAGACCATCGTCGGTTCGGAACCGGCCGGCTTCTACGCGACCGAGCCGGGCACCTACGTGCTGTTCGACGAGGCCGCCAACGGCTACGAAGGCGCCGAGGTCGGGACCATCACCGCCGAGTAGTCCCGCACGCCGGTTGGGTTCGGCGTCGGTGATGTGGTCGAGTCCGGAGTCGGCGTGCGCTGTCACACGAGGACCTGCTCCGGACGGCCCTCCGACGTCGGCGCCGCCGACTCCATCTCCGGCGCCGGGAGCCCGGACTCGCCATCGATGTCGATGGCGGGCAGCAGGCGATCGAGCCAGCCGGGGATCCACCAGTTGGCGTCACCCATCAGCTTCATGGTGGCCGGCACGAGCACCATGCGGACGATGGTGGCGTCGACGAACACGGCCGTGGCCAAGCCGAGGCCGAACATCTTCGTGGACGGGTCATCGCCCAGGGCGAAGGCCAGGAACACCGAGATCATGATGAGCGCCGCCGACGTGATGACCCGCGCCGTGCTGGCGATGCCGTGGATCACCGAGCTGTCGTTGTCGCCCGTCGCCAGATACTCCTCGCGCACCCGGGAGAGCAGGAACACCTCGTAGTCCACCGACAGCCCGAACACGATGGCGAACATGAACATCGGGATGAACGGGATGATCGGCACCGTCGAGTCGAGGCCGATGAGGCCCATGCCCCAGCCCCACTGGAACACCATCACCATCACGCCGTAGGCGGCACCGATGCTGAGGAGGTTCATCAGCGCGGCCTTCAACGGCACGAGCACCGAACGGAACACCACGGTGAGCAGCAGGAACGACAGCAGCACCACGGCCAGGATGAACAGCGGCAGCCGCTCGGCCACCCGGTTGCCCATGTCGCCCCACGTGGCCGTGGCTCCGCCCACGTGCGCCTCGGCTGGGCTCCCGGCGAGCGCCACCGGCAGCACCTCGGCGCGGAGCCGTTCGATGGTGGCCATGGTGGCCTCGTCCTGGGGTGAGGTGGTCGGGAAGGCCAGCAGCGTGCCCACGTCGGCCGTGGTGTCGACCACCGGCGGGGCCACTTGGGCCACACCCGGATCGGCAGCCACGGCGTCGGCCAGCGGCGCCATCACGTCGGGGTCCCCGGCGAGGTCGACGGCGATGACCAGCGGGCTGTTGATGCCCGGCCCGAACCCCTCGGCCACGAGGTCGTAGGCCCGACGCTCGGTGCGACTGTCGGGCAGCGTGCCCTCGTCGGGGAAGCCCAGCCGCAACGACAACACGGGAGCGGTCAGCGCCAAGAGGAAGACGGTGCCACCGATGGCGTAGATGGCGGCGTTGCCCGAGACGTGCGCGCCCCAGCGCTCCCAGCCCGAGCTTCCGGTCGCACCCGCCGCCACTCGGTCGACCGCGGCCGTCTCTCGACGTGCTCGGGTCGACGAACGCAGTCCGTTGATGCGGTGGCCGGCCAAGCCGAGCAGGCCGGGCAGCAGCGTGATCGAGGCCACCACCATGGTGAGGATGATCAGCGAGATGGCGATGCCGCCGTTGGTCACGAACGGGATGCCGGCCACGGCGAGGCCGAGGATGGCGATGACGACGGTGCCGCCGGCGAACACGACGGCCTGCCCGGCGGTGGCCACGGCCCGACCCGCCGCCTCCTCGACCGTCATGCCCCGCGCCAGGAACTCGCGATGCCGGGTGACCAGGAACAGCGCGTAGTCGATGCCCACGCCGAGGCCGACCATGGCCCCGATCTGCGTGGCCCACTCGGGCAGCTCGACGAGATAGGTGAGCAGCGACATGGCGCTCATGCTGAGGGCGAGCCCGAAGATGGCCACGCCGATGGGCAGCCCCATGGCGATGAGCGAGCCGAAGGCCAGCAGCAGGATGACCACGGCGGCGATCAGGCCGACCATCTCGCCCACGCCCGTCTCCGGTTGCTCGAAGGCGAAGAACAGATCGCCGCCGAGGTCGATCTGCAGGGCGGCGTCCTCGGTTCGGACCTGGTCGCCGAAGGCTTTGAGTCGTTGGAGGTCGCTGGCGTCGAGGTCGTCGTGCACCGGGTACTGCACTCGCAGCAGGGCGACCCGACCGTCGGCCGAGATCGCCTCGGCGTCGATGGCCGCATCGCGCCCCTGCTCGAGCGCCGCCACCGGATCAGAGGTGGCGAGCACGTTGGGCAACGCCGCCACCCCCGCCTGCAGGTCGGCCAGCTCGGCGCGTGCCTCGGCCGAATCGAAGAAGCTCACGCCTTCGGCGACCGGTGTTGCCACCACGTAGGCCGTGAGGCCAGCCGTCTCCGAGCCGGTGCGCGACAGGAGGTCGACGGCGTCCTGCGAGTCGAGGCCAGGCACGGCAACCGAGTCGTCGAGCTCACGGCCGAACGCGCCAGCGGCACCGATCACGGCCAACGACACCACGAGCCACGCCCCGATGACGACCCACGGGCGGCGAGCGGCAAAGCGACCCATTCGGTACAGGACGTGAGACATGGCTTCTCCTCGGTCGGCGGCGCCACGTGGCGTGCGCTGACCCCCACCCTGACGATCGCAGTCGCCGGCGTCATCGACCCATGAGCCGTATGTGAGGGGCCGATGAGCCGAGGGCGAGGTCATCCTTTCGGCCGATCCGCCGGCGACGGCCGACCTCTACTGTGGATGTGGTGGTGAACGACGTGGTGCGATCGCTGTGGGACGAGCCCCGTGCCCCCGACGCGCCGACCCGCACCCGGTGGGACTGGGCCCTCGTCGGCGTGCTCGTGCCCATCGGCGTGCTCGAAGCACTGTTTCGCTCGGGCATCGACATGCGACCGGCCGCGTTGGTCGTCGGCGTGGCACCGGTGCTGACGCTGCTGTGGCGGCGAACCCACCCGCTGCTCATGGTGGTCATCGCCTACGGCTCGCACGCCGCCATCGAGTTCGTGTCTGTCTTCGGCCACAACCACGACGACACGGGCCTCTACGTCACCGCCTTCGTGCTGATCCTCCCCTACTCGCTGCTGCGGTGGGGGTCCGGCAAGGAGTCCGTGGTCGGGATCGTGTTCATCCTCGGCAGCCACGGCGTGCTCCTGCTCGGCTCCACGTCGCCCGACGGCACCCTGGCCGAGCTGGCGGGCATCTCCATCCTCTTGCTGCCGGCCGCCCTCGGCGCGTCGGTCCGGTACCGCGCCGTGTGGCGGGTCCGCGAGATCGACCAGGTGAAGCTGCGCGAGCGCGAGCAACTCGCCCGCGAGCTGCACGACACGGTCGCCCACCATGTGTCGGCCATCGCCATCCAGGCCCAGGCCGGCCGCGCCGTCGCCGCCAACGATCCCGCCGCCGCCGTCGACGTGCTGGCGGTCATCGAGGCCGAGGCATCACGCACGCTGACCGAGATGCGCACGATGGTCGGCGTCCTCCGCCGGGGCGACGAACCCGACCTCGCCCCCCAGCTCGGCGTGGCCGACCTGCCCGACCTCGCCCGTCGAGCGGGCACCTCGCCGATCATCCAGGTCGTGCCCCACGGCGACCTCGACGACCTCACGCCGTCGGTCGACGCTGCCGTCTACCGGCTTGCCCAGGAGTCGATCACCAACGCCATCCGCCACGCCCGACGTGCCACCCGCGTGCGCGTGGCCATCGACGGTGAGCCCGACTGCGTCCGCCTCACCGTCACCGACGACGGGGACGCCAGCCCGCTCGGGCCCAGCTCGACCTCGGGCTACGGCATCGTGGGGATGACCGAGCGGGCCACCCTGCTCGGCGGCACCCTCGAGGCCGGCCCCAACCGCGACCGGGGCTGGACCGTCACCGCCGTGCTGCCTCGAACGGGCGCTCCCGCATGAGCATCCGGGTGATCGTGGCCGACGACCAACAGATCGTGCGCACCGGACTCACCATGATCCTCGACGCCCAGCCCGACATCGAGGTGATCGGCTCGGCCGCCGACGGCCGCGAAGCAGTCGAGCTCGCCCGTCGGCTGCGGCCCGACGTGTGCCTGTTCGACATCCGCATGCCAGTGATGGATGGCATCGAAGCCACCCGCCAGCTCGCCGGGCCCGACGTCGTCGAGCCGATGGCCGTCGTGATCATCACCACGTTCGACCACGACGAGTACGTCCACGGTGCCCTCAAGGCCGGCGCCCGCGGCTTCCTGCTGAAGGACGCGGGCCCCGAGTTGCTGACCCAGGCCATCCACGCCGCAGCCGACGGCGACGCCCTCATCGCTCCGAGCGTGACCGTCCGGCTCCTCGCCGCCTTCTCGGACTCGGGGTCGGCGGTGCCACCGGTGCAGCCCATCGACCCGCTCACCGAGCGCGAGGAGGAGGTCCTGCTGACCGTGGCCAGGGGCCGTACGAACGCCGAGATCGCCGGCGAGCTCCACATCAGCCTGAGCACGGTGAAGACCCATCTCGGCAGCCTCATGAGCAAGCTCGGCGCCCGCAACCGCGTCGAGATCGCCATGTGGGCCCACGAGACCGGCCGCATCAAGAACTGAGGCGCGAGGGCTCGCTCCGGTCAGTCCGCCAGTTGGGCGTTGCGCCCGCCCAGGCTCTTGGCTGTAGAGAGCGCCCGGTCGGCGCGGGCCACGAAGTCGTCGGCCGGGCGCAGCAGGATCGAGAGGAACACCCGGTCGTCGGTCCGGGCCACACGCTGCCGGTGACCGACACGTAGCGGTACGTCCCGTCGCGATGGCGCACCCGGGTGAGCACGGGCGGGCTGAACCACTCCCCACCTTCGCCTTCTTCGGCCGAGGTCACCATCATCTCGATGTTGCGCTCGCGGTCGTCGGGATGCGTGAGGTCGACGAAGTTCGTGCCGATCAGCTCCTCGGCGGTCATGCCGAAGTGCCGGGCGCCGAAGACGTCGACGAAGCGGATCAGCCCGGTGTCGTCGATGATGCCCATGGCGTCGCCGGCGCCTCGGACCACGGCCGCCAGCATCGCGCCGTCCACCGCCCGCGGAACGTCCTGCACGGCCGCCGTGGGTACCGGTCGCGGCGCCTCCCCCGGGCACCGGCCGACGTCCCGACCCCTCGTCGGCTACGGGCGCACGGCGATGGTGGCCTCGACCTCGACGGCGATGTTGGCGGGCAGCGACGCCACGCCGACGGCCAACCGCGCGTGTTCGCCGCGCTCGCCGAACACCTGGACGAACACGTCGGACGCGGCGTCGAGGACGGCCGTGTGGTCGACGAAGTCGGCCGTGGCGTTGACCACGCCGCCGACGCGCAGGAAGCGGTCGACCCGGTCGAGCGAACCGAGCTCGGCCTGCACGGTGGCCAGCAGGCTGAGGGCGGCCAACCGGGCGGCGAGGCGCCCTTGCTCGAGCGTGAGCGACTCGCCGAGCCGACCCAGCACGAGCGTGCCGTCGGCACCGAACGGGATGTGTCCGGCCGTGTGCAGCACCCCGCCGTGGAGGATGGCGCTGCGGTAGACGCCGGCCGGCGGGAACACGTCGGGCAGATCGAGCCCGGTCAGATCGGGAGTGGTCATGGCGACAGTCCACCACGACCATGACCACGACCGAACTTCCGGGCTCCCGTGTTGCTTCCCTGGGTGGATGCACCACGGTGTCGTGCACCGCACCGGCTGGAAGATCGTCCGCAAAGTCGACGGCTACGTCGACATCACCGCCCCGTCGGGCCAGGTCCTCGAATCGCAGCGGTACCACCGCCGACGAACACCCGACGAACGGGCCGCCGCCACCGAACGGCACCGACCCAGAGCCTCGAGACCCCGACGACGGCGAGCTCGTCAGCAGCTGACGAGCGGTCGCGAGCCGGGGCCGATCAGAGGTCGGCCCAGCGGTGCAGGAAGGCAACGACCGCCTGACGGGACACGCTGTTGGTGCCGCGGAACGTGTCATCGGCGTAGCCGTTGACGATCCCGTTGGCGACGGCCCACTCGATGGCGGTGCGGAAGGTGCCCGGCGCCGGGAGGTCGGTGAGGCCGCTCGGCGAGAACGGCCCCGACGGCTGGCCGGATCGGCGCCACAGGAATACGACCATCGCCTGACGGCTCACCGGCACCGTGGGGCGGAAGGTGTCGTCCTCGTAGCCGCCCACCACGTTCTCGTCGATGGCCCACTCGATGGCCGTGTGAAAGGGCTCGGCGGGTGGCACGTCGGTGAGGTCGTGGGCCGAGAACGGGCCGGCAGGCTCGCCCGCCAGTCGCCACAGGAACGTCACGAGCGCTTGGCGCGTGACCGGGTTCGTCGGCCGGAAGGTGTTGTCGGGGTAGCCGGTGACGACCTGCTGCTCGACCGACCAGCAGATGTCGGCGTAGAAGGGATGGTCGTCGGGGACGTCGGAGAAGGAGAGGTCGCAGGTTCCGCCGCCCGAGCTCCAGACGAACAGCTGGGTCGACGACTGGACCGGTCCGGCGGTGAGGTTCGTCGCCGTCGACTCGAAGGCGACCGTGCCGCCGTCGCCACTGATGATGGCGTCGCGACTGGACCCGTTGCCCTTGGTGCCGTCGAGCTCCTGCGAGATGCGGATCGTCTCACCGGTCGTGCGGTCGTGGCGGAAGATGTCCTTGGTGCTCGTGTCGCCGGCCACGAGGTTCGTCGAGTTGCTCTCGAACACCACGTACCGGCCGTCGTCGCTGATGTCGGCATCGGTGTCGGTCCCGTTCGAGAGGACGCCCGCGCTCGACACCGAAACCAGCGTCGTGGTGCCCGCCACGCGATCGCGCACGTACACGTCGTTGCCGGCGTCGGTGTCGGTCGGCGACAGCGAGACCGATGTGTGGAAGGCCACGTAGCGCCCGTCGTCGGAGATGGCGCCGTTCGAGGTCATCCCGGGCACCGGCGTGCCGGACGTCGACAGGCTGACGCGCTCGACGACCCCGGCGATAGTCGAGACGAAGAGCCCGCCCACGCCATCGCCGACGAGGTCTGTGGCGGAGGTGTGGAACAGCACGGCACCGGTGTCGGACGCCATGTCCAGGGCTTCCGAGCTCGAGTTCGCCGCTTCGCCGTCCGGACGGTCCGAGAGCAGGGTCGTGGTGTCGTTCGACCGGTCGCGCAGGAACACGTCCCAATCGCCGTTCTCGTCGAGCACGTCGACGAGGTTGTCGCTCGCGGTGGTGAAGGCGACGTAGCGCGCGTCGGCCGAGATCTGAGGAGAGTGGGCGTAGGCGTTGCCGGGCACGCCCTCGTCGCTCACCGAGACCAGCTCGGCGGTGCCCGTGGCGCCCCGCACGTAGACGTGGTCGCTGATCGTGGGCACGCCGGACAGCCCGGGCGGCCCGCACGACATGGCCACCACCGTGCCCGTGCCGTCGAGGTCGCCGCCGTCACAGAAGTCGAGGGTGGGTTCGCCGCTGTCGAGCACCGAGAGCACGGCCGACGTGCCGGTGCCGAGGTCCCGCCGGGCCACATCGCCGGCCCCGTCGTCAGGGTCGGGAGGGTCGAAGAGGTTCGCGGCGCCGGTGTCGAACAGCAGCCATGAGCCGTCGTCGGCCAGGAGCTGCGCCTGGCTCGTGCCGTCGGCCGGCGAGCCGTCCGCGGCCTCGACCCGTTCCAGGGTGATCGACACGGCTGCGCCGGACGGTGTCGGCATCGCCACGACCGCCCCGCCCATCAACACGATCGCCAACGCGGCGACCGCGACGCGTCCTCCACGACGGAGGCCGGTTCCTGCACTTCCGCTGCGTTCACCCATGGGCGCTCCCCGTGCCGATCGTGGCCGGATCTTACGGTGCGCCGGTCCGATCGCGCTCGGGGGCCGGCTCTCACCGTCCTCTTGGGGACTTCACACCAGACTCCTGGTACCCCTGGATCGAGGTCGGGCATACCTTCGACCCATGACCTTCGACGCCGCCACAGACCCGCCGTCGGCGGTCGGGGCACTGACCGTCGCAGCCGCCATCACCGCGGCGGCCCAGTTGGGATGGAGCGCGCTCGTCGTCGTGCTCGCCCTCGCCGTCCCGGCCATGGCCACGGACCACGCCCACTCGGCCGGCGAGAGCCACGACGACGGCCACGCCGAGGTGGCGTCCGGAGCACCCGCGTTCGAGGCCGCCTCCCACGCCGACGGTCACGGCGACGCCCACGAGCACGCCACCGGCGAGGCCGCCACCTCTGACGCCACCATCGGCGAGGCGTCCGCCGGACACGACCATGCCATCCCGACGTCGCTCGACCACGACCCGACCGACGAGCAACTGGCCGATGCCGGAGTGCTCATCGAGGAGACGAAGGCGGCCACCGCCCACTACGCGTCGCTCGACGCCGCGCTGGCCGACGGCTACGTGTCGATCGGTGACGGCCGCAGCGGCTACGAGCACTTCGTGCACCTCGAGCGCACCCGCAACGACACGATCCTCGATCCCAGCGAGCCCGAGTCGCTCGTCTACCGGGTGCTGCCTGACGGTGGAAGGCAGTTCACGACGGTGATGTACCTGCTGCCTGTCGGCTCCACCACCGACGACATCCCCGACGTCGCCGGCAACCTCACGGTGTGGCACGGCCACGACGACCTCTGCATCCGCGACGGTTCGGTGGCCCTCGCCGGGGCGACCACCAACGGCGAGTGTCCGCAAGGTTCCACTGCCGGCACGCCCCCGATGCTGCACGTGTGGGTCGAGCCCAACGAGTGCGGCCCCTTCGCCGGCACCGACGCCAACCAGATGACCGGCTCCTGCGTCGACACCTCCCCGGCCTGACGCCACGCGCCTCAGGAGGTCAGCGGGGCGATCACGGTGTCGGCGAAGCGGGCCAGGGAGTCGACCTGCACGGACAGGTCGTTGGGGTCGCCGCCGTAGAAGTACCAGGGCACGACCTGGCACTCGGTCACGCCCACCTCCTCGAGCCGACGGAAGCCGTCGGGGTCGAGCACGTCGACGGCGAGGCCGTTCACCTCGAACCCCTCGGTGCTGCGCCCCTCGGCGGCCAGGTGGGCGTGCAGTCGAGTGACCAGCTCACCGAGCTCGGCGGCGGTGACGTTGGCCGAGATCCAGCCGTTCGCCCGGCGGGCGGCACGGCGCATGGCGTGGTCGCTGTGGCCACCGATCAGGATGCCGACCGGCTTTGCGGGAGCGGGCGAGATCATCAGGCGATCGAAGTCGTAGTGCGTGCCGTGGTGCTCGACCCACTGGGGACCGCCGCCAGCACACACGGACGTGATGATGTCGATGGCCTCGTCGGTGCGCGCCCCCCGGGTGCGCATGTCCGTCTCGGTCCACGTGAACTCCTCGGGGATCCACGAGATGCCGACCCCGAGGCGGAAGCGGTCCGCCGACAGCGCGGCGATCGACGCCACCTGCTTGGCCACCAGCAGCGGATTGCGCAGCGGCAGCTTGAGCACGTTGGTCAGGAAGGTGATCCGCTCGGTCACCGCGGCCATGGCCGGGATGGCCACGAACGGATCGAGGAACGGCGTGTCGGCTGGCCACCAGCGCTGGCCGTCGGGCGAGAACGGGTAGTCGCCGGTCACGTGCTCGGGGAAGAACACCGAGTCGGGCACGGCGACCGAGTCGAAGCCGTTGGCCTCGGCCGCTCGGGCCATGGGCACGTAGTGGTGGGCCGGCATCATCGGCAGGGGCACGGTGAAGCGCATGCCCGGATCCTCGCAGATGGGCTCGGCTCCGCGTCCGGTCGGCGAGCCCTGCGTACGCTGCGCCGGTGACGACCACGACCCCCGACGCCGACCACACCGCGCCGATCGCCCCCCTCGCCTCCCACAGGGTCGACGCCTGGGACGTGGAGGCCGACGTCGTGGTGGTCGGCCTCGGCTGCGCCGGCGCCTGTGCCGCCGTGGAGGCGGCCGAGGCGGGTGCCGACGTGCTCGTGCTCGAAGCGGCGGCGGCCGGCGGCGGCACGTCGGCCATGTCCGGCGGCATCATCTACCTCGGCGGCGGCACCCCGGTGCAGGAGGCGTGCGGCTTCACCGACACACCCGAGGCCATGGCCGCGTTCCTCACCGCCGCCTGCGGGCCCGGCGTCGACCCGGCCAAGGTCGAGGCGTATTGCCACAACAGCGTCGGGCACTTCGACTGGCTCGTCGACCACGGCGTGCCCTTCGAGGCCAGCTACCACCCCGAGCACGACCGCGAGCCCCCCGACGAGTCGGGCCTCGTCTACTCGGGAGGCGAGGACTCGTGGCCGTTCACCGAGGTGGCTGCGGCCGCGCCGCGCGGCCACCACCCCGCCTTCGCCGACGCCGCCGGCGGGTTCTTGATGCAGCGGCTGCTCGACGCCGTGGCCGCCAGCGGGTCCCGCGTCATCACCGAGGCCCGAGCCGAGCGACTGGTGGTCGGCGAGACCGGCGCCGTCGTCGGGATCGAGGCCACGGTCGACGGGGCCGCAACCCTGGTGCGGGCGCGTCGCGGCGCGGTCCTCACCGCCGGCGGGTTCATGTTCAACGAGGCCATGGTGCGCCGGCACTGTGCCGAGGCGCTGCGGGCCAACGTCCCCATCGGCACGCCCCACGACGACGGGCGGGCCATCCGCATGGGCCAGGGGGTCGGCGCCGCCGTCGTGGGCATGGGCCACATCGAGGTCGGCATCCCGCTCACCCCGCCCCGGGGCCTCGTGCGCGGCATCCTCGTCAACGGCCAAGGCCAACGCTTCATGAACGAAGACACCTACGCCGGACGCCTGGGCAAGGAGTCGCTGCTACGCCAGGACGGCGAGATGTACTTCGTGCACTCGGACGAGACGTTCGCCGTGAACGTGGTCGGCTACAAGCCGACGTGGGTGGCCGAGACGGCCGCCGAACTCGAGGTCGAGATGGGCCTGCCCGACGGCTCGCTGCAGGCCACGCTCGATCGGTACAACGACCACGCCGCACATGGCGTCGACCCCGACTTCCACAAGGCCGCCGAGTGGATCGTCCGCCTCGAGCCGCCCTACGGCGTGGTCGACCTGCGGGTCACGAAGAGCTGGTACGCCACGTTCACGTTGGGCGGCCTGCACACCACGCCCGACGGCGCCGTGCTCACCCCCGACGGCACCGCTGTGCCCGGACTGTTCGCCGCCGGGCGCACCACGGCCGGCATCGCCGGTGAGGGCTACGTAAGCGGCATCTCGCTGGGCGACGGCACCTACTTCGGCCGTCGCGCCGGCCGCTCCGCCGCCGGCTGAGCGCTCGCACCACGCGCCCGCCGCGTCGAATGGGGATCCGTCAACCGGTGGCGGGGGGCCAGCCAGCGGCGACCATGTCGTCGAAGGCTCCGCCGTCGAGCACGTCGAGCCCGATGGCCCGCATCTGCTCGGCGGCGGCGGCCGAGCGGTTGCCGCTGCGGCAGTACACGACGTACGTGACCTCGGGGTCGAGCTCCGCGATCTTGGCCGCGAAGGTCGGGTCCTGGATGTTGACGAGCGAGGCCCCCTCGACGTGTCCGGCCACGAACTCGTCGGGGGCGCGCACGTCGATCACGGTGGCCTTCGCTTCGAGGGCGGCCGTCGCCGCGGGCACGCCCGCGGCGGGCTGAGCGGAGAGGGTCGCCTCGGCGCCAGCCGGATCGGCTCCGCCGCCGCTGCTGGAGCAGCCGCCGATGAGCACGACGGCGGCGACCAGCGCGCCAGCCGCGAACGTGCGAGGGCGCGGGGTACCGGTCGAACTGATGAGCATGTCGTCTCCTCCATGTCGTGCCCCTGGCCGGGACCCTGGTGGGATTATACCCCTAGGGGTATTACTTCTCCTCACCCGGCGGGAACCGGGTCCACGACTGGCGGGGCGACGGGAGCAGGGAGAGGCCGAGTGCAGCGAGCACGCCACAGTGGACCGCTCGCGACCCGAGGCCGATGAGCAGCGTGTCCGGCGCGGCCCGATAGGTGAGCAGGAGCACGGCCGCAACGCCGACCGCGCCCCACCCGACGGCCCGGCGCACCTGGTCCGGCGCGGAGGCCACGAACCACGCAGCCACGCCCAGGGCCACGAAGACCAACCCGAGGGCGATCGATCCGGGGAAGACCGAGACGCCGAACTCGTCGGGGATGTCGTTGCGCCCCGTGAACAGCGTGCGGGTGAGGTTGTCGTCGCCGGTGGCTCCGGCCGCCGCGTTGGCCGCGGCCACGACCACGCCGTATGCCGACACCACGACGCCGAACGCCTTCGGGGAGTGCGGCCGCGACCCGGGTGCCTGGATCAGCACGGCCAGGCTGAGGCCGAACATCAGCAGATAGGCCCAGTACCACTCGTCAGGGGCATTGGCCACGGACAATCCGATGCCGACGGCCTGCGCGGCGCTGAGCAGAGCGGCGGTGCGCAGGAAGCGCCCGCTCAGCAACATGGCGGCCACGCCGACCTCGACGAAGAGCGTGAGCCACCCGAACGCCCCGATCTGGGGCAGCACCAGTTGCTCGAACACCCACGCCGAGCCGGGGACCACCGGATGGTCGATGCCGGCCTGCACGTAGCCGCGCAGGCCGCCGAACTCGGTGGGCACCTTCCAGTTCACGTTGGACAGCCACATCAGGCCCAGCAGCCAGCGAACGGTGACCGGCCCGAACCGTCTGGCCGCCTGGTCGACGCCGGCGGTGAAGCTGTCGACCCGGTTCGTCATCGGCGTCGGTCCCTCGTCGGTCATCAGGCTCCTCGTTTCAGGCGCACGGGAAGGTGCTGGCCAGCACATCGCCGCGCAGGCGGTGGGCGCGCAGTTCGTCGGTCATCTCGTCGATCGTGGCCCGCAGCGGCCGCCAGCTGTCGCGGACCTTCATGGCCGGATCGGCCGCGGCCACGGGATGCCACCACACGCCGTCGGCCGTCACGCACACCTCGGGAAGCAGCGACGCCCGCGACACCGACAAGCCGGCGTTGGCCACCCCTTGGCGGGCCACCCGACGCACCACGCGTTGGTCGTCGCGCAGGCCGAGCTCGTCGAAGAGCGCCACCAGCTTCTCCTCTTCGGTGCCGGCATCCGAGCCCATGGTGGCCGCCACCCGCACGTTGAAGCCCAGATCGAGCGCCACGTGGATGCCGGCCAGCGCCTTGGCGTGGCTGCCGTCGCCGCGATGGCGGTCGTGCAGATCGGGGTCGGCCGAGTCGAGGCTGATCTGCATCGTGAGCCCCTCGCGAGGGAGGCGCTCGAGCCGCCGACGGCGCTCACCGTTCCAGACCATGGCGTTGGTGAGCACGGTGGTGGGCAGACGGGACGTGGCCAGGGTCAGACGCTCATCCAGGTCGAGGACGAGGAACGGCTCGCCTCCCGTCAGGTAGAGCTCGCGCACACCGGCCTCGACCGCCTCGTCGATGAGCTCACCGAACTCGTCGACCGGGATCACCCGTGGCACCGCCCGCGGCGACGACGCCACGCAGCAGTAGTCGCACGCCAGGTTGCAGTGGAAGTTCGTGTAGATCCACAGCCGGTAGCCGGGCCGGCGATCTTCGGGCAGAGCGGCGATGGGATCGGCGACGCGCCCCCGGTGGATCTCGACGGCATCGGCATGCACGGCCAACACCACGTTGCCGGTCGAGTCGCACCACGTGGCCACCACCTCCACCTCACCCGGACCGTCGACCGACACCAGGCAGGTGGAGCCGGCCGGGGTGGCCCCGACCTGCTCGATGAGGCGACTCACCAAAGCGAAGCTCATCGGCGGCTCACCACCCGTCGGCGATTCCCTGGGACTCCATGGCCGCCGTCAGCGAGGCATACCCCTCGAGCTCAGCTCGCTTCCACTGGCGAAGGCCTTCGAGCTCGAGGATGCGGCGCTGGTCGGGATCGTCCCAGTCCATGGCCAGCAGGTGCGACACCCACGCCTCGGCCCGATCCTCGTCGAGGGTGTCGAGCGCCGAGAAGTTGCAGTGGTTGTAGTGCTCGGACTCCCACACGACCTCGAGGTCGGCGGTGGCCGCATCGCCGCCGGCGAGCAGCGCGCCCCAGGTGTTGCTGCCCACCGCGGCCACGTCGGCCTCGTCCTCGGTGACGGCGCGCAGGGCGTCGAGGTCGGAACGGCCGGTGTCGCCGTGCTTGCCGACATCGGAGTCGAAGATGACGAGCTCGACGTCTTTCGGCGTGATGCCATCACGTTCGAGGAACCAGAGCGGCAGGATGCGGGCCTGACCGGAGTCGCGCGAGCCGAGCGCCACCCGGGTGCCGGCCAGCGAGGGCAGCCCCTCGAGCCCGCCTCCCTTGCGCCCGATCATGAAGGTCTGGAACGTCTGGTCGGTGTCGCGCGTGGCCAGCGCCCGAGCCGTGCCACCCGACTTCCGCAACGTGCGGACCCAGGCCACGTTGGTGTTCCAGGCCAGATCGATGTGGCCGGCCAACAGCGCGTCGACCTGGCGCTCGTAGTTCGAGTACAGGACGAAGTCCATGGGCTCGGCGCTGTCGCGGAAGTAGTCGCGGATGCCCTCCCAGATGGGGACGACGTTGGCCGAGTAGGCCACCGCCCCGACGACCAGCTCGTCACGTGCTTCGCTCATGGATCCTCGTTCGGTTCAGGGGACGGTGTCGTTGACCGGGATCGGTCAGAAGAGCTCCATGCCGCACAGGGCGCGGCCGGCGAACTCGAACAGGGCGTCGGAGGTCGGGGCCATCACGAACCCGGCCCGCGCGTCACGGTAGGGCCGGTCGATGCCGACCTGGCGGGAGAAGGCGGCGCCACCGGACACGCGCAGCGCGGTCTCGGTCACGGCCAATGCCATCTCGTTGCAGCCGGCCTTGGTGGCCAGCACGGCCAGCACCGTGCCTTCGTCGGGCTCGGCCATGCGACGGGCCGTGTCGAACAGCAGCGCGTCGTGCGCGGCCAGCGACGTCCAGGCCTTGGCCACGTAAGCCCGGACCGTGGGCAGGTCGGAGATGGTGGAGTCGAGGTGCTCCATCCGGGACGCGGTCACGTGGGTGATGGCGCCCTGCAGCGCACCACGGGCGAGACCGACCGACACCGCCGCGTTGCCGAGGGCGAACCACGGCAGCACCACCTGCATCATGAGCCCGAAGCCGGAGACCGGGTCGCCCAGGCGGTCGGCATCGGTCACGGTCACGTCGAGGTGCGCAGGTGCCGAATCGTTGCCGCGCAGGCCCAACCCGTCGAAGCCGCCGGAGATCGACACACCCGGCGTGTCCCGGCGAACCAGGTAGAGCTCGGAATCCGTGGGGCCGGTGGTGTCGGCGGCGAGCACCGAAGACACCCACACGTCGGCCTCGTTGGCCGAGGTGACCCAGCTCTTGCGGGCCTCCAGCACGCTGGTGTCACCCGTGCGCTCCAGGCGGGACACGGGCGACCAGAAGTGGCTGCGGGACCCGGCCTCGGAGAAGGCCAGCGTGGCCAGCTGCGAACCGTCGGCCAACGCCGGCAGCACGTCGGCGTGGCCGGTCGGTGTGGCCGAGCCCAGCACGGCGGCCGACACGAGGTGCATCAGGTACACCATCGAGGTTGATCCACAGGCCTCGGCCACCGACGACATCGCCGTGGCGAACTGCGTGGGGGTGGCGCCGGAGCCGCCCACCGACTCGGGCAGCGTGAGACCCATCAAGCCGTGGCGCGTCAGCGCCTCGATGGACGCTTCGGGGAACGCAGCATCGGCGTCGACGGCCGACGCGTGTTCCCGGACCGTCGGTAGTGCCGCGTCGAGCCGTGCCTCGAGATCGATCATCGTCATCCCACTCTCCTCCGAGCCGGCGGAGATCGCCCGCGGTTCGGTGCCCCGATGCCCTCCGGATCTCAGAGCGCGGTTACAGAACGCATTGTTACCCCGATCGGTTCCCGATGTTCGCCCGATCGCGGATTCTTCGGTGATTCCCACCGAGACGTGTCGCTTCCGTGGTGGAATGCCGTGTGCCTCGCATCGCTCCGACCGTCACCGCGCCAGGTGACGAGGCCGAGGACACGCCGCAGGGCTCGTCGTCCGCTCAGGACCCTTTGGCGCTCACGCGCCGCGTCGGCCCGACCGACGCAAGGGTGCTGGCCGCGTTGGCCGTGACGTTGTGGGTCGCCCTGGTCGCCACGGCACGGGCGTGGGGCATGTACCTCGAAGCGACCGGGACGCGCCTGATCCTGTTCACGCCTCCGGTCATCGGTGGCTACCGCGTCGAGGTGCCGACGGGACTCCTCGCCGTGGCCGCCATCGGCGTAACGCTGGCCGTCGTCCTGCCCCGTGCGGTGTCGCGACCATCGTGGCGCGCCGTGCAGGCCGTGACCACGGGCGCGGCGGCAGCCTGGTGGCTGGGCCTGGCCCTGGTCGACGGCACGAGCGGGTTGACCCGCGGGCTGCACTGGGATGCCGACTACCTCGAGGCGTCCCGCACCGTGGCCGACGGGCCCGGAGGGTTCCTCCGCGACTACGTCTCGACGCTGCCCGGTCAGCCCATCGCCCTGCGCGGCCACCCACCGGGGTTCGCCCTGCTGTTCGGCGCGCTCGAGGCCGTGGGCCTCGGCGGCGAGCGATGGGCGGCCCTGGTCGTC
>Ga0105047_10009060_pt1 | contig 16469 bp, 10 predicted proteins | sample MAT04_FD_78384 | JGI IMG/M metagenome (GOLD analysis project Ga0105047, IMG submission 78384) | Freshwater microbial communities from Lake Fryxell liftoff mats and glacier meltwater in Antarctica - MAT-04 (megahit assembly) | ecosystem: Environmental > Aquatic > Freshwater > Ice > Liftoff...
TAAGAAACAAGGCAGCTTTAAGGCCGTGACCACCCCCACTGCCGTCAAGCAAGACCTTGTCATCTCCTGTTACAAACCCTCCGAACAATTCGAAGCCGCCTTTGCAGAGCATCCGGTGGAGGTCGCTATCTGGGATTTTGTGCGCGAGCATTTGCAGCACCTGCCCGTGCACACGCAGCGCGAGGGTCAAACGGCTAACATCGTCGAGCGCGACCCGCGCATCCTGTACGACCGGCTTATTACCTTTTACCTGATGCGCGGGTTGCCGGTACCCATCGACAGCAGCGATTTCCGGGCGGGGCTGCGGCAGCGCTTCACCGAAATAGACGGGCAGTACTTCCTGCCCGAGCAGGGGCAGGAGTACAGCGATAAAAAGGCCCAAACCAGCGGCATGGTGCAAGCCTCCCTATTTATCGGCACCGAAAACGAGGGCATTGCCTGGCTACAGGAAGCGCTCAAAACCCCCAAAACCTACCAGGATTTGCATCCTTCCTGGATGAAATCCATCACCGCCGTCCGCAAAGGCGATGTGCTGCCCGAGCTTTCGGAGCTGCTGGCGGATAACTTCATCCAGCTGCCCAGCGGCGCCTGGCGGGTACCGGATCCCAACGAAGCGAAAGACCGCGAGGCGCTGCGCAACAAGGCGCTGTTGAAAGAGTTTGCGCGTTATGTGTCGACACTGCAAGACGGCAAAACCAAACGCCTCAAAGAAGTGCGCACGGAAGCCTTGCAGGCGGGCTTTCGGGATTGCTGGGAGCGCAAGGACTTCGGCACGGTGGTGCTGGTGGGCGACCGTATCCCTTCCAACCTGCTGCTGGAGGATGAGAAATTGTTGATGTATTATGATATTGCGAAAGACAGGGTTTGAGTTATGAGTTATAAGTTATGAGTTATGAGTTTTTTTTAACCTTTAAAACTTTACCAAATGAATTATTGGATCAAACAGCTTGGATTGCCACATGATAAAATTAAATTAAATGACAAATGCGACTTTTCTCGGACCATTGATTTCCCGGAACGGCCAACGGGAGTAAAAATTGGGGATCAGCTTTTCGTATATGCTGTTGGGCACAAATTCTTGTATGCGCAACTGGAAGTACTGTCGGTACCCTTTGAAGGGCATCCCGAGGAGTTTTCCTCCGGGCGGAGGCATCCCAGCTTTCCCTGGTTGCTCTATTGCCGGAATGTCAATAAGGCATTCAGTGACCATTGGCTTGAGCACCAATTGGATCTTTACCAATTGGCAGAAGAATACCATGCACAAACGGGTGCCTTGGTTACAAAAACGAAAGGCAATCTCAATGCAGTCAATGCACAAAAATCTTATTTCAAGGTACAAGAAGGATTTGTGCAATATCTAATCCAAAAAATGGCTTCAAAATGAAATCAACCAACCACCTATCCGTCCGGGTAGCCTGGCATGCTGATGGCTGGAACGGCCACGTGTGCAAGGAACCGGAGAAAAACATTTACTGCACCGGACAGCGTTCTTATCCTGGAGATCTTTACGAAAAAAACCTTGAACGACTGTTAGAAGCAAAGGAATATGCGGGCTGCAATTGCCGGGCTATCCGGGAAAAATACGTCCCGCCTTGCAGCATGAGCATGAATGCGTTTGGAAAGGAAACGGTGTTGACAAAAAACAAAACGCCGGAGTGGTTTGAAAACCAGGAGATTTTTCAGTGGGAAATACCGCCGGCCACCGTCTCCACCTGGCCCTACGAAGAGATGTACCGGGACGAGGTAAAAAACCCGAACGGCACTTTCAATTACGATGCACGGATTGCACATGCCAGCAATTACTTTGAGCAATTTGAGCTCAATCGCTCCCTGATTATCTATTATGCCAATTACAGCAACCCATTTTCTGAAGAGGACAACAACCGGTATGTGATTGTTGGTTTCGGGCGCTTGAAAGCGCTGGGCGACATCATGCAGTACGAACAAGCGACGGCAGAGGAGCGCAGGAAATATGGCGGCGCTTTTGTTTGGTTTAAAAATGTCACGTCCAATTACCCGGAGGAAGGCTTTAGGATACCCTACCATTTGTATCAGGGCCAACCGGATATCCTGGAGAAAATCGCGATTTTCCCGGACAACGAGCGCTGTTTCAAATTTGCTACCCGCAATTTGACGGACGACGATGCCCTGGAAATCATCGAACGGGCATTGGAAGTTGTCAACACGCTGGAGCATGAACTCGGGGATAAGTCAGAAGACTGGGCGCAGCGCAGGTCATGGCTGCAAGCCTTGGTTGGTGAATTGTGGCGCAACCGTGGCCGGTACCCCGGCCTGGAGCGGGTATTGAATCACCTTAAACTGCCGGAATTCAACCCCTGGTTCAAGGCACAAACAGCCGCAGGGCAGGAAGAAGAAGCTTATCAGTTCATCAAGAAAAGCTTGCTGGATGATAAAAAGCCCAAGGATATTGAGATCACCGCGATGAACTGGGATGAAGCCCAGGATTTGCTGGGCACGATTGAGCCGGACAAATTAGAGTTGCTGTTCGATATTTTGCCGCGTTTCGATTTGGCAAAGGAACAAATTGACCAGGTATTGAGTGATGAACGCGCGTCCAACGGGATCAACGTTTCCATCAAGGAACTGGTAGAAAACCCGTACATCTTGTCGGAAAGGTATGTTGGAAACAATCCAGACGATAAAATCACCTTCAGTAAAATAGACCACGGCATGTTGCCTTCCCCCGACTTGGGTTTGGAGGCCATCACCAGAAAAGGAAGCACCCAGCGATTTCGGGCCCTGTGCGTCGATCAATTAAAACGGGTGCAATCCCACACGTTCAGTTCGGCGGAATGGATGTTGCAACGTATCAACAAGTACCTCGGGTATAGGAGCGAATGGCTACAATTTGAGTTTAAGATGCCCAATTTTGAGCGCCAGACGGAGGTGCTGGATGGCGCGCTCGTGCGCAGGAAGGACGCTCAGGAGAATCTTTTTTTGTATTTGAAGGAGGTATATGAGGATGAGCGCTTGATAGAATCGCACATACGGGAAATGGCCAAGCGGCAGATCACGAAGTTCGTAAGTCCGGTCACGGAGCGCAACTGGAAAGACTTCTTGTTTGTAGGCGACTCAAAACTCGCCCGACTTGCACCGGTTCAATATGAACAAGCCGTACAGGGGCAAATAGAAGTCTGCCAAAAAATATTCCCCCTGGGCCTGAGCGTGATCAGCGGTGGCGCCGGTACTGGTAAAACCACGGTGATCAAGTCCATCATTCAGGCCATTGAAAAAGCGCATGGAGCTGGTACCTCCTTTTTATTACTGGCACCCACTGGAAAAGCCACCGATAGGCTACGGGAGCGCACCGAAAAGCCGGCCAAAACGATCCACTCCTTTTTGGCTGAACGCGGCTGGCTGAACGATAATTTTTCGTTCAAGCGCAGCGGCGGAAAAACGGAAGAAAGCGTACGGATATTTATCATCGATGAATGTTCCATGCTCGATCAGGCCATGGTGGCCACTTTATTCCGGGCCATCAACTGGAATACGGTTCAGCGCATCATATTGGTAGGTGACCCCAACCAGCTTCCTGCCATTGGGCTTGGAAAGGTGTTTTCGGATGTCATGGACTGGCTTGAGCCCGCACACAAAGGGATATTGCTGGAGAATTTGCGGCAGAAGGAAAATGAAGTCGAGGATAGGGGCACTGGTATCTTGCAATTGGCCAATCTGTTTATTCAGGAAAAAGACCAGTCTGCCGATGGGAATCTGATGGCAGAACGGAAGGCTGCAACTGTTGATTTGGTGAAACGCGTTCAGGAACTTGATTTTGAAGTCGATTTGCAAGACATTGACGTTGTTTTTTGGCAGGATGAAAAAGAGCTCACGGATTTGATGTTTTCAACCTTGGTAAAAGGCTTGGAACAGGATTACGGCCTGCAATACGATGAAGCGAAATATTACGAATTACTCAACAAGGCATTTGAACACCCGGATGATCCAAAACGGAAAAAAGCGGATAAGTTCCAGGTGATCTCGCCTTATAGAAGTGAGTTGTTCGGGACTGATGCGCTGAATATTTTCTTACAAAGTAAGTTTAATAAACGGTATGTAGAAAACCAGCAGTTTATAGATGGCATTGCGCTGTTTGACAAAGTGATTCAAATTCGGAACCGGCCGAAAAGCAACATGATTTTTGCCTATTCACCGACGGAAAAAGCAAATATCCAAATTCAAATATTTAATGGAGAACTAGGCTTTTCAAGGCCGCATCCTTTTGATAAAAGCAAATCGAAATGGGCTAATTTTCGTCCTCAAAAAATGATGGTTGATTTTGAAGGCAGAGACGTGAGTGTTGCGTTTGGAAATGGCTTGGGTACCTATACTGATGCCAAAGGAAAAACTCGATATATCCGAGATGAAAAACCGCTGGACAACCTTGAATTGGCCTATGCTATATCCGTGCATAAATCGCAGGGAAGCGAGTTCGATCGGGTGTTTTTAGTGCTGCCAAAGCAGAAGAAGGCATTGCTTTCGCGCGAATTGATTTATACCGCCATCACAAGGGCGAAAAGCAAACTAACCATCTTCGCTGAAAATGACATTGGAGCGTTTCTGCAGTTGATGCGCCCGGAGGCCTGCAACTTGTCGAAGATCAATTCTTCTCTTTTTGACTTCAAGCCCCTTCCACAGGAATGGTTGGCGATGCGGGATTGGTACGAAGAAGGTAAAATTCACGAAACGCTTTCGGAATACATGGTTCGTTCGAAATCAGAAGTTATCATTGCTAACATGCTGACAGAACGCAAAATTCCATTCAAGTATGAACTTCGGCTGAACGCTCCGGATGGCACTTTTTACCTTCCGGACTTCACCATTACAGCACAGGGGGAAGACTATTACCTGGAACATTTGGGCAGGTTGGATTTGCCGGAATATCGGCTTCGCTGGGAAAAGAAGGAGAAATGGTATAACAAGTATTTCCCAGGGCGATTGCTGACAACGAAAGAGGGGAAGAGTTTGAGCAATGATGTTGATGCTTTAATTGGAATAATATTATCCGGCAACCAATTGTAATCACAAAAAATAGATTCGTCCCATGCAATTGACAGAGTTAATCATCGCCATAAAGGAGACCCATGAATATACGCAAAGGTTTGCCGTACAACAGGTGAACATGTCGTTGACCATCCGCAATTGGGTGATTGGTTTCTACATTGTCGAGTATGAGCAAAACGGGGAAGACAGGGCTGAGTATGGCGCCAAACTTTTCAAAGAGTTGAGCGGCCAGCTTAAGGGATTAAAAGGCTCTGGGGAACGAAATCTGTATCTATGCAAGGACTTTTATGTGGCCTATCCCTGGATTTTGCAGACAGTGTCTGCAAAATTACAATTGATTGTAAATCAAGGCACTATAAATAGAGGGGCACTCCCGCCAATCTTTTCAGTGCTTTCCAACAACCTGAGGATCGGGTCGGATGACAATTTGCCACCTGAAATAACTTTCCCGCCGGAAGAGCTTCTAGCGCGCCTTAGCTTCTCACATTTTATTGAATTGCTAAAAGCTGACAGTCCATTCAAAAGAGCCTTTTACGAAGTGCAGGCGATCAAGAACAACTGGGGGGTACGCGAGTTATCGCGCGCCATGAGTACGCTGCTGTTCGAGCGAACAGGATTGTCAAGCAATAAAGCCAATGTCATCGCAAAAATCAAGGACGAAATTTCCGTAGAGACTATAGATGTCGTAAAAGACCCCTATTTTCTTGAATTTTTGGGATTAGAAGAGCGGGCTGAATACTCCGAATCAGATTTAGAACAAGCAATTATCACGCATCTACATCATTTTTTGATCGAAATGGGGCGAGGGTTTTGTTTTGAGGCCAGACAAAAACGGATTACTTTCGACAATACACATTATTATATTGACCTGGTATTCTATCACCGCATATTGAAATGTCACATCCTTGTGGACTTAAAGGTTGGGAAATTTGACCATGCGGATGCTGGGCAAATGAATGTGTACCTGAATTACTTCCGGAAAAATGAAATGACGGAAAATGACAATCCACCGGTAGGGATCATATTATGCGCCGATAAAAACAACTCTTTAGTGGAGTATGCCACGGCTGGTTTGAAACAAGAAATTTTTGTAAGCAAATATTTGGTACAGTTGCCCAGCTTGGAAGAGCTAAAACAACTGGTTGAAGAAGACCGGAAACGATTATCTCCATAAATCAATAGAACCTATGCGCTTCAAGGAAAAAGAAATAGAAATCCTCGCCCGTCGCCGGGTATTTGGCAAAGAGATTGCCGAGATTCGAATCCTGAGCACAGGTGAGATCAGGGATGTGCCATTGTCTGAATTGTCGGCACCCAGCGGGCAAGTCCATCCAGCGGAATTGTCGTTCAAGGCCATGGCAGGGCGTATTCGCAACGAAATGCAGGCGCACCGGATGCTGGCGCCGATGGAAAGCAATGTAGTGCCGCTGCCCCACCAGATTCTTGCCTTGGAAAAAGTGATGGCGGGTCAGTTTTTACGTTTTTTAATTGCCGACGAAGTAGGCATGGGCAAAACCATCGAAACCGGGTTGATTTTAAAGGAATTGAAATTGCGCGGCATCGTAAAGCGCTGCTTGGTTATCGTGCCGAAATCGGCAATGCTCCAATGGAAGCAGGAAATGAAAAAACATTTCAACGAAACGTTCCATATTTACGATACGGAATACATCAACACGCTTACCCGCACCTTCACGCGCTTGGATGCCGACAACGAAATCAACATTTGGGCACAACACAACCAATTGATCGTCAGCATGGATTCCTTACGCCCCATTGAAACGCGGCAAGGCTGGTCGCGTGAAAAAGTGGAGGAGTATAACAAAGCGCGCATCCTGAATGTGCTCGACGCCGATTTCGACCTGCTCATTATCGACGAGTGCCATAAGGTTGGCGGCGGCAGCCAAACCGTCGGGCGCTACCAAATGGCGGATATTTTGTGCAACGCCATTCCCAATGTACTATTACTGTCCGCTACCCCACATCGGGGGAAAAGCGATCACTTCCGGCGCATCCTGGGCCTGCTGGATGCCGATGCATTCACGGGCGAGGGGATGCCTACAATTCCGGAGTTGGAGCCGTATGTCGTGCGCACCGAAAAGCGGCAGGCGGTGGATTATCAGGGCAAACCATTATTTCAGCGCCGCCGGACAGAGAAAACAGATGTTACCTACGATGCCGTGCGCCATGCCAAACAAAAGCGCCTGTACGAATCTGTAGGCCAATATGTTGTGAGCGGTTTCAACTTTTCGCAACAAACAAAAAATACTTCTTATGGCTTTGTCATGATCTTGTTTCAGCGTTTGGTCAGCAGTTCCACCCAGGCCATTCTGGATGCTATGGAAAAGCGGGCCGCGCGGCTGTCGGGTGAGCGCAGCGGGATTAACCGGGAAAATCTCGCGGTCAACTTGGCTGATCTGGGTTTTGAAGGGCAGCTGGAACTGGATTTTGAAGTGCAAATTGAAAGTCTGGTAGAAGAGGTACGGGCCAATTACGATACTGAATTGGAAATTTTACGCGGGCTTATTCGCGATGCAAAAGACTGCCTGAACACGGAAACGGACGCAAAAGCGGATTTTTTGCTGGAGAAGCTCTCGGAACTCAAACGGGCAGAAAACAATCCTGCTTTGAAGTTTTTGATTTTCACGGATTTCACGAGCACCCAGAGAATGTTGCAGCGCATTTTGAGTGAAAAAGGTGGCTACCCTTGTTGCAGCATAAACGGTTCCATGGGTTTTGAGGAACGGGTGGAGGCATTGCGCCAATTCAAAGAGCAAGCCCAGATACTCATCTCAACCGATGCTGCAGGCGAATCCCTGAATATGCAATTCGCCCACATTGTCATCAATTACGATATGCCCTGGAACCCCATGGTCGTCGAGCAACGCATCGGCCGGGTGGACCGTATTGGGCAAAACCATGAAGTGTTGGCACTCAATCTCTTGTTGGACAATTCGGTGGACAAACGGGTATATGAAGTCGTGGAGATCAAGCTGAACCAAATCCTGAATGAAATGGGCATAGACAAGACCTCCGATGTTTTGGACAGCACCATTGAGCGAGACGGTTTGCAGCGGCTTTACCTCACCTCGCTGCTTAATCCCGAGAAATTTGAAGCGGAGAGTGCAGATTGGCTGACGGACATCCGGCAGAAATTGGCCCATTACAAAAGCACAGAAGGTGCCCTGCCCACCCTGGCATCCAGTGAAATGAAAGCAGATAAAATTGACGCCATTCAATACAGCCCATTGCCCACCTGGCTTGAATTGCTGTCGAAGCACTATTTGACCGCTAAAAACATTCCGTATACAAATTTGCTGGAGGGAATGAAGTTCAAATTCCCGGGCATGAAGGAGCAGGTTTACACCTTCAACATGCGGGAGAGCTTGAACAATCCGATTCCGGAACCGATTAGTTTGCAGCATGAAATTATGGTTCAGATGCTGTCTGAGGCGGTTCCTTTCACCGGGCAGCAGCGTATCCCTTTGGTTAGGTTGAATCCAGCAGGCAGCACAAATGGTTTCTGGAGTTTGTGGCAATTGGAAGTCAAAAATTCGTTTGAGACCCAAGTGCTTTATTTTCCCATGTTTCTATCATCGGAGGATAAATTATTTGCCGTTCATGCCCAGGATTTATGGGGAAAAATTGCCGGTGACGCCCAGTTTTTGGAACCTTACGGACTATTGGAAGAGCAGGAATCAATTTCGACCTTTCAAAAGCTTTCGGAAACTGCGGAAACCATGATTGGGAATAGATATCAGGAAATTGAGACTGCCATCAACAACAACACGGCGCGTATTTTTCAAAACAAAGAAAAAGCCTTTGAATTTCAGGAAAAACAATTGAAGCGGGTCGGCATTGAAAACATCCGGCAAGCGCGGTTACAACGCCTTTTTCGAGAAAAAGAGCAATGGCTGGGCAGCTTTGATTCCGACAAGCAAATCCTACCTGACCTGAAATGTTTATTGGCTATTGCAATTCAAAATGACTGATTGGAAAGAACAACTCCTGCATAAAGTTAAGGCAACGCACAAGCGGCATGTGTTGCTGCTTGATGAGGACTTCTTGTTGGAGTATCCGACGGTAAAGCGTTTGGTACAGTCCGTTTTTACTATCGTTCCTTGTGCTGCTCCATTGCAGGTAAGGATTCAATTTGAATTGTGTTTTGATGAACCAGAGAAGCGTTTTCTATTTGTTTTACCAGCAGGATACTGTCCATTACCTGATTTAGAACAAAGAGCCTACGCTTTGGAAATAACGCTAAATGATTTTTTCCCACTGTTTGATCGAGCGTTGCTGATTGGCCGCGATGAGGTATTACTCGACTTTTTATCTGCTCAAAAAGTATATGAAAGACAATCCAAAATAAAGACATTGGACTGGATTAAAAAAGCTGCCCTTGATATGGGCTCTGAGCAAGAGACCAATGGCGTTTTGCGGGGCACGACCGCCTTGGAAGTTGCGCTGGAAAAGCTTGAAGGGGCGAAAACAGATGAAACCTCCGCAGAATTTTGGTTTGATACAGTTCAAACCTTGGCTGAAATACGCCAAACTATGTTAGCGCATTCCTATCCACAATTGGAGGAACGTTTGACTAAGAACATTACCCGGCTTAATGATAAATTTCAACAGTTTATCGCGGATAAATATGAGACTTTGCACACTCGTAGCTGGATACAAAAACCGTTTACGGTCAGTCGAGTGCTGGATCATTTAAATGTTTTAAATTGCGCCAAAACAGCCTTGATTGTCTTGGATGGCATGAATTTTTGGCAATGGGAACTGATTTCAGAAATGCTATTGGAGCAAAAAATTGATATAGAAACAAGTGCGACATTTGCCTTCATACCATCCATTACCGCATTTTCGCGGCAATCGCTTTTAAGTGGAGGGAAACCGGATCTTACCCAGGATAATTCAAAAGAAAGTCAGCTTTTTAGAGATTATTGGCTGAGAAATGGGAAACAAGCACACCAAATACAATATGCTAAATTTGGAGTCAACACTTCAATTCTGATAGAAAATCTTTCCAATTCGGTGTCTGTTTTGGGGCTGGTTTGCAATGATTTAGATGACATTATGCACGGTACCACTTTGGGAGATCGGCAACTTTATAATTCTACCCGTCAATGGTTGATTAAAAGCAAATTTACTGTTTTGATTGAACATCTGATGGCAGCAGGGTTCACCTGTTTCATAACCACAGATCATGGGAGTTTAGAGGTTAAGGGTAGTGGCATACTAAAGCAAAATGATAAGGTTGGCGTATATTCCAGAAGTAAAAGGCACCTTAATTTTGCGAATAAGGTATTACTAGATCGGTTTACGAGCCAGCTGGAGGCAAGTCGGTTTGGAGCAACTGATTTATCCATCTATTTAAAAGATGAAAGTGCTTTTGCTCCAGAAAACGTCACCTTAGTAACCCATGGAGGCAGTCATTTTTGGGAAGTGCTCATACCTTTTATCAAAATAAAAAATGAACAGGCGTAAGGAAAACTACATTGGCATCAATCAAAACATCCCTTTTAAGGTGCTGGATGCTGGACTTTATCGACTATTGTTAGATGGTAAAGTTGATAAAGGTGAAATTTTAAAGGATATGTTTGAAGTCACTGCTGGCAAAAACCGGGCGGAAAAGGCTGCCGATTTTGCAACTCAAGTATTGACAAGACCAGATAGCCTTATCAATTATATCCATACCAATTTCTATCCTCCTGAATACTTAACCTTACCCGAACGCGAGCGAAAAGCAATAATAACCGCACTTTTAGCAAATACTTATCCCGTATTTTATCATTTTTTGATTCTGTTGGGCACAGCTTTTAAATCCCAGAAAGAAATTGGAAGATCATACATCAATCAAAAACTAGCTGCACAATATGGTAGCAACCGAACCCTAGATATTGCCATTGACGCAATTATTCCAATGGCCATTGGCTTGGGAATAATGCAAAGAACACGGATGGCATTTTATGAACGCACTCAGTCACAAAGCATACAACACCCCATCATAGCAGAAATTTATATTTATGCAGATATTATTTGCTCAGGGAGTAAATCATTGCTTAAGGATGATATTTCTGTTCGGCCCTGGTTCTACTTTTTTCAACCGAATGCCTACAAACCTGGGGATGGAAGCTTGTTGAAGTTTTCTGGAGGGATGATTGGGGGTGGCTATTTGGGGATTTGAAAAAATACAATATTCCTACCATTTCTTACACCTGACCAAAATTAATGAACCCACTATTCAGAATCAATTTCCATGTGCCCAAATTGAGGCAACTCAACTGTATCAAAATATTGATTTACAATTTTCTCCAAATAATTGTCACTATCAATATCTTCCTCTAAATAATATTCCGTCTCAGGGTATAATGAAATAATTTTATCATTTGAGATTTGAAGCCTCGATCGAATGGCTTTGAAGAATTTGACCTCAGAATACTCCACTACTTCATCAGCATTAATAGTTTTTAATGCAAAGTCAATTAGGATAACCTCCTCCTCTTCTGTGAGTTGAGCACTATGCAAGAGACTAAAATAATGCTTTATAAAATCTTTTCCATCGGCATTGATTTTAGAAATCATTACATTGATTTCAGTTTGAAAATCAAAATTTGCAAAAAGAGGGGATTCTGAACATAACGATTTAATCAGTGCAATTTCTCGCTTATCAATATTCCCATCGCAAGCCATGCAGCAAAATGCTGTTTTGAGTAGTAGTTTGTCAAACGTAATTGTATTCATAATCAATTATTTATGATTTGTTGAAACCTATTTGCCTTCTTTCTGGAGGGTTATTGATTTTATCTTCTCCCTCCATTTTTGACCTAAGTATTTCATATTTCAGGATCTCTGAAGCCGAGACAGAGGGCTTGGAAGCCAAAATAACCTCTTCCAATAACTTCATGGTTATCCTTGATTTTTCTTTAAGCGCATACCGTGCAGCAGTGTTCACTATTAGTTCGATATCAGCAGAAACATGATGGGCTGTTTTATTGGCAAGTTGCTTATAATTAATACCCAGATCTAGTGGCCGATTTTTTAGATACAGCTCAAACATGGATTTTCGTGCCTCAAAATCAGGAGGAGGCAAATACACTTTTTTGTCTAAGCGACCTGCCCTCAGAATTGCAGGGTCTATCTTTTCTGGTCGGTTTGTGGCTCCAATAATAAAGACCCCATGCTTAGCACAGTCAGTCATTTGAGATAAAAATTCATTTACCTCACCAGCGTAGCTGTGATTAATATTCCCTTCCCGATTTGGCACTAAAGCATCCAACTCATCAATGAACATTATGGTTGGAGCATTATTTTGAGCGTCGACAAATAATTTGGCGATTTTCTCTTGTGATCCATGGACATAAATACTGGCTAAATCCGAGGGTTTAATGTCCATAAATGTAAATCCTACTTCTTCTGCAAATTTTCTTGCAAAAAAAGTTTTGCCACATCCAGGTGGGCCATACAAAAGCATTCCATTTGGTATTGTGACTCCATATTCTGCATATTTATCTGGATTAAGTAATGCCTCAATTACTTCATTTTGCAAGAGTTCTTTCAACTCATTCATTCCCGCGATAGCGTCAAATCCACCTCCGGCAACCTTTTCAGTTCGTTGGGATTTTCTCGCAGCCGCTGCCCCATCTTTTAAATCGTCAGAATTGGAGAATACCTCCATTGTGAGTTCGTTACTTAATGCTCCAATAAAGTCTTCAGCAGTCCGAATTCTACGATTGACGTCCAATTGAAGTGCTTTGTTGATAATTAACTGTAATGAATTATCCAAGCCAATAAACTGGTGGTTTAAGTTCGGAAAAGTCAGCGGTTTTTCTCTTTCATTGGCAATAATATCTTCAATTTTCTCACGCCCTGCTTTATAGGCTGAGATATCCTTACACCAAGGTGGAATACCAAATAATAATTTATACATCAAAGCTCCAACCGAAAACAGATCAGAATGAGGGGAAAACAAATTGCTTATACATTCTGGCGCCAAGTAGTAAGGATCTAAACCAATACGATCAAAAGATTTTGAAGATTGGGAGAAATACCGTGCATGCCCAAAGTCTATAATAATTGGTACAGGTATGTCGCCAGAAAGATCAAGCATGATATTTTGCGGTGTGATCTCATTGTGAACAATGCTATCAGAAAGCCCATGCAAATATTTTAACCCTTCAAGAATGCCACCGATGAAATGTTTGACGTCATAAGCAGTTGAAACCCGCTCGCGACCAATTCGTTCAGAAAGCGTTTCACCTGCCACAAAATTTAATACCAGATATAGGTACTTTTTCTGGTGCGCAATAATTTCCCCACTGTCCTTGTATTCCACTATATTAGGGTGTTTGATCTTCTTAAGCAGCTCGATTTCAAGTAAAAGTCCTTGTTCATCGAAAGCTGTTCGATGCATTTTGGACGCATTAAACACCTTTAAAAAATAGACCTTCCCGTCAATTCCTCTGACCCGATAGGTTTCAGCGTTTGAGCTTCTCTTGACAAAAAGTAGTATCGTATACTTTTTGTCAAGTAGTTCATTCTTATTAAATACCGCATCCAAGTGACTTTCCATTGCCCTAACTATCTAGTTAATTTACCCAAAAACTGTTCAGCCTCTCCTTGATCCATGAGCCCTACAAGCTCTATCAACACGGGTCGGACTTGATTTGCCTTTCCATTCGAAGCTAATTGCATTCCGGTATTGCAAAGGGTCCGCGCCTTATTTGAATCTTTCCAGTGAAATGATTGAAAATTTTCATTAATTTGCTGTAAATAAGCAATATCCATTGCACCACCTGTAACCAGATTACGCAATTCAAAGTCAAGTTGTCCAATGTCTGAAGCAAGTTCCTTAGCCGCTTTGATATCTTTTTCTTTTATGACTTGTTCGATTTTTTGTCTAAATTCCTGTACATGCAGTTTGATTTTATCCATATTTAGATCGCCATCATCCTTGTTTGCCTTGATCTTTGACAACAAATCTTCCAACTCAAAAAAAGCATTTTTCATCTCTTGCTCTGCTTTGGGCCACTCCATTTGCCCTTCCAATGTATCGAGAATTCTCAGTTCTTTTCGCAAATTCTCTAATATTCGGAATTTGCCATCTGCGCTCCCTCTTTCGTTGACAAACTGGTTCTCCAATTCGTCAAGTGTTTGTAATACTTCTTCCGTTTGTTTGTCAGAACGGGCTTCCTTTACCCGGGTAGCTGTCTTTTTAGCTTTTTTAAGTTCGTTTTTTAGCCAATTTTCATCCACTTGCGACTTTTGAATGAGCTTAACTGAAACCTCTTCTGTGTGATTTAAATACGGAAAAAAAGCTAACAAAGTCATTTGTTCCGACCGATCCACTTTTACAGTAATTTCTACTTCGCTCCCCAATGGCAGTAGGCCTGGAAGGCTTTCTCCAGTAATCGTTACGTCGTTTACATGTTCATTATATATAGCCCGGGAACCATCGGCGCCATATTCTCCTTGGAAAATGGGAATTACAATAACATCTGAAATTTTTCCTGGGCGGATTACTTGCTGGGTTTTCAGGCCTGTTGTAACACCTGTAGCCGGAAGCATCTGGTTTTTTTCAAGGCCTTTAATATGTGCAAATACGTCTTCATCCAGAACTCTATCCTTGATCTCTATACCAATATGGTAAGGCAAAACTGCCTGACCTGGATTGATTCCTTGCAAAATATTAAAGATAGAAGGTTCAGAATCCAATTTATTACCCTGTTCATCATATATCATCACATTAAATGTATTAGATGCTCCAGCATTTAGCCGAACGTCAATTAATGTAGCCTTCTCCCCAATGGCCTTTTTACCACTTGCCCAAGCTTTATCACCGCGGATGATTTCAGCAAATACCATATCTGGAATATTTCCAGAAGTTTTTTCCTTTAAAATTTTCAAACTGATCATTTCATCCATCTCCACTGTGGTAGGCTCATATTTGATATCTAACTGGATCTTCGTTCTATCTCTACTTTCTTCAATTATTCCTTCAGAAATATTGATCGTTGAAGCAAACAACGCCGCACCTCTGGCAACTGAGGTCATTGGATCTGTACTAGTATTGACCTTATCAGAGATTTGCTCCTTAAGCATTCGGCGCAATATGGGCGAGTAGGTGGGCCCTCCAACTAATAAGATCGTAGCCAATTGAGCACCTTTAAGATTGTTTCTCTTAAGCATGTGTATACAAATATCTATGGCCTTTTGGAAAAAAGGTGCAACTACTTTCTCCATTGCCATTTGATCAACATTGATATCTAATGATGGCTCTTCCCCATTTTCATCTTCAAAAGGCAAGTCTCCCAGGTCAGTAAGGATATTATGGGATTCTTTGAATGACAATTGAATTTTACAATCCTCCGCTTGAGATTTAAATGCGCCGCGTAAAATTTCCCGCTTATCCAAATCACCAAGAATAGAATCTATAGCATAATTATCTTCTAAATAGGGTATTATTATCTGATCAACTATCGCATCATCTAAGTTCTTACCGCCCAACCAATTGTCTCCTTCAGTATCGACCACTTTCATGATACCTTCTTCAATTTTAATCAATGCAGCATCAAATGTACCTCCACCAAAATCAAATACTAGCCAGAGGCCATCCTTATTGGTAGCATCCAGGCCATAGGCCATAGAAGCGGCTATTGGTTCCTGCAACAACTCAATGTGTTTAAACCCTGCCAAATGCCCAGCCCGTAACGTGGCTTCTTTTTGTACCATCGTGAATTTGGCTGGCACAGTGATGACGATGGACTTAATATTGTCGTCTGTAATAAACGATTTTAACTTCATCAACACCTCTGCTGACAATTGTTCTGAAGAAAAATCTCTTCCCATATTGGAACTAGGATGTTTTGTATCGGTCCCCATGGTTCGCTTAAATTCAATGAATGAGTTGGCATCTTCTTTCTTCCACGTCTTAAGAGCCCTATTTCTATCATTTTTTAGAACATTTTGGGCTGGATCGCCAACAAGTATGTCCTTTTTTTTATTAAAATTGATGCATGAAGGGATCGTATCCTTTAGCGTATCAGATTTTTTAATAGTAGGGCTTCCATGTTCTATACGGGCTATTGCTGAATTGGTTGTGCCCAAATCAATTCCATAGTCAATTTTTGTACGCATTATTTATTTAGTTTGAAATTAGTTAATCAATTGACCTACCGATACTTCAACTTGTGCAGCTTGTATCATTACTCCTTTATAATTAACCTGTGGTTTGATGATTCGTGTAATTATCTCTTCGCCAATTTTCAGGTTTTCGTCAGGAATCGAATTTGAAACAATTACTTTCATACCTTCATTAAATGGAATGTTCAGCAAATCAGGCGTTTCATACCCATTTGCTGCAAAGTTATCCTCAATTCGTTTTACTGAAGCTGAAAGCTGCTTCAGACCTTTTGTGCCCTGATCCATATTAGAAAGGTTTTTATTGA
>Ga0105047_10009061_pt1 | contig 16468 bp, 12 predicted proteins | sample MAT04_FD_78384 | JGI IMG/M metagenome (GOLD analysis project Ga0105047, IMG submission 78384) | Freshwater microbial communities from Lake Fryxell liftoff mats and glacier meltwater in Antarctica - MAT-04 (megahit assembly) | ecosystem: Environmental > Aquatic > Freshwater > Ice > Liftoff...
CATACTCTCGTAGATCTTCGTGCGGCCTTCGACGTCGTCCGACTTCACCGTCAGCAGTTCTTGGAGGATGAACGCCGCCCCGTAAGCCTCGAGCGCCCACACTTCCATCTCGCCGAAACGCTGGCCCCCGAAGCGGGCCTTGCCTCCCAGCGGTTGCTGGGTGATGAGGGAGTACGGCCCCGTCGCGCGGGCGTGGACCTTGTCGTCCACCAAGTGGTGAAGTTTGAGCATGTAGAGGTAGCCGACTGTCACCGATTGCTCGAAGCGCTCGCCGGTGCGGCCGTCGTAAAGGATGCTCTTCGCCGTTTCGTTGAGGCCCGCTTCCTTGAAGGTCTTCTTGATTTCCTCCTCGGTCGCCCCGTCGAACACCGGTGTGATCGCCTTGAAGCCGAGTTTGCTGGCGGCGTAGCCCAAGTGCGTTTCCAAAATCTGGCCGACGTTCATCCGGCTCGGCACCCCGAGCGGGTTGAGCAGGATGTCGACCGGCGTGCCATCTTTGAGGAACGGCATGTCTTCCTCGGGCATCACCTTCGAGATGACCCCCTTATTGCCATGCCGGCCGGCCATCTTGTCGCCGACTGAGATGACCCGCTTCGTGGCGATGTACACCTTCACCATCTGCTGGACGCCGCTCGGCAGTTCGTCACCGCGCTTCAGCGAGTTCGACTTGCGCTCTTGCTCGTCGATGAAGAATTGGATCCGTTCCCAGTGGCGGGTGTAAATCTTGTTCACTTGCTTGAGTTTGTCCGGCGTGCGGACGTCGAGTACGTCGCGGTTGAATGCCCGGGCTTGCTCGGCGACGACACGGTCGTCTTTGTCGGTGCCGAGGACTTTGCCCGTGTTCGGGTCTTTCAGTTCCTTCTTCTCGATCACCTCGCCGAGGGCGTCGATGAACTCGCGGAACTGCCCCGCGATCTTTTCGGCGTACTCGGTTTCAATCCGCTTTTCTTCCTTGGCCAAGTCTTTGCGTTCGTCTTCGGTCATGCTGGCCCGGCGGCTGAAGCGCTGGGTCTGGATGACGACGCCCTCGACGCCCGACGGCACTTCGAGGCTGTCGTTCTTCACGTCTTCCCCGGCCCGGCCGAAGATGGCGTGAAGGAGTTTTTCTTCCGGCGTCAGTTCGCTGCGGCTCTTCGGCGAGACCTTACCGACGAGGATGTCGCCGGGCTTGACGAATGTCCCGACCCGGACGATTCCTTGTTCGTCGAGGCTGCCCAGCGCCTTCGGCGACACGTTCGGGATATCTCGCGTGAATTCCTCTTTGCCGAGCTTCGTCTCGCGGATCTCGATGTCGAACTCTTCGATGTGGATCGACGTGTACGTGTCGTTCTTCACGAGGCGTTCGCTGATGATGATCGCGTCTTCGAAGTTGTAACCTTCCCACGACATAAACGCGACGAGTACGTTCCGGCCGAGCGCGAGTTCGCCCTGGTGCGTCGCGGCCCCGTCGGCGAGGATCGTATTTTTCTTGACCTTCTGCCCCATCGTCACAATAGGTCGCTGGTTCAAGCACGTGCGCTCGTTCAAGCCGTGGAACTTCCGCAGCACGTATTCGCGGACGATCTTATCCTTCTCTTCGATCTTGATCCGGGCCGCGTCGACGTAGACGACGGTGCCTTCTTCTTGGGCTTTGACGAGCATCCCGGAGTGGCGGGCGACTTCTTTTTCGAGGCCCGTCGCCACGATCGGCGGTTCGGTCACGAGCAGCGGCACCGCTTGCCGTTGCATGTTCGAACCCATGAGCGCGCGGTTAGCGTCGTCGTGCTCGAGGAACGGGATCAACCCGGCCGAGACGCCGACCATCTGCTTGGGCGACACGTCGAGGTAGTTGATGTTCTTGGCGTCGATGGAGGTCAGTTCCCCGCTCGAACGGCCGTTGACGCGGGCCACGGAAATCTTGCCGTTTTCGACGTCGGTGTCGGCCGGGGCGAGCTGCAGGTGCGATTCTTCATCGGCCCGCAGTTTCACGACGTCTTCGTGGAGCTTGCCGTCGGTCACCTTGCGGTACGGCGTGATGAGGAAGCCGTACTCGTCGATTTCAGCGAAGATCGACAGCGACGAAATCAGGCCGATGTTCGTCCCTTCCGGGGTTTCGATCGGGCAAATACGTCCGTAGTGACTGATGTGCACGTCGCGGACTTCGAAGCCGGCGCGCTTGCGGTTCAAACCCCCTGGCCCGAGCGCCGAGAGGCGCCGTTCGTGGGTCAATTGGGCCAGCGGATTGGTCTGGTCGACGACTTGGCTGAGTTCCGAACGACCGAAGAAATACTCGATGGCCGCGCTCACCGACTTCGGGTTGATCAGGGTCCGGGGCGACATATCCGCCGCTTCTTTGATGGCCATGCGCTCTTGCACAGTGCGGCGCAGTTTCAAGAACCCCTTCCGCAACTCGTCCGCAGCGAGTTCGTCGATGGTTCGCAAGCGGCGGTTGCCGAGGTGGTCGATGTCGTCGACGCCGACGCCGGGCTTCTTGGCGCGGAGGTCGAGCAGGTACTTAATGGCGTTGACGAAATCGACCGCGCGGAGGGTCATTTCCGTTTCGGGGACGTTCTGGTCGAACTTCCGGTTGATGCGGAAGCGCCCGACTCGGCCGAGGCGATAGCGATTCTGGTCGGCGAACTTCTCTTTGAAAAGTTCGCGGGCTTTCTCGAGCTGTGCCGGGTTACCCGGGCGGAGCCGTTGGTAAATCTTCAACAGCGCCGATTCGTGCGAATCGGTGCCGTCCTCGATCATCGACGTCAGGATGAGCGTGTCCTTCGGCGGCGCAAGAACTTCGAGTTCTTTCAAGTGCGTCGTCGAAATTTTATCGACGGCTGCGAGGGTGAAGGGCTTGCCGGCGTCAACGTAAATTTCGCCGGTTTCGGGGTCGATCACGTCGTCCACCGCGATCATCGGCAGGACGAGCTTTTCCGGATCGCCGGCGAGCCGGGCGCGGGCCACCGGGTCTTTGAGCTTCATCATTTCGGTCGGGTAGAACTCGCGGATCAAGTTGGCCGTCTGGCCGTACTGCGGGTCCATCGCCCGCAGGAGTGTGAGCGCGCTGAACTTGCCCGATTGGTCGATCCGGACGCCGAGGGTGTCTTTCTTCGTGACGTTGATTTCAATCCAACTACCGCGCTCGGGGATTACCCGGCACGAGTGGAGGTCTTTATCGCCTTCTCGCTCGACGACGAAGTCGACACCGGGCGAACGGTGGAGTTGCGACACGACGACGCGTTCGGCCCCGTTGATGATGAACTCGCCACCGCCGATCATGATGGGCATGTCGCCCAAGAAAACTTCTTCTTCCTTGGCGGTACCATCGGCTTGGCGCAAGCGCAACCAAACCCGGAATGGCCTGCCGTAGGTCAGGCGGAGCTGCCGGCATTCGTCTGGGTCGTAACGCGGTTTGCCGAGTTCGTACTTGACGTATTCGAGAGAGTTCTTTTTGTCGTAGCTGTCGATCGGGAAGATTTCACGCAGCACGCCTTCGAGGCCGGTCGGAGTCCGCTTATCGTACGGAACGAGCAGTTGCAGGAATCGATCGTAGGACCGAGTTTGAATGTCGGTCAACGGCGGCACGGGAGATGCATCGCCGTACCGGTCGAAACGGCGTTCTTTATCGGGGTAAATAATGCGGACGGCTGGAATTGTCACGGGATCGATCCTTCCCAAAAACGAACGAGAACCATTTTCGCGAAAGCGGCCCGTCGCAAATTGCGGCAACGGGGCTTGCGAAAGCGGACACGGCACGTTATTGATTGTGGGTGGATAGTGGTGCGGGTCGGGAGGCGGCGGGTTCACAGCCCCGTGCCGGCGGAGTTTCGAGCGGGCGCGACAATTTTAGCCGGGAAGACCCAGCCAAAGAACGACGCAGCGATAAGACTACTGACAAAAGCGAGTGGGCAGCGAGCATTTTCACCACTGGCTTCACGTTACGGCGAACGGGCGACTAACATTTCGAGAAGCGACATCCCGCAGGATTGATTCGGTTCCGAAATTGCGTCCATTCGCCGAGAAATCCAGAAAACATTCTGCATGGCTCAAAATAACAGAAGAAAACTTTGGGTCAATAGGCTGACCCAAAGTTTTCTCGTTTTTTTCCAAATCGTGCGATTAGACCGGCTTGATCGTCGCCTTGCCACCGGCTTCGTCCAGTTTCTTCTTGACTTCTTCCGCCGTCTTCTTGTCGGCGTTTTCTTTGATGACTTTCGGAGCCCCTTCGACGGTCGCCTTCGCTTCGGCCAAGCCTTGGCCGGTCAATTCGCGGACGGTCTTGATGACGTTGATCTTCTTGGCCGGATCGACGCTTTCCAAGATCACGTTAAACTCGGTAGGCTCTTCGACTTTCGCAGCCGGAGCGGCGGGGCCGGCCGGGCCTGCGAAACCGCCGCCACCCGCGGCCGGTTCGATGCCTTTTTCTTTGAGCAGGTTCTTCAGTTCGACCGCCTCGAGGAGGGTCAACTTGACAAGCGATTCGGCCAATTCAGCGACGGATGCCATGGGACATTACCTTTTGAGAGTGAGCGCCGGGTGAAGCGGACCGGCAGAAGCGTAATAGCTTTTCGATATCGCACATCGGCCACGGGCCGCGGGCGGATTAGTTCGATCGTTAAGCGGTCGGGGCGGCTTCGGGCACCGCCACGGTCTCTTTGGCTTTTTCTTCGATGGCCGTGAGCAAGTTGACCACGGTCGCACCGGGTCCGGTCATCGACGCGGCGAGCGTTGCCCCCGGGCCGAGGATGGCTTGGAGGACTTCGCCAATGGCTTCGAGCCGGGTCGGCATCGTCTTGGCGATCTCGAGAGTCGTCGCGGCGCCGTCGGCGACAGCGCCTTTGATCTTGTACTTTTCGGGAGCTTTCGGATCCTTACGCGATTCCTTGACGGCGGTGTCCACATTGGTCGCCAGCGATTTCACGCTGTCGGCGCCCCAGCACAGCATCGTCGGACCGGCCCAACTCGTTTCTTGGACGTTGAGACCCAGTTCGGTGAATATCTTCTTGGCGTAGCTGTTCTTGACCAGCTTGACGCGGATTTTGTTGCCGCGAAGCTTTTTGCGAAACTCGTATTCGGTCGCGGAGTCGACTTTGACCGGCTCCAGCAAGACGTAGTCTTTGACGCCCTGAAAGGTCGCGCGGAGAGCGTCCAGCTCCAATTGTTTGACGGCCTTACTCATAGCAGAGAACCCCGGCTATCCGCACGGCCGGGCCGGGCGGGGATGTTCGATGGAAGGATTTAGGCGATGATCGGCAGGCCGGGCGACATCGTCGCCGACAGAACCAAGCCGTTGATGTAGTTCCCTTTGACGCCGGAGGGCTTGGCCCCGCGGACCGCTTCGATGAAGGCGTGGACGTTTTCGACGAGCTTGATTTCCTCGAACGACATCTTGCCGACGCCCGCGTGGATTTGCCCGGTTTTATCCGAGCGGTATTCCACCTTACCGGCCTTGAACTCGCGAACGACCCCAGCGAGGTCGCCGGTCATCGTCACGACGGTCCCGGCCTTCGGGGTCGGCATCAGGCCGCGAGGCCCGAGCACTTTCCCGAGCCGGGAAACTTGCGGCATCATGTCTTGGGTGCAGATCGCCACGTCGAAGTCGAGGAAGTTTTCCTTCTGGACTTTCTCTACGAGATCCGATCCGCCGGCGAAATCCGCCCCGGCTGCTTTAGCCTTGGCGACGTTGTCCCCTTGGCAAAACACGGCGACGCGGACCGACTTGCCGATTCCGTGCGGTAGAGCCACTGTGCCCCGGACGGTCTGATCGGATTGCGTCGGGTCGATGCCGAGGTTGATGTGGATTTCGACCGTCTCGTCGAATTTGGCACGTTTCAACTGCTTCAACAGAGTCACGGCTTGCTTCAGAGGGAGCGTACCGGCATCTGCGACCTTCTTCTCCGCGTTGCGCAGGAGATTGCGAAGTTTCTTGCCTCGGCGTGGGGCGACTCCCGGGCGTTTTTTCTTCTTGGGGGCATCGGCCAATTCCGATTTCGCCGCTGGCTTGCCGGCTCCGGGCGCTTCCGCTTTTAGCGATTCGGCTACCGGGGTCTCTTTCTCGTCGGCCATACAAACTCCTGTTGGCGGGCGGCATCTCACCGGAGTGAAGCCTGCCCTCCCACTCATTTGGGCGAGTGGTGCGGGAGACAATCGAATCGATCGTCCGGGTATTCGGAAATCAGTCGACGACGGTCAGGCCCATACTACGGGCGGTTCCGGCGATGATGCGGGCGGCGTGATCAACGTCGCGGGCGTTGAGGTCGTTGAGCTTTTTCGCGGCGATGTCATGCACTTGCTTCTTGGTCACTGTGAAGCCTTTGTACTTCCCGCTCTTCTTGGAGTCGGCCGGGATCACATCACCGCCCTTTTTCTTTTCCGGCGGGATCTTCGCGGCGAGTTTCAGCAGAATCGCCGCCGGAGGCGACTTGATTTTGAACTCGAAGCTGCGGTCGCTGTACACGGTGATGATCACCGGCAGCATCAAACCCTTGGTTTCAGGGGCGTTGGTGCGGTCGTTGAATTGCTTCACGAACATACCGATGTTCACGCCGTGTTGGCCGAGTGCGGGACCCACGGGAGGGGCCGGGGTCGCAGTGCCACCCGGGCACTGTAGCTTCACTTGCGCGGTCACTTGCTTGGCCATGACTTACCCTTTGCATCGTCTCAAAACGAATTCTCTCCGGATAGCCGGAGAGAATCGTGAACCTCTGACTATAGCGGCCACTCGGATTTCGGGTAGTGGACTCGGAGAAAAAAGAGTGAATGTCGGTCGGGCCGAGTCTTCGAGGACCCACGCAGCACGCTCGTCGGGCCTCGAAGACTCGGCCCGACCGACAAATCGTACCGTTTAAATTTTGTCGACTTGGAAATATTCCATTACTAGGGGCACCGGCCGGCCAAGGACTTGCACTTCAACCGTGACCTTCGGCGCTTCGCCGTCTTTGCTATCCGTGATCGTTTTGACTTCGCCTTCGTAGTTGGCGAAAGCCCCGTCGCGGATGCGGACTTTGTCACCCTTCTCGAAATCGAGTTTGACCACGGCCGGTTTCACCGGACCACCCTTCGGGTCGCCGGGGAGCATCCCGAACATCATGCGCTGGACGTCGAGTTCACTCATCGGTGGCGGCGGTTTGAGGGGGCCGGTCGAGCCGACGAAATCGCCGACGCCGTTCACGCCGCGGAAGAGCAGCAAGATCTCGGCGTTGAATTCGACCTCGGCCATGAGGTAGCCGGGGAACTTCTTGGTCTCTTTGACGTACGCCTTCTCTTTGGTGATCTTCTCGCCGTTCTTAGTCTCTTTGACCTTTTTGATCATCCGCACTTTTTCGACCGGGATGACGATCTGACCGAAGAAGTGTTCCATCGCTTCGATCTTGACCTTGCGCTCGATGGCCGCTTTGATCGATTCCTCCCGCCCGCTGGCCACTTTCACCACGTACCAATGCTTAGGGCTGACCGGGGCGACCTGCTCCGCGACAGAGGGCTCGTCTGCTGGGACGCCGTCCTCAACTTCGGCGACCGGTTCTTCGACTTCGGTGAGTTCGCTGGGGGCTGGCATGGAAGGATCTGCAATTCGGGGGATCGGACGGGCGGGCCACGCGGATCAGCACGCGGCCGGGGAATCGTTTACCACTTCAAAGTGTCGCCGGCGGCCTGCTTGTTCTCGGCCGGCTTATTGGGCAACACGCCGATGAAGCTACGGCTGAGCAGCCAACCCCAGAACAGATCGACGATCAACAGGAAGGTTGTCAAGATGACGACGGTGATGAGCACGACGACCGTGTCTTGCATCAACCGCTTCCGCGTTGACCAAGAAACCTTGTTCATCTCGGCTTCGGTGGCGATCAGGAAGTCCGCGAAGACCGGAACGTTCACGAGCCGCCAAGCGAACCAACCGACGACGAGCGCGATCAGAATCGGAATGGTAATTTCTTTCGACGGCAATACCGCGAAGCCGCCTTCCATAAAAGGCACATTCAGAATCAGATCGCCGTAGCCAAGGGCGCGGTGATGAAACAGGCTCCAAGCCCCGGACCAGCCGACCAACAAAATACCGACCATCGTATAACGCCGGAGTTTCAAGCCTTGGGTCGCTTTGAAACTCTTGGGATGGAACCACCCTTGCGATTCGAGGGTGTGCATCTTTGTTTCGGCCCACGCCGACATCAGAATTTTATAAGTCCCGAATAACAGTGCGGCCATCACCGCGATCATCACCGGTAAGGCGTAGCCGAGGTCGGCGACAAACGAATGTACGATGCTGAGGACGATGAAGATCGTGACAACCATCGCAACGACCAAGAAGATCCCGCCGCGCAGGCCGCGGGGGGGACTGGCTCCGGCCAAAAGCACGCCGGCGTACACGACCGCCGCGATGGATCCGAGTTGGAACAACAAACGGAGCGAGAGGTTCAAAAACCCGGGAAGTTGGCCGGTGGCGGGGGCCAAGTACTCGTCCCAAACTTTGGGCACCAGATAGCCGGCGATCATCGCCCCGGCTAGCACGACAAGGGCGCCCACGACGCTGGCGATCACCAAGCCCGCGTGGGTCGAATTCGCGCTGGGGGGTGGGGAGGTGGTGGGTTGAACCGCAGTCGACATACCCGGCCCTTTCAGATCCGCACGGCGTGCGGGATGCGTCCAGCAGTTGAACGGACGGGAAGCAGAATCGAGCAGGTGCGTCAGGAATCGAACCTGAAACCTGCGGTTTTGGAGACCGCTGCTCTACCAGTTGAGCTACGCACCTGTGAAGCACCGACCACGAACAACATCGGACGGCGAGTGCAAATACACTCGCCATCCGAAGGGAAATTCGCCGGGACCGGTTATTTCTTGGCCGGTGCTGCGCCCTTGGACGGGGCCGGATCGTCTTCGAGGATCTTGGTCACGACGCCGGAGCCGACCGTACGGCCCCCTTCGCGGATGGCGAAGCGGAGGCCTTCGTCCATGGCGACGGGCATCCCTTCCATCAGGTTGACTTCGACTTCGACGTTGTCGCCGGGCATGCACATCTCGACGCCCGTCTGCAAGATGATCTTGCCGGTCACGTCGGTGGTGCGGAAGTAAAACTGCGGCTGGTAACCGCTGAAGAACGGCGTGTGGCGTCCGCCTTCGTCTTTGCTGAGTACGTAGATGTTAGCTTTGAACTTCGAGCGAGGTTTGATGCTGCCGGGCTTAGCGAGCACTTGGCCCCGTTCGATCCCGTCGCGGTCGATGCCCCGAAGCAAAGCGCCGACGTTGTCGCCGGCGATGGCCTTATCGAGGGTCTTCTGGAACATTTCGATCCCCGTGAGGATCGTCTTCACGATATCCTTGCGAAGGCCGATGATTTCGACTTCGTCGCCGACTTTGGCCGTGCCGCGCTCGACGCGGCCTGTGGCCACGGTTCCGCGTCCCTTGATGCTGAAGACGTCTTCGATCGACATCAAGAACGGCTTATCCTCGGCCCGTTCCGGGATCGGGATGAAAGAGTCGAGGGCATCGACGAGTTCGTCAATCGACTTCGATCCAGGGCCGTCGGTGGTCGGGTTTTCTAGGGCGTCTTTCGACTGGCCGCGGATGATCGGCGTTTCGTCGCCCGGAAACTCGTACTTCTTCAGCAGTTCACGGATTTCGAGTTCGACGAGTTCGAGCAATTCCGGATCGTCGACGGTGTCGCATTTGTTCATGTACACGAGAATCTTGGGCACACCAACTTGGCGGGCCAAGAGGACGTGCTCGCGGGTTTGCGGCATCGGGCCGTCGTTCGCGGCCACGACCAAAATCGCCCCGTCCATTTGGGCGGCGCCGGTGATCATGTTCTTGATAAAGTCGGCGTGCCCGGGGCAGTCGATGTGGGCGTAGTGCCGGGCAGTGGTTTCGTACTCGACGTGGGACACGGCGATCGTTACCGTTTTGTTCGCGTCGCGGACGGTGCCGCCTTTGGTAATTTCCGCGTAACTCTTGTGCTCACCGCCGAACTTATGCCCCTGGCGCGCGACGAGCGCCGCCGTGAGGGTCGACTTACCGTGGTCAATGTGACCGATGGTGCCGACGTTCAGGTGAGGCTTGGTCCGCTTGAATTCGCCCTTCGCCATCGCAATCTCCGCTGGAAACTCCAGGTTGCTGGGAATACGCCCGGGCGTCGTTCGTCCGCCCCACTTGGAGAGAGCGCGGCGACGGAACCGGAGTGGAGTGGCGGGGGCCTGAACTTACAGAACCCGACACTCCGGAAAGCTGCTAGTGGGAATTGAACCCACGACCTCTTCATTACCAATGAAGTGCTCTACCCCTGAGCTACAGCAGCGAAATCGACCTAGACACCGAATGCCATTACTCGGGCATTTGTCAAGATACGCCCCGGCCCCGTCGGTGGCCAGAGCGGGAGATGGGATTTGAACCCACAACATCTTGCTTGGAAGGCAAGTGCTCTACCGTTGAGCTACTCCCGCAGTTGGGAACTCGGAGTGCGGAATTGGGGGTGCGGATTATCAGAAGGAGACGACAAAAGCTTCTTCTATTCCGAATTCCGCACTCCGAATTCCGCACTTCCCCTGAGTGGGTAGAGAGGGATTTGAACCCCCGTATCCCGAAGGAGGCAGATTTACAGTCTGCTGCGATTGACCACTCCGCCATCTACCCGTTAAGCAATCACCGACCGCAACCGCCAAACCGACTCCGCTTGCACTCATCCGATCTCAGAGCCAGCGGTGAGAATCGAACTCACGACCTACGGTTTACAAAACCGTTGCTCTACCAACTGAGCTACGCAGGCGACCGATTCGCACGAATTAGAAGATTAGGCACGACGCGACGTTCCTTCAAGCCCGAAAAAACGGAGACGGCTCGCGACTGAAAGGTTCACGGTTACTTCTTCGTCCCGGTACCGCCGAGTTTCTCGAAGTACTCTTTCACCGAATCGCGGGCGTCGCGCGGGAGGCGTTGGGCGTCGGCCCCAGCGGGGGCTTCTTGGGCGCGCTGTTGGATCTCTTTGCCGAGTTCGGCTTCGGTCTTCTTGGTGAAGGCGGGGCCGCGGGTCGATCCGGCGAATGTCTTCTTACCGTTGGGGTCGAACGGCGAGCGGATTTTTTCGTCCTGCGAATTCGTCTTCGCGTCGTCGTTGATGGGGCGCTGGCCGGCGCCAATACCGCCGTTCGTGCCGGTGCCTTTCTTCTTCTGTCCCGGTTCGGTGCCGTCGCCGGGCATCGGTTCCCCTTCGCCCTTCTCCCCTTTTTGGCCCTTTTCCCCTTGGCCTGCGGCCTCGCGGCGTTCTTCCTTCAGCCTCTGCAGTTGCGACTCGCCCTCTTGAAAATCCTGGACCTCCCCTTCGATCTTCTCGAGTCCTTTCCCGGCTTTCTCGAGTTCCTCGGCGACCTTTTCCAAATCTTTTTCTTCGAGTCCTTTTTGCGCCCCACCTAAGCTATCCGCCAAGTCTTTGAGCTGCTCTCCCGCTTCGCGATCGATCTGTTCTTGCTGCTCGATCTTCTCGCGCTCTCGCTCCAACTGCGAGGCGTCCTTGTTTTCCTGCTTAGCCTTGTCGATTTCTTTATCGAGTTCCTTCTTTTTCTCCTCGCGCTCTTTCTTCTTCTCTTCGTTCTCCTTCTTTTTATCCCGGTCGAGCCGCTCGAGTTCCTTCTTGATTTTGTCGAGTTGGCGCTCGAGTTTCTCTTGATCCTTCTCGTCGAGTTTCTTGTCCTTGGCTTTCTTCTTCAACTCGTCGATTTCGTCTTTGGCTTTCTTCAAGTCGCCTTTGCTCAGGGCGTCGTTGAAGTCCTTGGCCGGACCGTCTTCGAATTCCTTGTCCATGTTCAGTTTGTCGAGCTTTTGGAATTGCTCCTTCAATTCTTGGAGTTGGTCGTGTTTCTCCTCGACGAACTTCTGTGTCTTGGTTTCGAGCTGCGCGAGTTCCGCCGCCTTCTCACGCTGTTTCTCGGCGGTCTCCTCGAACGGATCTTTCGCGAACTTGTCGTGGGCCTTCGCCAATTCCTCTTCGAGGTCTTTCAACCCCTTCCCTTTGTTGGTGCGTTCAGGAGGGGCCTCGGCAACAGCCTTCGGCTTCTCGGATTTCTTTTTCGTCGGGGATTGCGCGGCGACGGTCTGGTCTTGGATTTTCTGGGTCGCCGCTTTTTCTTCGTCGGTTTGTGTCAGGCCCATCGCGACGGGGTTCCACCATATCGCGATGGCGCCGAGTGCCAAACCTAGCGCGGGGACCCCGAGCAAGTGGCGATGCGGGGCGAGCGGGAATTTTTCGGAGACGTTCAGCGGGGCGAGTTTGTTCTCGGCATCGGCGAATAGCGCCTGCCCGGCCGAGGTGTTCCGCAATTCCGCGGGTAGCGCTACGGCCGTCGTGATGCGCTCGCGGAGTTGGAAGCGATTGTCGATCTCGAGCGCCACATTCTCCATAGACGGGGCCATCGACCGCGTCCGCCACACGGCCGCGATGCTACCGAGCGCCAAGCCGGAGCCCAAGACGATCCAGCGCAGCGACGCGGGCGGAGTCTCGATCAACATCGGTTGGGCGAGGAACCAAACCACAATCAAGCCCAGTGCGGCTAGCCAGCAGACGCCGAGGTTGTTCACGTAGGATTGCCGGAGCAGTCGGGAGCGCGCGATGCGAACCGAGCGGTCTATGGGCGATGCGGCCATGTGGAATTGCCCCGTGCGAAAACCGATGTAGAGGAGATTCTAGCCCGAACGATGGAACGAGTACAGGAAGAATCGGAGTTGCGACAAGCCGGGAATATTTCGGTTCGATCCGGCTCTTATTTCCAGCGGATCCATTCTCAGTCGCATGAAGCGAACCACCCCGAACCGAGGCGGACTATGTACGGCTATTTGGCCGACGGAGTCGTGTTGATGCACGTGCTCTACGTCGCGTATGTGTTGGTCGGACAAGTGTTGATCATCGTCGCGGCGCCGTTCAAGCGGTTCTGGGCGAGGAACCCTTGGTTCCGCTTCACGCACCTCGCCGCCATCGGCATCGTCGCCGTCGAAGCCGTCATGGGCTGGCGCTGCCCCCTGAGCACGTGGGAAGAAAAACTACGGGTCCTCGACGGGCAGACGTTCGACTCGAGCGCGACCTTCCTCGGCCGGTTGCTCCACAACCTCTTGTTCATCGATGGCATGCCCGAAATTTTCTTCACGGTGCTTTACATCTCGATGATGGTGCTCGTGGTGCAAGGGCTGATCATGTACCCGCCGCGCTGGTTCCGCGCTATCAAGCGGGCACCGGATGGGTTCGATCCGATGCCGGCGTAACGGGTGCTACAATAGATTTGGCCCACCGACTCCCCACCCGGATCTCCCGACGATGCCGACCTACGATTACCAGTGCGATGCCTGCGATCACAAATTCGAGCAGTGGCAATCGTTCAAAGACGACCACCTGACGACGTGCCCGAGCTGCAAAAAGAAGAAGCTCCGCCGGCTGTTCGGCTCCGGCGCCGCGATCCTGTTCAAAGGCTCGGGATTCTACGAGACCGACTACAACCGCAACGAAGATTACCAGAAGTCGGCGAAGGCCGAGGCGGACGCGGGCACCGCCAAGCCCGCCGAGACGAAACCGGAAACGCCCGCCGCGACCCCGGCTACACCGGCCCCAGCCGCGGAAACCTCGGCGGTGACGAGTAAGAAAACCGGCGGGAGTGGTAAAACGAAGAAGGACGGCAAATAGAGTCGTGCGGGAAACTCGGAGAATTTCCGGAGTTTTGGGGAGCAGCGGACGATGAATAGGGTGCAATGCCCGATCTGCGAGACGCCGATGCCGGCCTCGCCGGTCGAGTACCCGGACTACCCCTTCTGCACGAAGCGTTGCCGGGTGATCGACCTCGGGCGCTGGCTGCGGGAAGATTACAAAGTCGCCAGCGGCGAAGCGGTCTCCGAAGATCGATCGACGCCCACATCGCTGGATGAGGAATAGTTCACCAACCAAGCCGGCCGCTCCTTCGGCCGTTATCGATAAGTCCCGAGGCACGGCGGCCGCCGTGCCTCGGGACTTTTTTGCAATGTCCGCCGCAAGGTTGACCTCCACCGCAGATTTCCCACAACACTCCCAACGCAACACCGCGGGTCGTATTTCGGAAACCCTTATGTCGTTCGAGTGGTACCACGTCCCGCTGGCCCTGCTGGCGTACTGCTCGCTCTACGCGATTCTCTCGTGGATATTCCCCGGCCTCCTCCGTCCCGTCTGGTGGTTGGTCGTCCGCGGATTGCACCGGTTCCATGTGTACGGCCGCGAGCACATCCCCGCGAGCGGACCGGTGCTGATCGTCGCCAATCACGTCAGCTACTTCGACTGGATGTTCCTCTGGCTCGCCAGCCCGCGCCCGCTGACCTTCGTGCTGTGGAGCGGATACAAACGGCACTGGGTTCTCCGCTTCCTATTGTCGTTCGTCCGCAACCGGGCGCATTACATCGACAGCCGCGACATCGTAAAACCACATAGCCTGACGGGTTCGCTCGAAAAGATCGCCATGGCACTCGCGGCGGGCCGGGCGGTGTTGATGTTCCCCGAGGGCCGGCTGACGCGCAACGGCCAGATGCTCCCCTTCCAGCGCGGGATGGAGCAGATCATCGAACGGGCCGGCGTGCCGGTGCCGATTGTGCCCGCGTGCCTCTGGAACCTCTGGGGTTCGCTGCTGAGTTGGAAGCACAGTCGGGTCCTGTTCCGTTGTCCCGAGGGCTTCCGCCGGCGGATCGCAGTCTACTTCGGCGATGCGCTGCCGGGCACGACGAAATCCGCCGATGTCCGAGCCGCGGTGGTCGAATGCGTCGCCGATTGCGGGACGCTGCAAAGCGAGTATGTCATCCCCGTCCACGCCGGGTTCGTGCGGAAGGGGGCCTCGATCCTCAACGTCCGCCGGACCGCGTTCGTCGATGCATCCGCCGGTACGGATCGCACCCTGACGTGGCCGCAAGCGCTCGTCGGGGCGTGGTGCTTAGCGAAATATCTGAAAGGCCAACTCGGGAAGGACGAGAAGGTCGTCGGCGTCTGGCTGCCGACGGGCCTCGGCTCGGCATTCGCGAATTTCGCCCTGGCCTTCCTGCACAGGACCTCGGTGAACTTAAACTACACCGCCGGGACCGGTTCGGTCCGCTCCGCGGCGGATCAGACGGGGATGAACACAATAATCACGGCGAAACGGTTCGTCTCGCGGATGCCCCTCGAGCTACCGGACGACGTCCGCCGGATTTATCTCGAAGATGCCCTCGCCGCGATTCCGAAATCTTGGAAACTGTGGCGGTTGATACTCGTGCTGCTGCTGCCGGGCTGGTACCTCGACCGCGTGATCCTACGCTGCCGGCGCTTCGGCTGGGACGACCTACTGACGATCATCTTCAGCAGCGGCAGCACCGGCGAGCCGAAGGGGGTGATGCTGACCCTGCGGAACATCTCGTGCAACGCCGATGGATTTCAGAAAGGCGTGAACTTCACTCGGCACGACCGAATGCTCTGCACGCTGCCGAACTTCCATAGCTTCGGCTATACCGTCTGCCTCTGGGCGCCCGCCAGTATCGGCATGATGTCGGTATTCTACCCCGACCCGCGCGCGGCTAAGGAGGTCGGCGAACTCAGCCAGCGTTGGAGTTGCACCATCATCCTCGGTACGGCCACCTTCGTGCGATTCTATCTGCGCCGCTGCGAGCCGACGAACTTCCGGGCTGCGCGGCTGTTCGTCTGCGGAGCCGAGAAACTCCCCATCAGTTTGGCCCAAGAATTCCAATCGAAGTTTGGCGTGCTGCCGCTCGAAGGCTACGGCTGTACCGAATTATCCCCGGTCGTCAGTGCGAACCTACTCGATGTTTTCGTCGCCGGAGTTAAGCAGATCGCCAATAATTTGGGCACCGTCGGTCAGCCGATCCCCGGCGTCGTCGCCAAGGCCTTCGATCCGGACACGCAAATGGCTTTGCCCGCCGGGACCGAAGGTGTGCTGTGCGTGAAGGGGTCCAACGCAATGGTTGGCTACTGGCAACAACCGGAAAAAACGCGGTCGGTCTACATCGGGAAGTGGTACATCACCGGCGACATGGGGTTGATTGAGCCGGACGGGTTCATCCGCATCACTGGCCGGCTGTCCCGCTTCGCCAAGATCGCCGGCGAGATGGTACCGCTGGAAAAGATCGAAGAAGAACTGCACGACGCCCTCGCCACGGCCGGGGAACGCGTGTTGGCGGTGACCGCCGTGCCCGACGCCAAGCGCGGCGAACGACTTGTGGTACTCCACCTTTCCGACACCGCGAGCCGGCTGAAAACGGCCTTCGAGAACCTGCGGACTCGCGGATTGCCGAACCTTTGGATCCCCGATCTCCGCGATTGTTTCGCCGTGGAGGCGCTCCCGGTTCTCGGCAGCGGCAAGCTCGACCTCCGCGGCGTCCAAGATTTGGCGAAGAAGATCGCGACCTAATATTCCGACTAACTTCTATCGTCTGAAATCTGCTATCTGTCTCCTTCTCTCATGCAAGCGTCGGAGTGGCGAGACAGTTGACAAACTTCAGACGATAGATTTCCGAAGGCCGC
>Ga0105047_10009066_pt1 | contig 16461 bp, 16 predicted proteins | sample MAT04_FD_78384 | JGI IMG/M metagenome (GOLD analysis project Ga0105047, IMG submission 78384) | Freshwater microbial communities from Lake Fryxell liftoff mats and glacier meltwater in Antarctica - MAT-04 (megahit assembly) | ecosystem: Environmental > Aquatic > Freshwater > Ice > Liftoff...
GCCGTCAATCGCTTCTGGAGTTTCTTCTTCGGTCGCGGTCTCGTCGCATCCGTCGAAGACTTTGGCGCTCAGGGCCAACCCCCCAGCCATCCCGAGCTGCTCGACTGGCTGGCACGGGATTTCATGAATCATGGCTGGAACGTTAAAGAACTCTGCAAGCAGATCGTCTTGTCGGCTGCGTATCGTCAGTCGACCTTACCCAGCGATCCGAAGCTGTATGTCGAAGACCCCGACAACCGCTGGCTGGCTCGTGGAGCACGCTACCGTCTTTCCGCTGAGCAGGTCCGAGACCATGCGCTGGCGGTTAGCGGCCTCCTGGTTTCCACGATTGGCGGGCCAAGCGTCATGCCCTATCAACCTGCCGGATTGTGGGAAGAATCGGGCACGGGTAAGACCTATGTACAGGCGACAGGCGAAGGGCTCTATCGCCGCAGCGTGTATACCTTCTGGCGACGTACATCACCGCCTCCCACGATGGTCACGTTCGACGCCACCAGCCGCGAAACTTGCACAGCTCGGCGGGAGCGGACAGCCACTCCCTTGCAGGCTCTCGTCCTGCTCAACGATCCACAGTACGTCGAAGCGGCCCGCGTCCTCGCGGAGAAGCTGATGCTGCAGCATCCCGATTCGGTCGATGCCCAGTTGCAGACCGCCTTCCGACTCCTGACGAGTCGCGTTCCCTCGGACCAAGAAATGGCTGTGCTCTCTCGTTTGCACAAGGAGCAGCAGACGCATTTCACCAAGTTGCCCGACGAGGCCAAGTCGCTGTTGACCGTCGGTGATTCTGTCCGCCGCGACGCACTCCAGTCGGCCGACCATGCCGCCCTGACGGTTGCGATTCAGACGCTCATGAGCTTCGACGAATGCGTGACCAAACGATAGAGCGTCTGAGAACCGCGCCCCGCGACATCATTGCACCAGAAGAGACTCTCATGAACCTTTCACTTCCCCCTGCGCTGCAGTCTCGACGGGAGCTGCTTTCCCGGATCGGAATGGGCTTCGGTGGCATCGCGCTGTCCGACCTGCTGCGCGGAGATCGACAAACCATGGCGGGTGTCGGCGGATCGCTGCCCGACACGCATCACAGGCCCCAGGCCAAGCGAGTCATCTATCTCTTTCAAAGTGGTGGCCCCTCTCAGCTGGAGACGTTCGATTACAAGCCGCTGCTCAACGAACGCCACGGGGAGCAACTTCCCGACTCGGTACGACAGGGGCAACGACTGACCGGCATGTCCGGCTTCCAGGCTTCGCTTCCGCTGGCGGGTTCGGCGTTCCAGTTTGCTCAGCATGGCCAGGCGGGCGCGTGGATCAGCGAACTGCTCCCACACACCGCCAAGATGGTCGATGATCTCGCGATTATTCGGTCGATGGAGACTGAAGCGATCAATCATGACCCAGCGATCACGTTTTTGCAGACCGGAAATCAGATCGCGGGACGCCCCAGCATTGGAGCGTGGTTGACGTACGGGCTGGGGACCGACAATGAGAACCTGCCGGCGTTCGTGGTCCTGATCACGAAAGGCAAAGCGGATCAGCCGCTCTATTCGCGACTGTGGGGTACGGGTTTCCTGCCCAGTCTTTATCAGGGAGTTCAATTCCGATCCAGCCAGGATCCGGTACTCTACCTCAACAATCCGCCCGGAGTTGATCAAGAGAGTCGACGCAACATGCTCGATCGGCTCCGCGACCTGCACGAACTCGAATTGCAAGCGACCGGCGATACAGAGATCAATACTCGCATCGCTCAATACGAAATGGCCTTCCGGATGCAGTCGAGCGTTCCGGAAGTGAACGACACGGCATCCGAGCCACAGCACATCTTCGATCTCTATGGCCCCGACTCCAAACAGCCCGGAACCTTCGCGGCGAACTGCCTGTTGGCGCGTCGGATGGCCGAACGCGGCGTCAAGTTTATCCAGCTGTATCATCAAGGCTGGGATCAGCATGGTAGTCTGCCCACCGCGATTCGGACGCAGTGCCAAGAGACCGACCAACCTGCGGCAGCACTATTGACCGACCTCAAACAACGCGGCATGCTCGACGACACGCTCGTGATTTGGGGCGGCGAGTTTGGTAGAACCAACTATTCGCAGGGCAAGTTGACCGCCACGAATTATGGCCGCGATCATCATCCGCGCTGCTTCAGCATGTGGATGGCGGGCGGTGGGGTCAAAGGTGGTACGGTGTACGGAGAAACGTGCCCCTTCGGCTACAACATCGTGATGGACGGAGTCCATGTGAGAGACCTCCATGCCACGATCTTGCACTTGTTGGGGATCGACCACCAACGCCTGAGCTACAAGTTCCAAGGTCTGGACGCCCGCCTGACCGGAGTCGAAGCGGCACACGTGCTGAAAAACATTCTTGTTTGACAATCAACAGGTCTGACGCCACTTGGCCGTGTTCGTTCTCGTGACGACTCGCACTGAAAGGGATCAGAGTGACTCAACCGATGCAACCACGCTGTGAGCGAAATCGCTGGCGGACCAAAGCCGCCACCAGCGCCACCCGCCGCCGCCTTTTCAAATCCTTTGAACCCGACTGATCAGAGTTCCACGATCGCCCAGCGAGCCCAGAGAATGCCCCCTGCGAGAACGTGGATCAAGACGAAGAGCAGGCCCACTCCCACCAGAGTGTGAGACCCATCATCGCGCGTCGCCTTTTGGTGCAGCAATCGGGTCTGGATCGTGCCGACGATCCAGGACCAGTGGAGCATGACATGCAACACGATCCCTGCGGCGAACACGCAGAAGGTGTTGAATGCGAAGTCCTGCCAGTCGGCAGCTGTGTGCCCCATGAGACGCCAGCGCTCACCCGCCCCTTTGGGAAAAGCGAACCGCAGAATCGAAAGCTGCCAGGCCAGCACCAGGAACAGCACGAGTAAAGTGGAGTCCAACCAGAAGTTGATGAGTGTCTTGTAGCGGCTCCAGAACGTCCCACTCGGATCGGAACTTTCGGTGCGGACTTGATTCGGGTCGCGCTGGGGAGTCATCTGCGCGAGGAGACCTCCCCGTGGGAACAGCCCCGTGGTTAAGGAGCCTTCCGGTTCTTCCTTTCGCGCGGACTCCGAACCCGGGGAATTGTCGGTCACTCATCCACCTTATTTCGTTATGACTGGAGCCGAGTCCGTGGCCGCACAGAAGGGACACGCTGGTGCCGTCGTCGGGTGGGCAGTCGGTGAGTTTGCAGCCTGCAAAAAGGCGGCTCCGCGATAGACCGTGAGCAGACCCGTTAAGACCACGCACCAGGCAGCGGCTTTCATCAACCTTTGCCGAGTGGCAATCTTAAGCAGCATCGCTCCCGCTCCGGTGGCCACCATCAAGGGGACCGTTCCCAGTCCGAAAACGAGCATCACTGCCATACCTCGCAAGAGGTCACCCGTACTCGCGGCCAGTGACAGAAACGCGTAGAGCAGCCCACACGGCAGCAGCCCCGTCAGCAGTCCGGCAGAGAACGCGTTCTGGAGTCCTGGCAACTTCAGCATCGTCGCAAACAGCGGGCTCATCATGCAACCGACCTGCGGGGCCATCGAGATACCTCGACGCTTGATGAGGCCTGTCGCGAATAGCCCCTCGACAACGAGCAGCATGCCTGCCAACAAGCAGAGTGCGGCGGGGATGTTGAGCAGTTGAGGGGCCGCCTTCACCATCCGCAATCCCGCATACCCGCAGACCGCGCCCAGTGTGCAGTAGGTCACCAAGCGTCCCGCGCTGTAGGAGAGTTGGGCGAACAGGTTCTCTCGAAATGTCGGCTTATTCATGCCGACGATCATCGCAAATCCGCCACACATACCGACGCAGTGCGACGACCCGAGCAGTCCTCCCAGGAGAATCAACGGGAACTCAATCATGGGCCACCTCGCTCACTGCTGGCTCGGTCCGTTGTTGTTCGATGGCGGGCGTCAGCCGGTCGACGGGCTGGACTTCACCAGACTGTTGAAGCCGCAACGAATTCCCCAGCACCATCAGACTGCTCATCACCATCAGTGCAGCTGCAATGGCCGGGTGCATCCAACCGCACGCAGCGAGAATGACGCCGAATCCGTTGTAGGCGAACGACCAGAACAGGTTCTGCCGAATCGTAGAGACCGCAGTTCTGGAAAATCCAATGGCCCACGGGATCGCGAGAAGGTCATTGCGAATCAAGCAGACATCGGCCGACTCGCGGGTCACATCGGTTCCACAACCCATCGCAATTCCCACATCGGCGAGAGCCAGGGCCGGGGCATCGTTGACGCCGTCACCGACCATGGCGACGCGAACTCCAGTGGCTCGCAGTTCACGAATCGCTGCCAGCTTGTCTTCGGGGAGTAACTCGGCCTGGACCGGGATACCAATCTCAGCTTGAAGTCGGGCACCCCGCGCAGCGTGATCTCCCGTCAAGACCGCCATGTCCAGCGAAAGATCGCGGCACTCTCGGATCAGCTGACACGCTTCCGGGCGCAACTCTTCCCGCAACAGAAAGAGCCCTTGAGCTTCGCCGTCCCAGCCGATGAGCACGCAAGACTCAGCAGACTGATCGAGGTTCTGGATCGCGGCTGACAGCCGGGGACCAATCCGTAAGGCCCGCTCTTCGAAGAGGCGAACACTTCCCAGCAGCGTATCAAACGACTCGCCGGGCAGTTGAGCGACGACACCTCGACCGGGGACTGATCGGACATTCTCAATGAGCGGCAGTGGCTCTGTCGTTTCGACAAATCTGCGGATGGCCTTTGAGAAGATGTGCGTTGACGAATCAGTGAGCGCCGCAGCTCGACGAAGCACCTCGCATCGAAGGAGTTGCGACTCGCAAAGGAACTGTTTCACCGAGGGAGCCCCCGTGGTCAGTGTCCCCGTCTTGTCGAGCCGCAGGGCGGTCACACCGGCGAGTCGTTCGAGCGCCTCACCCCCTCGCAGTAGCACTCCCCGACGAGCAGCTGTCCCGAGCGCGGCCCACACGGCGAGTGGGGTTGCGAGGGCTAGAGCGCACGGGCACGCAATGAGCACGACTGCTAAGGAGTGGAGCAGCGCCGCTTCGATTCCAGTCTGCGTTCCGTGCCAGAGTGCGGTGCCCAGGGCGATCACTGCGATGATGGGGAAGAAGACCCGCGAGCAACGGTCGGCCAACTGCTCGTAGCGACCTTTGGCGGACTGGGCCTGCCGCACCGCTTCGACGAGTCGCCCGAGTGCTCCCTGCTGAGGCGGGGCCGTGGCTTCCACGACGAGATCTCCGTCGAGATTCAGCGTGCCTCCCAGAAGCGTACTCCCCGGCTGCTTGGCTGCGGGCCAGCTTTCACCGGTGAAGAATTGTTCGTCGATTGTGGCAGTGCCGCGAATCACAATGCCATCAACGGGGACGCGTTCGCTGGCCCGCACTCGCATCAGGTCTCCGATTCGCACATCGGAGAGCGGCACGAGCACCTCGTGGGGCGGCTCGTCCAGCGTCGACCTCACGAGGCGATGCACGGTTTCGGGTAGCAGTGACTCCAAGGCATGCAAGGCCTCCGAAGCTTTCAGGCGACCAGTCGCCTCCAGCCACCGTCCGACGGTCACCAGCACCAGAATCACACAGCTGACTTCGTAGTAAATGTGGCCAACTCCCCGGATGGTGGAGACGACCGAGTACCCAAACGCAGCGACCACTCCCGTCAGGAGCAACAGGTCGGTCGACAGCTGGCGACGGCGAAGTAATTCAAATGCATTGCTGGCCAGCGGAACGCCGAGCCAGGCGATCACCGGAATCGTAAAGACCAGCGCGATCCAGCGCAAGAAGTCCGCCAAAGCGGCCGCAAACGCGGTGTCGGGCTGGTCGGCATAGGCCCACAACGCCATCGTCAGCATGACGACATTCATCGAGAAAAAGAGCGAGACGCCCAGCCCCGTCAGCATCCAGCGCGACGCACCGACATCGCCCCGTTCATGGGTCACAGCCGCCGCAAAGCGACAACCCGAACAGCAGTAGACCGGCTCCTGTGCCGCTCCCGGAACCGGGAGTTCGCAGTAGTCGCAGCGAACCGGTTCGGCGGGATTCAGGGGGTGAGAAGCGTGGGGCATAGAATGAGGTCGTCGTTACGGCGGGGTCAGCAATTCCGTCTGCAACGCGGGGAGCAGGAAGCGGACGACGTAGGAGATGGCGAAGGCCCAAAACACCAGCCACATCAGTCGCACGTACCACGGGATGACGTGCCCGGAGTAGGTGTGGTTGCGGCCTTCGAGTTCGGCGTTGGCGTGTTCGCTGGAGGTCATGAGGGTCTCGAACAAAGGATGGGGAGATGAGAGTGGAGCAGACGTTCCTATCGGCTTCTCTGTGTCACTTCTCGAACCAGCCGGGCGGAGAACAAGCAGACAGGAATGTCTGCTCTACGGAGCTCTGGTTGGTGACTGCCGTTCCAGTTCCAACTCGTTCTCGAACATCGCCCGGCTCGGTCCGTTGAGGTCGTGGAAGGCCCCCTGAGCCACCGCATACATCAGCATGCAGAAGAACCCCGCTGTCGCCAGCAGGTAGTTAATCATCGGAGTCAGGGCAAAGGCCCCTTCCTCATCTCCTTGGGCAATGATCATCAGGTCAAGAAACTTGTTCGCAAAGCCAAGCATGCTGGGAATCAGCACCGCAGCTCCGACAAGCCAAGTCCAAAGGGGAACGCGAGGGGAGGGGGGCATGGGGTCGCCTTGCGGGAGCTGTCGGCCGTCAGCTGTCAGCCGTCAGCGAGAAGTCTTGAGGGTGTGAAGAGGGCAACAATGATGAGAGGGCCTCATCGGCTGAAAGCTGAAAGCTGACGGCTGACAGCTACTCCCCCTTCTGAATCTTCGTCGGCTCATAGTCTTCGTAGTACGGGTAGGTCTCGTGCCATGACCCGAGCCACTGGATGTAGGTCAGCAGTGACAGGCCGCGTTTGTTCGGCTTGTCGGCCGAACCATCGAACAGCCACGGGTACTCCGGCATGGGGGAACCGACCGAGAGCGTGGTCGGCTTAAAGAAATGGACCGCCTGCCAATCGTTCGACCGACGTCCCCCTTCGCGGCATAGATCGGGCCCGACGCGGCGAGTCCCGAACATCACCGGACGCTGAAGTTCGTTCTGGTACTCCCAAGTCTTGGAGACCGGTCCCCAACGCAGGTCCTCGTTCGATACCGGACGGACGAACTGGCTGTGACAGTGCCAGCAGCCTTCCCCAGTGTAGATCTTGCGACCGATCGTCAAAGCCTCGGCACACTTTTCGTTGTACCAGAAGTCCGCTTTGACGGGATCGGTCGGAGGCTCCCCGTACGCAGCCTTGAACGAATCCGGATAGCGCTGAGCGAGGTCCTCAAACTGGTAACGAACATTGCCGTTGACCAGTTCCTTGACGGTCTGCTCGGGAAGGTGGCGGTACATCATCGCGGGTACGACAGCGTTTGAGAGGAACGCCAGTCCAAAGAAGCCGATGCCAGCCACCAGAAAGATTCCAGACTTACTTTCGAACATGGGATTTTCTGCAAGGAGAGTGAAGAAGTTGTCAGTATTCAGTTGTCAGTGAATCATCGTTTAGCCGCTCCGCGACGGCTTTGCGTCGCGGAGCGCTCGCGTGCGATCACGTTCCCGCCGGCACAACCCCCGGCACCGCAGCGTCACCGTGTCGCAGCGGTGACTTCTGCCAGGTCTTGTAGAGATTCCACAAGAGCAGCAGATGGGCACAGAACATGATCAATCCGGCGACGATGCGGATGGCCCAGAAGGGATGCGAAAGCTCGACCGATTTGTCCCACGGCTGAAGCGAGGCCCACGACCACCCCTGAAACAGGCCGCCCAGAATCAAGTCTCCCGCCATCAAAGAGAGCCCGCCCGCTGAGGCCCAGTAGTGCCAGTAGCACCACTCCGGGTTGTACCATTCGGTCCGCAGCAGTCGCGGCACCAAGTACGTCATCATGCCGAAGATCCACATGCTGAACACGCCGAACATCACCATGTGGGCGTGCCCCACGACCCAGTCGGTGAAGTGAATGAGTGCTTGGAACGTCAGCGTCGTTTGCAGGGCACACTGCAAGCATGTCAGAAAGTAAAACATGATCCCGGTGTAAAAATACCGCAGGGGCAGATTGGTCATGTGCAGCATTCCGGTGCCCTTCAGAGTCCCGAGAAAGTTGATGATGACGGTCAGCACCACAAACTCCAGGGCGATCGTCGACAGCACCGCTCCGTATTGCAGGAACATGGGAATCGGCGTGTAGAGGAAGTGGTGAATCCCTTGCAGAGGATAGAAGAAGGCCAGCCCCCAGAACCCGACCAGCGACATCCCATGGCTCCACATCGGTCGCTTCAGCAGAATCGGAACGAAGTAGTACATCATCCCCCAGCCCATCGGAGTCACGAACAGACCGACCAGATCGTGGATGAACAGGCCACCGACCGCCCCCGCAGCTGTGCCCGTGACAGCGTACTGCGGCACAAAATTCCCCATGGCGTAGGTCAGAAAGGTCCAGACGAGAGCGGCCAGGAAATACCACAGGCTCACATACATCGGTCCCTTGACCTTGATGATCGGGTGACCGAAGTTGATGGCGACCAGCAGCAGTCCGACTTGCGCCAGGGGATCGATCCAGACCGGCGTTTCGCCCCACTCGATCCCTTGAGCCTCACCGAGCAAAATCCCGACCGCAGTCGACAGCACCACGACCTGCCACGCGGCAAAGATGAAGTACGACAACCGTCGATCGAGCACGGGTCTCAAGGTTAATCGCGGCACCACCCAGTGCATCATGCCCAGAAAACTGTTGGCCAGAAATCCATAGGCGATGGCATTCGTATGCACCATTCGCCAGCGTCCGGGCGAGAGATACTCGCTTATGGGAAGAGGGTTCCAACGCAGCAGCTGGAGCCCCATGAGGATTCCACCGAGCATCGAGACCAGCATGTATCCCAAGGCGGCGAGGAAGTACCAGTAGACGAGCCGCTCTTCGACCAGGTTCTCATGGCGCGGTGACTCGGGTGATGTAGAAGAGAGTTTGTGATCCATAGCTCTGGGTGAAAGAGAGGGAGTGTGTTGAGGAGGCTTGGTGAAACGAGCAGGCAGAGGGAAAGGACGGCAATGGGGCGAAAGGTGTTGTTGTGCGGCGACCGGCCTTTGCGGGAGGGCAAGGGTCCGGCCGAGCCGCGAGCAGGGAGCGAGGCCGTCTGGCTGAAGCGGCTCAGCAGAAGCTTCGCCCTCCCGGCCGAGGGGGACGCCGGTTCCGAGGCGGCTCTGGTTTCAGGGTTTGCTGGCCTGCGGGACAGACAGGAATGTCGGTCCCACTGTCGGTTGCTGGTAGGGCACGAACTTTCCCAATGGAGCTAGCAACGCGAGTGTCCAGCCAAAGATGACGTGGGTCACGGCGGCCACCCACGGTGGGAGTACCGACGAATCGGTGATCCAATGACCTCCGAAGAGCAGCGGTTGCAACCACGTGAGGACCAGGTAGAAGTTCACGAACCACAGTGTGAGGGCCAACACGGTGGCGAATCCCAAGCGGGCTCCCAGTGATTTTCCGTCGGTGAACTGCATCAAGGCCATGTGGAATGGAATGCCCAACAGCATGCCGGTCCCGATATACAGGCAGCACCCCAGCGAGAGAATCATGCCGTCCGGGATGGCGTAGATGTCCTGGCTGCCGGTGGCCAGGGCGAGAGCCCGTGCTCCCAGCGGGAATGTGAGGTAGACCCGGATCAACTCCAGCGGGCTCTTTCCCGCGAGGGGGGCGCTAACGACATTGACCAGTAGACTGGCGAGCGCCCCCAGCCCTCCGAGCAGGAATCCGGTCGTGGCGTGGTAGTCACTGTAGAACCCGGTCGGAGCCCACGCGGTCGAGCGACCGGTGTCGCCCTCGCTGGCGGCAATCTCCGCTTGCACGGCCTGCATGAGCGACCGCAGGGTCTCCAGTTCTTGCTTCAATGGAATCAATTCACTCACGTGGGACTCTCCTGGCAGCGTCGGCCAGATGGTGGGGCGACGCAATCACGGATGTGGGTCAAGGAACGGGCTGCTACTCCGCGGAGGTGACCACAGCTGTGGGCGGTGCGGGTTCGACGTAGGGCTTGATCGGCCCTGGAAGTGGCACTTCCCCTTCACGCCGGCGACTTGAGATGAACTTCACGTAGGCCACCAGATGCCAGATTGTGTCGGGTTGACTCTGGAGTGCGGAGGAGAAGCCGGGCATGGGTGTCCCGTTGATCCCCGAGTAAATGCGGCGATAGATGTCGACCGGTCGTTGCCCCCCGTGCAGCATTCCGGATGTCAGATCTGCGGCTCGTGTGGTCCGTCCCCAGGCGTCCTTGCCAATGTTTTCGGGCATCTGACCACGACCATCTTCCCCGTGACACTTGGAACACCCCAAGGTCGAGAAAGCCTGCTTGCCGAGTTGCACATGCTCCTCCGTAAACTTCGGTTGAGACGTGATCGGGTTGACCAGCTGGGACTCCGCATCATTCCAGCGCTGCATCACACGCGGGAACGATTCTTCCTGAATCATGTCGGGCGGCAGTTCCTCCTCCGATTCGGCGAGAGCAATCAGCTCCTCTTCGTACTCCCCACGGCGGGACAACATCAGCACATAGTCGACAACCGCATCGATCTCTGCCTTCGGGAGCAGCTTGAATTCGGGCATCGAAGTGCCTCGCACACCCACACGCAATGTGCGTTCTAAATCAGCCCGCAGGGGCCGAGCGCCATAGGGCGTCGAGGTGAACTTGAACAACCCCTTGCGATAGTCGCGCGGACGCGGATACATCGAGGCTGCTGCGGGCCCATTGCCGTCTCCGCTGTCTCCATGACACTGCACGCAGCGCTGCTGGTAGACCGCTTGACCGAGAACGAGGTTCTCGCCCTGCTCGGCACCGATCAGCTGGGGATGAGCAAAGGTTCCCGTTCGATCGACCAGTTCGGTCTTCAGCTGGGCCTGCAACTTCTCCGAGAGCTTGGCGACCCGCTCGTTCGAGGTGAACTCCGGGTCAACCGGACGTTCACAGCCAGCCGCCATGAGACAGATGCCCAGTGCCGAAGTTCCGATGGCTCTGCAAAACGACACGACATACTCCTCTTGAGCACACAGAGATCGCCGATGAAGGCGACATTCAGATTATGCCAGACACCATGCGAGTGACTGTGAACCGCGCTGAACAGACCTGTTTCTCGCATAGGCAACAGTGGTGCCAATTCGCCGTAACTTTTGATAGATCAAGTCCGCGTGAGCAAACTCAGAGATTTCCCTCGTCGAACTGCCAGGGGGTGGACCAGCTGGGTCACTTCCGAGAATGGTTCTTCGGACTTTGAAGGCGCAATCTCGAACTCGGAACGTCAAGGCCGGCCATGAGTCGCACACATGTGTACGGAATTCGCACACATCGACTAGAAGTGTCACACGATTCAAGAGTGCGATCGGCTGAGCACGCGACACACCGCTTACGGTCAACCGAAGATCCTCATGATTGGACTCGACAGCCTCTCAGATCCGCTGTCTGTTCGTCGGACGCCAATGTTGCGAGTTACGATCCCGGTTCTTGGGGACGTTCGCCCGGGTGATACGTCGCATAGAGGATAACGGGGATCTCCAAGTCACCGAGACAGTTGTGGATCAGAGGGCGAACGTCCTCCCACTCCAGACCACCGATTCCGGTCGCCAGCCGAGGGAGGGCCACGCTTGTGATCTCGTCCTTGATGAGTTTCTTGTGCAGAGCCTTCAGGCAATGTTCCACATGCGAGAGGGTCGCCCGGCCCGGCTTATCACCGTGCTCGAAGCCGCCCTCCTGAGTGATCAAGTTAAAAATTCGGACGCCAAAGCCGCCCCACTCCCAAAGATCCCCCGGCTTGGGATGCTTTTGGTGGGCGGAATGGCGGTAGTCCTTATGCATGATCGGCCAGCGTTCGCGGAGCGCGCGAGCGAGCCCCTGCTCGAAGGGGTCATTGGGAGAGATCCCATGGGCAATGGCCTGTGCCTTGGAGAATAGAATGTCCCCGGAAACTTCATGAATCATTAGATCACCTCGGTCAGTGAGTTGGGCGTGCGGCTTGTCCACGAAACCACTGAGTTGCAGATTCCATTCCATCGAGCCAAATCAACACGCTGAAGTCTGTGGCGGTCGCTGTCTGTGAATACCGAGCTCGGCTTTCGAGCCACGATGACACCAGGAAGGTTGATTCCGCACATCTGTGGATTGTGCCGAGGAGATCTCGGGACCGGTCACTGGGTGTCCTCGATACCAAGCCGGGAATGGAGACCAAAACATCGGCGGCATAATGATTGCAGGGATCAAAAGGGAAGGCTGCTCGTCGAACCAGTCATTTTCGTTTTGACACTCGGCAAAAGTTCTCATTCAGTCCCCGTGAAAGCCAACCCATGTTCACTCGCAAGATGCTGATCCCTGTCTCCCTGGTTGCGACTCTGGTCTGTGTCGCAGCGGCGCAGACGCCGGAGCCGAATCCCCCGGCTGCGAAGTCGGAGACGGGTGAGAAGCCCTCCAGGAAGAAGAATCCATTGGAGACCTTTATGCATCAGAAACTGGGATCGTCGTCCAAGGTTCTGGAAGGGCTATGTCTGGAGGACGCTTCACTTATCACAGCTGGGGCGAATGAACTCAACGCGATCAGTAAAGCCGATCTGTGGAACGTCTTAGTCGATGAGGATTATCGTGAGTACAGTCGCGAGTTCCACGAGAATACGAACCGCTTGGCCGCAGCCGCGCAAGAAGGGGACTTCGACAAAGCGGCTCTCCGCTGGTTCGATGTGACCATGTCCTGCCTGGAATGCCACGACCATGTGCGTGGAAATCGCCGAGCTAAGGCAGACAAGAAGTAGTCGTGGGAGTCGCCGATCGAGCCAACGCCCTGCGTAGGTTTCATGTGGAGGGAGTGGACTTCGGCGGACTCACCCCTCGGGATCGGTTGCCGGAAAGTGAAGTATGATGAGCGCCCCTCGTTCGGAAGGTCTGACCGAGGCGAGTCCTCCGTGAGCTGCCATGATTCGGCAAACGATGGCCATCCCGAGTCCGGTACCACGTGCTTTCGTTGTATAAAACGGTTCGAAGATGCGAGCCTGTTGCTCATCGCTCATTCCGGGGCCGTTGTCCTGGATCGCGACTTCGATCCATGTCTGGTCATTGAAGACGACCTGTTTTGTGGAGATCTCGATCACCCCGCCCGACTCAGGGAGTACGGAGATTGCATTCTCCATGATGTTCCGAAATACCTGCTTGGCGCGGTGTCGATCGATGTCAACGACCCGCGCCTGATCTTGGCATTCAAAGGATAGCGTGGCATTTTTGTCGCGGTGGTCCTGCTGGACGTAGCCCCAGGTTTCCTGGCAGATTTCTTCCAAGTCTACGTTGCGACGCTCCAGCCGAATCGGAGCGGCGTAGTTGCGAACTTCTTCGTAGAGCCGTTGGAGTTCCTCAATGGCTGTTACGGCCCGGTGCGAAAGCGTGCGCAGGTCCGGCCGTTGTTCGAGATCGAGATCGAGCATGTCCAGTGAAGCTCTCGCTCGTTGCAATGCATTCCGACTTTCATGAGCCAGGCCAGTCATCATCTCACCAATCGCAGCCAAGCGTTCGGATTGCACGAGTTGCTCTTGTGCTGCCAAGCGTTCGGTCACGTCGTGCCACAGCCAGACCTCATGGTTGTTGTAGCGATAGGCAGCCACCTCGACCCAGGCCTGTCGACCATCCCGGCAATGAATGAGGAGCTCGCGCGGGACCGGGAACCCGGTGGTTTGATCTTGATTGTGGAGTTGCAGAACTTCGGTGGCGCGATTTTGAAACAGCAGCTCGAATGCCGGCATTAAGTGGCTGAGTTCGCTGGGAGGGTAACCTGTCATCTCGACAAACGCCCGATTCACGAGGAGAATCTGAGTGTCCAACGAAACATAGATGGCCCCCGCCGGGAGATTTTCGACCATAAACTGTAAGCGACGCAGCGATTCCTCATGCCGTTGCAAGGCCTCGCGAGCTCGCCGATCGGTAGCATCGACCATATGCACCATCACATACATCCCCGTGGGGAGTGGGAGTGGATGCAAAGAGATATCGATTGGGAACTCGCTTCCATCCTTACGCCGGGCATACAGATCCAGGTTGACTCCCATGGGCCGGACGCGGGGTTCCGTAAAGTATTCGTCACGATGACGGGGATGATTCGCCACATATCGCTCTGGAATCAAGCACTCCACGAGTTGCCCACAAATCTCCTCGCGCGTGTAGCCCGTCCACTCCTCAACGCGTCGATTGAGCATCTCAATGCGCCCCGCCTGATCGACGATGATCATGCCTGTGGGGAGCGACTCGACAATCAATCGCAGCGACTTGGATTCGAGGAAATCTGGCATCAAGAGGACTCAGTTCAGTGAGCGAACAACTGGTTCGGGGTCAGTTGATTGCAACTGTAACGCCGCTCGATCCGATGGGTCAGTGTGTGACAAGGCGTCACACACTGACCTCAATGTGTGACACTTGTCCGCTCTCAGAATAGGCGAGTGGCGCCATCAATGCATACGAACTCGTACAGTTTGTGGCTGACCTCAGTTTGGCATACCGCGTGCAGTTGCTTCGAATTCGGGAGGAAACGCCGTACCCTGTCAGTGGATGACTCTCTGACTCAGTGGACAAAGCGCACTGTTAACTCAAGGAAGTTGGCCCGTCATCCGTGTGCAAGACACTGTTGCGTATGGCCGCATGACATCCGTTCGTTGCGTCAGTTTCACCATTCGTGGAGGAGGCAGGGCATGGCCAGTGAGAGTTCGATTGACCTGCTCGTCGTCGAGGATGACGATCAGTTTCGCGAGATGTCTACCGAATGGATGCGTCGTAAAGGACACCGAGTGCAGTCTGCGGCCAACGCGCAAGAAGCGTTGAAACACTGCGAGCGGCAGGCGTTTGATGTCATCATCGCCGACATGAATATGCCCGGGCTCTCCGGACTGGAACTGTTGCAGCGTCTAAAAGCCGATGGCGTCGAATCGGAGGTCATCATCCTGACCGGGCAGGCCACGGTGCAGACGGCCGTCGAAGCGATGAAGCTCGGAGCCTGTGATTATCTCACCAAGCCGTTCCCGCTCTCGGAACTCGAACATCGTTGTCGTCAGGCGGCTGAACGCGGGCAACTGCGTCGCGAGAACGCGAACCTCAAGACAATCATCAGCCTTCATCGCCCCACATCGCGGATGATCGGCGGGTCAGCTCCGATGAAGGAACTGTTTCGGCTGATCGAACGGGTGGGGCCGACCGACAAAACCGTTCTCATCCAAGGGGAAAGCGGCACTGGAAAGGAGCTGGTCGCTCGGGCCATCCAGAAAGCAAGTCTCCGTGCTGAGAAGCCCTTCGTGACGATCAACTGTGCCGCACTGCCGGAACAACTCGTCGAGAGCGAATTGTTTGGCCACGAGAAAGGCTCCTTCACGGGAGCAGTGGCCACCAAGCCTGGTCTCTTCGAGGTGGCGGACGGCGGAACACTGTTTATTGACGAGATCGGCGAGCTGCCCGGATCGCTTCAGCCCAAACTGCTCCGTGTTCTTGAAGATGGCTCAATGCGACGCGTCGGGTCGGCTCTCGAACGTCGAGTGAATGTCCGAATCATCGCAGCCACGAATCGCCACCTGGAGCAAGAGGTTCAAAGCAACCGATTCCGTGAAGACCTGTACTACCGCATCAATGTGCTGTCACTGAACCTGCCTCCGCTGCGTGAGCGAGCGGAGGATATCTCGTTGCTGATCAAACACTTCCTGCCTCAAGACTGGCAGATCACTGACGGGGCGAGCGAGGCACTCAGCCACTATCGCTGGCCGGGAAATGTGAGACAGCTGAGCAATGTGATCGAACGTGCCACGATCTTGGCCGATGACCAACTGGTCACTCTCGATGATCTGCCCCGCGAAGTCCTGGAAGCGAAGTCCGCGCACTCGGCTCCAGAGGCCGCTCCCTTGGATTGTGCGTCGATCGCAAAATCCGTCGAACCCGACGAAGGCCATACGAGCCTGGCATCCATCGAGCGAGCGCACGTGCTGGATGTCTTGAATTCCTGCCATGGAAACAAGGCCCGTGCGGCACGAGCCTTGGGGATTCATCGCCGAAAACTCTATCGACTCCTGGAGCGATTTAGTCCCGGTGATCTGGCGGATGAGAATACGGCCGACGTGGGGACATGATGTCCGAGTTGGCTGATTCGGAAGCTCTCTTCGTCTGGGGCGATTTTTGTTTCAGGTGGCACAAGTCTTGCGTCTTGTTTTCGTTGTCTGAGGGGCTCGAACGCATTCGATCTCGTGGACTGATTCCCATCACACTCTCGCTCTTCCCGGAGTTGTACTCATGTCGCGTTCTTGGATTGTTGGGTCGCTGATTTCGCTGAGTCTGATCTGCGCAGGGAGTCTGGTGTTCCACTCGGCCTCGGCGGACGATGAACCGAAGCCAGCTGCAAAAGCGAAGTCCGTCGACCAAGAGTTGCGGGCCTTTATGCGAAAGAAGCTCGAGGCCTCGACCAAGATTCTCGAA
>Ga0105047_10009072_pt1 | contig 16455 bp, 14 predicted proteins | sample MAT04_FD_78384 | JGI IMG/M metagenome (GOLD analysis project Ga0105047, IMG submission 78384) | Freshwater microbial communities from Lake Fryxell liftoff mats and glacier meltwater in Antarctica - MAT-04 (megahit assembly) | ecosystem: Environmental > Aquatic > Freshwater > Ice > Liftoff...
CAGAAATGAATTCCTTAATCCGATTACGCTGCCATATCATTGTCCGCTGTCCCAACGCTCTTCCCCTGGGTCAGGAGACGATAGATCCTGGACAGGAAACGTAATCACCAGGCACCTTTGGATTTTGCGACGGCAGTGAATGTTCGTAGGATCAACTTGATATCAAACCAGAAACTGCGCTTACGGATATACTCAATGTCCAGTCGCAAACGGTCGTCGAAATCCACACCACTTCGCCCACTGACCTGCCAGAGTCCCGTAATTCCGGGAGGCACCTCAAGTCTTTCCGTTTGCCACATCGTATAAGTGTTTGCACTGAACGATGTTGGGCGGGGCCCGACAAGACTCATATCGCCACGGATGACATTGAAGATCTGCGGAAGTTCGTCCACGCTGGTTTTCCTCAGAATCCCTCCGACTCGAGTGACTCGCGGATCGTTACAGATCTTGAAGTCCGGCCATGTCAGCTCATTCAAGTGTCGCAGTTGCAGCTTCAACTCTTCCGCATTCGTAACCATCGATCGTAACTTGTACATTCGAAATCGACGACCGCCGCGTCCTGTTCTGAGCTGAGTAAAGAAGATAGGCCCGGAATTCTCGAACCACAGCGCAAGGCCGCCAAGCGCAATCGCTGGAAGGATGAAGGGCATCAGCATCAGGGACACTGCCAGGTCGAAGACACGCTTGCTGATCAGGTAGAGTCTACCTTGGCCGCCTGGAGTTACCGACGTAGCTCGACTGACCAAACGTGTGCCTGAAGTTCGCTTTAGGGTTGCCGGCGAGTTTCTGATGACGACAGCCATGATGGTAATCTCTGAAAGGCAGATTTCTGCTGTTCTTGTTGCGTGTCAAGTCTTGTGGCGTATGTTGGTTCAGTCGCTGTGCGAAGAACACGTGAGAAATGTGGCGGCAAAGCCTATGCCGGTGGCACATGCATGCTCAACGATTATCCGAGCGACTTTCGATTCACAGCGAGTTCCCGCAGAAAAGTGCGTGTTTACTTTGGATTGTGGGTCAGCTTGAGCCAGGTTCCTGTCGTTGACGATCGCTGCCGAAGAACATCAGCCTGTTGCATCGAAGAAACAAATCGATCCGATTCACCACAGAATCACTTTCGGCTCACATTGCAAGGATGCGGCTTTTAGGATCGGCGCGGAAACAAATGTCGTGGTTCGCTCCGCGAACCAACGTTGGATCGCGGAGCGATCCACGACAATCTCGATAGTTATTCCCCCGCCTGTCCTTAGGGAAGCCACACTTCGAAAGGGGCTTCTCAATACACCGATTGTTCGGGAAGTGGCGATTCGGTGTTCGACGACATGCACCTCTGGCAGTGCAAATTGCAGTCTGATCAGGTTTACGGCCCCGTCGCAAACTAGTCTTCGATCGGAACTGTTGCGTATGGGAAACCACTGGCGTTTCACCGCGAACTCTTTCGGCAGACGAGATCGCACTGCCCTGGAACTGAACCATGAATTCGCAAGCATCTGCCTCTACACTTCTGGAATCGGGACATCTTGTTCAGGGATGGCGGACATTGGCGTTGGCCACTGCTGTCGGAATGCTGATTGGCCTTGCCTTGCTGCAAGTGATTCATCCAAAGCAGGAAGTCAGCGCGAAGCTTCTCGTTGAACCGCGAGATTCTGCACTGGACGCAAATTACAGCTCAAACCGAGAAAGAGAATTTCTGCCCACTCAGGCAGTAATAATGTCCAGTCCAGCGGTCATCTCCAGTGCAGTCCGTAAGTCGGAATCGCATCTTTCGGAGGCGGAAGCGGCCATTCGGGTTTCCGAAATCGTAAAAGAGTTGAAGGTGGATCCGCTCGCCGGAACCAACATTCTGCAGGTGCGCTACCGCGACCGGACGGCTCAGCTCGCAGTTGATTTTGTCAATGCTCTGATTGACGGGTATGGCGAGTACATTGCAGCCGCGGAGCTGCATTATCAGCAGCAGATGCTTGCGTCGCTGAAGATCCAGGAGAATGAGTACCAGACACAACTGGTCGGCCTGAACGCTGAGCACGAACGGCTGATTGAAGCCCGTGCGACCAATATCGCAGCCGACTCAAACGCCACGGGCCGGATCCTGACAGGGCTTGAAGAATCACTGGCCGCCTTGCAAAGTCGACGAATGCTTCTGGAAAGGGCTGCGGAACAGATTCATCGTAGTAGCAAGACGCTGGCCCGACGTGATGATCCAACCGCCGGAGATCCAGTGTTCGAGGGCAAACAGGACAATCCTGTCCATCAGGAAGTCCTGCAGCGCATCGTCCAGGATTTAGCGGCTCTCAGTCGGGAGACCTGGAGCGGAATTCCGAATCCTGCAGAACTCGAAACTCAACTGATGGAAGCCAGAGGCCGTGTCAGTGAACTGACCGTTGCACTTGGTCTGCAGCATCCCGAGCTGCGCGCAGCACAGGCCGCAGTCCTGCGTCACGAACAGGAACTAAGAAGAGCCGTTCAGACTGCACCGTCTACAATTCAACTTGCACTGCATACCGTTCTCGCGGAGGAGGAGTCGCAGCAGCAGCGATATGACTCGCATCTGCGACTTGCCAGGAATGCGGAGCTGATGCGACTGAAAGAAGTCCGCAAGCTGGATGAGATTGATCGACTGAAGCAGGCCCGCGATGTCGTCCAGGTTCAGCTGCAGCAGTGGCAGACGGTTGATCATGCGAATGCCAGCGGTCGGTCCGGGATTACTGTCACTGTCCTTGAATCGCCGATTCCTGCCGAGCGTTCGTTTGCGGCAAACCCGTTGATTATTGCGGGGATTTCTGGCCTGCTTGGGCTGCTGATGGGAGTCTCTGGCCTTGTCTTGATGCCACAAATCATCCGAAGGGAGCCGATCGAGTCACACCGCAGTTCGACGATACCGTCACAATTCCGCGTTCAGGAATCCCTTCCATGATCGCCAGCACTGTCAACACTCAATCTGACGGAAGCGAGGTCGAAGCTGAATCAATGTCGCCTCGGATTGCTTACATCATGTCGCGGTTTCCGAAGATCACGGAGACCTTTATCCTCTACGAAATGCAGGCGGCGGAGATGGCCGGCGCAAATGTGGAAATATTTCCGCTCAATGGGGGAACCACAGGGAAAATGCATCGCGAAGCGGTCGCCTACGTAAAGCGGGCTCACTTTCTTCCCTTTCTGTCGGTGGAGATTCTGCGAGATAATTTCGTCGCCTTGCTGAAGCATCCGGGCCTCTGGCTCAAGACGTTGTTCAAAGTGGTTCGAGCCAATCTGGGCTGTCGTCGATTTCTGATGGGCGCGCTGGCGGTTTTTCCAAAATGTGTCACGATTGCTCGTCGCATGCAGGAACTGCAGATCGACCATATTCATGCGCATTTTGCCAGTCATCCGGCAGCTGCCGCATGGATCATTCATCAGTTCTCAGGAATCCCGTACAGCTTTGTCGCTCATGGATCCGATCTGCATCGGAGCCAGCACATGCTGCGTGACAAAGTCCGCGATGCAGCATTCGTTGTGGCAATTTCTGAATACAACCGCCGCATTATTCTTGACGTGGCGGGCGACAATCACGCGGCAAAGGTCACGGTTATTCACTGCGGTGTGAATCCTGTCGATTTTCGCTCCGATCACGATTCGGCTCACAAGCCTGTCGGTGCTCCCGGGTTGATTGTCTTTTGCATCGGAACACTTCACGAGGTCAAAGGGCAGCGTTACTTGATTGACGCTGTCAGCCGAGCCCGAGCCAATCGCCACGATCTGACTCTGCACCTGGTGGGCGACGGACTTGACCAGGAAATCCTTGAACAACAAGTTGCCGCTGCGGGACTTACTGACTATGTGATTTTCGAGGGACGGCGCGATCGCCATGAGATTATCAGGCTTCTGCAGACCGCAGACGTTCTGGTGGTCCCCAGCGTGCCGACGGCCAGTGGTCGTCGCGAAGGTATTCCCGTGGTGCTGATGGAAGCCATGGCTTCCGGAGTGCCGGTCGTGGCAAGTCGCCTGTCAGGAATCCCCGAACTTGTTCAGCACCAGGTCAATGGATTGCTCGCGGAACCTCGCGACGCAGGAGGACTGGCCAGTGCGATTGAATTGCTGTGCAACAATCCTGAATTGAGAACACAATTGGGCGATGCCGGGCGGAAGACCGTTGAAGAGAACTTTAACATGGAAACAAACGTCGGATGTTTGCTCCGAAGAATTCGTTCGACGATAAGTGACCGTCAGACATCCAGGCGCAGAAAAGACCTTCCCGGCGTTCGCACCAAAGGCTATGAACGGGATGCACCACATGAGTGAGATCCTCTTCTGGAGTTCTGTGGCCGTCATTCTCTACACCTGCATCGGCTTTCCGCTGGTTTTGTGGATGCGCAGTCAGATATTTCGTCGCGACTGGAAGACTGATGACTCAACGCCATCGATCAGCGTGCTGATTGCTGCTCACAACGAAGAAGCAAACATCGGCAGCAAGGTTCGCAATATGCTGGACCTGGATTATCCGCAGGATCGGCTGCAGATTGTGGTCGTGTCGGATGGCTCCACAGATCGCACGATGGAGATTCTGCGGTCGTTCGATGACTCGCGTGTGATTGCGATGGATGTTCCTCGAGGCGGCAAAGCGGCCGCTTTGAACAGCGGCGTCAAGCACTGCACGAACGACGTTCTGGTGTTTTCTGACGCAAACAGCATGTTTGCCCCGAATGCTCTGCGCGCTCTTGCGGAACCGTTTGCGGATCTGGCCGTCGGAGGAGTGGCGGGAGACCAACGCTACCTGAAGGGAGGCGTCAGCAGAGCAGCCGCAGATGCAGGCGAGCGAACCTACTGGGATTTCGACCGACTGATGAAGGTCTGGCAGAGCCGATCCGGGAACGTGACATCGGCGACAGGTGCCATCTATGCCATCCGACGTACTCTCTTCAGGGCCGTGCCAGAAGGTGTCACCGACGATTTTGTGACATCGACTCAGGTTATTGCTCAGGGCTTTCGCCTGGTGTTCGCATCAGAAGCCGTCGCGTATGAACCGGTTTCTGCGAACACGGGGATCGAGTTCGGTCGCAAAGTTCGCATCGTCACTCGCGGACTTCGCGGAGTCCTTCAGATGGGATGTCTGCTTAATCCCCTGCGTCACGGCTTCTATTCTGTTCAGCTGTTTTCACACAAAGTCCTGCGGCGGCAAATGGTTTTCCCGCTCATGTTGCTTTTGGTTACCTGCGGACTACTCGCTCAATCTTCGCCGTTCTATCTTCTGGCGGCCATTCTGCAGTTTTTATTTTATGGAGCAGCCTTGATCGGATGCCTGCTCGGTGGCACGCGGACGGGGCGCAGGAAATGCTTTTCCATACCATTCTATTTCTGTCTGGTGAATGTGGCCTGTCTGTTGGCAACTCTGCATCTGCTGACCGGTCGTCGTATCGTCCTTTGGAATCCCCGGCGAACCAATACCGCTGATCAACCATTTGCCGCAATGGCGAAAGGATAAAGCGGCATATGAACACGATTTCCGGAAGTTCTTCATTTCGCGTGGACGGTCGTATTGCAGCGATCGGCATTGTGATGCTGTGCGCCGGCATGATTGCGGTTGGAGCGGCACTTGAACACCAGGCGATCATTGCCATCGCGGCTCTGCTGGCGATTCCGTCCGCAGTGCTGATGTTTGTTCGACCGGACGCGGCTGTGCCGGTGGTCTTGTTCGTATTGTACTCCAATGCGGCCGTTGTGGCGGTCCGATTCCACGGAGTGCCGACAATTGCAGCCATGCTGGTTCCTGTCCCGCTTCTGATCCCGCTTTTCTGGAATATCGTGCTGAGGAATCAGACAGTGGTTATCACGTCAACTTTGCCCTGGATCCTGCTGTTTGTGGGATGGCAGTTGATCTGCGCGATGGTTTCCGCGGACTCTGAGAAGTCCGTCAACGGCGTCCTCGTGACTGTCCTTGAAGGATTGCTGATCTACCTGCTGATCACGAATGCAGTGCGCACTCCGCAGGTGATGAGAACAGCCATGTGGGGTCTGGTGGCAGCGGGCGCTTTTATGGGTAGCGTTTCTGCGTACCAGCAGGCGACTGGATCATTTGACACCAACGTTGGCGGCTTCGGCCAGATCTCTGAGGGTGGGGGATTTGAGGTTTCAACGGGGAACACCACCGTACGACAATTTCGATTGTGCGGACCGATCGGTGAACAGAATCGCTATGCGCAAGTGATGCTGATGTTGATTCCGCTGGCACTGGCACGTGTTTTGACAGAGAGAACAAACGGGCTTCGGCTAATGGCTCTGGCTGCAGCGGGGCTGATTGCACTGGGCTGCGGCCTGACATTTTCACGGAGTGGTGCGATTGCATTTGTGTTGATGCTGCTTGTGGGGCTTGCCGTGCGATTTGTTTCGCGTCGGCAGGTCGCTGTTGCCTTTGTTGGAGGGCTGGTGTTACTGCTGATCATTCCACAATACCGAACTCGACTGGGGACAATTCCTTCAGCGATCGGCGTCTTCGGAACCACCAACGCGCGCGAGGAAAGACCGGATGGTGCGATTCTCGGTCGCGCCACGGAGATGCTGGCGGCGGCCCGAATGGCCATCGATCATCCGTTGTGTGGGGTCGGTCCCGACCTTTCTGGCACATTCACCCGCGAATACGGACAACTCGCCGGACTGCGTGCTCTTGAGGGGGATCGGGAGACGCACTGCCTTTATCTCGAGGTTGCCGCAGAAACCGGAGTTCCCGGATTCCTGCTGTTTATCGGAATGCTGTCAACTTCCATCCGGTCACTCCTGGGCAGCCGCCACCAGATCTGTGGACTTCGCCAGGAATTGGAACCCATTGTCTCCGGCTTTCTGCTGGCCCTGACTGGCTATCTCACGATGGGACTCTTCCTTCATATGTCTTACGTTCGCTATTTCTGGCTAATGCTGGCCATGGCTGACGCCTGCACGACTGTTGCGCTGTCACTGCAGAATCAAACATCGAACCACGCGATTGGGGAGGTGGTGACATGATGCCTGCCACCGAGCCAAGTTTTCCGCCGGATCAGGACGCTGGCCACGACGCAGTCGCCAGAAAACTGGTTCGAGGATCGTCATTGCTGACGATGGGCAGGATCATTGCCATCGTACTGAACTTTGTCGGGCAAGTGATCACTGTCCGCTGCCTGATGAAAGCCGACTTCGGCGCGTTCGTGTACGGAATCTCAATTGCCTCAATGGGGGCCAGTATGGCCGTATTTGGCCTTGGTCGCGCACTCAATCGCTTTGCGCCAATGTTTCATGAGAAAGGCGAATTTGGACGGATGGCAGGGACCGTGGTTCTGGCGCTAAGTTGTGTGTCCGGCATGGGAATCGGAGTTGTCGTGCTGGTTCTTGGCGCAGGATGCGTCTTCGGTTCGACGCTGGTTCATGATCCAACGTCGCTTTCTCTCCTGATGATCCTGATTCTGCTGACTCCGCTGCGAGCCCTTGACTCCATCTTTGAAGAAATATTTGCTGCGCTTGCATGTTCGAAGGCCTTGTTTTTCCGCCGACACCTGGTCGGGCCATTGCTGAAACTGGCAGCACTTTTACCGATGCTGATTCTGGGTTCGGATGTCCGCGTGCTGGCAGTGGCGTACATCGTCGGTGGAGTTCTCGGCACGAGTTGTTCAGCCATTGTGCTGTGGACTCTGCTGAAACGGGCCAAACTGCTGAAGTATTTTCGGCGAGATTCGATCGAGGTGCCCGGTCGACAGATGTTGGGCTTCAGCCTCGGCTTATTATCCGCTGATTTACTGTCGATCGTTCGAAACTCCTGGGCCACTCTGATGTTGGAGTTCTATACCGGGGCCGTCGGGGTTGCTGCGTTTCGAGCCGTTCTGCCAGTCGCTGAGTTGAATTCCTTCGTGGCTGACAGTTTTCGAATGCTGTTTTCTCCTGCGATTTCACGCCTGTTTGCTCGCGGTGAAGCGTCTTCGATTGATCAAGTCTTCTGGCGCACTGTATCTTGGATTTCAGTCGCGACGTTCCCGCTGTTCCTCACCTGCATCAGTCTGACTGATTTTTTGACCGTGACTCTGTTTGGTGCAGACTACGCGGATTCCGCCGGCATCCTGCGACTACTGTCCGTCGGTTTCTTTGTCAGTGCCATCGTCAGCCTGAACTATGAGGTCCTGAAAGCCCACGGCCAAATCCGGAAGATGTTCCTGACCGATATCCTGACGCTAGTCCTGGCCATTATTCTGAACCTATGGCTGGTGCCGCGCTGGGGTGCGATGGGAGGTGCAGCGGCCACCGTTGCGGTCCTGCTGATGCGTCCCATTGGCAATCAAATCACAATCTTCCGTCTCGGCCTCCTTCGCGAAATCGACTGGAGTTGCCTGAGACTGTTTTTGGTAATGCTGCAGGTCACGATCGTCGCGTGGCTTCTGCCATCGATCATCGGAAGCAGTTTAGCAAATCAAATGATCACGACGATTGTTGGATCATTAGTCGTCATGATCACCGGCCTCCCAATCCTGGAAATACAAACCACATTCCCCGAACTGTTCCGGCTGCGCCCCGTTCGTCGACTCCTGCAGTCGATAGGAGCATGACACATGGCTGAGATCATTGCTCAACCTCCGGCCGGATCTGCAGAGACCGGGCTTTTGTTCCACTCATCAACACGCATTTCAGCTTCCAGATAATCATCTATGACGACTCAAATTGTTAAACCTGAGCAGTTGACACGCGACGAACTTCGCGTCTGGCGCGGAATGTTGCTCGCGAATCCGACGCTGAACAGTCCTTTTTTCCTCCCGGAATTTACGCTTGCCATCAGCGCCGTGCATTCCGGAGTCCGGGTCATTGTTGAGAAACAGGGTGGCTTCCCCGTGGCATTTCTCCCGTACCAGTCGGATCGGAACCAGAGCCCGGTCGCCGTCGGCGGATCCATGAATGATTTTCAGGGACTGATCTGTGAATCCGGCAGCGACTGTTCGCTGATCGAAATACTGGAGCGAGCGTGTATTGATCGATTCAGGTGCCACAAACTTCTCGACTGGCGAAACGAACTTGGCGATTTTACGCTTTGCCGAAATTCATCACCATTTGTCAACCTTTCGAACGGAATTCAGTCATGGAGATCTGAACTGCAGAATCACGGCAGTGAACAGCTGAAGCAACTTGCGAGAAAGGAACGGAAGCTGGTGCGAGAGTGCGGGGCCATTCGTTTTGATTTCAGAACAACAGCCCCCGATGTTCTCGGGACGTTGATTCAGTGGAAGCGAAGGCAGTACTGCAGAACCTGTGAAGTCGACATCTTTGCGTATGACTGGACTGTAAAACTGCTCGGAAATCTTCTTGCTTCGCCGGAAGATTCACCATTGCAGCCCGTTCTGTCCGCCATGTATGCAGGGAACAGGCTGGTCGCGGCACATTACGGACTGATGAGCAATACCGTAGTTCACTGGTGGTTTCCTGCCTACGATCCGGAGTTTGGCAGGTATTCACCGGGCAAACTTCTGCTGTGCAGGATCCTTGAAGAGTCGGCCGGGCAGGGGGTTGTTCGCTTTGATTTTGGTGCCGGTGACGAATCATACAAAGACTCGTTTGCAAACGACTCAGTCGATATCTGTCGCGCCGTGGTCGATCGTAACGCTGCACGGCGCTGGCTGGGAACAAGGTGGTTTCGAGCGAGGATGGCGATGAAAACTTCACCGCTTGGCACGATATTTCGCGAGGTGAGGGGGCGGTTGCGGGGGTTGGCTGCGAATCTCTGCGGCATACAGTCCACAGCGGCAGACTCAGCCAGGCTCAAAGTTGGAATGCCCTTTGCCCCTTGATCAAAGTTCAAAAGGTCAGCGCTCAGATTAGCAATCGAAAAAGTACAGAACGACAACAGACAATTTTCGTTGAGGCGGAGGCACTATGAGTAATATCCGGATTATCAAGGCGTGCGAGTTGACGCCGGAGCAGACTCTCCAGTGGCAGAATATCGCGTCCGCAGAACGTTATCTGCAAACACCTTTCCTGCAACCCGCTTTCACGCGCGCTGTCGCGCATGTGCGGGATGACGTGAAGATCGCTTTGATTGAGTCGCAGGGGGAGCTTCAGGGTGTCTTCCCCTTTCAGTGTGGACCTCGCGGTCTGCTTCGAAATGTGGGCGGCCGCTTGTCAGAGTTTCATACTCCGATCGTCAAGCCTCAGTTCGCACCGGACATACCCGAACTGTTGCGGGCCTGCGGTCTGTCGTGGTGGCAGTTCGACCATCTGCCGGTGGCTGATTCTCCTTTGACAAAACATGCATGGGGGACCAGTACGTCTCCCTTTCTTGATCTCGCTGATGGCTACGACAGCTATGTGAAGGAACTCAAAGCGACTGGATCGTCTATGAGTCAAACGCTGAGGAAGGTGCGAAAGCTGGAACGGGAAGTCGGGCCAATTCGATTCGAATACCAGTCATCATCCGAGGCAGCTTTCCTGGCGCTCATCGGCTGGAAGGATGATCAGCACCGACGCACGGGACGGTTGAGAGTCTTGCAGTATGACTGGCTGCTGCAGTTGCTTCGATATTTGAAGAGCGATCAACCCACCAATGATGTGGGAATCTTCTCAACACTTTATGCCGGAGACAAACTGGCTGCTGTCCACCTTGGGTTGCGAAATGAATCAGTCATTCATCTCTGGTTCCCGGCCTATGCTCCAGAACTGGAAGAATACTCTCCCGGCCTGATCCTGTTGCTCCGACTCGCCGAGGAAGCCGCAGCCCGAGGTGTCGTTCGCATCGACTTTGGCAAAGGCTCGGAGCGGTATAAGTCCAACTTCAAATCGGGGGACATCGTCATTGCGGAAGGTGCAGTCGACTTGAGACCGGTCGCCGGTCGCTTGCGGAAAAATTGGTACGATACCAAGCGATGGTTCAGGAAATCGAGATGGAAAAAACAGTTCGAATGGCCCATGGACGTGACTCGCCGCCTGCGACAAAAGCTGGCCTTCGAATGAGGATTTGATCGAGTGCCTTTGCTCGGATCAATCCAGAGAACCGGCTGAAATGCTGAACTAAAATGAGAATCGGACTTTGTCAGGCTTTAGATGGAGTTTGCACATTTCTGTCCTGCCGCGTTGAGACGGGCAAGAATGCCCATCGTACCCCAAAATCAACCATCGCCAGAGCATTAGTCCTTCAACTTCATTTCCTATTCCCGGAGAACTATCGTCATGCTAAGTCGCGAAATTGTCGGGTTGCTCCTGTGTCCACAGTGTCGCCAGGGTGGATTGGATGCGTCGTGCGACGAGGCGAATGGCCGACTGCGAAGCGGGCGTCTCATCTGCAACTTATGTCGCGCGACATACGCCGTGGACGAAGGAATTCCGTATCTCAAGCCGGGGAAAATTGAGAACGATCCCGAATGGGAGACCTGGAGACATCACCTAGACGGGTTCGCGGCGCGCCGAACGCTTCGCAGTACGATCATGAGTTCACCGCGTGAGGAACGCTGGTCGCAGAAAATGCAGGCGTTTGGCGAGTTTGTGAATGTGCCGGACGGTCGTATTCTGGATGTAGGCTGTGGCCCCGGGAATCTCCGCAGGATACTCGATCCCAAATACGTCACATATTTTGGTATCGATCCGCTGCCGGTCGCAGAAGTGGAAGGTTTTCCGTTTGTGTGCGCGGTCGCGGAGTCGATTCCGTTTCGAGCCGGCACCTTCTCCAGCGTGGTCGTGCGCTCTGCGCTTGATCACTTCCGCGACCTGAATGCTTTCTTTGAAGAAGTCTCGCGCGTACTCACAGACGACGGACAAGTGTTTCTGGAGCAAGTCGTTCACAAATCCAGCGGATTCGACGGCGTTGTTCGTGATTCGCTTCACGCTGTCAAGGACTTGATCGACGGAGTCAGGACCCGCAAACAGAGGAAGTCCGCACCGAAACATATGCGGGATTTTTCACAGGAGTCGCTGATGCTCGCCGTCGAACATGGTGGTTTCGAGGTATCACGCAGCCAAGCTCATCACTCAAACTGGTACACACCCACCCAGATGTTTTTCAACCTCAGACGCCGTGGCAGAAAACCGGATTGCCAGCAATCGAATTGAGCGAGATGCTCGATCAGAATTCTGCGGCTGGCAATCATTCGTCCGCCCGCACAAGGAATTCCGAGCGAGCCATCAGGCCTTTTTCGTTTGCACGATCTGGCGAATCGGTGCACCGCTGCGCTTGGCAATCAGTTCTTTGCTGCCATCTGCGTTAACCTTGACACCAACACGCGTGGGTTTATTCGTTTTTGGACAGACGTGCATCACGTTGGAGGCGTCGATTGCCAATTCTTTGTGAAGCCGCCCGCCTTGTGGGCTTTTTGGATGTCCTCGCTTGACGTGCTTGTAAACCTTATTGACGCCTTCAATCACGACTTTGCCATTCTTCCGGTCCACGGACATCACGGGGCCACGAGTACCTGAATCGTCACCTGAAATAACTTCAACCAGGTCACCCTTGCGAATGTGCATCTCAAACAACTCCGAAAACACTGAACTGAGGCAAAATAGGCGGAAATTCACTTCCCTGCGAACGCCAGGCAACCGTGAAGCGTGGAAGGATTGCAGCTTTTGGACTGGAAATCAAGGCTTTAGGCCTGAAATCGCCGTCTTTCGCACGGGTGAATCCAATCTAAGCAATTCCGATTGATCGCAGGTACTGCGTTCCAGCGATCATGGTCGCCGCGCACTGGATGGCTTCATAGATCGCTTCGTCGGCAAGGCCGATTTGGCGGGCTTTCTGGACATGAGCGGCGGTGCATGGTTTGCAACCGTTAATGTCGCTCAGTGACAGATTAATCAATTCCACGGTCGTATCATCCAAAGACGTCCCCTGAAACGTGTGCGCCCGCAATCCAACGCCCATGCCGTCAAAGACATCCGTGCCGCTGATGTCTCGAAATTTGAAGAGCACGTTGTACATCGAATTGGTCGCGCCGACAGCCAGTGCTTCGGTCACTTCCGTCGTAGTGACATTGCGAGCAGCGGCAAATGTCTGCAAGTATTCCAGCCATTTTGTGCTGCCTGCCTGCCCCGCGACTGCGCAGGCAATGAGTAGCTTTCGTTTCTCATCAAGCTTACCGGCAGTCAGTACGAATTTTCGGAAATTCATGAAGAAGTCATGGACGAAAGCCGGGACGTTGGCCATGTATTGAAAAATCTCAGGAATCTCAGAGACTTCAAAGATTTCACGGATTCGGTCGTACGTCTGAGCCGCTTTATCTGCAGCGTTTTCTGCGGAGACTGGAGTCACAAATGGCATGTCAGGGGATTTCCAGAGTGAGTTGCTACGGAGACTTAAGCACCCACGCACAAGTTATAGAGCCTAATTCGTTTAACGGCGAGCCGTCGGCGTAGGCAAATTACCAGAAAACCGACCTTTGACAAAGTAGACGTCACTCTCCGAGTGACGCGGGCCGCAAAACGCGGCCCTTGGCATTCATCACTCGGAGAGTGATGGCTACTTTAATCGCAAAGTAAGTGGCATTGGGCTAGCGCCTTGCCGCTCAGAAGAACAGCCGTATTCAGACAGACTCCTGGTCGTCTAACGAAGTAACCTGTGTCTGCTGCTCAGGGAACACTACCAGGGAGCTTCCATCAGATCCACGATTCGAGAGGCGAGGCGTTGAGCGGCTTCCTGCTGTGCTGTCGCGAGTGAATGGCCAACTTCCGGTGCGAAGCTGACGTTACTGGCCTGCTGGGTAAGCTGGGGGCCGACCGGAAAAGTCTGTTGGTGCAGAATCTGTCCGCTGCGGCGATCGACCCAGGTCACTTCCGCTCCCACCATCAGTTGCAATTCGCGTGGATCGTCGTAGCGATTCTCGCTGAGGACCGACTTGCGGATATCGACGATACGGCCTTTCAAAATCGTGTCAGCAGTCTCAGGATCTTCAAGCCGGTAGGGTGTCCGTGTGCGAATCTCGCGCTGCACGGCTTCGGTCAGCAGATAATCCAGATTTCGACGGTACGAATCAGACTGGAAGACAGGGACATGGACCGTTCGCACATCGTGCAGTGTCTGCGTTCCAAGCGTGTAGCCGCATCCGGCGATGGCGACGACGCCTAAGACGAGCATCCGATTGAGAATTCTACAAAACATGTAAACGTATCATGGCTGATTTTATGGAAACGTCATGCGACCGCCATGGTCCTTGTCACCCGTTGAATCGCTGACCGACTTCACCGGCCCTTGTCTGTTGGCAGGAGACTCAGACGGCGGCGGCTCATTGGCAGGCATGGACTTAACAAACTCAGGTACTTCCGGAAGTCCCTGGAGCTCACGGCGATCGATTGTTTTCAGAACGGCTCGTGCGTCTTTGGCGTACGACGTGTCGGGGTATTCATTGATCACCTGAATGCAGGCAATCGCCACGGCACGCGGTTTACGTTTTTTCTGATAGTACTCAACTTCGTACCATGCCCGTTCGGCTTCCTGCAGATAGATCTTCTGCAGGTCCGACCGCAGTTGTTGGCGTTCGAGAGACGCCGGGAACAGATGCAGGGACTGTTCCTTCAATTTCTGGGCACCTTTGAGTTCGCGTCCTTCGTAGTACGGACCTTGATAACTCATCTGTTTCACGTGTGCCCCAAGCATAAAGGCGTCTTCCAGATGCGGGCTGTCAGGGTACTCGTCCCGCAGAATTTCGAAGTAGCGATCCGCTTCGACAAAGTTCTTTTTGCGTTGATAATACGTCGCCGTCAACATCAATGCGTCGTCTGCCAGCGGTCCGGTCGGATCATTCATCCAGATGGATTTCAGACATTTGAGCGCGTTGCCCTGCGTGTCGAACCATGGACGCGACTTGTCGTGGAAATTCGGAAGTATGGGGACACGAACCGTCGGATCGTTCGAACGTCTGGCGGGTGTCTTGTCTTCAATCACCTTTTCACCGCTTACCTGACGAATTTCATTCTTTGCCGTCGGTTCTGTGATTTCCAGCCAGGTGCGAGCGATTGCGAACATTCGCCGCGTAGCCGGTTCGACATAGCGAGTCGAAGGGTAGTCCTGGAACAACTGATCGTAACCGTCCTGTGCCTTACCATATTCTCCCTGAGCAAAATAGGATTCAGCCAGATAGAACTGAGCTTCTTCGCCCAGTGACGTCTCTTTGAATTTCTTCGCCGCTTTCTTGCTGAGCTTGATCGCCTGATCGTAGTTGCGACTGTCAAAGGCCACACGGCATTGCTGAACCTGGCGGCGTTCCTCTTCAGAAAACCGCCGCCCCATTTCCAGCGGATTGTCTTCGCCAAATAGCGAGCGTTCGAGCGGCCCGCGAATCGATCCTGGTTTGAGCATACTGGAAATATCCAGCATTCCCGAATCGCCGTCACGCGAAAATGTCGAGCAACCCGACAACACGCAGAGCAACAACACACTCGGAATCAACAGGATCCGGATTCCAAAATCAAGCGCAAGGCTTCGCGCGTCGAGCTGATCGCCCGATCGGGTTCGACGAGCCGATTCCTTTCGGCGATCGAGCATCCTGCGAAGCTGCATGGTGAAAACTTTCCTGATTCCTGGTCAAAGTCAATTTTGTCAGAGTTGTCAGATCTGAATGTACCGCAATGTCGATGGCCGACGCCCGAGAGCGTGAGTAATGGCCGACACGGCCAGCTTGTGACACTCCTCCGACTGTTTTCCTGTAAATTCAATATTGCAGATCGTCTCTGCAGATTCCTGAGTCAGGCGACGCAGGATTTCGATGGAGCCTGATGAAATGGAAACTCCAGCGAATTCTTCACGCCGACAGGCTCCACACAGCACACCGCCCTGGCTGACCCAGTGCGCAAACTGTTTGCCAGTTTGCACGGCCTCGCCACAAACGGAACATTCAAAGAGATCGGGAAGCAGACCAATGAGCTGCAGGAGAGAGATTTCGAAGTGAATAATGACGGGAGTAGAACGGTGTTCTGGGGTCGAGAGGGCCGACAACGTGGAGATCGCAAGGTCGTAAACTTCTGGTGCCGGATCGAAATCTTCCGTAAGTCCGCTCAGCAATTCCGCGACATAGTAGCCGCCATAAAGACTGGTCAAACCACTTTTGCTCCCGGAATTCTGCGGCTGAAAACGGCTGATAAGGCGCGCTTCCGTGAGCAGATTGAGAGTGCCGGAAGATTTCCTGATAAAGACTACGCGACAGGCGGAAAGTAGGTCAAGAGCAGCATCGAAAGGGCCCTTGAGTCGTTTCGCTCCCTTCGCTAAAGCCGCGAACTTACCAAATTCACGACTGAAGAACGTGACAACCCGGCTGGATTCACTGAAATCCACCTGTCGAATCACGAGCGCATCAGCTTTTTCGAGCGACACTTTCAAAGAGCTCCTGGAGATTGCCGAAACTTTGCCATTTTAAGCGCCGATGACCGAGTTCAGATAGAGTACTTATACTCCGCGCGGCTTGAAATGATGCCTTGCCATTCCAAACTCCGATGATCCAGGTTTGAATTGTTTAACCCGTGGCCACAGGCCAGGCTTTTTGGTCCTGGCTACCCGACGGCCTGGCC
>Ga0105047_10009074_pt1 | contig 16453 bp, 12 predicted proteins | sample MAT04_FD_78384 | JGI IMG/M metagenome (GOLD analysis project Ga0105047, IMG submission 78384) | Freshwater microbial communities from Lake Fryxell liftoff mats and glacier meltwater in Antarctica - MAT-04 (megahit assembly) | ecosystem: Environmental > Aquatic > Freshwater > Ice > Liftoff...
CGACGACGTGGCCGAACTCCTGCTTGTGGCGGAAGGCGACGTTGTACGCCCCGCCGCCGCCCATGCTGGCCCCGGCGATGACGTGCGCCTCCCGCTCCGGGCGGATGGCGAACGACGCCTTCGCCCACCCCCACACGTCATTCACGACGTAATCCTCGAACCGCCCGGCCTTCGAGTTGGCGTAGAAGCTGCCGGTGTTGAAAACGGAGCGGCGGCCGAGGATGCTGCCGTCCGGGGCGATCACCACCATCGGGGGCAGCGCGCCGGAGCGGATGGCCTCGTCCAGTCGCGGCACGAGGTCGAGGAACTTCTGCTCGTCCTGCCCGACCCCGTGGAGGGTCAGCAGGGCGGGGAATTGTTTCTTCCCGTCGTACCCCGGCGGCAAATACACATACACGTCGCGCGGCTGTCCGAGAGCGGCCGACCAGCCGCGGCGGTCCACCCCGTGGTTGTGCGTGTAGTCCAACACCTTGCCGGCTATGCTCCGGTTCAGCCGGGTCAACCGATCCGGGCCGAACAGGTGGAGCGAACTCGGCTTGGCGACTGTCGGGGCGGCCACGGCGGCGGTCAGCGCGACGGCGAAAACCCACCGCATGTATGCGTCCTCGTGACGGGTCCATCCTGGTGAGACAAGGAGAATTATCGACGGTCGATCGGCGGCGGCTGAGAGGGAGCGCGTCCCAATCGTGATAACGGCGCGGCTGTTCACCGCATCACCGGTGCGACGCGGACCCCTACCCGAGGCAGTCTCGGAGGAGTTGGCGGGTAAGATCGAGATTGCCGGCAATAGCGGCGACAGCGGCGGATGCCACCAACTCGGCGAGCGATGATGTATAAGGGACGCCCTCGCCGGGAGCTGGCGCGACGGGCACCAACCGGCGGACGATCTCGCCGATTAGTAGCGGGACACCGGCCCCGGTGACGGCGGAGAGCCAAATCGGAGCCGGAAGCGTGAGCGACGGTCGGTCCTCGACTCCGTCGCTCACGCTTCCGGCTCCGAATAAATCCGCCTTGTTCCCGACCACCACGCCACTGAACCCCGGCGGCGGCAACTCCGGGGCCGTCAGGTCCATCACCCAAACGACCAAATCCGCCGACGCCAGCCGCGCTTTCGTACGCGCGATCCCTTCCGCTTCCAGCTCTTCCTCGGCTTCACGCAGACCGGCGGTGTCGCTCAGTTCCACCGGCCAGCCGTCGAACGCCACCCGCGCCGTCACTACGTCGCGGGTGGTGCCGGCGACCGGTGCGACGACACTCCGCTCGAACCCCGCCAGCGCGTTGATGAGCGAGCTTTTGCCGACGTTCGGCGGGCCCGCGAGGACGACTCGCCACGGTTCGACGAGATGTCGGCCGAGGGGGGCGAGCGCCACCAACCGGGGCAGTCGGGACAGGTCCGCGAGGCACGCTTCCACCGCGCGGGCGAACGCCCCGCGGTGTTGATCCAGCAACACGGACGCGGTGCGAAGGGTCGGCGCACGGGCGAGGAGTGCGTTGTCGGCGAGCCGCCCCAGTGATGGGGCGGGTGAACCAGAACCCGTGTCATCACTGACACGGCTCGCCAGGAACTCACACACCCACGCCACGACACGGCGACCGCCGTGGCAGTGGATGTCAATCACCGGCTCTGGTTCCGCCGCTTCCACCCCGATGACCACTTCGTCCCCGCCGTCGCCGAGCGTGCCGAACCACACCCGGTGCAACTCCGGCGACTCCGGCAGCGGCTTCGACCCTGCCGGGCGGAACCGCTCGCGCACCGCCGCCCACGCGCCGGCCCCGGCCACCCGCACGGTGGCGATGGCCCCGGTACCCGCCGGCGTTAGCACGGTGACGGTCACGAACCCTTTCCGCCGAAGCAGAACAGGTGCTTGGCCCCGCGGATGAACAACTTCCCGTCGGCCACCGCCGGGGAGGCGTACACCTGCTCGCCGAGGGCGGACTTTTCCACGTCGCCCAGGCCTTTCGGCGACACCTTAAAACTGGCCACGTTGCCGGCTTCGTCGATCGCCAGCAGGGTCTCACCGATGAGGACCGGCGAGGCGGAGATGGCCCGCTCGAACACCTTCTCGGACCACGCGATTTTCCCCGTCTTGGCGTCGGCGCACGACGCCAAGCCGCTGTCCGATATCCAGTACAGGTGCCCTTCGTGGGCGATCATACTCGGCACATACGGCGTCTTCTCGCGGTTGCCCGTCTCCCACACCTTGGCCGTCGCGGACACGTCGCCGGTGCCGTCGGTCTTCACCGCCACGGCGTACCGGCCGGCCCCGCCCTCGCCGCAATAGGTAATGACGTAACCGCCGGCGATCACCTGTTGACCTACGGCCCGCAGTTGTTTATTCGGGTTCGGCCATTTGATGGTGAAGCTCCAGTTCACGTCGCCCGCCTTCGGGTCGTAGCTGTCCACGGTGGTCGTGCTGCCGAGGATCAGTTGCGCCGGCTTGCCCTTCTCTTCCAGCACCAGCGGCGTGGTGTAGCTGCTGCGGTTGGCCTTGCGGGGTTTCCGCCACGACACCTTGCCGGTCTTCGCGTCCAGGGCGATGAGTTCGGCCGCGCCGTCTTGATCCAGGTTGAAGTACACTTTGCCGTCGAACGTCATGGGCGAGTGGGCGGCCCCGTGCTGGCCGGTGTACGTGCCGAGGAGCGTGCCCCACTGCTGTTTGCCGTCGAAGTCGTAGGCGTAAATGCCGATCGCGCCGCCGACCCAGAAGGCGGCGAACACCCGCTCGCCGTCGCTGCACGGGGTGCCGGACGCGGCCGAGTTCTTCTTGTGCATGCCCGGAGCCGCGCCCGAATCCACGTCGGCCTTCCACGCGACTTTGCCGGTCGTCCCGTCCACGCACACGAGGTGCCGCTTGGTGCCGTCGTCGCCGGCGGTTTGGAGGAACACTTTCCCCTTCACCACGACGGGCGACCCCCACCCGCTGCCGGGGATTTCGGTCTTCCAGGCGGTGTCGGTCTTCAAGTCGAACTTGACCGGGGCGGAGCCGTCGGCGACGCCGGTGCCGTTCGGCCCGCGGAACCGCGGCCAGTCCGCCGCCGACCCGACCGCCACGGCGGCCACCGCCGCGCACACCGCGAATACCCGTTTCATGTCGCGCCCTCGTTCGAGTTGGGGGAACAGACTCGTCCGGGGGATTATCGCAAACCGCCGCCCTCCTGCCAATGAGATCGCGGCGCGACTTCTTCGGGGACGACAATCGATGTCGGCGTCTGTGGGTGAGGCCCTCACCCCTTTCGCAGCACGATCCGCACCGCCTGCGGCGGGCAGCGGTAGCGGAGCGGCTCTTTCCCGCTGAGGCCCCGGCTGAGCAGCATCAGCGTGCCCCGCTTCTTGAAAGCCAGCAGGTCGAACCGGCGGCCGAACTTGCTCGGCGTGAAGATCGGCCCGACCACCGGCAACACGACGCCGCCGCCGTGAACGTGCCCGCACAGCATCAGGTCGATACCGTTCCGGATGCCCCAATAGAAGTTGTCCGGCGTGTGACTGAGGCACAGCCGGAACACCCCGGCCGGGGCGTCGGACAGGTCCGGCGGCGGCTTGAACCACGGCCCTTCATGACCGACGATCACGCACCGCTCGCCGCGAATCGTCACCTCCTGCCAGCCGTTGCCGAGGACTTCGTAGCCGGCGGCCCGCAGCCCGTCCCTCACCCGCTCCGTCCGGTGGAGGACGTCGTGGTTGCCGAGGATGGCGAACCCGGCTTTGTCCCACTTGAGCCGGCCGAACAGCGTCGCGATCCAGTCGTAATGCACCTCCGTGTCCACATAGTCCCCGCCCAGCAGCACCACGTCCGGCGTGGGCAGCGCGGCCAGTTCGTCGAACACGGCGTCCCACCAGCAGCGGCTGGGCGTGCCGTAGAAGTGCGTGTCGGACACCAGTAGGAGCGATAGCCCGTCCCACGCGGCGGGGATGTTCGGCAGCGTCACCGTCGTCGTGGTGATGTCGAACTTGTACACGTCGTTGCCCGGCAGTCGGGTGGCGGCTCGCAACTTCCCGTCGCCCAGGCACTCCGGGCCGAGGGTCTTCCAGAAGTCGAACGACTTCGTGTCCGTGATGGCGACTTCCGGCGGCAGTTTCCGCAACCAGCGGTACACCGTGATGGCCGGGAAGACCGCCGCGCCGAACGTCAGGCAGAGGGTGAGGTAGACCAGGACCGGCTGTGTGTCGGCCACCGACAGCAACAGCGGGAACGAGAACAGGAGGGCGGCCGTCACCCACCGCCACGACTTCAGGAAGAGCTTGGGGAGGGGGCAGCCGAACAGGAAGTTCATCAGCGCCACCCACAGGCAGGCGTGCCCGACCCAGGCGACGGCGAACAACAAACTGGCGAGCAGTGGTGGTGGATCGAACGGCATGAAAGACCAGGGTGAGGGCGAAACGTTCATCATCAGAAATACGGACGGCGGGTCACCGGTCCACGGTCAGGCCCGCGAGGGCGCGGAGCAGGCGGGCCGCGCCGGCGTCCGTCACCTGCGTGTTCCGCAGCCCGACGTGCGTCAGCGCCGGCAGCTTCGCCAGGTGGACGAGGCCGGCGTCCGTCACCCACTCGCACCCGCTCAAGTCCAGGTGTTCCAGCGCCGGCAGGCCCGACACGTTAATCAACCCTCGGTCGGTGATCCGCTTGCAGCACATAAGGTCCAGGCGACGGAGGCCGACCAGCGGGAGCAAGAGACCGAGCGCGGCGTCGTCCAGTTCCTTGCAACCGTAGCAGTTCAAGTGCCGCAGTTGCGGGACGCGGTGCAACTGCGGCCAACCGACGCGAGTCAGCCGCACGCACCCGCTCAGGTCGAGGCGGCGAAAGGTCTCGACGCCGGACAGCACCGCGAGGCCTGCCAAGTCCGCGTCGGTCGTCGAGGACGCGACTTCCAGGCGGTACTCGCGGGCCGGGTCGAGGTCCACCTTCGCCGGGGTGTTGACGTCTGCTTTCCACGTCGCCTTCGTGTTGTCGAGCGGCCGCCACCACCATTTGCCGCGGACGCGCAGGTCGGCGTGAGGCATCACGTCGGACGGCGAGCGAATCATGTGCGGGGCCGGAAATAATCCCTGTTGTTGCTGGCTTTGCGACTGCAACTCGACACCGGCTTCTCGAACCCCATTCCCCCTCACCCCTAACCCCTCTCTCCCAGGGGAGAGGGGAACCAGCGAAGACTCATCCCCCCTCCCCCCTAACCCCCCTCCCGCCAGGGGAGGGGGGGACAAGAAAGAAAGCAACTCCCCCGCGTCCTTCGGCCGCTTCTCCGCCCGCGACGACACGCACTTGCGGATCAACTCAATGAGCAACAGCGGCGCGCCGGCGTCGGTCAGGTCGTCGGTCAGTTCCACCCCCGGCCCGGCGTCGAGCCGGCCGGTCAGCAGTTGGTACGCGATCACGCCCAGCGCGTGAACGTCGTCGCGCGGGTCGGGCGGGTGGCCCTTCCTCTGTTCCGGGCTAGCGTACAGCGGCGTGTGCGACCCGCCTAGCATTGACGGCAACCGCCCTGCGATGGAGCGCCCGCCGTGCGATTCCAGACTCAATTCGTACTCCGCCGCTGACCCGCCGAGGCCCAAGTCCGTCACCCGGAAGCGGCCCGTCACGTCGCACCGGAGCACGTTCGCCGGCTTCAAATCGCGGTGGACCAGCGGTGGCGTCAGGCGGTGCAGGTGCGCGACGGCGGCGGTCAGTTGAAGCAGGCACGCGACGGCGTTCGCCAGCCGCGCCTCGGCCGTCAGGGTTTGCCACTCCAGCACCGCATCGGCCAGGGTGCCGCCGCCGACGTACTCGTACATCAGCCACGGTTTCTCGCCGGTCAGGTTGAACTGGTGCAGCGGAACGAGGTGGGGGTGGACACCGGCCCGCATGGCGCGAATCACTTGCGCCCGCTCGTGGTCGATCAACTTCCGGCGGGACGCGGGGTCGGTGCAAAACTTCACCGCGCGGCGGGCGTCATCGACCTCGGATGTCACGAGCCAGACTTCCCCGAAGCCGCCGGCCCCCAGGAGTTCGGTGAGTATCCAGGAGTCCACGCCGGGCAGCGGATCACCGGGCCGGAACTGCGGGACGGCGGCGGGGAACAACTGAACGAAGTCGCTCTCGTTGCGGAGGAGGAAGTCGGCGGGCACGCTGCGGCCGGTCGGGTCGGCGGGACGCTTCAGGCTGGCCCGCAGCGCGGCCGGCACGAGTGACAGGTAAATTTCCACTTCGGAACGCAGCGCGGGGTTGTCCGGGAGGGCGTCCTGGAGTTGCTCGCGCACCTCGTCGGCGACTTGCGCGGCGGTCGACTGCGCCAGCGCTTCGATTTCGTCCCGCATCTGCTGCCGCTGGCGGATCCGTTGCCACCGCTTCCACACCCCGGCGAACAGGTCCACGGCTTTGCCGGCCGCCGGGTGGACCGCCTCGGCCAGACCCTTCACGCCCATGTGCCCGACCTGTTCGACGAACGCCTGCATCAGTCCGAGCATCGGCGGCCCCTCCGGTGTGGGTGTATTTCAGCACGCCGGAGGCGATTGCGGAAGGGGGGAAGGCGGCTCACGGGGGGCTGATGCGGGTGAGGGCGTCGCCGACCGCGCGTCGTACGTCCTTATCTGGGTCGGCGAGCAGCGCCTCCAGCGCGGTCGCGGCGGCGAACCCGGCGGCCGGGCCATACTTGCCCAGTGCCCGCACCGACTGCAACCGGATGGCGTCGTCCTGGTCCCGCAGGTCGAGGATGTGCGCCTGAATCAGTTCTCGGAACGGCTTCATGTTCGGCTCGATCTGCCGCACGGCGATGATGGCCGCCCGCCGCACGTCGCCGTCCGGGTCGGCCAGCACCGGCACCAGCGCGGGCAGGGCGGCGGCCCCCGCGCGGCCGAAACCGCCCAGCGCCTTCGTCGCGCGGAGGCGGAGGCTGGCGTCGGCGCTGCCCAACTGCTCGATCAGCCCGGCCACGTCCCGATCCTCGGCGACGGACAGGATCGCGGCGGTCGTCTTGTGGATGGCCACGTCGATATCGATGGACCGGTCGGCGGCGAGGGCCAGGGCCGGCAGGGCCGGTCGGGCGGCCGGGCCGATCAGCCCCAGTGCTTCGATGACGGACTCTTGAAGGGTGGCGAACTCCACGCCGCGCGAGCGGGCGAGTTGCTGCATCAGTTGGGGCACGGCCGCCCCGGCTTTCACCCCCATCAGGCCGAGTGTCCGCGCCGCTTCCGCCCGCTGCCCTTCGGACAGGCGGGTGTCCCGGACGACGTCCGCCAACAGCCGGGCGAGCAGGTCGTCGGCCTCGTCCGCGCGGGCGACTGGGGCGGCGAGGGCGAATAGGAGCGGGAGTAAAATTCGGCGCATGGGTCGGTTCTCCGGCGGGGGATAATTCGCGTCCGCCTGTCTTCGGCAAATCCGTCGGCGGTTCAGTCGATCATGTCGGGGAACCCCACCTTGCCCCGCCCGCGTCTACACTGTATACGCCGGCGGTGAGGGATATTCCGAACTTCGGGGGAAGCCATGCGAGCGCAGTACCTGCGAGCGGCGTTAGTCGGCGGACTACTGGCGGCCACGGCGGTGATCGCCCAACCGCCGTTCAGCCGCGCGCCGACGGCGGCCGGTCAGAAACTGAAGGAAGCGACCGAATCGCTCAAATTGGAACGGGAGAAACTGGCCCAGGACGCCGCCACGGACGCCGGGAACGCGGCCGAGCGGATGACCCTGCGGGCCACGCTGCTCAAGAAGATTCAGGAACTCGGTGACAAGAAGAGCCCGCTGCCGTCCTTGATCCTGGTGCCGCCGAAGCCGGTGTTGCCACTGATCGGGGTGAAGCCGGAGACCAAGTGGCCGCCGGCCGTCGGCGGGGCGACCTCCCTCGACCCCCTGCGAGAGTCGCAAAACTTGTATCTGGCGGGACAGACGGACGCCGCGTTTCGGGCGCTCCAGTTCCTGATGCAGCAACCGGACACGCTTTCGCCACACGACCGGGCGTTCGCGCAATACCTGTCGGCCTGCTGCCAGCGGCGGATGGGCAAACTGTCCGAGGCGGCGGCCTTGTTCCGCGAGATCGCCGACGCCAAACCGGACGTGGTGCTGACCGAAAGCGCCCTGTCGCAACTGTCTTTGATCCGTTCCGCCCAGGAATTTGAAATGCGGATGGAAGAATTGAGAGCCAGGCGGAGCGCGAAGTAAAAAACCGTCGAATTCCCCCGCACCTTTCCTACCCGGCGGCACTTCCCGTGTTAGAAGAACTGTCGTCCGCGTTGACCCGACTCGGCCGGCTGGCCGAAACGGTCGCCGCCCGGTTGTCTCGCGGCGACTCGGCGGCCGACTGGGTGCCTCAGTTGACGGAGCATTCGCAGCGGGTGCAGGCGATGTTCGCCGCCGCCGACGACGACACCCGCGCGGCCATCCGCGACAGTTTGGCCGACACCGCCGAAGTGGTCCGCCTCGCGGCGACTTGCGGGGACGAATGGCTGGACGCCCACCGGCCCACGGTGGACGCGGACACCTGCGCCGCCCGCCTCCGCCGCGCCTACGGGTTGGACGCCGAGTCCGCCCCCCTCACCCTCGATTGGCCCGAAACATCATGGCCGTCAACGCACTCGACCTCCTGACGACCGCCCTGACCCAGACGGGGTTGCCCGCCGACACTCCGACGGCCACCGGGACGACAATCGCCACCGCGACCGACAATTTCGCCGCCCTCTTCCAGACGGTTCTCGCCAACGCCATCACCCAAGCCACGGTCCAAGCCACCGCCGTCGTCGCCACGGAAGTTCCCGTCACCGACGCCGCCACACTTCAACAGAACCCGTCGGACTTGCTGAACTCGCTCGTCGGCCTGTTGGATCAAACCGCCGACGACACCGATCCCACCGCCGACCCGACGGCCGTGAACGCGGACGCGCTCTCCCAACTGCTCGCCTCCCTCGGCGTGAACGTCCGGCAACTCGCGCCGCCCTCCCAGACGCCGCCGCCCTCCGCCCCGGCCGACAGCACCCCGACGACGCCGCTCGCCTCCCCGGTCTTCCGGGCGCGGGAGAACGCGAACCCGCTCGCCACCTCGGCTAACAGGTCGGCCACGCCCGCCCCCGCGACGACGAACACCCCGCCATCGGGCACGGTCGCGCCGACGACGGTGCCCCTGCCCGCCGACCAACAACTGGCCGCCCCGCGCGTGCTGTCGTCGCCGGCGGAGAGCGTGGCGGGCGCGAACCGGGTGGCCGGGCGGAACCCGTCCGTGGTGGCGCAAGTGCCCATCGTGACCGACCTGAACCAACAGTTGCCGAACGCCGTGGACCCCGCCGGCCGAGCCGTCGCGCCGCCGGTGAACGAGCCGACGCCGGTGCAAGGCGTGCCGCCGGTCAACACCGGAGTGAGTTCGACCGTTGCTCGAGACGCGCTCCCGGCGAGCGGACTCGACACCGGTGCCGTGTCGGTTTCGACACCGGCGACCCAACCGCCCGCCACCCCGTTTACCGTGGACCAACCGCGCCCCGAAGCGCCGGCCGCGAATACCCCGACCCTCCCGACACCAGCTCCGACTCGGCCGGCCATCGCTTCGACCGAACAACCCACCGTGCCGACCGTCACCCCCACGGCCGTTCCCGCCGTTCCGCAGTCGAACCCGACCGCCGCGCCGGTGGCTGCCAACCCCACCCGCCCGGCCAACCCGGAGATCGCGGTGACGGTCGCGCAGCCCGTCGCCGTGCCGGTCGGTCCACTGGAAGTCGTCAAGTTCGGTGGCGTGTCGGTCGCCGGTGCGGTCCCGATTTCGCCGGACCAGCCCGCCCGCACCGAGGGTGGAACGCCGTTGCCTTTCGCCTCGGTTCCCGTCGGTGTGAATGCCACCGTCGCGCCCCCGACCGTCGAGACGCCGTCCGCCGTGACCCCGCCTCCGGTGGCCGAGCAACTGGCCGGGCCGATCACGGCTCAGGTGCGGGACCGACCGGCCGACGGCGAAACCGAAATCCAAATCCGTCTGGATCCGCCGGAGTTGGGCACGGTTAAACTCAAAATCGTCTCAACCGGCGGGGAGGTGCGGGCCGAACTTCATGTGAGCAGCGAAGCCGTGCGGCAGGTCGTGCAGAGCCAACTGCCGGAGTTGCAACAACGGCTGGACGACGCCGGGGTTCGGGTCCAGCGGTTCGACGTGACCGCCGACCCGCAAGGGGGGACCGCGCGGGATGACCGGGGCGAGCAATGGCGCGGCCCGCCGCCCGTGGAATTGCCGCCGCCCATCCGCCCGCGACTGGCGACCGTCACCGCTCCCGACGTGGGTCGGGTCGATGTGAATGCGTGAAGACCGAATATCCCCCCCTCAGTTTGTTAGGAGTTGTTCCAATGAATCCCACCGCCGCCACGACTGGCGCCTCGAGTACCAGCATCAACCAGGACCAGTTCCTGCAACTGCTGGTGGCCCAGTTGCAGAACCAGGATCCGCTGACGCCGACCGACAGCACGACGTTCATCACCCAACTGGCGCAGTTCACGCAGCTCGAACAGACGCAGAAGCAGACGGCCACCTTCGACCAGGTGCTGAAGCTGCAACAGTTGACCAGCGGCAGCTCGCTGCTCGGCAAGACCGTCGATTACACGCCGGCGAACGGTTCCGCGGCGACGGGGACGGTGTCCGCCGCCGCCGTGCAAGCGGACGGCACGGTCGCCCTGTCCGTCGGCGGGGTGACGGTCCCGCTCGACCAGGTGACGCAGGTTCGTTAACTCCGCTTGTGGGCTTCTATCCGAGCCGGAAGCGTGAGCGACGGTCTTTATTCGGAACCATCGCTCACGCTTTCGGCTCGGTGAGAAGCCGACGCCCTTCCAAGAAAGAAACCGACCTCGCCCCGCATCCCAAACGTTTCCACACACCCTAGTTTCACACCATCGAGGATCACCACCGTGGGTATCACCGCCCTGTTCTCCGGGTCCACCGGCCTTCAAGCCAACTCCATCGCGCTCGACGTGGTCGGGAACAACCTCGCCAACCTGAACACCGTCGGTTACAAGAACCAACGGACGCTGTTCCAGGACACCGTCTACCAGGCCATCAGCAGCGGCTCGCCGGGCGGCAACGGGGCCGGCGGCACGAACCCGGCCCAGGTCGGGTTCGGGGTGACGGTCGGGCAGATCGGCACCCAGTTCCAGCAGGGTGTCGTTACGCCCACCGGCCGCAGCCTGGACGCCGCCATTCAGGGGAACGGGTACTTCGTCGTGGCCAGCGGCAACCAGACGCAGTACACGCGGGCCGGGTCGTTCGACATCGACGCCAACGGGTTCCTGGTCGATCCGGCCACCGGCTTCCTGGTCCAGCGGTACGGGACGGTCGGCGAGCCGACGCCCACCCTGCCGGGCTTCCAGACGGCCGGCGACGCCCGCATCAGGGTGCCGTTCGGGTCCGGCGCGCAGGGCATCCCGACGGCCACCGTGAACTACCAGGGGAACGTCAGCTCCACCCTGCCGGTGGGGGAAGGGAAGACGACCGCGCTGCAGGTGTACGACTCGCTCAGCACCGCCCAGACGCTGACGGTGACGTACACGAAGACGGCCCCGAACACCTACGACATCAGCGCGACCATCGCCGGCGCGACCGTCGCCATCACCGGGGCGACGCAGGTGACGTTCGACAGCAACGGCTTCCTGCTGTCCCCGGCGTCCACCACGATTAACGTGTCCGGCCTGCCGGGTACCAGCGCGCAGAACATCACCCTGAATCTCGGCACCATCGGCCAGGGCACTGGGTTGACGCAGTTCGGCGGGGTGTCCACCGCCAACGCCGTCACCCAAGACGGTCTGGCGTCCGGCGTGCTCACGTCGGTGTCCATCGACAACGACGGCAACCTGCAAGGGCAGTTCAGCAACGGGCGGACGCTGGCGCTCGCGCAGTTGGCCGTCGCCGGGTTCAACAACGAGTCCGGGTTGCTCCGCGCCGGGAACAACTACTTCAGCAGTGGTCCGGCGTCCGGCGAACCGCTGGTCGGGGTGGCCCGCGACGGCGGTCGGGGGGGCATCCAGGGTGGCGCGCTGGAAGGGTCGAACGTGGACGTGTCCATCGAATTCTCCCGGCTCATCATCGCCCAGCGGGGGTATCAGATTAACGCCAAGACGGTCAGCGCCGCCAACGAGCAACTTCAGACGCTGGCGCAGATCATCTAATGCCGAATGGCGAGCCGCCCCAGTGATGGGGCGGGTTGAGCTCAACCCGCCCCATCACTGGGGCGGCTCGCCGGGAACTTTTGTCCGAACCCGCCGGGGTGGTGTACGATTCCCTCGTCCCCCTCGTTCGGGTTCCGCTCATGTCATCACCGTTCGCTACTGGCGCGGCCGTCCGCGCCGCCTGCCGCGCCGGCACCCTCACCACCCCCACGCCCGGACTCGCGCCAGGGTTCGTGCAAGCCAACCTCGTCTTGCTGCCGAAGGAGTGGGCGTTCGATTTCCTGCTGTTTTGCCAGCGGAACCCGAAGCCGTGCCCGCTGCTGAATGTCACCGACGCCGGCAGTTGGGAGCCGCGCGCCGTGGCACCGGGGGCCGACCTGCGAACCGACCTGCCGGCGTACCGCGTCTTCGAAGATGGCGCGTGCGTGGCCGAGCCGCAGGACGTGCGCGACCTCTGGCGACCGGACTTGGTGGGGTTCGTCCTCGGCTGTTCCTTCACGTTTGAAAACGCTCTGATCGAGCGCGGCATCCCCGTGCGGCACATCGAAGTCGGTCGCAATGTGCCGATGTACCGCACGAACATCGCGTGCCAACCGGCCGGGCGGTTCCACGGGCCGATGGTGGTGTCGATGCGGCCGATGAAGCCCGCGCAGACGCTGGAGGCGAGCCGCACCTGCGGGCGAATGCCGCTGGCGCACGGGGCACCGATCCACTTCGGCGACCCGACGACCATCGGCATCGCGGACATCACCAAGCCCGACTACGGCGATCCCGTGGACATCCACGCCGGGGAAGTGCCGGTCTTCTGGGCGTGCGGCGTCACCCCGCAGGCGGTGCTGACGGAAGCGAAGCCGCCGTTCGCCATCACCCACAAGCCGGGGCACATGTTCGTCACCGATTGGCGGGATGTGGAATTGGATGTGGGCTAATGCGTGGAAACCGTTCAAATAAGAGGGACACGGACGAAGAGGATGAAAAGCAGGGATGAAGAGGATCAGAAATAAAATCTTGGTTTGATCCCGGCTTTGATCCGGCCTTTCATCCTCTTCATCCGTGTCCCTCTTATTTGAACGGTTCTTCTCCTTTCCGCCTCCCGCTCATACACTTTCGGGCATGAGTACCACCGCACCGATGGCCGAACGGGCCGCCCAATTCCGCCAGCGGTTCGCCGCCCTGGAAGCCGAGATCGGCAAAGTCATCGTCGGCCAACCGGAGATCGTCCGGGGGGTGCTGACGAGCCTGTTCGTCGGCGGCAACGTGCTGCTGGAAGGGGTGCCGGGGCTGGGGAAAACCCTGCTCATCCGCACCCTGGCACAGGTGCTGGACCTGAAGTTCACCCGCATCCAGTTCACCCCGGACTTGATGCCCTCGGACATCGTCGGGACGGACGTGATCCTCGAAACGCCGGACGGCAAGCGGGAACGGCGGTTCCAGTCCGGCCCGCTGTTCAGCCAGATCGTGCTGGCCGACGAGATCAACCGGGCCATCCCGAAGACGCAATCGGCCATGCTGGAAGCGATGCAAGAGCGGACGGTGTCGGTCGGCGGCACGACGCACGTTCTGCCGAAGCCGTTCTTCGTGCTGGCCACGCAGAACCCGATTGAACAGGAAGGCACCTACCCGCTGCCGGAAGCGCAACTCGACCGCTTCCTGTTCAAGTTGCTGGTGCCGTTCACCACCCGCGCGGAGTTGACGGCGATCGTCACCCGCACCACGCGGAACGAGACGCCGACGGTGAACAAGGTGATGGACGCGAGCGAGATTAGCCAGGGGATGGAGTTGGTCCGCGAGGTGCTGGTTGCCGCCCCGGTGCAGGACTATGCCATCCGGTTGCTGCTGGCAACGCACCCGAACACCGAGTACGCCACGCCGGACGCGAACCGCTTCTTCCGCGCCGGGGCGTCGCCACGAGGGGCGCAGTCGCTCATCCTGGCGGGCAAGGTGCGGGCGCTACTCGACGGCCGTTTCAACGTCAGCTTCGACGACATCCGCAAGGTGTACTTCCCGGCCCTGCGGCACCGGGTGCTGATGAACTTCGAGGCACAGGCTGAGAACGTGTCCAGCGACACCGCACTCGCCGGCATCCTGAACGATGTCCCGGAAAAGCTCAACGAGCGGCGGTAGATGTGGGTCCGGTCGCAGCGCGAGTCACGCGCGGCGACCGGACGGGCGGTCACTTCGGCTGGGTCTGGCGCTTGATGGCCTCTTCGACGAACCGCTTGTGCGCCTCGCTGAAGCCGGGCGGGGCGACGGCCGCGCCGCCGGCGCTGGGGCCGCCGGGGACGGTCTTCGGGCCGGTCAGCCGCTCGTTCGCGCCGCTGCCGTCGGACACGTTTCGCCGCGGGTCGGGGCCGGGTGTTCGCGGGTCGGCGGCCTTCGCCCGGTCCACCTCGGTGCGCTGCCGGGCGACCATCTCCTCGTACCCCTTCAGGAACTCGGCCATCTCCTTCTCGGTCATGTTGGCCTTCTTGAGGAAGTTCGGGTCGTCCTTATATTCCTTGAAGTTCTTCAACTGAAGTTCGGCCGACTTCAGGCGGTTCTCCGGGTTATCTTCGAGGGGTTTACCGTCCGGCCCCTTGGGCGGGTTGCCGCCGGGCTGCCACGGCCGATCGCCCCGCTTCGCGTCGGCGATCTGGTCGTTCAGTTCCTTCATTTGCTTCTGCACTTCCTCGCGGCGGTCCTTGCCGATCTTCTCGTCGAGTTGTTCCTCGGCCGCCTTCCTCTTGGCGTCGTCGGGGCTGTTCAGGTCTTGGGCCGCTTGCTCGCGGCGCTTCTTCTCCTCGTCCGACAGCGGCGGCTGCTCCTTCTCGGCCTTTTTCGCCAACTCGTCGAGTTCCTTCTTCGCCTGCTCGCGCCGCTTCGGGTCGTCGGACTTCAAGTCCTTGGCCATTTGCTCCATCTTCTCGCGGGCGTCCTTGCCGATCTCCTTGTCCAACTTCTCGCGGGCGGCGTCCTGCTTCTTCTTGTCGTCCGAGGCGAGGTCTTTCGCGGCGTCCGCCAGCTCCTTCTGGTTCGCGCGGTCGAGCTTGTCCAGGGCGGCCTTCTGCTCCTGTTGAAGCTTCTCGCGTTCGCCTTTGCCGATCTTGTCGTCCAGCTTCTTCTCGGCGTCCTTCCGCTTGGCGTCATCGGGGTTGTTCAGGTTCTTCGCGGCGTCGTTTAAGTCCTTCAGGTCTTTCTGAAGCTTCTCGCGTTCGCCCTTGCCGATCTTGTCATCCAGCTTCTTCTCGGCGGCCTCGCGCTTGGCTTGGTCAAGGCTGTTCAAATCCTTCGCGGCGTCGGCGAGTTCCTTCTGCTGTTCCGGGGTCGGCTTGTCCGGCTTGTCGGCGTTGCCGCCGGGGTTCTTTTGGCCGTCCTTGCCCATCTGCTTCGCCACCTCGTCGAGCTTCTTCTTGGCGTCTTCCTGCCGCTTCGGGTCACCGGACTTCATGTCGTTCACGATGTCCTCGGCCTTTTTGCGGGCGTCCGGGCCAACCTCTTTATCCAACTTCTCGCGGGCCGCGTCCTGCTTGGCTTTGTCGTTTGAGGCCAAGTCCTTCACCGCGTCTTCGATCTCCTTCTGCTTGGCCGCGTCGGGCTTGCCGCCATCGCCCGGTTTCCCACCGTCGCCTTGTTGTGGGGCTGGCTTCTGCTCGCCCTTGGCGACGGGCTTGTCCTTCGGGTCGGGCTGCGCGCCCGCGCCTTTGCCCTCGCCGGGTTTGTCTTCGGGTTTCATTGGCTGGCCGCCCGGCTCTTTCGGCGGTTCCTTGCCCTCGGCCGGTTCGGGCTGCGCGCCCATCGGCTGACCGTCGGCCGCGCCGGGCTTACCCTCGGCCTTCTTCGGCGGTTCCTTACCCTTGCCCGCGCCGCCCTTCTGGTCCGGGTTCTTCTCGCCCGGCTGTGCCTTCGGCTCGGCCCCTTGCTCGCCGGGTTGCGGCTGCGGCTTCTGCTCGCCCCGGTTCACGTCGCCGTTGGGCTTGGCCTGACCGGCGTTCTCCGGCCCGTCCTTCTTCTCGCCCGGCTTGGGCTGCGGCTGCATCGGGTTCATCGGGTCGGGCTTCGGTTCACCGGACCCTTTGCCGCCGGCCGGGTCGGAATCTTCGGGTTTCGCGCCGGGTTCCTTCGGCTGCTGTTGCGGTTGACCCTTCTTCTCCTGGCCCGCGCCGGCCGGGTCGTTCGGCTTCGGCCCCTCCTTCGGCTGGTCTTTCGGGTCGCCGCCGTTGGGGTCTTCGCCCGACTTGGGTTCCGGCTTCGCCTCGGCCTTCTCTGGCTGTTCCACATCCCCCGCTCCCTTGCCTTCGCTGGGGTTGGCCTTCGGGTCTTTCGGGTCCATCTCGTTCGGCTGCGGTTCGGGCTTGGCTTCCGACGCCCCTTCCTGGCCGGCCCCA
>Ga0105047_10009076_pt1 | contig 16450 bp, 15 predicted proteins | sample MAT04_FD_78384 | JGI IMG/M metagenome (GOLD analysis project Ga0105047, IMG submission 78384) | Freshwater microbial communities from Lake Fryxell liftoff mats and glacier meltwater in Antarctica - MAT-04 (megahit assembly) | ecosystem: Environmental > Aquatic > Freshwater > Ice > Liftoff...
CCCACCGGGCACGCTCTTAGCCAGTCGACCACTCCCGCTCCATTTCCTGCGGGGATTCGCTTCAGCAGGTATTGACCCGATTCGATCCGCTCGACCTCGAATTCCTGACCAGCCACAATCTCATCCTGCTGCCGCATTTCGGCAGGGAGTACGATCTGGCCCTTACTGGAGACGGTGGTCCTCATGATGGGTAAGATACCGTCTTACCTGATGGAATGTCCAGAGGAATAGCCGTTCGTTGATGTTGTTATCGATTCGATCGGGCACAGTCGAGGGAGCCGAGGGCTAGTGCCCTGTCGCTCACGGAGCTGGGCACGTAGGAAACGTGCCCCACAGAGGCGGCTACCTTGCAGCTCGGGCGTCGGCGACGGTAAGGCTGCCCTCGTACAGGGCTCGGCCGATGATGGCTCCGGCGAGGTGGGGCTGTTTCTGGTGCTCGGCCGAGAGGGTGCGGATGTCGTCGAGGTTGGTGACACCGCCCGAGGCGATGATCGGGAAGCCGAGTTCGGCGAGGGCGAGCATGTCGTCGATCGTCTGGCGATCGACCCCTTGCATCATGCCATCGTTCGCGATGTTCGTGTAGATCAGGGCGGCGAGTGGCAGTCCCTGGTACTGACGAGCCAACTCGATGGCGGGGGTTTTGGATACATCCAGCCAGCCCGCCGTCGCAACCATCGAATCGCGAGCGTCGAGGCCGAGGGCGACTCGTCCGGGGTAGCGCTCGACGATCTGCTTAAACCACTCGGGCTGCTTCAGCGCAGCTGTGCCGATAATGACGCGGGTGACCCCGACCTCTTCCAGCATGCAGCGGATCGATTCGTCATCCCGCAGTCCGCCACCGAGTTCACAGGGAATCTGAAGGGCCTGCACGATGCCGCGAATGGCGTCGACGTTCACTGGACGTCCGGCCTTGGCTCCGTCGAGGTCGACGAGATGCAGGATGTCGCCGCCGTCGGCTTCCCAGCGTTTGGCCATCGCCACGGGATCATCTCCGAAGACTGTCTCCTGAGCATAGTCTCCCTGTCGAAGCCGCACGCAGCGGCCTCCTCGCAAATCGATGGCGGGCAAAATCTGAAGCACTGGAATTTCCGGGAGGGGCGAAAAGGGGGTTAAGTTGCTGAACAGCGAAGAGCGATCGATCAGGCTGTCAGGCGTCTGGATCAGATTGAGAGTTCGGCGTCACAGTCGGACAGACAGCGGTGTCTGTTCGGCTGCCATCAGATGTGGAGCAGACATTCTCGTCTGCTGATTCCGAGGAGAGACCATTTCTGAGACCGGCTTTAAAAGCCCGACTTGGGAGCTGCACCGGGTCCGGTGGTCGCGCCGGGCGCGGTCTTCGGCACTTGATTGGAAACGCTAAAGGTTTCGAGCGCGGTGAGCAGTTTGAGTTCCAGTCGCTCTCGAATCGAAGCCGGGTAGATCGCGAGAATTGCGACATGGATGGGGCCGTTGTAGTGGCCATACATCTGGGCCTTGATCTCGACACCCACTTGCGGCAAGACCGCCGGAGGGACGAACGTGATTCCGGTGAACTTCCGTTGCAAAGCGTACTTTCCATCCCGCGGGCAGGTCTCAGCATACCGGACGTTGTTCCCGACTTGGGCGACTTCCCCCGGAGGTAATGCGACCTGCATCGTCGAGGAGAGAGCATTTTCCAGTTCCGTCAAGAACAGTGCGGGGTCTGGACCCTCGGGGTTCTTCACTAAATCCTGATACCACTGATGATTGCTGCAAACGTACAGAAACACTGGACGGTTTCCGTCATCGCAAGCGAACTCCCCTTGCCAAGCCCCGACCAGCCCCGGAAGTTGGAGTCCCAGATACAGTGGTTGCCGGGTGTCATCCGGGATCGGCTCGCCTTCTTTGGCGGGCGGAGGAGCCGGAAGGAGATTGAGCCCCTTTGGGATTCGCATCGAGATGGATGTCGGACTCGTCCAGTTTCCACTCTGTAATACACGGTCGAGTGACTGCCGATACTCGAAGAACGCGTTCGTCTCCTTGAGCCGCGACTCGTACACATCACTGCCGCAGCCGAAGATCAACAGCAGGCCCACGCAGGCCATCATGATTCGGGGGTGCAGCATCCGGGGGCTCGCTGGTCGAAAGAGGAGAATTGAAGCTCCCATTGTGGACCAGTTCGACCTGCCCCGTCAAACGTCGTCGGGATGTCCGAGAAAAACTCGATTCCTGGGGTCGCGAAAAATCAGTGAGCACGCCCGGGCGAAGGTTTCCGTGGCAATCGGGATGAGAGATACTGATTTGCAGTCACTGGCAGTTCCCTTTTGCAAAAGACATTCCATGATTCGCCTTTTGATCGTCGCTCTGGTTGTGCTGCTCGGATGCTCAACCCGGGAGGGAGCAGCTGAGGATTATTTGCGGCAACTGCAGACAGCAGCGGTGGAGACGGGGACCACGCCGTTCGGGCATTGGGGGACGACGCCTGCCAACTACCTGGAGTGGAGTTCGCACTCGAATCGGCTAATTCCGGTTTACACATTCGGCACTCTGGGAGCCGGTGCGGGGATTGATCTTCAGGACTACAGCGGTGACTCCAGTCTGTATCGCGATGCCGCCAAGGTGCAAGCCCTGTATGGCTATCTCCCCGAAGGAACAGTCGATCCCGCGGCCGATTGGATGGACCAGACGAACATCTACGACATCCAGAAAGCGGCACTCGCAGCTGGTCGCAAGCATATTATCCTGGTGGTGTTTGACGGGATGGACTGGCAAACGACTCAGGCAGCTGCGATCTATCAGCGGCGGAAGGTGGAGTACACCGAAGGACGCGGGACGGGGCTCCATTTCCAGGAATACACTGCCGGAGGGAAGACTCAATTCGGATACATGGTGACCAGCCCGCATAACGAGGGGACGAATACGAACGTCAACACCCAGACGGTCATCAACCCCGGCGGAACGTTACGAGGAGGATATGCTCCGGCTCTGGCGGGGCGGACTCCATGGGCAATGGCTCCGAACAAGGAATACTCGACCTCGCGGAACAAGACCTCGCCGCCTGTGCAGGCCTACGCCGATTCTTCCAGCTCGGCGTCGAGCATGACGGCGGGGATCAAGCTCTCGAACAACGCGGTGAATGTCGACCCCACAGGAGTCCCCGTGAAGACGATCGCCCACGCCGCACAACAACAGGGCTATCTGGTTGGAGTGGTCACGAGCGTGCCGATCAGTCACGCCACCCCCGCTGCGGCTTACGCACAGAATGTTCATCGCGACGACTATCAGGACCTGACCCGTGACTTGATCGGGTTACCTTCAATCAGCCATCCGAAGGAACCACTCGCCGGAGTCGATGTTCTAATCGGGTCGGGTTTCGGGCAGTCTCGAATCAAGGATCCGAAGGAAGATGCGCAGGGCGAAAACTTCGTACCCGGCAACTCCTATCTGACCGATGCCGATTTACAGACCATTGATCTCGCCCACGGGGGCCAGTACCGCGTGGCTTTGCGAACCGAGGGGAAGGTCGGGGGCGAGTTCCTCCTCGATCAAGCCCGGCTCGCTGCTGAGAAACGTGAGAGATTGCTCGGCTTCTTTGGCGGCCCGAATGGACATTTGCCCTTCCGGACAGCGGATGGGGATTACACTCCCACGTTGGGTCGGAGTAAGAAAACTGAGGTCTATTCACCCGCTGACGTGACGGAGAACCCCACACTGGCCGAGATGACGACTGCGGCGCTGACTGTGCTGCAGAAGCGAGAGAAGGGGTTCTGGTTGATGGTCGAAGCGGGCGATGTTGACTGGGCGAACCACGACAACAATATCGATACTTCGGTCGGAGCCGTGGTCAGTGGGGACATGGCCGTGAAGGTCATCACTGACTGGGTCGAGCAGAACAGTCACTGGGACGAAACCGTGCTGATCGTCACCGCCGACCACGGGCATTACCTAGTACTCGATCAACCGGAGCGATTGATTCCTCCAGCGGAGTAGGGGAGCCAGACGGCAATTACCGACCCTCCTCCGAGGCCAAGGGGCGGCGGAGACTTTGGGGCGAAGGGTGCCTCGGGTGCCGCTCTCGTTTAGGCGTCCACATCTTTTGACGAGGGCATTTCGCTGAGGACCGCGCGGTACATGGCTGCGGTTTTCTCGATCATCTCCTCCACGCGAAAATCGCTCTTCACCTGCGTCCGAGCGGCTTCTCCCAATCGGCGGGCTTGATCGGGATTATGAATCAGGTCAATGATCCGCTGTGCCAGGGCCGGGCTGTCCGAGGGGGGGACCAGCAGTCCGGTGACCCCCTCTTGAACGATCCGATAGACCCCGCCCGATTGGGAGGCGATCACCGGGCGGCTGCGCGCCATGGCTTCCAACATGATGGTTCCCAGACCTTGCCGGAGCGAGGGAAGTACAAAGATATCCATCGCTTCGATCGCGACGGCCAGATCGGCCATGCCGGAGACAAAGGTGACATACTCAGACATCCGCAAATCACGGACCAGCTGACGGAGCCGGGGCTCTTCCGGTCCGGTTCCGGCAATCACGAACTGGGCATTCGGGCACCCCTGCAAGATGAGGGGCGTCGCGCGGATGAAGACATCGTGCCCCTTGTCGAACTCCAAAGGTCCAGCCGTCCCAATCACGGGAGACCGGGTCGGGGACAGCAGCTCGGGGGGATCGTGGACGAACTCGGTCTCCACTCCACTGTGTATGACTTCGATGAGCTCCTGCGGAAATCGCGGCTGAGCAAACAGCTCATCGCGAATCGGTTCGCTGACGGCTAAATAGCGCCGACACAGGACTTGATCGATCGTCAGCGTCTCGCCCGGTCGGAGAAAGTCGTGAAACGTCACGACATAGGGGCGACGCAACTGGCGAGCGAGCCAGGTGCCGAATGGAAGCATCCGTCTCTGATAAATGTGGATCAAGTCTGGCGGGCCCTCCGCCAGCTCCCAGAGCAGCCAATACCAAGCGGCACGCCGAAGAATGGGCCACTCCATGGCCGGAGCTTCGCGGACGGGGATTCCTTGAATCGCCTCGCGGCCCAATCGAGACGCATCCGGGCAAAGCAGCTGGACCTTCAGTCGTTGGTCGGGCAATCTGCGGGCAAGATGCAGCAATTGCGAGGTCCGACCACGAACTTCGAGTCGACCGGCGAGTAACAGTATGCTCGGTTCCTGGGTGGCCATGGGGGTCTACTTGCGCAGAGCCTTCGGACGCCCCATGATCTCGGACATCAGGATCGCCTGACGGGCGGTCTTGGGATTTCGCAGCATCGACATCAGCGGAGAGGAACCCGCTGGGGCCGTGTCGGTTTTTCCAGAGACGGAGAACACCCCCAGGTCCTCCCGGACCTTCTGATTGACTGACGAGCTTAGGTGGGGGAGGTCGCGCTCCGCTTGAGCCACGACCCGCTCGGCCATGGCGGAACTCACATGTTTACGGATTTCAGATCCGAGAGTCTCGGTTCCCTGAGGCGCATCCCCGCGCTTCGAAACCTTTGTCGGCAGGGCGGAGGCCCGTGGGACTGGTTGTTGGGTTGGGGGCAAGGCTTTGGCTCGGGGGAGAGCGGCCTGCTTCTGAGTGGACTTCGGCGTCTTCGTCGGGCGCACCACGGGGTTGGGGCGGCGGCGCGGTGTTTCCTCGACCAGTTCAATGTCATCCGGGCTGACCTCCACGGGCCGAGACTTTCGGCCGCCTTGTTGCTGAAGGAATTCGTCAATCTCCTGGCGGACTTTCTGATCTTTGGGGCGGCCTCCTGCGACCTTTCGCGGGGGTTCCTTTTTGCTGTTAATCGCATTGACGACCGCAGCCCCGATCGAGACCAAGGCGAACAGAATCGTGAAAAAGACATCGACGCCTCCAGCGGCAAGTGGCTGAATCAACGGCATGCTGCCCTCCCAGTTGGGGTCGAGTGAATACTGCGTGACGGCGTCATCGACTAGGCCATGGAATCGTCTTTAACGCCCGCGATGGTCGAACGCATCTTCGTGTCGGCCTGCACATTCTTGAGTTCGTAGTAATCCATCAAACCCAGTCGCCCATTCCGGAAGGCACTGGCAATCGACACGGGGACGGTCGCTTCGGCCAGAACCACCTGGGCTCGGTTCTCCTGGGTTCGGGCGACCATTTCCTGCTCGCGGGCCGCAGCTGCAGCGCGGCGTTCTTCGGCATGGGCTTGATAGATACGGACGTCGGCTTCGGCCCGGTCAGCTTGCAGGCGGGCTCCGATGTTCTCGCCGACATCGATATCGGCGATGTCGATGGAAACGATCTCGAACGAAGTCTGGGCCTCGAGTCCTTCGTTGAGGACGGTCTGCGAGATCAACTCGGGATTCGACAACACGATTTTATAAGACGAGGTCGAACCGATGGCCCGCACGATCCCCTGACCGACGCGGGCAATGATCGTCTCTTCGGTGGCCCCGCCGATGAGCTGCTTGATGTTGGTTCGAACTGTGACGCGGGCGCGGGCTCTCAATTGGATTCCGTCCCCGGCGACGGCATCGAGAGTTGCGTTGGGGATGCGGGCGTCCGGACAGTCGATCACGCGGGGGTTCACGCTGGTCCGCACGGCGTCCAGCACGTCTCGTCCCGCCAGGTCGATGGCTTGTGCGTCTTGCCACTCCATGTCGATACCAGCGCGGTGTGCGGCAACCAGTGCCCGAATCACACTGGGGACGTTTCCGCCCGACAAGAAGTGCGCTTCGAGTGCTTCAGTCGAGATATTCGGCAGCCCCGCTTGGACCGCCATGATTTTGCAGCGGACGATCATGCTGGGATTCACTTTACGCAGTGACATCGTGATGAGCTTGCCCATCGAGATCCCGACGTCCGTGAATTTGCATTGGACCCACAGGTTGAAGAATCGAGCCAAGACCAGCACCACCACCAGCATCATGATGCCTGCGATGATCACGGCGAGGATGACCAAGCCTTGTGCGCCCCCGTCTTGAGCCAGCAATGTATCCATTCGCATGCGAATCTCCCCACCAGGTCTTTGGCTGTCGGGTGAACCCGTCCGCCGAATATGTCCACTTACGGTTTAGTTCTGAGGCACATCGAAGTCAAGGCGCTCTGAATCCGCTGCGACATCCGGAGTTGGCGTCACTGCCACGGGAGCCACTGGTGTGGTCGGCGAAATGCTCGGTGATACGGCTCCGGGTGCGGCTCGCTTGACGACCACGCGATTTCCCCGAACCCCGGTCACCTCAATGGGATCTCCTAAGCTGAGCATCAACACTTCACAGACTGCATGCAGTCGCTCGTTTTCGACACGGACTATGCCTCCCGGATTCATCGGTGTGACCGTCGTCCCGAATCGTCCAATGAGCCGATCGAGCAGAGCGGCCTCGGCTTGGAAGGGAGTGACATCAAGGGGGTCCGTTTTTGGGAGCAGCAGATTATTGCCGAGCGATGTCCGTTCCAGTGTGCGAAGAAAGAAGACGAGGAAGCTCGGGATCAAGACACCCAATCCCAGCGAAAACGTCCAGAACAATTTCGGCGAGTCTTGATACCAGGCCGAGTGGGCACACAGGACCGAAGCGACGAACGATCCCACGCAAGAGAGTGCAATCATCCCGCCGGACGGGATAAAAAACTCGGCCACGATCAGGCAAAAGCCCAAGACCGCAAACGCCAGTGCCCAGAATTGTGCATCCATTGGATCAACCAAAAACGAAGCCTGAAGCATCCCGCCCAGCGAGACCAGAATTCTACCCAAGTGGAACCAGACAACCAATCCGGAGGCTGCGCTTCGCTGGGGGCGATTGGCCTGATTCCTGCCACTGGAACAGCTGAACGATTCCCGATCAAGCAGTGATCGCTGGTTCAAACTCTTTTAGATGCTGCCGAACGTGGCCACTGACAGGCCCAGCGACCTCAAGCAACCGGGTGAAATGAAAGTCCCCGCCCCTCCGCTCGTCGGGGTGGTTGCCTCGCTCGTGGGCTACCCTAGCGGCCGAGCGGGGCAAAGCCCGGAGGCGGGTCGACGATGCCTGCATGACTGCCTAAAACCCTCCGGATCCCAGGGGCTTCTCGGTTTCATTCTTCATGGGGCGGGGTTTGGTCCGCAGGCTCATTACCTTGGTCACGAGCGCAGCTTCGGGGCGGCGGCGGCGAGTGAACTGCACCGAAAGTCCGTGGTCCTCGAACAGCCACCACTCCTGGACATGACCGCTCGTGGCGATCCGCGTGCGGCGCGTCGGCTCGACCCCCAGTGCGGATTTCACTTGTTCAGCAGTCATCCCCTGCTGAACTATTCCGGCCCGGACAGCCGCAGCCAGCGGGTCGTCGACCTCCGGAGGGACTTCCCCCTTGGCGAGCCATTGGCCCCCATGCCGCTGCAATCCCTGTTCCATGAGCCAATCCGAGATGGCCTGAGTTCCCGGTGAGATCAAATACGCTTTCTGATACATCCGAATGGCCGACTCCCGGTCATTGAGAATCAGCATGCAGTCATCGCCCACATCCACCAAGGCTGCCACACTGGTAGGATCGACTTGTTTCTCTCTCTCGGCCAGCCAGCGCTGTTTCAGCTGGAGCAAATAGTCAGGAACGTTCAGCTTCTCGAGCCTGGAGACCAGTTCGCTCATTTCCTTTCGGGTCATGGCCCCCACTCGATCAAGGTGATAGGCAAATTGTTTCTCTCGGTACGTCGGGGCGAGCGACCGATATTCCGGGAGCTGTGACTCAATTCGATCTGCAATGTCGAATCCATTCTTGCCGTCCGGAGAGGCGTCTTTGAGAATGCGGTACTTCAAGACTTCGACATAAAACACACGGGCGAATTTCTTGCGCGTCTCTTCATCGCCATCTTTGAAAGCGACCAGAGGGGAAGCCAAATACTTCCCTCGCAGCGGCTCGTCTTCCGGGGTCAGCTGGACATCGGTTCCGAGGAGCTGTTTCTTCAACTCGGTCAACAGTTCGCCATCGCCCCCCCGATTGTCCTTGAGGATCGCGTTGTACTCCAAGCGGAATGCCTCGTGTTTGAACTCCAGTTGGAGAGCGGGGTCAGCGTTCCAAGTCGACAGTTTTTGGGATAGTCTTCGTAAGTCAACAGCGGTCACGGGATTGAGGCTGCGCTGTTCGGCGAGAACCCCTTGCCGGAAGGCCGCAATGGCCTCGCCCCTGAGAGCGTCATCGCGATAGTACTTGGCACGATTGGACCCCCAGTCGGCCAATTTGTACCATTCTTCGGGCTTATTGGAGGAGACTTTCCCCTTTAGGCTTCGAAACCGGTCGACATCGCTCGGTTGGGGTTGCAGGTCGCTGATGACAAACACCAGCTTGGTTTCCCGCTTCTCCAGTCGCCCCTTGATGAGAATTGTTTTGGAGTTCCCCGCGGGGTTCGGGAAATCGCGGGCGAACACGAAATCCAGAGTGCATTTCTCCATCCGCAACTGGGACGGAGAGAAGATGGAGTAGCGTCCCTCGATCTGTAATGTGGTCCCGTCCAGGGTCGGCCACTTGGGCTTCAGGGAGTTAAACTCCTCAAGTGACAGCGTGGTTTCCGCGCGGACCAAGGAGGTCAGTGACAAGCCCCACCAGAGGATCAGGGCGTAGAGAACTCGAACCAGGTCCACTGGGGTGCGTCGCCCGGAGAGTCGGCGAGTCACATGCACGGATTCAGGGGGCTGTGCGTTCATCGGTGACTCCCAGGCTTTTCGACTGCTTGATCAGGGTCCCCGATACGGAATCGGCATCCTCCGGGGTATAGCCGATGCCCAGATACGTGAGTCGATCGGTCCACAACACTGTCGATTCCGGCTTCGCGATGATCTGCCAGGCAGACTGGTCGTCACTCAATTGAATGGCCTCGATCTGAATTGCCACGACGACCGCTTCGGCATCGGCTTCAGATTTCGCCATCAGGTGCGACATTTCGGTCGACACGATGACGACCTCCACGGGTAAGTCTTCCTTCCCAGTGGTCAGGGGGAGAAGAATGCGGTACTGCACCCGAGAACTTTTTGGATCATTCGCAATCGACTCGACTTGGCCTTCGAGAATCAGCCATTGCCCTTTGATCTTGAATTGGAAAGTGGCCAGTTCCTTTTTCCCGGACGCTTGCGCCTGGGTCGCTTCCGTCAGCAATTCGCTGAGTGGCTGTGACAACAGGCCGGTCATCGCCGTCGTCTCTTTCAATTGTTGACGATACCGGATGGCGTCGGAGTTCTGGCGACCCAGACGGTCGAGGGACCGAACGGCAATCTCCAGCTGATTCCGGGCTTCAACCCATTCCCCTGCCTGGAGGGCCACCTTGATTTTATCGATGGAGTCCTTGAGTGACTGCTCTGCGGAAGTGCGCTGCGAGGAACGGTAAACGAGGAACCCGGTGACCCCGCCCAGTAAAACAACCGCGACCAAAATGAGCCGGAAGGGTTTCCAGAACCCGCTCGCTGGCGAACGTGATTCCAGCGAGGGTGCTGCGGTCACCAGGACGGGCGTCTTCCGCTTGGGGGGTAGCGGGGCGGCGGTGACTAGCGGGCGAACTGGTTCCTGGCGTGTTGGCGGGGGGCTTTCGTATTCATTGTCCTCGGCATGAACGTCCGGGATCTCGTCCTCGACCATCGCCCGCGAGGGATGCTGTTCGGGCTTCTCTTTGGGGGCGGGGTACGGGTCACGCTGAAGTACAAACAAGGAACCGCCACAGGCTCGACAGACAATTCGCTGCCACTTAGCCCGCCGGAGACCCGTGTGTTTTTGGCCACACTCACAAAACAACTCGAACGCCTGGGACGACGATGAATCGTCCCCCTTAAAGGCATTGGTCGCTTTGGAAATCCAGTTACTCATCGCCAGGGTTGGGAACCGGAGACAATTGAAGGGAACGGCCCCAGTCTACTCCTCAGCGGAAGTCCTCACCAGCGCGGAATCGAGCGAGCGAGATGATTTCCTTGATCGGACCACGAGGGTGGAGGACGTCCGGACAGGCGACTGTCTGGGATTCGGTGGGTACTTGTGGAATTCGCTTTCGCGGTTGGCGGTGGATGGCCGTCTCTCTTGGAATCCCGCCCGATCAGGAGTGTCGTGAAGAGTCGTTCCGGAAATGCTCTAATGCGGAGGATGCTCACCGGCGGGAGCTTCCTCGTCCCGGGGCGAGGCAGAAACACGAGACCGAAGGACTATCGAACTTCCCTCGCCCGCGATTCATCCACGAGTCCCCCATGCTCAAACGCCTCACATTCAATCGCGTTGACCCGGTCTCTGCCGGAAAAGTGCTCGGCGTGTTGCACTTGGCGTATGGGCTGTTTATTGGCTTCATCTACGCCATGATGGGGTTGGCGATGGCAGCCGGTGGCGGGATCAATGCGGGAATGGGTCTGGCGATTGCCGGAGCCTCGTTGATGATACTCCCCGTGTTCCTGGGAATTATGGGGTTCCTGGCGGGGATGCTGCTGGCACTGTTTTATAACCTGGCTGCGAGCTACATCGGCGGGCTGGTTGTGGAAGTCGAGGACGAGAGTGAAGATGATGAGGACTAGAGCGGTATCACTGCGGCCAAGGTGAGTTGCCTGAGTGGCACGTCCAATGACCGGGAGGGCGAAGCAGACAGGAATGTCTGCCCCACTGCTCCGCATTCACATGAGAGACCACAATGCAACTCGGACTCATCAACTCGGCCTGGGCGCAAGCCGGTCGCGGCACCAGCTGGGGGATTGCGAAGACCAAGGAGATCGGGTTTGACTCGATCGATATCTTCACCGATCCGCTCGACATCGACATCCGCGAACGGCAGCTGATCCGTCGGGAGTGCGACAAGCACGGGCTGCCGATCGTGTCGGTTTGTTGCGTGGCGACGGGACTCGTCGACTTCAACCCGAGCGTGCAGCGGTTCCATCTGGAGCGATGCGAAGCCTTCCTCGATCTGGTGTACGAGTTCGGCGGACAGAACCTGTTGTTGGTCCTCGGCGAGTACATTTGGAATCAAGAGGTCATTCCTCCCGGGGAGCAGTGGCGGATGGGAGTCGAGAACTGTCGCCGACTGGCCGACTACGCGGAGTCGCTCCATCTGCAAATCGCGATGGAGCTTGAGCCGTTCTCCTTGTCCCTGCTGAACGATGTCGATTCGATGGCCCGGTTTATCGCCGACGTCGGGCACCCGTCGCTGGGGGCGAACATCGACATCTCGCATCTGGCATTGGCGAATGTCGTCCCCGAGGAGCTGCAACAGCTGCACGGAAAATCGTTCCATGTGCATATCTCGGACTGCGACGGGCTGAAGCATGGGGACCTTCCTCCGGGTCGCGGCGTGGTGCAGTTCGAGCCGTATCTGGAGCAGATTCGCGACCTCGGAATTCCAGGGGCAGTGTCAATTGAACTTGAATATTCTCCCGAGCCCGACCAGATCGAGGCCTGGGTCCGCGAGGCGTATGAGTCCACAGCGACTCTGATGCGAAAGTGCGGGCTGCGGGATTGAGCGAGCCGCCTCCGAATTCGTTGAGTCGGCAGTCGGAGCCAGTCAGTGGGCTGGCGCGATGGAGGCTCGCCATTGTGGTGGGAGGAGTGACGCTGGCCTCGCTGGTGGTGCTTGTCTCCCCATCCATTCCGCTCGGCATTCCCGGCGAGTGGACTTGGGCGCGGCGCGGGTTCGAGGGGCTCGACGTGCCGACGTGTCTGCTCGGTCTGTTGCTGTGTGCCGGGTATGGGGGCGTTGTTCGCTGGGGGGAGGTGTCGATACGTCGTCGCCGCGGCGAGCCTGGGAGTGTGGAGCAGCAGGAATGGACGGCACTCACTGGAAGGGCGAGGGAGCAGCCAGTCGAGTTCGTCCCGACCTGGGGGTCCAGACTACGGTCCGAGTTTCGAATTGCCGGGTTGTGTCTGCTGGCGTTTATCTGGTTTTTCGGCCTGCTCTGCCTGCAACCCGACATTCCAGGACTCGGCCGCTCCCCCACCATCCTGTATTACAAGCGAACCGAAGGCTACTTCTGGCAAGCCGCCTTCGATGCCCAGAACACGCAGCAGTTTCTCCGTAGCTACCGCGACTCGATCGCGTCGGGAGATGATCCCGACCGGTATCTCCATCTGGGGACCCATCCGCCGGGGTTGACGCTGATGTATCGCGGCTTGTTGTCTCTGTTCGAGGGATCGCCCGAACTGGCCGGTGCTGTGATCTCGCTCGAACCGAATTCGATACGGGAAGCGTTCGCGGCACTGCGTCAGTTCCCCACTCCAAAAGGTCAGTTGACTCTCGCCGAAGAGGCCACGCTCTGGTCTGCGACCCTGCTGACGTTGTTCGCGGTGGCGGGAGCCTGCTGGCCGATCTATCGGTTGACTGCCCGCATGAGTGATGCGGTCACAGCGTGGCGGGCGGCCGCACTCTGGCCGCTGGTGCCGAGCTTGCTTGTCTTTTTTCCGAAATCCGACTTATTCTGTCCGGTGATCGCAACAATGAGCTGCTGGCTCTGGCTCGACGGCTGGTCGCGGCTCCGGTGGGGGCGGTGCGTCTTGGCCGGAGTGGGATTCTTCTGCGGGTTGATGCTCACGCTGGCTTTGGCTCCGATTGCATTGCTACTGGTGGTGCAGACGATTCTGGAACGCTGGACGAGACGCCAGGAGTTCTCGCGCAGGTCGCCGTCGTCCGATGTCGGGTGTGTCCTGGCAGCTGTCGCGGGGTTCGGCATCCCGCTCGGAACTTTGGCGTATTGGGGACAGTGCAACCCGCTCGCGATCTGGATGCAGAATCTCGAAAATCACGGAATGTTCTACGACCACAACACGCGGAGTTATCTCGGCTGGCTGGTCGTAAATCTGTTCGAGGCAGCGTTCGCCCTCGGGCTTCCGATCGCCTGCCTGGGGCTCGTCGGAGCCGCACACGTCGTGCAAGGTCATCGTTCGCGGCACATCGCGATCTCGCAATTTCTGGCATGGTTCGGCGTCTGGGCCATCCTCTGGCTCTCCGGCAAGAACATGGGCGAGGCCGCTCGGCTGTGGATCTTCATCGCTCCCTGGCCGGTGATGACAGCTGCGATGGCACTGTCGCCGAAACGCGACGCCAACGAAGAGTCGCCCTCCTTGGCTGTCGAATCCTCGGGCCTCGAAGGCTTCAACGTCTGGGGAGTTTTACTGGCTCTGCAACTTTTAGCATGCGTGTGGACGATGAGTTGTTTAGACGGGTTTCACATGAGGGAGCTGATGCCTCCGTGAGTGATGTTCAGAATTCCGAAGTCTTTCTTCCCTGAGATTGACGGCGGTCCGCAAGAGCCGTTCTACTCATTGCGATCTCGTTCAAGAACACTCATTCAGGCTTCCATTTCTATGCGAGTGATCGTCACCGGCGGTGCTGGATTCATCGGCAGCCACATCGTCGAACAGCTTCTGGCGGCGGGGCATGAACCGCATGTTATCGACAACCTCTCAACGGGTGTTCGTCGCAACTTGCCGGAGAACGTCCCACTGCACGAGGTCGATGTCCGCAACCCCGCTGCCGTGCAGAGTGTGTTCGACGCGGTTCGGCCTCAAGCGGTCACGCACCAGGCGGCGCAAATGTCGGTCAGCTTGTCGGTCCGCGAACCGTACTTCGATGCCGAGGTCAACGTGATGGGACTGCTGTCGGTCCTGCAAGCAGCCGATCGCACGGGGGTCGAACGGTTCGTGTTTGCGTCGTCGGGTGGTGTGCTGTACGGCGATGTGTATGACCCCGCTCCCGAGACGCATCCCGCCGATCCGGTCTCTCCCTACGGGATCAGTAAATGGGTCGGTGAGCGGTATCTCAAGTTTTATTCGCAGCAGTCGCAAATGACGTGCGTCGCATTGCGGTACTCGAACGTCTTCGGCCCCCGCCAAAACCCACATGGCGAGGCAGGAGTGGTGGCGATCTTTTGTCAGCGTCTCCTACGCGGCGAGTCGGCCACGATCAACGGCGACGGAAATTACATTCGCGACTATGTCTATGTCACCGATGTGGCCGCTGCGAATGTGAACGCACTGACTCGCCCGGCGATCGAACCGTTCCGGCCCTATAACGTCGGGACCGGGGTTCCGATCAACACGAATCAGATCGGCGCCGCAATCCACTTCGAATGTCAACGCTTGGTCGGCGACCGGCAACAAGTGCCGGAACTCGGGCGGGGACCTGCTCGTGCCGGCGATTTGCGGTCGAATCTGATTGACTCCAGCCGGGCGACCCAAGACTGGGGTTGGCGGCCACGGGTCGACTTCGCTACTGGTCTGCGGCAAACCGTGGAATGGTTCCACGCGGATGCGGCGGAGAATGTTTACTGAGAACCGGCGTTCCCGGAGAACTGGCTCCGCTTCGCGAAGCCTTCGCTTCGCGGCTCAACGGGGATTCTGTCGAGCGGATGGCTCTCGACTCACACTCTCTCTTTCTCAATCAACGACTCGATCACTCACATGCAAATTCTCGTCACCGGCGGCGCTGGCTTCTTGGGCAGTCACTTGTGCGATCGTTTGATTGCGCGGGGGGACCATGTCATCTGCCTCGACAACTTCTTCTCGGGACGGAAGGAGAACATTGCCCACTTGATCGGGAACCCTCGGTTCGAGTTGATCCGCCATGACATCGTCGACCCCATCAAGGTCGAGTGCGAGCAGATCTACAATTTGGCTTGCCCGGCCTCTCCCGTGGCCTACCAGTACAACCCCATCAAGACGATCAAGACCTCGACGATCGGGATGATTAACGTCCTCGGCCTCGCTAAACGTTGTCGAGCCCGCATCCTGCATACCAGTACCAGCGAGGTCTACGGCGACCCCGAAGTTCACCCTCAGACTGAAGACTACTGGGGACACGTCAACCCACTCGGCCCGCGCAGCTGCTACGACGAGGGCAAGCGGGTCGCGGAATCACTGTGCATGAACTACCACTTGGCGAACGGCGTGGCGGTGCGGATCATGCGGATCTTCAACACCTATGGCCCGAAGATGGACCCGAACGATGGCCGGGTGGTGTCGAACTTCATCATGCAGGCTCTCCGCAACGAGCCGATCACGCTGTACGGTGACGGCAAACAAACCCGCTCGTTCTGTTATGTCAGCGACAACATCGAAGGGATGATGCGGCTGATGGACCAGGACCAGACCATCGGCCCCATCAACATCGGCAACCCCGTCGAGAACACGATGATCGAACTGGCCCATGAGATCATCGCGCTGACTGGTTCAAAGTCGAAGCTCGTCAACGTCGACCTGCCCAAAGATGACCCCAAGCAGCGTTGCCCAGACATCACCAAGGCCAAGACGATTCTCGGCTGGGAACCCAAGGTGAATCTGCGGGAAGGGCTCACGAAGACCATCGAGTACTACCGGCAGACGCAGTTCGGGAAGTAGGTGGGGAGAAGCTTTAGCTTTCAGCCATCAGCCATCAGCTTTCACCTTTCAGCCAGAGGGCATTCCATTCTGGCTGACAGCTGATCGCTTTCTTATTCCACGGAGGGAACATGTCTCGCATTCTTGTCACCGGCGCAGCTGGCTTCATTGGTTCACATCTCTCGCATCGTCTCGTCGATCGCGGGGACGAAGTCGTGGGGCTCGA
>Ga0105047_10009080_pt1 | contig 16446 bp, 17 predicted proteins | sample MAT04_FD_78384 | JGI IMG/M metagenome (GOLD analysis project Ga0105047, IMG submission 78384) | Freshwater microbial communities from Lake Fryxell liftoff mats and glacier meltwater in Antarctica - MAT-04 (megahit assembly) | ecosystem: Environmental > Aquatic > Freshwater > Ice > Liftoff...
CCGCCTGCCAGTTTGGTTCTTGCGCCATGCCTTACTCCTGTTTAACCAATAAGAACTATCAGGATGTGTGAATATGACCGAAGAACATCGTGATGATCTAATTACGGAACTTTCTCTCTACCCTATCACAAGTCCGAAGTTTCGTAACAGAATATCAGCAAATTCCAAGTCGACACGAATGCAACTTTACCTTTTATGACTTCTTGATTTTATTGGTATCAGTGTAAAAATAATTGCCAAAGTTGCCTTGAAAGATCCTTTTTTAGGAAACCCGAAGAAAGCGACTACTTATCACCTATTCTCGGACCTTATGATGCCAGGTCTGCAGGGTGAACCCTCTTCTTTTCCTATTCCCCAGACCCGAATTTCTCGTACAAAGCCGCCATAAAAAACCCTTGCCCTGTTTCGCATCTTCGTGTATAAAAATATAAATATTTATATTTTTATACACATGAATGTCTATGAAAACACTAGCAATAATAGCCCAGAAAGGCGGCAGCGGCAAAACCACCATAGCAGTCCATCTAGCCGTCTGTGCCGTCCAGCAAGGCAAAGCCGTCGCCCTCATCGACATAGACCCGCAAGCCAGCGCCAACAAGTGGTTCAAAGCACGGGGAAGCACAGATGGTCTGATTGCCATCCAAGCACAAGCCGAAGCGTTGCCGGCGCTTTTGAAAAAAGCCAAAGCAGGCGGCGTTGATTTCGTTATCATCGACACCGCCCCGCACTCGGACAAGGCGGCAGCCATAGCCGCCAAGCTTGCCGACTTCGTTTTAATCCCCACACGCCCTTCCCGTTTTGATCTTGAAACCATTGCCTCAACTCTTGCCGTCATCCAGCTTACCAAAACCCCCGCCGCTGTCGTCATGAACGTGATCCCCCGGGGCAACCTTGCACTTGATGCAAAAGAGGCTTTGAAGGCTCAAGGGTTCCCCGTTCTCGATACGATGATCTCAAACCGCGTTGCTTTCAGCCATGCCGTCGTCGACGGCCGTAGCGTTCATGAGTATGAACCTGGTGGTAAATCAGCCGAGGAAATTGATGATCTTTTTAATGTAATATCAAGTATATTGAATATATAAAAATACAAATATTTATATTTTTATATAAGGAGGAAACCTATGGCTAAACCACAGAAAGCAAATATATCCAGTATTTTCAATAGTGGACCAAGTATAAAACCATCGCGGGCAGATTCAGGAAATAAAAAAATAGTTCTTCACATGCAGGCGACAGCAAAACAACAGCTAGACCATTTAGTGGTTGATACAGGGAAGACCAAAAAAGATATAATCATCGAAGCTATCAACGATCTTTTTATAAAATATGGGAAACCCCCAATTGCATCGAAAGGTGCCAAGAAGAAAGATATATAAAAATATAAATATTTATATTTTTATATTGAGGAGTAAAACCAATGATCATATCACAAAAACCCGACATCACTAATCTTTTTAATAATGAAACAACAACATTGAAAGATCACACTATTGATAAAAAGAAACAAATAATTTTTCAAATGCCGGCGAAAGCAAAAAAACAGTTTGACCATTTAGCGATACAATTAGGAAGGACCAAACAATCATTGATGGCCGAAGCCATCAACGATCTTTTTCTAAAATACGGTAATCCTCCCATTGCTTAGACAAATTGTTTGGGAGAAAATTATGAGTGTTAATGAAAAATTGGACGAAGCTAAATTCTTCTTAGAAATGTTCCACACGTTAGAAAAAAGGGAATCATTAACCTATGATTTCAAAATTCAAGAAGAAGCATCTTTTCTTTTAAGCGCAATCTTGAATTCATTTTATTCAGTTACAGAGATTGCAAAAGACGATGGAATAAGAAGAACAGATGTAGATAACTTCAAAAATTCTCATCCTCTATTTTATTCTGGCTCTGGAATAAGGTGGGTTAAGAAACACTACAGTTCATGTAAAACATATAAGTCCAGACCATTCGGGTTATATTCCACCAAAGGGTGATGCAGTAAATTTCAGCCTTAAAAAACGCCCCAAGATAGTCAAAGAAATGGAAACAGATCAGAACAAGCTGCATTTTAAAATGCGTCCATATTTTTATTTAGACGTCAACGGAAAATTTAACCGAATAATGGAACTAGTTGACAATCATTATCGAGACCTTAGAGAATTCATTTCCTCATTATAAAATATTTGGCTAACCACCGGCTTCAAGCGGCCACATAGCAGGCAACGCGTGTCTGGTACAACTCATAGAGAATTGAAAACCATGGACCAGGCGGAATACAACAAGCTCCTCCCAGAGTTACCATCCGAAGAACGCCAGGCGTTTCAGGTTTGGTATGTCGAGCATCAAGATTTTGTCACATGGGAGCAATTCAAGGGCCAAGGCTATAAGCAAATTACCGCAGTAAAGGAAGATATTGAAAAACATATCCTCCAGGTGACGGGCAAGCCGCATCAATTAAAACTTGCCTTCATGCCGAATGAAATGGCTCGGACAAGCCCCTTCTTCCCAATGAGCCGGTCTGAGATGAAGGACCGCCCGTTGTATCAGGATTTCGTCATTGAAAACCGATGGGGCCGCATATCCATTTCCGGACCACGGCTTTCAATCGGCGATGAATCTGTATTACTCGCTCTGTTGGTGCTGGCCAAGCGTTATAAGAAAGACAGGTTCAAAACCAGCTGCTCCGAGCTGTGCGAGCTCATGGGGATCTCGCGCGGCAGTAACCAGTACACGGCGATCAGCGCAACCCTAGACCGGCTGGTAAGTGCCGCCATCAACACCGAGCTCTTCAAGGCCGGGAGTGAAAAAAAAGAAGTATCGCGCTGGATAAAGGGGACCATTCTTTCCAATGTCGATTTTGAAACCGAAACCGGGAAGATCGAGGTTGTATTGAACCCCTACTTCCTCGGCCTGTACGCCGCCAACCTCACCACCACCCTCGATGTTGTCGAACGTTCAAAGTTGAAGGGCGATACAGCAAAGGCACTCTACCGTTTCATTCAAACCCACGAACCCGGGCCGGTGCCGTTTGGCTTGCTGACTCTCGGGCTCGGTATCAATCTCAATGTCGAGCAACCTTTGTTCGAGATCCGCCGCCAGCTTAAGACCGCCATTGCCGAGCTGAAAAAGCATGGCCATATCAAAGAAGGTAGGATTGATAAGTCTGATAACGTCCATTTCACCAGGTGAAAGGGTTGTGTCAATTGCCCATGTTTTCAGGTTAACATACTGTTTTAATATTATATCTCAGAAAATACCCACCCTCAATTCACTCTTTTTCCTGACTTTCTCCTGTTTTATAAAGCCCCTTTATCCAAGCCTTGGTGTCAATTGCCCATGTTTTCGTGTCAATTGCCCATGTACCGGTGTCAATTGCCCATGTACCGGTGTCAATTGCCCATGATTCCGTGTCAATTGCCCATGCAAACCGTTGTCAAGGCCAGTAAATAAAGGGGTTCCCGAGACCGTTAGTCTGTTTTTAGTCTGTTTTTAGTTATCTTTAGTCCTCTTTAGGACAAGCAAAAGCCTTCCTCAATCAAGAAGAAAAGATTCAAGATATTTTGTCTGAATTTTCTTATCTACGCAAAAGGGTTTTTAACAGTATCCGACGGAACAAGGGCAATTTGATCAGGGAGGTCTGAAGCCTCCATCTCTACAATTATCAAGTCGATAATGTCTTTCAATTGTCGAGCATTAGCCAAACCATTTTTATCCCGGGTAATGTCCAAGCTGCCATAAAAAGACACTCTATCTAATCGGTTTTCGATGGTAAGCTCACCCACCTGTAGGGCATCACTTTCATTGTGGAATGGATTAATAGTCTTTTTAGCCATTCTCATTCTCCCTTACGTTTTCGCTCTTTGAATGATTTGGGCAAAGGTAATTCCATTAACTTGGCCTTAATATCATCCTTTACCGAGGGAAAGACGCTAATTCCTGCCAATTTTTCAAGCTCTGCAATCGATATTTGCAGAGGTTTGGCATTTTTAGCGTTGTCTATCAAGTATGCTCCAGCTTGTTTTTTCATTGGATCATAAACCGCTTTGAACGTCTGGGTCGGCACCATAACAGCCCCACCAATTCGCTGCAGGTTACCCCCCGAGAAAATTGGCCCGGTAATGACATACATTTCCCCTGCTTTTTCAGTCATCTTTCTTACAGTGGTCTCGATTCCTTCCCAGGGTCCCCGGTTAATTTCAGGAACCTGGGGCATCATATTCGCCAATGTGAAACACTCTTGCTGTGACTGAACATCAAACATATCGGCAGAGGGCGCAACATGGCCACGGTCGAAACCTGATCGAGCATAATGGTGCAATTCGGCTCGCTCTGATGCCGGTATATGTCCGTCTGGGTGAAACGTGCTCTGTCTCTTCAACCCTTTGCCTTGCATAAGTCGCCCACGGGTCAAATGTTCAGCAGCATATAAAGGTGTCCTGGTGACACCCGAATGTTTGATTGCAAAGCCTGAATAGCAAACATCGCGGGTCATTGCAGACATTTTTTGATTTATAATATCCGGTGCTTGTCCATCTGTAAAATGTTCGGGACACTTTGTTTCACCTGCCATTGCCGACAACGCAAATAAGCTAATGATGGAACAGACAAGGAGATGTTTTATAATTGCTTTCATAGTGTTTCTCCAAAATGGATAAAAAGGGGTGGTGGTAAGGATTCCTGCCATGAAAACGCTATCAAACAACAATTCCGCTGGTTCTCGCATCATTTTTTATCCTTTGAATGTTGTCGGTAAGAGTACCGCCGTCAAAACTGCGTACATACGAAACGTTTTCCATATCACCATAAATGTTATCTTTCTTTGTTCCGCTTAATGAAATTGCTGGAATTAGCAGAATAATAATTGTAAAGATCGTCCTTATAGTACGCATACAATCTCCTTGTCTTAGAATTAATTTTAGTAAATGAGGGCTGTTTATGAGTTATGGGACGATACTACAACAAGAAAGGGAGAAAACTGATGTTTCTCGCCGGGAGGTCGCTCGGCAAGCTGGTATCAGTGAAGGCTATCTTCGGTTTCTTGAGAAAGGGGAGCGGGAGACATCCCCGGGGACTTTACGGCGTCTTGCAATAGCCCTCGGTATAGATGAGAAACCCTTGATGGAAGCGTGGATAAAAAAACACATGCCGGCGATGGACTACGTTGATCTTGCTGCACGGTTGCCAAAGGGTATGGATGTTGCGCAACTTAAAGAAATGTATCAGATTGAACAAGCCAAGGAAGTTTATTTAAAGATTGCTGATATCACCGCGAATCGAGCTGAAAAATTTGGTGCCAAAGAGATAATTCAGCTTAAAACAGCCTTACACAACTGCTTGGGTTTCATCCGCGAACTCGAAGACACAGAAATGTAGGAAATTTGTGGGTAACTGTTTTTATAGTGCCTATTTCAAAGTGCAAACCAACTTTATCTCAAATGGAACCAGAAAAATAAAATTGAGGTTGAAATGGGCCAAGCAAATATGTGGGAACTTTTTGTTCTGTTGGAAACAAACGAAAGTGAACGACCGCAGGAAGGCTGGAAGGTTTATGAAAACACGCCGCAAGGTCGGAAAGTGGTTACAACAAGACGCGGTAAAGCTGTGAAGTTCAAAAAACTGAAAGATATGTTCGAGTGGGTCGGCGAAAACCGGAGAGGTTATCTGCTCAGCATAGATGGGTATGGCTATGGAGGATTATTAAAACCCATAAAAGGCTGAATGGTGGCAGTGTAACTTTTCGGAGAGATACATGAATGATTTTGAACAGATTAAGCGGGCAGCGGATCTTAAAACGATCATACCATCAGAAACAGGACTTTCATTGGGCAAGCACCATCTGGAGAGTTGCCCTTTTTGTGGTGGTCACGATTGTTTTAGTATAAACGCTGATGGAACAAGTTATAAATGCTTCCAATGTCCGGAGCATGGAGATCTTTTTGAATTTTTCTCGAAGTATAACGGCCTCACCGAAGTTGAAGCCCTTAAAAAGGGGGCGGCTCTCGTCGGACATACTTTATCCCATCAACAACAGGCCGTCAGGCTCAGCCATAAAGATAAACTCATGCTTGCCGCCGCTCAGTATTACCATGAGCGCATGAAAAAAAACGGTGCCAAGAAATACCTTGTCGAGCAACGTGGTCACGCCATGTCCACCCTGGAGCTGATGAAGGTTGGCTGGTCTGACGGCAATCTCTTTCAACACCTGTCACAATCCGGTTACACGCACGATGATATGCTCGGCTCCGGCCTGGTCCGTGAGGATCAGAAACAGCCGGGGCGTTTGTATGATTTCTTTGGCCCGGACCTGGCTATCTTCCCGCACTTCGAGAATGGCCGGCCCCTGCATTTCACCATCAAGGATCCGGAAAAGAAACGGCCCTCGTATCAGCTCACCGCCGATCATCGAAACAAGAAGTGGCGGTTTTATAATCAAGACGCTCTGTATCGTTACGATGAGTTGATAGTGGTTGAAGGTGAAAACGATACTCTTTCGGTCCTCGATGTCGGGGTAAATCAAGTTGTGGGCATGGTCGGGCAAATATCTGCTGAGCAAATACAGTGTCTTGCCGCGAATTGTAAACAGAGACATCTTTACCTGTGGATGGACAATGATTCTGATCCAGCCAAGCCCTATACTAAGGGTTTTGGCTATATCAGAAAAATCAGTGAGGGTTTGCCCGGCATCAATATCAGAATTTTCGTTTATCCCGAGAACTTCAAAGATCCGGATGAATTTATTCAGCAGCACCCGCCGCAAGAACGCCGTAAAGCTGTCTGTAAGCTGCGTGAAGAAGCAATTGGTTACCTGTCGTGGGAGATTAGACAGGCGAGCTTGAAAGTCACCCTCGAGGAAAAGGTGGCACATCTCAAACAGTTCAAAATATTTCATCAAATAGGTCGACGTTCACACATCGAACAACAAATCTTCACGGAAAAGCTTGAAGAACTCGGCCTTTCCGCACAATCAATACAACAGGAACTTGAAGAAGGGGGCGGCCTACGGCAGAAAATAGCTGCTTACATGGAAGGGTTACAAAATAAAAGAGATGCAAACCCTAACGCCATTGCCGACATGATCCACGATCATTTTAGCAATGGCGGTCGTTTTTTCAGGGACAATGAAAACAAGGTCTATCTGCTTTGGCATCACAATATATTCGAGATAGGCAACAATAGGCCTTTCAACGCGCTTATCAAGCGCAAGGCCGGCCTTCTGCCAACAGAGCAACCTGGACGCTCTGTTTGGGAATCCCTTGCGTCAGAGGGCTATAATTCAGGCCGCCAAATTGATTTGGGCGGTTGGTTGCACACTGATAGAAGCAGTGACACTGTTTTCATAAACCTGAATAGCCCCAACAACATAATTCTCAAAATTTCCCCGATCGGTATCGAGGAAATACAAAATGGTCTGAATCCGGACCATGTTTTGTTGCAATCATCCGGCAAGATCAAGCCTTTTAATTATTGGCCGGAAGCGTCTATTGATGAGGCGATGATCTGGTTCAGGCGACTGCTCTTTGATAACCTGTCGTGCGAGGTCACACAAAAATATCTCTTGCTGTGCTGGTTCGTATCAACCTTTGTCTCTGACTTTTCGCCCCACGTTGCCCCACTGCTAAAGGCGGCAGGAGAAACCGCCAGCGGCAAGACCACTGCCGCCCGCCTGCTGGAATATCTTCTTTATGGGGATGAACATTTAGGGGAAATCTCTGTTGCCGGCGCATATGCCGACGCCAGTCAAAACCCCATGTTGGTAATCGATAACCTTGAAAATCAAGATATCCGCAATGAAATGCTCAAATTCTTGCTCCTGGTCGCCACCAGGGGCAGCAAGGTAAAAAGAAAAGGCGGTACGGAATCGGGGGTGACAGAAGAAAGCCCGAAGGCTTTGGTCATGATCACGGCTATTGAACCGTTTGTTAAATCTGAATTGATTAATCGCACATTTGAGGTCAATTTCAGTAAAAATTATCATAACGAAGGTTTTATTGACGACGAAGTCACGCGGCAAATCCTCCGGAAAAGGGATTTTATGCTTTCCGGATTACTCAAAATGATTCAAAAGGACATCCTGCCGAACCTGGAAAAGAGGACCGCTTATATCACAGCGCTGAATGTGCAACACAAGGGACACAGCAAGGAGCGGATGAACGCTTACCTTGCTTTGATGATGTTGATTTTAGAAAAGATGCTGCAACATTGGGATATCAAACATTACGAAGCTTCCGATATCTGGACTTCGTGGATACAAACGCAAAACCACCTTGCCCGAGAACACGAGGTTTCCAGCAACGATATTTTGAAGCTCTTCGATGGGATTATCAGAGAATACCGGCTCAAAATGGATGCCGAAGAATTACGGACACATTTTGTTCACGGTTATGAAGAAGAGGTTTTTCAATACACACATCCGGAGTACGGCATTGCGATTATCAAGACAAAACCAAAACCTTTAGAAGAGGATCCAAATTACACGGAAGAACTCATTGAATTTGAAGCAACGAGCAAAGATTTGACCCATGCCTTTGCTCGATTTTGTAAAAACAACGGTTTAACCAATCCCTACCCGTCAGCTGCCGTATTTGGGTCAAGACTTGGAAACGACCGCAAAATACTGAGTAAAGGCAATTGGTATCTGATTTCAAAAGACGCGGATACGATCTATTTCAAGACCATCAAAGGTCAGCGTTTCCTGAAGTTCAGGCACCGGCTAATCAGGTGATTACTCACCCGCCTAAGTAATGTCGCATAATGTTGTAACATTCGCGACAACCGCATAACACAAACCTTGAATATGCTCTGGGGTATATTTTGCCCGGCATATTTGCTGTGACAACCTGAATAGTATTGCCAGGTCTAAAGCCTGGGGTGCAAGCTCAGGGTGCAGTCATAGATGAAGATAGTAAAATAAATCTCAGAAAATGAGTTTCTTTACCTCTTAAGAAGACAGATAACCGTAAGGGGAAATTGTTGAGGCACCTTGTTTTGAGCTTGCACCCTTGCACCCCTTTTAATACTAATTTTTTTAATTTTAATAAGTTAAGTAAGGTGCAAGCTGGGTGCAAGTCTGGGTGCAGCAGTGGTGCAATTGTGGTGCAAGCTCGGCTGTGTGTCTGAGATTGCACCCTACAAAAACAACGGAAATTCAATGATATGAATTCAGGGTGCAAGGGTGCAGGCAAATAAAGTGCTTCATCATCATTATTTTTAATAAAAACAGGAGGTTTTATAGGAAAAAACGGTAAATGTAAGAAGAATGTGTGTTTGGTTTTTTAAACTAATTTTTCGGTTTGTGTAAAACTCTCTATAAATAGTGAGGGGGACTAAGGGAAATGGGGCTCTTAAGCAATATTACCAAACAGCTATTTGGTGGAAAAAAGGGTGAACCGGTCAGTTTGGATATTATCGACGGCGTCATCCTGGAAAAGTGCGATACTTGCGGTAAAACAGAGGAAATTCAGGCTGTTAGTAAGGAAATATTAAAGTATAAAAATATAAATATTTATACTTCACAAGAGAGCGACTTTGTTGAGCCGAATCCTTCTGAAGATTTCACCGAACCGGAGATTCCGGTCAGCGAGCCTTCACCGGATCCGGAGCACGGATCATTCAATATCCCTGCTGAATACACTACACATCTCGAAGCTGCCGGACGGGCAAAGCGGACCGTGCAAGAATATTCCTGGGATTTGAAGTGGTGGGCCAGGTTGTATGATTTGTATGCAATCGGCCTGCATGATGTGGAGAAAATTCTTTCAAAATTGCATCCGTCCACGGCCCGAAGGAAGATTGCCGCCCTGCGCTCCTTTGCTAAATGGAAATTGCGCGAAGGCGATGGGAGGCTGCACGCCGTTGTTTCGCAAGTATTCCCACCCAAGACGCCGATTCGCGTGCCGAAAGATAGAGGGACGGAAGAGTTCATGGAATTTTCAAGGTGTGCGCTCGACCTCACAAGGTCAGGCGACCGAAGGGGCATATGGCTTGGCTTAATGGGCTGTTGTGGGCTGCGGATCAGCGAGGTAGCAACCGCCATTCCTGCCCCCGGCAAGGCTATCAAAGTTGTCGGTAAGGGGAACAAAGAAAGATTGATACCCGCCCCAGGCTGGCTTCTCGATGCCCTCCAGAAAGATCAAGATCGGCAAGGTAGACAGTGGCGGAAAGGTCGGTATTTAATCTGGCAGGAACTTAAAAAAATGGGAATCACCAACCCCCACAGTCTCCGGCATACCTTCGCCAGCGAACTTATTAGGAAGGGATTTACGCTGGAACAGGTCAAATTGTTACTTGGCCATGCAAAAATGGATACCACCTTGGTTTATGCAAGGGTTGCCTTACCCGATAACGTTACATCAAGATTAGGGGTGGAGCATTGAAATATATATGTGTTTTATTTGTGCTGCTATTTAGCCCAGCACTTTCATTTGCTGATGACATCACTATCCCGCGCTGGCCTGTGGCAAGAGGACTCATGCAGGAGTGTTACGACGGGTATGACATTGAAGTGAACATAAACGGAGGGTATGAACACAGAATATACCAATCCGGTCCAATCGATGGCGAGTTTGCCAACGCCATGATCACTGTCCCGCTCTACTCCAGAAAAGAAAAACTTACGCGTCAGGAAAACACCAACAAACAAATCGAACACGTCGCTGAAATTTACGCCGAATTTGAAGAGAGCAGTGCCACCTTTTCTGCACTTGAGGATGAGAAAAAAGTGTTGCAAAAAACCATGCTCGACACCGGAGCCCAAGGCATAACGGCATATTTCAATCTTATAAAAGATGTCGAAAGATCCAGAGCAAAACGAAACGGTGCGGCTAGGAAAATAAAGGTGATATTGGAAAACTGCGGCTTAAAGGTTGAAAGAGGCGAACCCCTGGCTCAGCAATAAAACATAAAAGCCCTTCTCGCTGCTCTGTTGGACAGCAAGAAGGGCTTTCATTGTGGCCGGAGGTTCCAACCTCTTTTTGAGAATGATCCCACAATACAAAACGCTTCTGATAACTTTCTTACAATTTCAAAGAAAAAGAAAAATATTTTTAAAAACCTTCAACTTCGGACCCGGTTGAAATGAAAATATCTGGGGATATTGTGAACTAATAAGAAATATGTGGAAACAAATTAAATTATTGGGTCGGGATAAGCTACTCAGCAGACAAATCCGGCCAAGGCTTAAGGAAGGGAAGGGCTTTGTTCTCACTGGTACCCATGGGGCGGGAAAAACTGCAGTCCTTGAATGGATAGCGGGAAATATCGGCGGTAGCAAGGTTTCTATGGTCAGTGCAACGAGCACAGTCAAAGAGATATTGCAGCAAATCTGCATCGACTGGAAACTTGAAGTCAAAAATGACGAGGGAAAAGTCGTTGGCAAAACACGCTGGCAAGTCGTGTGGATGGAAAACGCGATTATGCAGGTGTCTGACGGCTGGCTCCTCGTTGATGACGTTCATCGGGTTGCACCAGCATTGCTCCGCAGGCTTAAGCTTCTCAGAGACCGTGCGAAGATCGTTGCTGCAGGTGTCCCACCGTTTCAACGTGAGGAATTGCGGCGGTTGTTGTGGGGACTGCCAGATATCAAAGTCGGGCCGCTTCCACAAGAGGATATGATGAGGATTGCGCAAGCGGCCGTGCCGTTATTGGCATCAAGAACGCCGATAATCGATGCTGTGCACGCTGCAAGGGGTCTGCCTGGGCAACTCATCAATGCTTTGCGTGGGGAGGTGACGCCAGATGCTGCAAAGGTATCGGGTGAGGAGATAGACATATCTCCTATTTTTCTGGTGGTTATCGCACTGGTGATGGTTACGCGATACCTGGCGGTAGGTATGGAATCGACAAGCCTGTACCTCCTGGGAGGTTTTGGGATGGCCGCAGGATTGATCGTTAGATTCTACTTGTTCCGCGGCATGGAGGTGCAGAGACGATGACCGGGCCAACCCACATAGCAATTGCGCTAACCTTTGGCATTCTGGCCGGTGCCGGCAAGCCACAATTGGCGGTGTTGGCGGCAGGGGCAATAATGCCCGATCTGGACCACCCGCAATCCTTTGTCGGGCGTGTCTTCTTCCCGATCTCCAACCCGCTCAACCTGTGGCTTGGACACCGAGGGGCCTTTCATTCTTTTTGGTTGTGGGGTCTGATTTGTGCCTGCGGCCTGCTCTGGACACCTGCGTATCTAGTCGGGGCAGGTGGCTTGCTGCATATCCTGGCCGATTGCGCGACTGTTTCAGGTGTGCGGGGTTTTGCCCCCTGGTCGGAAAAACTGTTCGTGATGTTCCGGCGATCCTGGCGGATCAAAAGCGGGTCGCCACATGAAATCATTGTCCTCATAATCTTCGGGGCGATTGCCTGGGGTGGTGGGTACATGGGAGCAGTTGGCGGCATTCAAGCGTTGATTGGTCACATCACCGGTGCACCGAAAATTATGATGGAAGAGTATCTCACTAAGGGCCTGCAGAAGTGCCACGTGAAAGGCAAATTCCGCTGGGTGTCTGGTGATATCGAGGAAGGGAAGTGGTTGTTAATCGGCACAGAGGGACAAACCGGCTTAGCGATGCAGGGAGATGATAAGATCATCCATATTCCGAAGGATGGAGAATTCTTGAAGGCCAGGTTGAAGCCTGATCCGGACAAAGCATCCTGGGAAGTGGTTCAGCTCAAAGGCTGGGCCGCGACAGAAAAAAAAGTCTATTTTTTGGATGGTAAACAATGGAGAACCGCAGATCCGGGGGAAATGGTGTGGGGGCAGATTCTCGGCGTAAAGATCAAACTGGTCGGCGATATATGATCGTTGCCAATATGGGAAAGATTACCGAGTTGATCGAACATAAGGGAAGCCTGAAAGACGCGCATGAAAAGGCTTTGCTGTATGTGTCGTATGGGAAATATCGGATTAAGCGGTTGGTGGAAACTGAGTTGGGGGTGTTTTGGAAGGATATTGCTTTGGTTGGGGATTATGAGGCTTGAGTCGTGAATCATTGTAGGGGGGGGTGGTGGTTATTGGGGGCGTTTGTTGACGAGAACTGTATTGAGGTTTTGAATGTGGCCGGTAGTCGCGGGAGTAAAGATAATTTGATTTATGGGAAGGTCTTCGAAATTGTTTCTTCCTTGTTGATGGACATAAAAACATAAACATTTATATATTTATACTGCTATACACGGGCATTCTTGCCCTCCCCAAGGCCTGTTGCGCCCCTTGTATTATCGAGCTTTTGAATCGCAGAAGTTCGGCAAACTGCAATGCATACCCGAGCCTGGTGTTGCTTCTACACTTTTTCATTGTTTGCGGCTGAACTCTTCTCTCAGTGGTACCGTTACAAGAGCATTATTACTTGATTTTAAGCCGTAAGTTGTGAGAGGTTACTTGTGCTGCGCTTAACATAAATGGGTTGTTTATTCTTGTGTGACCGGGGGAGTCTGGTTACTGAGAGAGGGTGATAACTTGGGGCAATGATATGCAAGAAATCCCCGTAAGTCTGTTGTACCGGTTGCTATCTTTCCAATGGGTCTATTGTGTTGAACTTACGGAAGAATATGCGGAGATTCTCAAAAGAGAAGGCTCAGAGAAGTTACCCTTTTCAAGGGTACGGGCAAAGGCGGAAATCAGAGGCGGTTTGATCTGGGACAAAATCATTTTCGAGTCAACCGCGCAGGGTACATTTACAATTTCCGGTGTAAAAAAGGAACAATCTGCAAAATCCCTTTCGGCCCTCAATCACCTGATCGGGCAGTATCACCTCAAAGAAGTCCAACCCGCCTACCAGCGAATCCCTGGCTCCTATAAAAATTTCAAATCGATCTTCGGGTACCGGTATACCCGACATAGCGCGGTTGAGAGGTGGAGAAAAGACAACGCCGGCCTGGTCGGCCAACTGAACAACCCGGTCGCTCTCGATGTCATGCCCGAGCAGGAGAAAGGTATTGTCGCCAAGTTCCTAACCCTTTTTTCCAAAAGCCACGAGATCCGCGAAAATCAAAATCAAAAATTCCTCGAAAAAGAGCTTACCAGCTATCGGGTATTCTTCGACAAAGTCGAAAACAACCCACTTACGGAGAGTCAACGGCTGGCCTGCGTTGTCAACGAAGACAACAACCTGGTCCTCGCCGGCGCCGGAAGCGGCAAGACCAGCGTGATAATCGCTAAGGCCGGCTACCTCATCCAGTCCGGTTTTGCCGAGCCGCATGAAATACTAATCCTGGCGTACGGTAGAAAGGCCAGCCAGGAGACGGACGAACGTATCAAGGAAAAACTCCCGCACATAGAGGGGGTGACCACCAGCACCTTCCACAAACTGGGGCTGGACATAATCGGCCAGGTTACCGGTGAAAAGCCTCGCGTCAGCAAGCTGCAAGAGGACACCGCAGAATTTTACAAGCTCATCAACGGCATCATCAGCGAGTTGACCCGGCTGGACAAGTCATACAACCAGAGGGTCATCGATTACTTCGCCACCCACCTCATTCCTTACAAGGATGAGTTCGAATACGCCCAACAGGGGGACTACTTCACAGCGCTGAAGGAAGGCGATCTTCAGTCAATCAAATCGAGGATCCAGTGGGCCGCGATCAGGAGCGGCCGTAAGTCGCTCCAGCAAGAGACCTTGAAAAGCTTTGAAGAGGTGGTCATCGCCGACTTCCTGTTCGTCAATGGCATCAACTACCAATACGAGCAGCCTTATGAGGTTCCGACGGCCACTGCCGAAAAGTCGCAGTATCAACCTGATTTCTACCTGCCTGAATACGGAGTCTACATCGAGCACTTCGGGGTAAGCCGGGATGGCAAGACACCGCCGTTCGTTGACCAGCTCATGTACACGCAGGACATTGAGTGGAAAAGGGGTCTGCATCGCCAACACCAGACAACCCTGGTGGAGACTTACAGCTATGAGATGAAAGAAGGGACGCTGACTGACCTTCTCTACTCAAAGCTTGAAAAGCACGGGGTGAAATTCAATCCGCTATCCTTTCAAGAGCTGCTCCAGCTGCTGGTCGACATCGGCGAGGAAAAGAAGGCAACCCGATTCACCAAGCTGATCACCACCTTCCTCGACCTGTTCAAGCAATCCGGGCGCTCTCTCGAGGAGGTGAGGAACCGGGCCAGCCAGCACTCCGACAAGGCACGTTTTCATGTGTTTCTGGATGTTTTCGAACCGATTTTTACCGGGTATACAACGGTACTGAACGGGTCTGGAACGGTAGATTTCAGCGACATGATCCGAAATGCCACCGCGTTTGTCCAGGAGGGAAGATATTTCCCCCGGTTCAAGTATATCCTGGTCGATGAGTTCCAGGATATCTCGGCGATTAGGGCCGCTTTGGTAAAAGCCCTCGTCGATAAAGGAGAAGATACCGTGCTGTGCTGCGTTGGCGACGACTGGCAGAGCATTTACCGATTTTCCGGATCAGACATCAGCTACACCGGGAGGTTTGAGCAATTTTTCGGGCATACCAAAAGGGTGCCGCTGGACAAGACGTTCCGATTCAACAACAAGATCAACGAATTCGCCACCACCTTTGTCACCCAGAATCCAGCCCAGCTCAAAAAGGATGTCTCCTCGCATACCAGTGTCGCCACCAACGCCATCACCCTGATCGAGTACTATCAGGATGTCGATAGGGCGATAGAGCACTGTGTGGAAGACATCAAAGCGAGCCATCCGGGGCCTGCCAGCATCTTTGTTCTGGGAAGATATACATTTTCCAAGCCCAATTTTCTGCAGACTATGGCCCGGCGGTACCCTGTGTACAGGTTCATTTTCGATACCGTGCACGGGAGCAAGGGCAAGGAGTCTGATTTCGTGATTGTGGTTGACGTCAACGATGACCACTACGGGTTCCCGTCGAAAATTTTGAATGAACCTCTACTGGATCTCGTATTGCCGGAACCTGAGCCCCACGAGCATGCCGAGGAAAGGCGGCTGTTCTATGTGGCCATCACCAGGGCAAAACACCACTCGTACATCCTTTACGATACTGAGAAACCGTCCATCTTCATAAAAGAGGTCGTCACTAACAACGGCAGCAAGTACCAGTTCAATAAGATCACTACTGAAGGTGTGAGATCCGCACCACCGGACTATGGCACTTGCCCATCTTGCGGTACCGGGAAAATCGCCATGAGGGTTATGAATGATGGGCGATTCTTTTTCGGCTGCGGACATTATCCTTATTGCGGCTACACGACAAAAACCTGTTACGTTTGCAGCAAGTACCCAATGATAAAAACCGGATTGTATTTTCGCTGCCAGAACCCGGAATGTGGTAACTACGCCAATGCTTGTCGGAAGTGCGATGGAATGATGGTGGAAAGAACCGGGAAGTATGGGCGGTTTACTGGTTGTTCGAATTACGGAAAGACGGGGTGTGGGTATACTGAAAAAATTTCATGATACCCCCCGGCCCGTCACGCCCCTTGCACCGTCCGTCCTCCGCACCGCTGCAGCCCGGCAAACA
>Ga0105047_10009081_pt1 | contig 16446 bp, 14 predicted proteins | sample MAT04_FD_78384 | JGI IMG/M metagenome (GOLD analysis project Ga0105047, IMG submission 78384) | Freshwater microbial communities from Lake Fryxell liftoff mats and glacier meltwater in Antarctica - MAT-04 (megahit assembly) | ecosystem: Environmental > Aquatic > Freshwater > Ice > Liftoff...
CACCGGGCCTCGATGCGCCGGGCCTCGACGCGCCAGGACTCGACGCGCCAGGCACCGATGCGCCGGGCACCGACGCCCCCTCGCTCACCGACGCCCCCGTGCCCTGTGATGGGTTGGCCGCCGCCGCGTGCTTGGGTGCCAGCTGCATCCCCCACTTCGACGACAGCTGCTGTCCGCTCTGCTCCGACGGCCCCTGCGCCGACTGCACCAACCCCGACTTCATGGACTGCGTCGATCGAGCCGCCTCCCCCTGCGCCGGCCCCAACTGTGGCACCGCGCCCGCGTGGGCCTGCGACACCACGGTGACACCCGACTGCGAAGACGCGCGCGTCGTCGATGTCGACAGCTGCTCGGTGGTGGGGTGTGTCCCCAACTACCCTTCTAGCGAAGGCGACCCCGACATCACGATGGCTCGCTGCACACCCATCCTCGCGAACAGCTGTACGGTGGCGTGCCGGCGGGTCGCGCCGCCCTGCCCCACCGGGACGTTTCCCGAAGGTGACGGCCTCTGCTACACGGACCGCTGTATCCCGGCGTTCGTCTGCGTATCCCCGGGCGCCTGATCTCCCTACTCGCGGGGCACGCGGGTGCCGACATGGCATGCCCCATGCTTTGGAGCGCCCGGTGGCGAGGGGACCGTCACGTTCTGGCACGCACTGAGGATCCCCCATGACTCGCTCTTCTGCCCTCGCACTCTCCTTCGCCACGCTCACGGCGCTCGCACTGCCCGCCTGCTCGAGCAGTCACGGCAGCGACGACGCGGGCATTCTCTCGGACGGCGCCGTGCGGACCGACGTGCCGATCGACGGCAGCCTCCGCCCCGACGTGCCCACCATGGCCTGTGGCACCGACGTCTGTGAGAGCGGCGAGATCTGTTGCTCGGGCTGCCCCGGGGATCCCCCGCTGGGCTGCTTCGAAGGGGGCTGCCCTCCCATCGGGTGTCCCGCGGCGTGGCTCTCGTGCGAAGACGCGCTCGCCAGTGGTGGTGGCAGCGGCGAGCGCTGCGAGTTCGATGGGCGGTGCGAGCGGGACGAAGGGTGCTGCCAAGCGAGCCTCGCATGCACCGACGGCGCGCTCGATCTCCAGCACACCTGCGCACCTGGCTGCTTGGTGTGCGCATCGAACGAGGACTGCGCGTCCGATTCGTACTGCGACGGCGGCGACACCTGCGGCGGCCCCGGCACCTGCCTCCCTCGCCCCACCGCGTGCCCCGAAGACTGCCCGGGTGTCTGCAGCTGCGACGGAGACACGTTCTGCAACGGGTGCGGCGCCAACGCTGAGGGCGCGAACGTCGCGCACCCTGGCCCATGCGAGATGACCGAGTGCGCCCCCCAGGACGCGCGGGGCGAGGGCGCGTGTGAGATCTTCTTCGGCTACGTCTGGGATGGCACGAACTGCACCGGTATCGGCGGCTGCTCGTGCATCGGCGCGGACTGCGGCGCGCTCTACGACAGCCCCGACGCGTGTGACGCTGTCTACGCCGGGTGCTTCCGCACGTTCTGATCGCCCGAATCCCACCGGCTCTCGCGTAGCAATCGCGATTGACGCTGAGGCAGCCTCGTGCAGGGTTCGCGTATGCGAACACCCGCCCTGCTCCTGTGCGTGACCCTCCTGTGCTCGACCCTGGTTGCCTGCGACGACGGCGCCGCGGCCACCGACTCCGGCCTCGCGAGCGACACGCCCCGCGCCGACGGCGGATCGCCCGTGGATGGGGGCCTTCCCGACGCGAGCGTGGATGCTGGCGCGAGCGTGGATGCTGGCGGTGCCGACGCCACGGTCGAGCCCAGCGTCCGGCCGATCGGTCCGCGGCCGGTCACGCCTACCGAACTGTCGCGCGGGACGATCTTCGCCGCACCAGACGGAGGCGGCACGGCATGCACCGAGGCCACGCCGTGCGACCTGTGGGAGGCGGTCGATCAGGCGGAAGCGGGAGACGTCGTGTTCATGCGCGGAGGGGTGTACGACATCCGGCGGAACCTCTCGTTCCGGGGCCGCGGCACCTCCCCCGCGCCCGTGATCTTCGAGAGCTATCCCGGCGAGACGGCCGTCCTCGAGGGCACCCGCGACGCGGACGACGAGTACTACGTGCGCATCTACGACGACCCGGTCGTGCTCCGCCTCTTCGAGATCCGCCGAATGCCGCGTGCGGGCATGTCGGTCCGCACCAGCGACAACGTGCTCGAGGGGCTGCGGGTGTACGACAACCTGCTGAGTGGCATTCATGTACACGAGTCGTACGAGGTGCCGTCGTCCAACCGAAACCTCATCACCGACTGCGTCGTGTATGGCAATTCGGGCGCCGGATTGAGTAGCCCCGAGTTCGCCGATGGTGGCAACAGCGATGGAATCTCGATGTCGAGTGGTATCGGGAACCGCGTCGAGAACTGCCTGGTCTACGACAACTCGGACGACGGGATCGACACGTGGCGGACCACGGACAGCTACGTGGGCTACTCGATCGTGCACGGCAGCGGCATCGCGTCGGGCAACGGCCAGGGGATCAAAGCCGGCGGCGCGCCGCCCAGCGCGACGAGCGTCGTGGAGCACTGTCTCGCCTACGACAACCGAAGCGCTGGCTTCGACTTCAACTCCGGCGTCGGGGTCACGTTCCTCTACAACACGGCGTGGGACAACGACGGCAGTGGCTTCTATTCGGGGGACGACACGCGCGTCGAGCACAACCTCGCGAGCGCCAACGGCAGTCCATTCGGCGGTGGTGCGACCGCCGAGAGCAACTCCTGGCAGCGGTCCGGGACCGTGATGTTCATCAGCACCGACCCCGGCTCGCCCGATTTCCTCCGCCCGTCGGTCGGCGGCGGCTTCGAGGACATCGGCGCCCACGCCGACCGCGACTGAGCTCGGAGCGGCGCCGATGCCGGTCGGCGACGACGTTCTGTGCACCTCGTGCCGGGCGCCGCTGCGCGACCTGGCATGCGCCATGCTAAAACGCGCGCCGCCCCAGCGGCTGTCACGTTCTGGCACGCACCGAGGATCCCTCCGCATGACTCACACTTCCGCCCTCCTCTCCTTCGCCATCCTCGCCGCCCTCGCGCTCCCGGCCTGCTCCAGCAGCCATAGCGGCGACGATGCTGGGAACGTGCCGGATGGTCTCGTGCCGATCGACGGAAGCCTTCGTCCCGACGTCCCCTCGATGGGCTGCGGAGGGGCGACCTGTGAGAGCGGCGAGATCTGTTGCTCGGGCTGCCCCGGGGATCCCCCGCTGGGCTGCTTCGAAGGGGGCTGCCCTCCCATCGCCTGCCCCGCGGTGTGGCTCTCGTGCGACGACGCGCTCATCGCTGGCACCAACGGCGATCGCTGCGAGTTCGACGAGGGCTGCAGCGTGAACGAGGGCTGCTGCTCGAGCTTCGCTTCGTGCGCCGACGGGATACTGCGCGTCGAGCAAGACTGCGCGCCCGGCTGCTTCGCGTGCGCGTCGAACGAGGACTGCGACGCCGACGCGTTCTGCGACTTCGGCAGTCTCGGTTGCGGCGGCCCGGGCACCTGCCTGCCCCGTCCTACCGCCTGCGACGCCGACTGCCCGGGTGTCTGCAGCTGCGACGGCGACACGTTCTGCAACGCCTGCGGCGCGAACGCCGAGGGCGCGAGCGTGGCGCGCGATGGCGCGTGTGACGAGACCGGATGTGGCGCGCAGGACGCCCGCGGCAGCGGCGCGTGCGCCCTCTTCTTGGGCTACCGCTGGGACGGCGCGAGCTGCACCGGCATCGGTGGCTGCTCGTGTGTCGGTGTCGACTGCGACGCGCTCTACGAGAGCCCGGAGATGTGCGAGCGGGCCCACGCCGAGTGCACGGGTTCGCCCTGCGATGCACTGGACGCCGAGGGCGACGGTCTCTGCGATGGCTTCTTCGGCTACAGCTGGGATGGCGCCGGATGCGTGGGAATCAGCGGCTGCTCGTGCGTCGGCACGAACTGCGACCGGCTCTACGACAGCCCCGCAGCTTGCACGGCCGCGCACTCAGGGTGCGGTCCCGAAGAAGCCTGCGTCGCGCAGTCTGCGCGAGGCGAAGGCGACTGCCGCCTCCTCCTCGGCTATCTGTGGAATGGCAACATGTGCCTTGCGATCGGCGGCTGCGCCTGCGTGGGTGACGACTGCGACGCGCTCTACGACGAGCGAAGCGCGTGCGAGCGCGCCCACGAAGACTGCATCGTCCCGTTCTGAACATGACGACTCAGGCAATCCGCGAGGCGCCGTCACGTAGCGCGCTCCCCCTTCCCACGATCGCGGTCGTTCTCGCGGTCGTGCTGTCTGGATGCGTGGACCCGATGGTTCGAATCGAGGAGCTCGGGCTCGGCCCGTGATCACCGCGCGCTACGGCCTGCGATCAGCGCCTGCAAGAGGCCATGGGCCATGCGGCCTTGGAAGTCGTCGACGAAGGGGACGTCGTCATCCTCGTCGCCTTCGCGCATCGCGCCGCGGCTCGCTTCGACAGCGTCGTGGGCGCGCTCGGCATCCAGGTGCCCTTCGAGCATCGCTTCGCTGATGGGCGGCATCGCGTGCGCGAGGGTTCGGGCGATCTCTTCGCCGAGCTGCTCGACCACCACATCGGGCTCGATGCCGACTGCCTGGATCGAGTCGCCACTCGGGGTGTAGTAGCGCGCGACGGTCAGCTTCAGCGCGCTGCCGTCGGGGAGATCAATCACGTTCTGCACCGAGCCCTTACCCCAGGTGCGGGTGCCCACTACCAGCGCCCGGCGATGATCGCGCAGCGCGCCCGCGACGATCTCTGCCGCGCTCGCCGAGTAGTTGTCGACGAGCACCACCATGGGCCAGTCGGGCCGGGTGCCGAGCGCGTGCGCGCGGGCCTCGGAGAGCACCTCACCGCCGCGGCCACGGGTCGAGACGATGGTGCCCTCGGTGAGGAACTCATCGGACACCAACACCGCTTCATCCAACAGACCTCCCGGGTTGCCGCGGAGGTCGAGGAGCACACCAGTCACCCCGCCGAGGCTCGCAGTAGCGCGCTGCGCTTCGTCGAGCGCCGCCCGCATCTCGCGCGACGTCGTGCTCTGAAAGCTACGGATACGGATGTAGACCACCCGGTCGGGGAGCACCCGACTCTCGATGGCCTCTACGTGGATGATCTCGCGGGTCATGGTGATCTCGATCGAGTCCTCTACATCGGGCCTCCGCACCCGCACCGTCACCGCCGTGCCCGGCTCGCCGCGCATGATCGAGACGGCGTCGCTTATCCGCATGTCGCGCGCCAACCGTCCGTCGAGCGCCAAGAACCGATCCCCTGGCAACACCCCCGCGCGCTCCGCAGGTCCGCCCTCGACCACCCCGTGCACGGTGATCCAGCCGTCGCGCACGTCGATGGACACACCGACGCCGCCGAACGCGCCTGCGGTGTCCGCTTCGAGGCGCGCGATCTCGTCGGGGTCGAGGAAGCTCGAGTGCGGATCGAGGGTCTCGACCATCCCCCGGATGGCGCCGTAGATCAGCGCATCCTGATCGGGTGGCTCGACGTGGTTGACCTCGATGTGCGCCAGCGCGCGCGCGAAGATCCCCAGGTTGGCGTAGGGGCTCGCGTCGGTCTCGGTCGCGGCGACGGGCTCGGCGCCCAGTGCGTTCACCAGCAGCGACGCCGCGAACGCGCCTCCGAAGGCAGCGAGGAGCACGGGACGGGAAGCACCCCGAGGGCGGGTCTTGCGTTCATTGAAAGCGGAATCGAAATGCATCGTTGACCTCAGCGCGGGGGTCTGGTGTACCATCCCGGCCCACACGTCGGCACCCGCTCTCCTGCGCCCCTCCGTTCCTTTTTCGGGGCGCGCTTCATCCGAGCGGACAGTCACTGACGACGTAGGAGAAGACACGATGGCAGGCACGGACAAGCGGAAGCAGAGCCTCTACTTTCCGGAGTCGATGCTGCAGGACATCCAGCACGAGGCGACCCGGCTCGATCGCTCGCTCTCTTGGATCGTCCAGCGCTGCGTGAAGATCGGGCTGCCCGAGATCCGCAAGCTCCCCTCGGTGAACGAACCCGATGATGAGACGGAAGATCCCACGCCCTGAGCGTCTGCATCCGTCTGCCAACCCGAGCAGACCACCGCAGTAGTCGATCGTGACCGCGACCATCCACTACGACCGCTCTGCGTTCGCGAACGCCGACGACGGGACACGTCTATTCTACGGCGTACGCGGCGAGGGCCGAGCGATGGTGCTCACCGATGGGATCGGCTGCGACGGCTTCGCGTGGAAGTACTTTCAGCCACACGTCGCCCAGCACCACCGCGCGGTGCACTGGCACTACCGAGGCCACGGACGCAGCGGCCTGCCCCGCGATCCGTCGCGCATCGACATCGTGGCCCACGCGCGCGATCTGCTTTCCGTGATGGACGCCGCCGACGTGGAGAGCGCCGTCCTCTGTGGGCACAGTATGGGGGTACAGGTCTCACTCGAGGCCTACCACCAGGCGCCCGACCGGGTGAAGGGCCTGGTCTTGATGTGCGGCAGCTACGGCAAGGTTACCGCTACCTTCCACGGCAGCGACGTGCTCAAGAAGGTGCTGCCGACGGTCATTCAGTTCGTCGAGGACAACCAAGGCCTGGTGCGCGCGCTCTGGGGCCGCATCCCGCCCGCGATCGCGTTTCGCCTCGCCTCGCTCATGGGCGAAGTCGACGGAGTCAGCCTGCGCGAAGAAGACTTCCGTTGGTACCTCGAGCACGTCGCCTCCCTCGAGCCGAGCCTCTTTCTCTCGATGCTCAAGCTCGCGGGCGAGCACACCGCGGAGGACTACCTCGCCGACATCACCGTGCCCACGCTGGTGATCGCCGCCGAGCGCGACACCTTCACCCCGGCTGCGCTCGCCGAGCACATGGCCCAGACAATCCCCGACGCCACGCTGTTGATGCTCCCAGGCGCGAGCCATGCAGCGCCGGTCGAGCAGCCGAAGATCGTCGCCGATGCGTTCGATGCGTTCGAGCGCAGCAAGCTCTCGTAGCTTCGAGGCCGCGTGGGCCTTCCTCTGTGTCCTGCGGACTGCCTGGGCCTCTGTGTCTTGCCGACTGCCGGGCTTTGCTACCCGGGTGTTGATTGGATTGCGCGGTTGCACGCTGCAAGCAGGGGGCAGGACCTACGGCCGCGCCCCTGCACCCCCGCCCCCTTTTTTCGAGCACAAGCGTTGGTTTGGCGACCCAGACGCTTCCTCGCTCGTTAGGGGAACTGGGGCCTAACGCATGGCCGTCGCGGCGCTCGATATCGAACATGTCAGCTGGGTCTGCCAGCCTCGACTACTGTGCTGGTGCTCCGCAGGGACTACTCTTCGGTAGACCGCTATGCTCACCTCGAGACATCTGCGTCGCGCTGGGTCGAAGGCGACGGCGGCGGCGACGCAGGCGGAAGGCCGTGGTGGCCGGCGACCTTCGCCGCGGGCCACCTGCCTGGATTCACCGCGTGAGCTGTACCAACGCGCCGATGACGTGACTCAGCACTCTGCGCGTCTCCGCGTTCAGCGTCACGTAGCCCAGCGCTTCGGCGACATCGCAAGCCGCCTCGACCTCCCGCGCGCTCCCCAGTGCCGTCAGCAGACGCAGCCGACGATTGCCTCCCCGCACACCGGCCGCCTCCCCGCAGTTCAGCGCAATCGACGACGCCGCGCGACGCGCCTGACGGGCGAGATCCGCGTCGTGTTGAGCAATCTTGACGAACACGGAAGCCAGCAAACGCAGCAACTCGATGATGGTCTTGTAGATTCGGAACATGTGGTTCGATTCTCTTTCTGCCTTCGAGCCGACTGCCATGTGCAGCCGCTCGGGCCCCACCCCACCGCCGAGTCGCGACTCGGCACGCTGGTGAATCCCGAGCAAGCCCACCCTACCCGGTGGAGACCTCTGGGCGCCACCGACGCCACGACGCCAGCGACCAGCCGAACGGTCTCGCTACTCGCTACTCGCTACCCGCGTCTCGCAACGCCAGTCAGGTCGATCCGACGCGAGGTCGCACCGCAGTCCCGCCTCCCGGGTCCTCGAGATCGAGCGAGCACACGGAACACACAGGCTTCTCGTTGGCCATCCGCCAGAGCACGCTGCCCGCCGTCAGATACGCGAACGCGCTGGGGATCATGATGCAGAAATCCACGCTCCAGAACGGCGAGAGCAGGGCCAGCACGGCCACCCCGACGAACCACGCCCGCCGCGCGTTCTTCCATCCGCTCCAAGGCATGATGGCCGACACCTGGCTATCACACCGGGTGCAGAAGAGGGGCCGCCGCTCAGCCTTTCGCACGATAGGGCGGAGCGTGGATCGGTCCGCGCGGGGCCGCAACGGGAACATCGCTCGCCGGCGCCCACCGCGTTCACCCTCCCGCGTCCATGCCCCGCAAGCTCTTCACGATGTCTCGGGACGCGTCGTCCTCCACGGGCGTCAGGCCCGGCCTCCGCGTCGTCATCCGTCGATGCTGAACGCGAGGTCGGCGGACCACATCCTCACCGCAGGCCGAGCCCGGGCTATCCTCGCGGCCGCGAGCTGGACATGATGACCAACGAGCGCGACGACGCGCACGAGGCGCACGAGGCGCTAAGCGAATCGAGCGCCGACGTGCGCACCGTGCTGCTCGCGTTCACGGATGCGCCGAGCCCGGAGGTGGCCGCGGCCTACCCGATCCACTTGGGACGGGTGGTCACCGTCAGTGGAACGACGCCGCTGCGCGTCGGCACGCGCTGCGACGTGGTGGGCTCGGATGGAATCGAGTGCGCGGGGGCTCTCCGCTGCGGTGAGGTGACCGTGCACACCTTCGGGTGCCGTGGTCACGCGCCCACGCGGGTACGCGCAGAGGGGCCGCTCCTCACCGCGAGCGACGCCTCATGGCGCGTGACCATGAACACCGCGCTGCGCGCTGAGGGCTCGGCTCTCGGAGCATCAGGCCGGGATATCGAGATCGAGCAAGAGATCCTGGCCGCTCAGCTTGTCCGCCGCGAGACCGCCGAAGTACTTCGCCAAGCCCACCCGCTCATACGCCGGCTGAATACGCGGGGTGAGCAGGCCTATCTCCCGCAGGTTCGGGACCATGCGGCCGAACATGATGTGTCGGAATCGCTCCATCCCAGGAGACCCCGTGATGAACTCGCGCCACTCCGCGCGGCTGAAGCGGTGCTCGAACCACTCCTCGTAGACCTCGTACGCCAAGAAGCGGTTGCGCATCAGGATGGCGACCTCGAAGGCCCAGTCCTCGCGCTCGCGCCGCTCGCTCTCGCTGAGCTCTTTGGTGATGTGCTCGCGCAGCGCCAAGACGCCGTAATGCACGTGACGCGCCTCGTCTTGAATCACGTTCTTCAGGAGCTCTTTGAGGAGCGGTTCTTTGGTCTCTCGGTAGAGCGTGGAGAAAGCACCGAGCGCGACGCCCTCGACCATGATCTGCATGCCGAGGAACTTCATGTCCCAGCGGCTGTCGCGCATCAGCGCGTCGATGATCACGAAGAGGTTGTCGTTCACCTGATAGAGCTTCTCCATCTTGGTGTCGATATACCGATGGAAGACCTCGACGTGACGGCCCTCGTCCATCACCTGGGTCGCGCCGTAGAGCTTGCCGTCGAAGAACTGCACCGACTCGGTCACCTGCGCAGCGGCGAAGAGCGCGCCCTGCTCTCCGTGGAGGAACTGAGAGAGCATCCAGCTCGCCATGCTGTGACGGATCTTGGCCTTCTCGTCCTTCGTCAAGAGGATGCCTTTGGCCTCCACCCGATCCCAACCCAAAAAGTCGTCCGGCAAGAGAGGCACGTTGGGATCGAGGGGATCGACGTTGGTGTGCCAGGGCAGGTCATCGCCGTTCCACTGGCCGCGCTTGGCCCGCTTGTAGAGATCCTCCATCTCGGCGAAATCGTGGGGATAGGTCCAATCGAAATACGCAGAGTGTGAGGCTGGCATCTCGGTGGGGCGGCCCTGCTTGCCGCGCTTGAGGATCGCGCCCCGCACGGCCGAGGGACCGATGGAAGACAGGACCCGGGTGTCCTTCACCTCGAAGAGCGGCGAGGCCGCGTCGGCCCACACCTCGACCTGCTTCTTCACCCGGTCAGGGAGGATGCGCTCGAGCCGGGACTGGAGAGGGAAACTATCGAAGGGGCGCATGATGACTCCTATGCTCGGAGAGAGAAATTTACGACTCGTCCACCGAGTCGAGGGTCGCGAAGAACGCGTTGATCTTCTTGGTGTGCAGACCCGTCAGCAATCGATGCACGATGGGCAGGGCTCGCTCGATCATCTCGGCGCCCCGCTCGGCGCTCATGCGGTCCATGCGATTGACCAGCAGCAGCGCCTCGCGGTTGAACAGATCATCGACCACCTCGTTCAGCATCACGACGTCGTCGATGACGATGCCTAGCTCCTCGACGTAGCCCATGCGGCGCAGCTCACCCCAGGCGTCGATCAGCCACTGATCGCTCTCGGCGATTACGGTCTTGCCGTCATCATCCTCGCGGGCCCCGATGATCCCAAGCTCGATGGCCCGGGTGAGATCCGCGCGAGGCACCCCCGCGCGTGACGCCGCCTCCGCCGCATCGATGGTGGGCTCGGGGCGATCTTTGATCTGGGACAGCCCGTTGGTGGTGAAGCGCTGCTTGATCTCGCCGAGCAGTCGCCGCTGCGCGCCCGAGAACTGGCTCTCCTGTCCATCGAGCAGCGCTTTGATTGCCTTGAGCGGGAGGAAGCGCTCGTGCTGCAGGTTCTTGATCAGCTTCAGGCGCGTGACGTGCTCCTCGCCATAGAAAGCCATGTTGCGCCCGGTCTTCTGACCCGGAGGCAAGAGGCCCTCGTGGATGTAGAAGTGGATCGCCTGCCGCGGCAATCCCGTCGCCTCGCAGAGATCCTTCATGCGCAGCCGGTAGGGGCCTGATGCGGGAGGCAGGACGCTGTCGCGCTCCCGGGACGTTCGCTCGCCGTCGATCACGGGACCTCCAACGTGACTGGGCCCAGCGGCCGGCCCACACAGGTGAGCACCTTGCGATCCTGTCGCTCGGCGTCGGTGAGGCAGTTGGGCTCCTCGAGCACCATCTCTCCTTCGACGAGCGAGCACGCGCAGGCCGCACAGCCGCCCATCGAGCACGAGAAAGGCAGACTCACACCGTTGGCCAGCGCCGCCTCCAAGATCGTCTGGTTGGGGAGCACGACGAGCGGGACCCTCTGTCCTCGCCGACTCAAAGTCACGGTCACCGCCTCGGTGGGGAGCGGCCGGTCGCCCTTCAGCACACCGGGGCTCTGAAAGCGCTCCTGGTGAATGCGATTCGGAATCACCCCGCGCGCCAGAAGCACCCGCTGGACCGCGTCCATCATGGGCTGCGGGCCACACACGAAATGCTCCGCGGATTCTCGTTCGTCCGATCGACCGATCGCGAGCTCATCGAGGACGGCCTGCACCGTGGGCTCATCCAGCCGCCCGGTGCGCTCACCACCCTCTTCCCAGACGTGAATCAACGAGAGCCTATCGCCGTGCGTCTCCGCCAGCGCAGCGAGGCGAGTGAAGAAGATCACGTCCGCGCGCCCTCGATTCCCATAGATCAGCGTGACCTTGGTGCTCGGCTCACGGAGGAGCGCGGTCTCGGCCAAGGAGATCACCGGGGTTATCCCGCTGCCGCCCGCGACCAACACCAGATGTCTCGGGCCCGTCGGCGACGACGCGACGAAGTGCCCGGACGGACCCAACACCTCGAGGAGCGTACCCGCGCCCGCTGTGCGGTGGAGAAACTCGGAGACCCGACCGCCCGCAATCCGCTTGATGGTGATCGCCGCCGTGAGCTCGCCCGGGACACTGCACAGCGAGTACGCCCGCTTGTGGAGAACTCCGTCGATCGACACATGCAGGGTGAGGAACTGCCCTGCTTGGAACGAGAGCGGCGCGCCGCTCGGCTCGCGCAGCACCAGCGTCAGCGCGTCCGCGGTCTCATCGATCCGCTCCACCACCTCGAGCTGCCGCGGCGTGACCGTGATGGCCTTGCGCTCGATCTTACGGTCGACCTTGGGGCGCGGATGCACGGGAGAAGTGCGCTCCCCGCGGAGCTCACGCGCCAGCATCCCCAAGTCGCCGCGCAGGAGCGTGTACGGGGTGCGCAACATCGAGGGCAGCGCGTGGAAGATCGGATCGACGTCGGCCAACTCGAGCGCGCGTTCTGGAGGACGGCTCGGGGTGGAGAACGTGCGCTGGCGATCCCCACGCAGATCTGCGGCCAACGTGACCACGTCCAAGCGCGCCTGATCCACCACCCGACCCAAAGCGCGGGGCACCACCCGGTGGACCACGGAGGCCAAGACATCGACCGAGTTCACGCGGCGTGCGGGGCGAATCATGAGTCGGATGATGACTGACTAGCGTTGGGTGTCAAGAAGCACTTTACACAAGCACCCCTCGAGGTCGCACATCGGCCTGCTCAGGATCTGACCAGTCCTGTCTATCCGTCTCTCCAGATGCGCCCTTGCAGTCGGGGGTGATTTGCCTGCAATCTGGGCTTGCCGTCTGCTCGCACGATCACGGGTCGCCCACCGCAAACCGCGGGCGACCCTTGGAAGGCAGGCACCTGGCTTGCTCGGAGGACCTCCCATGCGCCGCCTCTTGCTCCTCTTCATCGTGAGCCTCCTTGGTCTGGCCTCCTGCCTCGGCGCCGACGACGGAACACCGGAACGACTCGGCGTCGCCCGCGCCGATCTGTCCGCCGCGCAGCGCCGAGCGCGCGCCGCGCAGATCCGCGATGCCGCCACCGCGAACGGGATAACCCAAGGCTGGCTGCTCGCGGGCATCGCCGACGCGGAGACCGGCATGTCGCAGTGCCACTCGGAGCTCACCTGGGCGTGCATGGGTCCGAGCTCGGCCGACTGCGGCGGCGGTCCCGTGGTCGCAGGCTCGGGCGATGGCGCGTGCTCCCTCATGCAGGGCGGGCTCGGCATGTTCCAGTTCGACGCAGGCACCTACACCCAGACGTTGGCTCGTGAAGGCAACCGCATCCTCTCGATCGCGGGCAACGTCGCCGCGGGCGTCGACTTCGTCGTCGCGATGGTGATTCGCTCGGTCTACATCTCGGGCGTCGACAACCGCGATCAGGCCATCGCGTGGATCAACAACGTGCGCGTCGGCAACGGGCAGTGGGATGCCTGGGTGCGCACCGTCACCCACTACTACAACGGATGCACCCCGAGCGCGTCGTGCTTCCCGTCGCGCTACGCCCGATACCGGGACTTTGCCGCCAACGTCTACAGCGAGATGGGCGCGGACTTCTGGGTGACCGCCCCCGCCTCGACCTGGGGCGCGAGCTACGTGATGCAGACCTTCCCCTTGGCGGCCGACCCCTTCCCCTTGGCAGGCGGCGAATCGTTCACGGGATACCTCGAGATGCGCAACACCGGGACTGAGACATGGCGCGTGGGACACACGTTCTTGGGCACCACCGAGCCCCGCGATGGGAGCAGCCCGATAGCGGGAAGTGACTGGGTCTCTGGCGGGCGGGCCGCGAGCATCGATCACGACGTCGCCCCCGGCGCGACCGGACGCTTCAACTTCTCGGTGCGCGGTCCCGCGGCAGCGGGCGAGTACGCCCAGTACTTCAACCTGGTCGAGGAGGGCGTGACTTGGTTCTCGGGCTCGCTCGGCCCGGCGGACAACGTGATTCAAATCCGGGTCACTTCGACCGGCACCGTCACCCCGACCTGCCCCACCGGCATCGGCGCGAGCTGGACGTGCGAGGGAACCGACCGAGTGCGCTGCGAGACCGGCATGGTCTTCCGCGAGGCCTGCGACATGGGCTGCGCTGCGGGCGTCTGCACCGTCGAAACCAGTGACGACATGGACGGCGACGGATATCTCGCGGCCGACGACTGCGACGACACCGACCCCGACGTCCACCCGGGCGCCATCGAGATCTGCGCCAACGGCATCGACGATGACTGCTCCGGCGGCGACTGGCTCTGCAACGTGGACGGCGCAGCCGACCCCGACGCCGGCGTCACCGGCCCCGGCGGAATGCGCGGAACCGACGGCGGCTGCTCGGCAGGACACACGAACCGAGGATCGGGCAGCGCACTGCTCGCGCTCATCGCGCTTGGCCTCGTGATCCGCCGCCGCCGCTGACGGAGCTTTGGCGCGCCCCTACCCCTGGTGTGAGGAGGGCCTGCTCGACGGCGCTCAGCCACACACGGCCTGTTTAGATTCCGACCGTAGGGGCGCGATTCATCGGGCCCTGTCCGCGGACGGGGCTCGATGGTCAGACCGTAGTGCGCCGAGTAGCAATCATCTTCAGCACCCCGCGAATCGCGAGATGCAACACGCCATACGCGACGAACGCGATGGCCAACGACAACACCACCCGCCCATCGCCGAGCCGAACGGTCTCCACGATATTCCGAAAGGGCGCGTAGACCGGGTCGGTGATCGCCTCGATGAAACGGGTGAAGCCCGCGCCAGAGCGCGCACCCACCAGCCCCAGAAGAAAGCGCACCCCGAGCAGCGCGTACACGAGGACGAACAGATAATCGACGACCTGCGCCATCCGCGCCGCAATCAGCGCCGCGCGCTGATCGCGGTCGGTCCGCTTCACGTCGTCGAGCGCGTGGCCCCGCAGCTTCCCAGCGACCGCATCGATCTTCGCGGGCTCGTCAGGCGCGGCGACGGCTGCACGCGCTGCGACATCGGCCCCCACGTCGTCGCCCACCCGCGCGATCACCCGCTCATGCGGCTGGACAGGATGTACGGGATCGATGCGATCGGTGCTGGACATGCCCGGCGCGGTGCAAGTTCATGCCCACCCGATTCACGGGACGTTCGATCCACTGTGTGGCGACATGCCGCAGACCCGGGTGCACAGATCGCGCGGTCGGGCACCACTCAGCCCCACTCGAGATGAACCTGGCTCGCTCCCGCGATCTCGGCGCTGTCGCAGCCCAGCATCAAGGCCCACGTCGGGTCGTATCGAATCGTTCCGAGCTCCGCACGAAAGACGTCGTGCGGCCCGAAGAGCGCACCAGACTGCGGCGCGGGTGCAGTGCACAGGACCACGTCGAACGGTCCCTCGGATGGTGCCCCTTCGAACCTCAGATGCCACGCCCCTCGTTCGCGCAGGAGCGCAGTCGCCCGCATCGAGCTTTGCACCCCGAGGCCCGCCGCGAGCGACTGGGCCAGGCTGTTCGCCGAGGGCACAGGCAAGAACCACGGCTCGTCGGACCTGCGCTCGGTCTCGGTGATCCAGCCGGCGCTGTGCCATTGCTGGACCTCTTGCCGAAACGCGTCGCTTCGTGCGGAGAAGCGCTGGGCGCCGTGGTCGAACGCGCCCTGCTCCCGACCGCGGGTGGCCAGTCGGCCTCCCACACCGCGGCCCTTGTCGAAGACGCGAACGCTCGTGCCCGCGGCGCTCAATGCGCGTGCCGCGGTGAGCCCGGCGATTCCTGCGCCGATGATCGCGACTCGCATCGGGCCTCTCTAGGGTCGGGCGCGCGTACCGTCGAGACATGGATCGACGCGCAGATCGAGGCGCGGATGGGCCCAGGCTCGCCGTTCTCGCTTCTCCCCTGCCCAAAGCGCTGGCCCGCGGCGCTGCGTGGGTGGTAGCGTCGCGGCCCCTAGTGAGAGGCAGGCGGAGGTCGATGTTGCGCGTGATCGAGATCTATCGGGGGCCGCACGACCTCTCGCTCTTGGAGGCGCAGCGTCAACCCCAGTGCCTACTTCGAACCGATGGGTCTCAATGCCAACCGGATCGATCGACAGCACAACTCCCAACGGCCGCTGGGGGGAGTCGCTGATGGCTCGGCTCGCGGTCAGTAAGGACTACTTCGGCGCGTACTCCCGGTTGCCTCGCAAAGCCCAGCGCAAGGCCGACGAGTTCCTCACCAAGTTTCATCGCGACTCCACCGCGGCCTCGATTCACCTGGAGCCGCTGAAAGGTACGCTCGATCCGATGCTGCGCTCGGCGCGGATAGGCGACGACTACCGGGTGATCCTGCGCGCGCCCGAGCAGGGCGATGTGTTCTTGGTGCTCTGGGCCGATCACCACGACGAGGCCTATCGCTGGGCCGCGACCAAGCAGACCGCGGTGCATCCCGCCACGGGGAGTCTGCAGATCTTCGACGCCGCACCGCCCGCGCTGCCCGCGGAGATCGAGGCGGAGATCGCGGCGATGGGTGCGGCCGTTCCGCTGCCTGCGGCGCCGCGCGTCTTCGCAGCCTTCAGCGACGACGACCTGTTCCTCGCCGGGGTGCCCCGCGCGCTGGTGCCCAGCGTCCGCTACATCGCCAGCGACGACGATCTGGACGCGCTGCTCTCGCACCTTCCGGCCGAGGCCGCCGAAGTGCTCACGGGTCTAGCGGCTGGCATGGCGCTGGACGAAGTGCTCGCCGAGGTGCTGGGACGCGAGAGCACCCCTGCGGCCGCGACGGCCATCGACGTCGCCGATGTGCCCGCGGCGCTCGCGCGACAGACGACCCAGCGGCAGTTCCATCTGATCGAAGGCGAGGCCGAGCTC
>Ga0105047_10009082_pt1 | contig 16444 bp, 14 predicted proteins | sample MAT04_FD_78384 | JGI IMG/M metagenome (GOLD analysis project Ga0105047, IMG submission 78384) | Freshwater microbial communities from Lake Fryxell liftoff mats and glacier meltwater in Antarctica - MAT-04 (megahit assembly) | ecosystem: Environmental > Aquatic > Freshwater > Ice > Liftoff...
AGTGTTATTCTTTAGAAAAGTAACTACATTCTGCAATTCCGACTCCGACTGTGGCAGAATCCTGAAAGAATCAGTTTCAAAATAAATATTATAAAGTTGTACTTCAGCGCCAATTTCAATGGGTTGAAGTTCGATTTCCAAAACCTCTGGCTCGCCAATTGAATTAGCCTTGCCCTGGTTCACAAATTTCGAAGTATAAAGGTAACCGGGCTCGGCAACTGTAAACGCATAATTCCGGTTTAGCATCACATAAAACATTGCCTCGCCCTTTGCATCCGTGTTCTGCACCTGAAACCTGCTGGTTTTAAATGGCTGACTCTCCAATTTTACCTCAACTTGCACCGGTTTTTTCGTTGCCATGTCTTTCACTTTTACCCTCACATAAGCAACCGGAGTTGTCGCCAATCCCCTGTCGAGGTTAAATGCAAAAATCTCCATTCCTTTTTCGGTTTGGCGCGAAGACGAAAAGTAAGTTGTATCGCAAATGTAATTCAACGTCAAAGCATCATCGTCATAGTGCGTATTTATTGGGTATCCAAGGTTTTTCAAATCCAAGATATTTCCCAATTTATCGGTTTCTGCCGCAAACAAATCCATTCCGCCCATTCCGGGATGACCATCGGAAGCAAAAAAGAAATTATGATTCTCGTCATACATAAACGGCGAAATTTCATCGCCCGAAGTATTGATTAAACTCCCCAAGTTTTCAGCGGTTTTCCATTGTGGCTGACTATCTTCGGAAAATCCGTCAAGTTGAGCCCGCCAAATATCCCTATTCCCGTTTCCACCACTTCTATCGCTTGAAAAATAAAGGAAACGGCTTTCGGTAGAAAAAGACGGTTGACCGTCCCAATTTGCAGAGTTTACAAGGTTTCCAGCATTTAACGGCTCGCCCCATTTCCCATCTTCATATTTTATAAAATAAATGTCGCAATCTCCAATTCCATCAGGTTGGTTACAAGCCGTAAAAAACAATACTTTCACGCTTTCCCCAAATTTTTGTATCCCAACGTTATCAAACACAATCGAATCGTTAACTGGCCGCGCAATTTGCCAAATAACCGAATCGGGCAACCCCATGTAAATTTCCTCCTTTATTTGCGGATTTAGTGCCTTTGAAGTGCGGTTAAAAACTACCTTTTTCCCATCTGATGAAACTGTTGGCCAATATTCGCCCTTGCCTGAATTGATTTGACCGGTGTTATTTATCGAGTACATTTCAAATTTGCAATTGGCCATTTTACATGCCAATAAAAATTGCTTTTTCTCGGGAATGTACTTATAATCGCTATATATATTATAATATCTCAAAGCCTCTGGATAATCACCTTTTTTAAAATATGCCTCGCCCAGCCTAAAAACCACTTCCCATTCGCGGCCCAGTTCTCCGGCTTTGTTCAAATGAATAATTTCGAGGTCGGTAGAATCCAGCTTTTCATAAACGTCTGCCAACATCAAATGAGCATCTTTACTCGCAGCATTGATGTCCAAAATCTGGTTGGCAGTTTTGATTGTGCCAGAATAGTTTTTCGCTGCAAACTGTTTTTTTGCCTCTGCCATTAAATCATCCATTTTTTTATTCGACTGGGCAAATAATGCGGAATTGCCCATTACCAAAACAAATACAAAAAGCGTTTTTAAGAATTTCATGTCCAATTTTTTTTATAAAGACTTGGTTTGAATTGCGGCCCTAAAAATAAAATATTTCCTCTATTTTACGTCCTTTTAATTCTTTTCGATTTTCACAGTTGTCCGCCTATTCAATTTTCGCCCATCTTCGGTATCATTTAGCGCAACCGGGATTGTTTCTCCCAACCCTTTTGACTGCAATCGATTTGCTGAAATTCCGTTTGAAACTAAATATTCGACAACCGATTTTGCGCGCATTTCCGACAGTTTTAGATTACTTTCCGGACGGCCTGTGTTGTCAGTGTGGCCTTGAATTTCGACTTCCAAAACGGGGTTATTTTTTAGGAATGAAACCAATTTTGCTAATTCAGGTTCCGATTCGGGAAGTATTCTGAACGAATCCGTTTCAAAATAAATATTATACAAATTCATTTCGGCACCAATTTTTACTGGTTCAAGCTGAATATTCAAAAAGAATGGATTTCTGATTGTATTTAAACCTTCCAACTGTATCGATTGCGAATAAAACAAGTAACCCAATTCGGAAACATTAAAAGCATAATTTGAATTGAGTGGGAGACAAAGCAATATGTCGCCGTTTTCATCAGCCTTTTCCTCGCGATGATTTATGGAGTTGTCCGAAAGATTTACCAAATCAACAACTGCACTGATTGTGTTGCCCGTTTCAGCATTCGTAATTTTTGCTTTCACATAGGTAACAGGCTCAGGTCGTAGTTCTTCCGGCAATTGAAATGTAAAAATATCCAAACCCTTTATATTATCGCGTTCCGAGGCAAAGTAGGCGGTTTTCCCGTCGAAACTGATATTCAATCCTTGTTCGTCTTTAAAAGTATTGATTGGAAATCCCATGTTTTTCGGCGCTGGAAATGTCCCGTCTATTTCTAATTCTGTCTGAAATAAATCTATTCCACCCATTCCCACATGAAAGTCGGATGCAAAATAAAAACTTTTGTTGTTGGGGTGCATAAAAGGTGAAATTTCATCGCCCTGCGTGTTGATTGTGTCCCCCAGATTTTTTGGCTTGCCCCATTTCAATGTTCCATTTTCTTCAATCGAAAGCAGTTCAGCCCGCCAAATGTCTTTTTTTCCTTTACCTCCAGCCCGGTTTGACGAGAAATAAAGAAACCGGTTGTCCGATGAAATTGTGGGCTGCGCATCCCAACTACCACCGTTTACAATATTTCCGGCATTTTTTGGCGAACTCCATTTTTTGCCGTTAAAAGCAGAGAAGTAAATATCGCAACTTCCAAACCCGCCGGGACGGTTGCAAGCTGTAAAAAACAACAACCTACCATCGGCTGAAAGCGCCTGTGCACCTTCATTTTCGTTTGTGTTTATTTCAAGAATTGGCTTGGCATTTTCCCAGCTTATTGAATCAAATTCAGAAATAAAAAAATCTTCCTGAACCAATCCCAACGGTTGTTTCAACCTGCGTGTAAACACAAGTTTTTCTCCGTCGAGTGAAATCGAAGGCCAATATTCATCGTTTTCGGTATTGATTTTTGCTGAAAGCCGTTCAGGATTAAATTCGACTGGATTTTTCATCGCATCGATTGCAAACCTGCAACTTAGTATTTGTTGATTGATTTCGGTTTTTCGTGCATCAGAAACTCCAGGTGTGTGTAAGTATTTTTCAAAATTAATGAGAACTTTTTGATATGCCCCAATCGAATAATTTGCTTTTGCCAACCTGTAAAGAATAAGTGGATTTTGAGAATATTGTAGAGCAGTTTCAAGTGTTTCTATTTCTTTTTGGGTTGAACCTGAATCATGATATACTTCTGACAATAAAAGGATTGCATCAGTAAATCCCGGCTCCTTTTTCAATAATTTTTCAATTTCTGAAATCGCATTTTGGTATTCCTGCAAATTATAATACTGCAAAGCTTTCTGGAATTGCTGTTGCGTTTTTGAGCTGTTTTGTGCGCCAGCATTGAAACCTGCAAATGCAAAAACAAGTAAAACACAAAGAATATATTTTGAGATTTTTTGAATCATTTTTAACCTTTTCGTTCGAGATAAATAACGCTGAAACATGGCATCCACACAGCAAAGAACAAAAAAAAACAAGCAGGAAGTATCATGTATTTAAAAATTATTTATTTTTCCACTTTAGAAATTATTAAATCTTTTAAATAATCATTTTTTATTTTTTTATTGACTCATTAAAATGAAGAAAATAAGTGTTAAAAAGAATTACCCAGATTTCGACGACAATTTCGTTCAAGGAAAAAAGGGTTCTGTTTCCAAAGACAAAAGTTCCAAAAAAAGGCTTTCAATCTACGATGAGCATGAAGAAGAGGAAGACGAAGTTTTCCCTCATCAGGAAAAATTCAAAAATCGCCGGAAGTAGCCAAAATAGTTCCGAGTTCAAAGTTTAAGGTTCAAAGTTGCGGGGTTTGGAGTATAAAGCTCGCCTGAATGACGAAGTCGTGGGTTTAAGGGATTCCATCTTAGTGTATACAGTTGGGATAAGATGGAATCCTTAAAAAGCAACATGTCCCGAGTTTCAAGTTCAAAGTATTGAGTATAAAGTACAGAGACAAGAATCCAGAATCGTGCATCCAGCATCAATAGAACGCTTCAATTCCCGGATAGTGATATTTTGCTTTGGCAATATTTTCGGGTAAGCAAAAATAATCTATCACGGCAGTTGCACATTCTGTTCCCTCGCCGTCAAAAAGTGAGGCCGCAATTGTTGCTAATTTTTTATCAACAGAAACTACTTTCCCTTTTACCGTAATTTCCCCTTTCGAAATAAAAACGGGTTTCAGATAACGCACATTTAATGCCGAAGTAACGCCAGAAGTTTTCATTTTAATCAGCACAATCCACCCGGCCAACTCATCAAGAAGGGCCGCTTGGATTCCGCCGTGAACCACGTTCGACCAACCTTCTAATGATTTTCGAGGTTGCCATTTTGCAAGGAGTTCATCCCCATTTTCCCAAAAATCAAGTTGTAAACCGATTTCGTTAAATGGAGAGCAACCAAAACAATTGTAATCGTGGCGGGTTCCCAGTTCTGTAAAAGGGTTTTTGATTTTTATCATTTCAAAATGTACTGTAAACGAAACAGGCTGGTACAAAACCAGCCTGTTTCAAAGTTCTGTATAATAATTTTAGTTATTGCCCAAAATCAGCGGCAAACCATCTTTTCCGCTGCCAATAACAACGACTTTTGTATTGGGCGATTTGGCCAAATCAATAGTGGCTTCAATCCCACGTTGTTGTATAATTTTATCCGTTAAACTGGCATTGATAATGCGGTTAAAATTTGCAATACCTTCGGCTTCAATCCTTCGGCGTTCAGCCTCCGATTCTTCGCTTCTTAACCTGAATTCATAAGCCAAAGCTTCCTGTTCCTGTTTCAATTTACTTTCGATTGCGCCTTTGATTTGCTCGGGCAGGTTTATTGAACGGATAAGCAATGCTTTCATTTCAATATAATTTTGGCTTAATACCAATTTGGTTTCTTCAATTATTGATTGTTCCACTTCAGCCCGTTTTGTCGAATAAATTTCCTCGGCAGTGTAACGCCCGGCCACTTTCCGAACACTGGAACGAACCTCTGGTACAACCAGTACATTTACAAAGTTTATCCCAAATTGCTCGTGCAAATTTCCAATTTTAGCAAACATAGGGTTAAAACGAACTGTTACATCCATACTGATTGACAAACCGTTTTTATCGAGAACATCCATTGGCTCATCCCGTTGTTGTTCGCGCACAATATATACAGACATGTCGTTCCATGGAGCGATGATGTGAAACCCTTCTCCGTAAATATTTTCTTTGTCCAACCCTGTTGTATATGGTTTAAATACTACTCCACGTTCGCCGGCCTGAATAATCAAGAACATTTTACCCCCAAAAAGGAGCAAAAGGATTAGTGCAACTGCGGCAATAATTAGGTACTGTGATTTAAAATTGAATTTCATAGCTGTTTTTATTTTGAATTTCGACAAAGGTAAAAAAAAAGAAGGAAGTCGGAAGACCGAAGAGTTGTCGCGGTTGTCCGGTTTTCATTGTTTTCGAAATATTCTGACTTGACTTGACTTGTCAGCGTGCGCAGCTTTCCGATCCGCCAGCTGGCGGACGGAACAGGCTCTGACAACGTCAACGTTACATGACCGAGTATCGGTTGGATTATCTTCATACATAAAATTGACAATCGAAAATAAAATAGCCACAAAAAAAACAAGATTGTGTTATATTTGACTTCCATTAAATTTACACGCATGAAACGACTACTTCTTTTATCGGTTTCGATATTTTTTTTCCTTGGTGTTTATTCGCAGGATTTTTTCAATTCTGATTTTAACCACAGGAAAAAATATATCATTCTAACCAATCCAACGGTTAACAACCTGAAAACAATTCAATACCTTGTAAGTGCTGATTTGCTTGATATTAACTACAAAAAAACAAAGTTTGTGGGTGTTTATTATGCCGATCAGGATTACGATTTTTCTGAAACTAAATCGTACATTGAAAGCAATCACCTCGATAATTATTTTCTACAAGAAATAATAGGAGAATTAAACGAAGACAATCTTTTTCAGGAGAACGAATGTACTGCCACGCTAAAAAAAGTATTCGAAAATTCGATTGGCGTTTTCTTTTTTGGCGGCCCAGATATTCCACCAGGCGTTTACGGCGAAGAAAATACACTTTCGGTGGTAACTGATCCTGAACGGCATTATTTTGAAACGACATTCCTTTTTCAACTTTTGGGTGGTTATTGGAACGAAGATTTTGAACCATTCCTAAAGGAAAAACCAAAATACATGGTTACAGGTTTTTGTCTGGGGATGCAAACCATGAACGTGGCTACTGGCGGCACTTTAATCCAGGATATTCCCGCTGAAATTTATGGAAAAACAACTCCTGAAACAACTTTGGAAATTGGTCGCGCAAACTTGCACCGCAATTATTGGCAGGAAATTGTGGAAGATTCATTACTAATGGGAATCAATTTGCATACAATTCAATTTACAAATCACGGCTTTTTTGGTGTGGCGGTTGACGTATCGAAAAAATTTGAGCCTCGTGTTTACAGCAGTCATCACCAGGCTGCCGAAAAAATTGGGAAGGGACTTGAAGTTACCGCACTTTCGCCTGATGGTAAGATAGTGGAAGGACTTGCCCACAAAAAATACCCAAATGTTTTTGCCGTTCAGTTTCACCCTGAAGTTCTTGGTTTATACGAAGATTTGTATGTCCGAAAATTTAATCCCGATGATAAACCCAAAAGCTACCATGACATACTTGGAAAGAAAAGCGTGAAATTCCACGAAAAATACTGGGCATATATTTCGGAGATTTTGAGGAAGGCGAAGAAATAGAGATTGAGGGAGTTGAATGAGATTGATAGAGATTGAATAAGATTGAGGGAGTTGAATGAGATTGATTTGAAAAAAATAATCAACAAAATACTAAATCATGAACGGAACCTACAAAACAAAATTTGGACAAATGAAATTTATGGATGATAGAATTTTGATTTCTGATAATTCTAATATTCAATTCTTTTGGATTAAGGCGATGTTAGTATTGAATCTTATCACAGCAATTCTAAATATTATTTCCCGGGGATTTGACAATAGCATCTTCTTTTATATTTGGATGTTTACAAGTTTTATTTCCGTGTTTGTTTTTATTGCCTTATTGCGACTTACACATAAAAAGGAGCTGTCAATCAATGAAATACAAACGGTTAAATATGTAAAAAGGTTTAATAATCCTGTTCTCTCTTTTCGGTTAAAAAACAAAAGAATAAGAAGGGTTTATTTGTTGGAAGACACAAAAACAAGCAATGATTTTCTGGATCAATTAAGAACTACTTTAAATTTTGATGTGTAAACTTTGATTTTTTTTTTAATATAACGAGTATCATGTACGATGAGCAAATCATAATAGCCGAACCTTTAGCATTAAAAGCGTGGAGCCAAAAGCGGATAATTTTCATTGAACTTACTGACGGAAGGACGATTAGTTTTCCTGCCGACAGATTCAAAATATTATCTAAAGCAACTGAAGATCAACTCAAAGAAGTTACTCTCCGATTAAATGGACAGGCGTTACGATGGGGAAATCTGGATGAAGATTTAACAATCAGGGGAATTATTGCCGGAAATTTCCAACTACCGCTCCCAGATTAATATTGTTACTGATTCTTTAAACTTTAAACCTTTTTAAACTTTAAACCTCTTTAAACTTGAACTTTAAACTTTAAACCTTGAACTTTAAACTTTCTCCACTTCTTTCCCTACTTTTGCGCCCTCAAAATTAAAGTGATCAAAAATGACATTTCTTGAAGAGATAAAACGCAGACGGACTTTTGGCATTGTGAGCCACCCGGATGCAGGAAAAACCACGTTAACTGAAAAACTGCTCCTTTTTGGTGGTGCAATCCGTGTTGCAGGCGCCGTTAAAAGCAATAAAATTAAAAAAGGCGCCACCTCCGATTTTATGGAAATCGAACGCCAGCGCGGTATTTCTGTCGCTACTTCGGTAATGGGTTTTGAATACGACGGATATAAAGTAAATATCCTTGACACGCCCGGCCACCAAGATTTCCAGGAAGATACATTTCGAACATTAACTGCAGTTGACAGCGTGATTATCGTTATCGATGCAGCAAAAGGTGTGGAGCCGCAAACCGAAAAACTGATGAATGTTTGCCGGATGCGCAAAACACCCGTAATTGTTTTTGTGAACAAAATGGACCGCCCGGCACAAGATCCGTTTTCGTTAATGGACGATATTGAAAGGCAATTGCAAATTAAGGTCAGGCCACTGAGTTGGCCAATTAACAACGGCCCTGATTTTAAAGGGGTTTACAATATTTTCAACAAAAGCCTCAAACTTTTTACACCTGATATCCAGGCGATTGAAGAGCGGATTAAATTTGAAGATATCAACGACCCAACTTTGGAAGATTATATTGGCAAAGATGCACAGGTTTTGCGCGATGAACTTGAACTTACCGAAGGCGTTTATCATGAATTCGACCGCGATGCTTACCTTACCGGCGATCTTGCCCCCGTGTTTTTTGGGAGTGCGCTTTATAATTTTGGTATCCAGGAGTTGCTCGATGCTTTTTTAAAGATTGCACCTTCGCCAAAACCAAGTTTTACCGAAGAACGCGAAATAAAACCTGAAGAAGATAGTTTTACAGGTTTCATTTTTAAAATCCATGCCAATATCGATCCCAATCACCGCAGCAGGATTGCTTTTGTGAAGATTTGCTCGGGACGGTTCGAACGCAACAAAATGTATAAAAATATTAGGTTGGGCAAAACATTCAGGATTTCAAGCCCCACCGCATTTATGGCATCGCAGAAAGAGATCGTGGAAGAGGCGTTTCCCGGCGATATTATTGGTGTGCCGGATTCTGGCAACTTCATTATCGGCGACACACTGACCGAAGGAGAAGAAATCAACTTTAAAGGTTTGCCCAGTTTCTCGCCCGAAATGTTCCGCTTTGTTGAAAATGCCGACCCAATGAAATCGAAACAATTGGCAAAAGGCGTGGATCAGTTGATGGACGAAGGTGTTGCACAGCTTTTTACAAGCCAGTTCAACGGACGGAAAATCATCGGAACTGTTGGCCAGCTTCAGTTCGAAGTCATCCAATACCGCTTGGAGCATGAATACAACGCCAAATGCCGTTTTGAGCCGCTTTCAATGTACAAGGCGTGCTGGATTCAATCCGACGACAATAAAATGCTCGAAGAATTCAAAAAACGCAAACACCAGAAAATGGCAAAAGACAAGCTGGGCCGCGATGTGTTTATGGCCGATTCAGCTTTCATTTTGCAAATGGCGCAGGACGAGTTTAAAACCATAAAATTCCATTTTACGTCAGAATTTTAAGCTAATATTGAAATAAAAAATCATGGTACTTCTGAATTCTTTTTACGAAGGCGAAACATTTACCTATGTTGTTTTGCCCTTACTTATTTTTGTTGCACGTATTTGTGACGTATCAATCGGGACCATTAGGATTGTTATGGTTGCCAAAGGCCAAAAGATTATTGCGCCCATACTTGGATTTTTTGAGGTGTTGATTTGGTTGCTTGCTATTTCACGGATTTTTGAAAACCTTGATAATTGGGTCTGTTACCTTGCTTATGGTGCAGGTTTTGCAACCGGGAATTACATTGGAATGTACATTGAGGAAAAATTGGCTATGGGAATCATCAAAATCCAGATCATCACTCGCAAACCCGCCGATACGCTAATCGAAAAATTACATGCTGCCGGATACGGGATTACCCACCATGATGCCGCAGGTGGAACAGAAAATGTAAGCATAATTTACAGCATCATTAAACGTACCGAACTGCCCAAAATAGCCGAGCTAATAAAAACCTACAACCCAAAAGCGTTTTATTCTATCGAAGACGTGAAATATGTCAGTAGCGGAATATTTTCCGAAAAAGTAGAGGCAAAGCGTTGGAGGATTGGGAAATAGGGGGAAGTCGGAAGACCGAAGACGTAAGAAAGTGAGAAGCACGAAGCACGAAGTTGGAAGAAGCGAAAAGAAGAAAACGAGAAGGGGAGATAATAAAAATAAGAAATATCGAATATTTTGTAATCAATCCCATCAATCCCATCAATCTCCATCAATCTCATCAATCTCATCAATCTCCATCAATCCCAATCCCCAATCCACGTCAACAATTCCAACTTCCCCCACCCATCCACTACCAAACCTAAAATCCCAAATGCCCAATATTTTCTGCCTACTTAACAATTTTTAAAGTTCTTTTGGGTTTTATAATAACATTCGGGTACGTTATTTTGCGAATTATATTACTTTTGTACCTCTTAAAAGCTGGGGATTGAGGAGTTTTTTTGACTTAAGTTGATTGATAGTCAGTGTGTTATGTTGGTGATGTGAAGAAGTAAAAATGTAAATTGACAACCTTTTTCGAGTTAAAAATAAGGAAATATTTCTGCCTGAAATCCACGGTTTTTATTGAGATAATGTGTATGAAATTTGTACCTGAAGCCATTGTAAATTAAGCGATTTTGAATACCAAAATGAAAAAAATATTATTGGTGTTTGCAACAGTTTGGATTACTGTTTCGGGAAATGCACAAATCACGGCTGATATTGGTGTTTGGGGAGGTACTTCGTTGTATTTTGGAGATTTGGAAGAAAACAATCCACTCCAGCCTCTTAATCCAAACTTTGGGGGTTATTTTAGGTACAATTTTAATTCAAGGGTCGGTTTGAGAGCTATGTTTTTAACAGGAGGATTTGCTGACGAAGGCAAAATTGAGGGCGAAGATTGGGCTTTTAGCAAAACGGTCCAGGATTTTTCGTTACAAGTTGAAATCAATTTTTTGAAATACATAATTGGAGTAGATAAGACACCTTTTTCAACATACGTAACCGCCGGAATTGGTGTTGCTTTTTATCCTTATGACCTTGATGAATCAGAAATCTCAACCATTTCACGTTTTAATCCAAACCATATTTTAGGAAGTTTTCCTATGCAGGAGTCAGTAATTACGGCAACTTTGCCCTTTGGGATTGGATTCAAATATAGTTTGGGACAAAGATTGGGAGTGGGGATCGAATATCAAATGAGGAAAATGTTCAGTGACAGATTGGATAACTTAGATGATCCGTTGGCTTACATAACCACTGCTAATGGGGTTGACGAAGAAATAACATACAGCGACATAATGCACAACAATGATTGGTCGGGTTATTTAGGGGTTCATTTGACATATAAAATATACATGGGCAAAAAAGCTTGCCCAGCCTATGAAAGAAAAAACTAACAATGGAGCCGTTCAGAAACAGGTTAGATAAAAACAGGATTCCGCAGCATGTTGCCGTCATAATGGACGGAAACGGGCGATGGGCCGAAAAACATGGGAAAGCCAGGGTTTTTGGTCATGAAAGCGGTGTTGATTCGGTTCGTTCGGTTGTTGAAGGGGCCGGAGAAATTGGGGTCAAACACCTTACCCTTTATGCCTTTTCAACCGAAAATTGGGAACGCCCAAAATTAGAAGTGGAAGCATTGATGGAATTGTTGGTACATGCCATAGACAATGAATCGGAATTGCTGATGAAAAACAATGTAAGGTTATCTACCATTGGCGACTTGACCAAAATGCCGAAAAAAGTAAAGCAAAGGCTCGATGGTTGTATCAATTTCCTTCATGAGAATACCGGGTTAAATTTGATACTTGCCTTGAGTTACAGCTCGAGATGGGAAATAATAGATGCCGTGAAAATTATTGCCAGTGATTCGGTTGACGGAAAAATAAAGCCAGAAATGATAAACGATAAACTGTTCGAGAAATATTTGAACACAACGGAAATACCCGATCCTGAATTATTGATCAGAACAAGTGGCGAATTCAGGATAAGTAATTTTTTGTTGTGGCAAATTGCCTATTCCGAATTGTATTTTACTGAAAAATTGTGGCCTGATTTTAGAAAAGAAGATCTATTCGAAGCCATTTTTGATTTTCAGAACAGAGAAAGAAGATTTGGGAAAACAAGTGAACAGTTGACTATGTAATTAACGTATGAACAGAATGCAAAAATCTATAATATTAGTTTTTCTCTTTTTGGCAGTTTGGTTTCCCCGGGCATTTTCTCAGGAGAACGACAGCACCAATTTTTCGATTTATTACTCAAGCCCTGCAAAATATACCATTGCCGATGTGCAGGTTTCGGGCATCAAATACTTGGACAAGTCGATGTTGATCCAACTTTCGGGTTTGATAGTTGGAACCGAGATAGAAGTTCCGGGCGATGGGGTTACAAATGCAATCAAAAAATTGTGGCAGCAAGGCTTGTTTTCCGATGTGAAAGTAACTGCTACCAAAATCGTAAAAGACCAGATTTGGTTTGATATTTATTTGCAGGAACGCCCGCGGCTTGCCGATGTAAATTTCATGGGTGTGTCGAAATCGGAAAAAGACGATATAACCGAAAAGGTACTGCTGCTAAAAGGGAGCCAGTTGACCGACAACCAAGTAATTAATGCCGAAAGGATTATCAAGAATATTTTCCTTGAAAAAGGGTTTTTAAATACCGAAGTAAATATCGTGCAGCGTGATGATACAACGCAAAACAACAGCCTTATCCTCGATATTTATGTTGACAAAAAAGATAAGGTAAAAGTGAACGAGATTTTTATCACGGGGAATAAGGAAATCAGCTACTTCACCCTTGAACGAGCAATGAAAAAAACAAACACGAAAACTTTGCGAAACACGTTCAAAACAAAAAAATTCCTTCAGGAGGAATATAAAAACGACAAGAAATTACTCATCAACAAATACAACGAAAAGGGGTATCGGGATGCGATAATCGTGCATGATACGATTTATCAAGTGGCGGTAGGCCGAAAAGATAAAACTCGTGTAAATATTGATATCGAACTTGAAGAAGGCGACAAATATTATTTTGGAGATATCCGATGGGTGGGAAATACAATTTACCCGTCAGATTATCTTACAAATGTTTTAGGGATAAAAAAAGGTGATGTTTTCAACCAGAAAATCCTTGATAAACGACTGTTCGATAACGATGAAGGTTTGAATAACTTATATCTCGACAAAGGTTATCTTTTCTTCAATCTCGACCCGATTGAGGTGAATGTAAATAAAGATTCCATAGATTATGAAATGCGCATTTCAGAAGGAAAACAGGCAACTATCAATGAGGTTCGCATTACTGGGAATACCAAAACCCACGAGCATGTTGCACGGCGCGAATTATATACTTTCCCCGGCGATTTGTTCAGTAAATCGAATTTAATGCGTTCATATCGCGAATTGGCTCAGTTGGGGCATTTTGATCCCGAAGCCATTAATCCTGATGTTCAGCCAAACCCGGAAAATGGTACGGTTGATATTGAATACCAATTACAGGAAAAAGCAAACGACCAAATTGAACTTTCAGGAGGATGGGGTGCAGGTATGTTTGTTGGTTCTGTTGGGTTGAAGTTTGCAAACTTTTCCGTTCGTAATATTTTCAATAAAGAAGCTTGGCGACCACTGCCCACCGGCGATGGGCAAACACTTGGTTTGCGTTTCCAAACCAGTGGAAGATATTACCGAACTGTCAGCCTTTCTTTTATCGAACCTTGGTTAGGCGGTAAAAAACCAAATTCATTTTCATTGTCATTGTCGCACTCGCGCACAAATTATAGTGCAAACAAATACTATCAATCATATAATCCGTATGGTTCAAGTGGTTATGGTAATAATCCTTATGGTTATGGCGGTGGTTATGGTGGTTATGGCGGTGGTTATGGTGGTTACGGCGGTGGTTATGGTGGTTATGGCGGTGGTGGTTATGGCGGCGGGTACGGATACGACTCCTATGGTTACGGTGGTTACGGCGGCTATCCTCAATATCAGTATAACTATGAGTCGGAAAGCAAAAACGAAGCAAATGATCAAATTTGGGAAACTACTGCGCTGGCATTGGGTTATGGTTATCGCCTATCTTTCCCCGATGATTATTTTACAATGTATCATGAACTTTCTTACGAGCATTATAATCTGAGAAACATGGGGAGCTATTTTTATTTTATGGCCGACTCAACGGGCCAGGTAAATGGCACCTTTAATAACTTTAGTTTTAAAACCGTTTTTGGTAGAAGTTCAGTTGATAACCCATTGTATTCACGCAACGGTTCGAGCTTTTCACTTGCCTTGAAACTTACACCTCCTTATTCGTTGTTTAGCGGCAAAGATTACAGTGATCCGAAAATGCAGAACAACGAAAAGTACAAGTGGATTGAATACCACAAATGGGTGTTTAAAGGACAGTTATATAACCCGCTAACGAAAAGCCAGGAGCACACTTTGGTTTTGCGCACAGCTTTCGAAATGGGCTTTTTAGGATATTACAACAAATATTTGTTATCGCCATTTGAAAGGTTTATTGTGGGCGGATCGGGCATGTCGGGTTATAACTTGTATGGAGCTGATTATGTTGCTTTGCGCGGTTACAAAGATTTCAGCCTTAGCCCGAACAATGGCTCTAATATCTATTCGAAATTTACCATGGAAGTGCGTTACCCGATTACATTGAAACCAAGCGCGACAATTTATGCTTTAGCTTTCCTAGAAGCAGGAAATACGGGGATGAATTTTCAAGACTATGTGCCGTTCAAATTGCGCCGTTCAGCCGGGGTGGGAGTTCGCATATTCTTGCCAATGTTTGGTTTGATGGGGATCGACTATGGTTACGGATTTGATGAAACAGGCTTGAGAAGCGGCGATGCCGGAAGCCAGTTCCATTTCGTAATCGGGCAACAGTTTTAAGCTTTTCGTTTTGGCATGGAATATGACATTCGCAACATTGTTAAACAAAAAAAAAAGGAATACAATGAAAAAATTAATTTTATCAATAGCAGCAATTGTTGGGCTGGCATTCATAGTAAATGCCCAAAAAATGGCTTTTATCGACACGGAATATATCATGGATAATATTCCTGCATACAAAGCAGCACAAAACCAGTTGGATCAATTATCGTCGCAATACCAAAAAGAACTTGAATCGATACATGCCGATATTGAGCAGATGTACAAGGATTTTCAAGCAGAAAGTGTTTTGCTTTCAGAAGACATGAAACGCAAACGCGAAGATGTAATCATCACAAAAGAAAAGGATTACAAGAACTTGCAAAGGAAGTATTTTGGGCCAAGTGGTGATCTATTTAAAAAGCGTCAGGGATTAGTAAAACCTATTCAAGACGACATTTTTACCGCCGTTCAGGACATCTCGAATGAAGGCAGTTATGCCATAATTTTCGACAAAGCGGGTGGTACAACTTTGTTCTTTACAAACCCAAAATTTGATTTGAGCGATCAGGTTTTACAAAAACTCGGATATAAATAATTAATAATTATATTTGCAACCAAAAATTTTAACATTACACTGATTATGAGAAATTTAATGAAATTTATTGCCATTGTCGTTTTTGTGGGAATAACTGCTGCTGTTAGTGCGCAAACACCAAAATTCGGGCATATTGAATTACAGGCGTTGATACAAGTTATGCCAGAAAGGGCAACTGCTGAAACCGAGTTTAACAAATTTCAAGCCGACCTTGAAGATGTATTCGGTGAACTACAAAAAGACTTGCAAACAAAAATGGCCGAGTTCCAACAATTGGGGGATTCGATTTCGGAGATTAAAAGGAATGCCAAAGTAACCGAAATACAAGATATGCAGCAACGCATTCAAAACTATCAGCAAACCGCACAAACACAAATGCAACAAAAACAAGCAGATTTGTTTAAACCAATTTTTGCTAAAGCCGAAAAAGCAATAGAGGAAGTAGCAAAAGAAAAAGGTTTGATTTATGTTTTTGATGTTAGTGAAGGTGGCAGCGTAGTTTTGTACAAATCAAATGAAAGTTTGGATATGCTTCCTTTGGTTAAAACAAAACTTGGAATAAAATAAGATTATATCTGAATAGGATTTATGGCCATCCGTTTTTTAACGGGTGGCTTTTTTTTGTGAATATGCCAGATTCCTTGCTAACGTAACGATTAAAACTTATATTTAGTGGCTTCGAATTAATAAATAGAACCAAGCGATTATGGAAAATACAACGGAATCAAATACATCTTTGGAAAGCAAAGTGCCGGCAAATACATTTTTGTTCGAAATTGCATGGGAAGTGTGCAACCAAGTGGGCGGAATTTACACTGTAATCCGCTCAAAAATACCTTCGGTCGTTGAGAAATGGGGCAATGAAAATTACTGTTTAATTGGTCCTTATTTTGCAGATCAAGC
>Ga0105047_10009084_pt1 | contig 16439 bp, 11 predicted proteins | sample MAT04_FD_78384 | JGI IMG/M metagenome (GOLD analysis project Ga0105047, IMG submission 78384) | Freshwater microbial communities from Lake Fryxell liftoff mats and glacier meltwater in Antarctica - MAT-04 (megahit assembly) | ecosystem: Environmental > Aquatic > Freshwater > Ice > Liftoff...
CAGCGACCAAGCCAGCGACCAAGCCAGCGATCAAGAGGGACCTACGTCATGACCCACACCGTGATCAGTTCGGCAACCAGAGAAGTGGTCATCGGGTTCGATCGGCCGTTCGTGATGATCGGTGAGCGGATCAACCCCACCGGCCGCAAGTTGCTCGCCGCAGAGATGAAGGCCGGCGACTTCAGCCGCGTCGAGGCAGATGCGCTCGCCCAGGTGGCCGCCGGTGCACACATGCTCGACGTCAACGCCGGCATCCCGCTGGCCGACGAGCCAGCCATGCTGGCCCGGGCGATCCAACTCGTCCAGTCGATCACCGATGTGCCCTTGTCGATCGACTCGTCGATCGTCGAGGCACTCGAAGCCGGTCTCGCGGTGTACCGGGGCAAGCCCCTCGTCAACTCCGTCACGGGCGAGGACGAGCAGATGGAGCGGGTGCTCCCGCTCGTGGCCAAGTACGGCGCTGCTGTGGTTGCGATCTCCAACGACGAGACCGGCATCTCCGAGGATCCCGATGTCCGCTTCGAGGTCGCCCGCAAGATCGTCAACCGCGCCAGCGACTACGGCATCCCGGCCAGTGACATCATCGTCGACCCGCTGGTGATGCCCATCGGGGCCATGGGTACCGCCGGCCAGCAGGTGTTCAAGTTGCTGCGTCGCCTCGTGAGCGAGTTGCAGGTGAACACCACCTGTGGCGCGTCGAACGTGAGCTTCGGGCTGCCGAACCGCAACGCGATCACCGGCACGTTCCTCACGATGGCGATCGCCAACGGGATGAGCTCGGCGATCATGAACCCGATGCACCCCGAGGTGAAGCAGGCGATCATGGCCGCCGACGTCCTTGCCGGAAACGACAAGGACTGTTACGCATGGATCCGCGAGAACCGCGATCCCAACGCTGCCGGGGGCGCCCGCGAGGGACGCGCCGGTGGCGGGCGTCGTCGTCGGGCCGAGTGACCCGATGCCGCGGATCGTCTTCACCCCGTCTGGCCTCGATGGCGTGGTCGCGGCTGGCGCCAGCGTGCTCGACGCTGCTCGCGAACTGGGTGTCGACCTCGACTCGGTGTGCGGTGGGCGCGGGATCTGCGGTCGATGCCAGGTCGAGTTCCATCCGGGCTCGTACTCGAAGTGGGCGATCGACCTCGACGAGACGGCGCTGTCGCCGTGGACCGACACCGAGCAGACCTACAGCGACCGCAAGGGCCTGAAGCCCGACCGCCGTCTCGGTTGCTGCGCACTCGTGAACGACGACCTCGTGGTCGACGTGCCGCCCGAGAGCCAGGTGCACCGTCCCGTGGTGCGCAAGAGCCTCGACCTCACCGACGTGGTGCTCGACCCGAACGTGCACATCGCCTACCTCGAGCTACCGCCATCGGTGCTGGGCGATGCCGCGTCGATGACCGATCTGGTGGTCGACGAGCTGCGTACCCGGATGCAGATGCACGTCACCCATCTCACGCTGCCCGTGCTGCAGCGGGTACATCGCGCCTTCGAGAACATCGACCGGTCCGCCACCGTGGCCGTGCGCGGCGATGCCGTCGTGGCGGTGTGGCCCGGCTTCGTCGACCGCATCGTCGGCGTCGCGATCGACATCGGCAGCACCACCATCGCCGGCCACCTGTGCGATCTCGCGACCGGTGAGGTGCTGGCGTCATCGGGCCGGATGAACCCGCAGATCCGCTTCGGCGAGGATCTGATGAGTCGCGTCTCGTACGTGATGATGAATCCGGGCGGCGACCGCAACCTCACCGTCGCCGTGCGCGACGCGCTGCAGGAGCTGATCGGCGAGTTGTGCGACGAGGCCGGCGTGCCGGCTGACACCGTGCTCGAGATCGTCCTCGTCGGTAATCCGATCATGCACCACATCGTCGCCGGCATCGACCCGACGCCGCTCGGCCAGGCCCCGTTCACCCTCGCCACCGCCGAGGCGCTCGAGATGACTGCTGCATCGATCGAGCTGGCGTTCGCCAACGCCCAGGTCTATCTCGCCCCATGCATCGCCGGCCATGTCGGCGCCGACACTGCAGCGGTGATCCTGTCGGAGGGCCCGCACCGCTCCCCCACCATGCAACTGTTGGTCGACGTCGGGACGAACGCGGAGATCGTCGTCGGCAACCGCGATCGCCAGTTCGCTGCCTCCAGCCCGACAGGCCCTGCGTTCGAAGGGGCGCAGCTCAGCTGCGGCCAGCGCGCCACGGCCGGTGCGATCGAACGAGTGCGCATCGACCCGGTCACGCTCGAGTCGCGGTTCAAGGTGATCGGCAGCGACCTGTGGAGCGACGAGCCCGGCTTCGTCGAGGCCACCGAAGGCCTCGACATCTCGGGGATCTGCGGCTCCGGCATCATCGAGGTCGTCGGCGAGATGTACCTCGCCGGCATCCTCGACCAGGACGGGGTGATCAGGGGTTCGTTCGCTGCGCGCAACCCGCGGGTACACGCAAACGGGCGCACCTGGAGCTACCTCGTGCACGAGGCCGAGGGTGTGCGCCTCAGCATCACCCAGAACGACGTGCGCGCCATCCAACTCGCCAAGGCCGCGCTGCGCGCCGGGATCGAACTGCTCTTCCGTCACGCGGGCGTCACCTCGGTCGACGACATCCGCCTCGCAGGAGCATTCGGCTCGCACATCGACCCGGTCTACGCATTGGTGCTCGGCCTGGTGCCGGACTGTCCGGTGGAGCACGTCCGCAGTGTCGGCAACGCCGCCGGCGGCGGCGCAGTGCGCGCGCTGTTGAGCGTCGCAGCACGACGCGAGATGGAAGCCGCCGTGCGCGGCGTCGAGAAGATCGAGACGGCGACCGAACCGACCTTCCAGGCCGAGTTCGTGGCTGCCATGGCGTTCCCACACGCCACCGCGCCATCGCCGCACCTGTCGACCGTGGTGACGCTCCCCGAGCGCACCGCGTCGAACAACGATGGTGGCCGGGGAGGCCGTCGTCGGAGGAACCGTGGTGCCGACGATGCCGCCATGGCAGCAGAAGGGGATCCGTCATGACCGACACGACCGAACTTGCAAGCGCACCCGGTGGCGGGGGCAGACGCTCCGGAGGGCGAGCCGGTCGTGCTGCCCTGCGCGCCTCGCACGTGATCGACCGCGTGCCGTACCTCACTCGCACGATGAAGCCGTTCGAGATCCTCAGCGATGAAGGCCTCTCGATGATCGAGGACGCTGCCGACACGATCCTCGAAGAAGTCGGCATCGAGGTGCGCGACTATCCGGAAGCGCTCCCGATCTATGCCGCAGCCGGCGCCCACGTCGATGGCACCCGGGTGCGGTTCCCCCGCGGTATGTGCCGCGAGATCGTGTCGCACGCCCCGGCTCAGTACACCCAGCACGCCCGCAACCCGATCAACTCGGTGGAGATCGGCGGCAAGCACACCGTGTTCGCACCCAACTACGGCTCGCCGTTCGTCCACGACCTCGACAACGGCCGTCGCTACGCCACCATCACCGACTTCCAGAACTTCGTGAAGCTGGCGTACATGTCGCCGTGGTTGCACCACTCGGGCGGCACGGTGTGCGAGCCGGTCGACATCCCCGTCAGCAAGCGGCACCTCGACATGGTGTACAGCCACATCAAGTACAGCGACAAGGGATTCATGGGCTCGGTCACTGCTGGCTCTCGGGCGCAGGACAGTGTCGACCTCGCCCGCATCGCGTTCGGTGGCGACCTGCAGGATCGAACGGTGATGACGTCGCTCATCAACGCCTCGTCGCCGCTGGTGTGGGACGGCACGATGCTTGCGGCCGCCCAGTGCTATGCCGAGAACAACCAGGCCACGATCATCACTCCATTCATCCTCGCCGGAGCGATGGCGCCGTCGACCAGCGCCGGCGTGGCCGCACAGACCCTCGCCGAGGCGCTCGCCGGGATGACCTTCGTGCAGCTGTGCCGCAAGGGCGCACCCGTCATCCTCGGGTCGTTCGCCAGTTCGATGAGCATGCAGACCGGTGCGCCCACCTTCGGCACGCCCGAGCCGGCGATGGTGCTCTACACCGTCGCCGCGCTGGCACGCCGACTCGGCGTGCCGTTCCGTTCGGGCGGATCGCTCACCGCCTCCAAGCTGCCTGACGCCCAGGCCGCGTACGAGAGTGCCAACACCCTGCAGCCGACCGTGCTCGGCGGCGTGAACTTCGTTCTACATGCAGCGGGGTGGCTGGAAGGCGGCCTCGCGCTCGGCTACGAGAAGTTCGTGCTCGACTGCGACCAGCTCGGAATGATGGCCACGTTCGTGAACGGCCTCGACACGTCGGCAAACGGCCTCGCCCTCGACGCGATTCGCGAGCACACTCCCGGCAACCACTTCCTGGGGACCGCCCACACGCTCGCCAACTTCGAGACCGCCTTCTACCGCAGCGACACCAGCGACAACTCGAGCTTCGAACAGTGGACCGAGGAGGGCGGCCTCGACGCGGCGCAGCGGGCGAATGCACTGTGGAAGCGCCGCCTCGCCGAGTACGAACCGCCCGCTCTCGACGATGCAATCGACGCCGAACTGCAGGAGTTCGTCGCCCGCCGCAAGACCGAGCTCCCCGACGAGTTCGCCTGACCCCACCCACCTCGCGATGAGAGATGAGCGGCCGTGGCGCACTCATCGCTCATCGCACACCACGGCCCGCTGATCGCGATGAGCGATGAGTGCGGCTCCGCCACTCATCGCTCATCGCACTCCGACACCGCACGAGAAAGCCAGGGACGACGATGTCCACCAATCCACTCCCCACCACGACCAGCGCGATCCAGCGGCAGTTGATCGCCGATGCCCGATACGAACTGATCCCGCTGAAGAACGTCGACGCACAGATCGCGCACGTCCCGGCGGGCAGTTCGGTGTCGGTCACTTGCTCGCCAGCCAAGGGTCTGCAAGCGACGCTCGACCTCACGGCGAAGATCATCGACCACGGCCACACCGCAGTCCCGCACTTGTCCGCCCGGCTGGCCGAGGATGCCGCGCACGTCGCGCGCCTCGCAGCGTTCTGCAGGAGTCATGGCATCACCGAGGTGTTCCTCGTCGCTGGCGACGCACCTGAGCCGGTGGGAGCCTACGACGGCGTCGTCACCTTCCTGCGTGACTTGCTCGACACCGACCACGGCCTGCAACGCATCGGCATCACCGCCTACCCCGATGGCCATGCGCTCATCAACAGCCGCATCGTGCACGAGGCGCTCCACGCCAAGCAGGCACTGCTCGCCGAAGCAGGCATCGCCGGGTTCGCCAGTACCCAGATGTGCTTCGACACCGACCAGTGGAAGAAGTGGGCTGCTGCCGAACGTGCGGCCGGATTCACCCTGCCGCTGCACCTCGGCGTGCCGGGCGTGATCGACCGGGCCAAGCTGCTGACGATGGGGGCACGGCTCGGCATCGGTTCGTCGATGCGGTTCGTGAAGAAGAACTCGGCCACGATCTTCAAGCTGTTCTCGCCGGCGGGTTACGACCCGTCGAAGTTGATCAACCCGATGAGCAAGGTCGCCTGTGACCTGAACATCGAGGGTCTGCACCTGTTCACGTTCAACAATGTCGAGGCCACCGCCGCCTGGCAGCAGAAGCAAATCGCGAAGCTCAGCTGAGGTCGACAGCCGGTCGATTCAGTCGCGGTCCTGCCAGGTGGTGACGCAGGCCTCGTTTCCCTCTGGATCGGCCAGCACCCAGAAGGCTCGTGCGGAGGCATCGCTGACCAACCTGCCACCGGCGTCGACTGCCGCCGCGATGCGTGCATCGGCCTCATCGTGCGTCACGGTCACGTCGACATGGATCCGATTGCGCAGGCGGCGCGGCTCGTCCATCTGTTGGAACCAGAACGCTGGGCCGATCCGCGCCGGGTCGATCACCGCGGTCACCTGACTGCCGGCCGGTGTCGGCTCGTCGACATAGCCGAGCACAGCACGCCAGAACGGGAGCACCGCGTCGATGTCGATCGCGTCGATGGCGATCTCGATCCGCGACATCGAGACCGGCCTGACGGTGAGACCATGCGTTGCCGCGATGGCCGAGATGATCTGCGCGACCTCGACATCGACCGGGCTCAGACCGCGTTGGTCGAACGAGACGAGGCGGAGGCGCACGCTGCCGTCAGGACGCAGGTCGACATCGGGCAGGTGCCCCAGTTCCTGACAACGATGTGCCACGGCGGCGATGAACCGCGACGCCTCGGCGAAGTCGGCCGCGACGAACACGGCTTCGGCCGCCCGGAGCAGCACCCGCCAGTCGCCGACCGAGGGGGCGGCATCGAACTCATCAGGTGTCATCGCATCCACGTTCACACCGAAACGGACGTCGCCGAGATCAACGTTCAGTCTCCCTGGGGCTGATCTGGATCACGATCGACGCGACGGTGGCGACGGCGGCGGCCGACGGCGACGATCGTGGCGGGCACGTAGAAGGCCCGGGCGGGGATCGACACCTCGTCCCACGGTCGCTTCGCGAGCGGCGCCCGCCACGCTCGGATGCGCACGACGAGGAACACCGCGATCATGCCGTGGAGTATCAGGAGCGCCCAGAAGAACCCCACCGGTCCCATTGCGATCATCATGCCGGCGGTGGCGAACGGGCCGAGCACGGCGCCCGCGCCGTAGAGGGTGACGAGTTGCGACGCGGCGGCGTTCATGTGTTCGGGCGCCACCCAGTCGTTGGTGTACGCAGCAGCGATGGAGTACAGCGGGTAGCTGAGCCCGCCCAACAGCGCGAACCAGACGAGCACCATCCAATGGGTCTCCGGGGTGAGGATGAGCACCGCTGCCGTGCCCACCGCCGCGACGGCAGCGGCGAGGCCGACCACGCGACGGTCGACGTCGTCGGATGCAGCACTGATCGGCCACTGCAGCACCACGCCACCGATGCTGGGCGCTGCGGCGAACAGACCCACCCATCCTGCGGGCAGACCCACGCGCGTCGCATACACGGCCGGCAGGCCACCCATTGCGCCGTGGGCGATGCCCACCAGGAAGCAGGCGCCCAATCCGGTCGGCACGACGTTGGCGAGGTACATGAACGAGACCTTCTCGCTCAACGCCGACTTGGGCGGCGCGGCCTCCTCGCTGAGGGTGACAGGGATGACGGCCAGCGAGGCCGCGATCGCGGCGACAGCGAAGCCGGTGACCACCACCGCATCGAACGCGAACACCACTGCCTGTCCGGCAGCGAATGCACCACTGACCACCACGCTGTAGACGGCGAGCAGCTTGCCGCGGTTCTCATTCGTCGCGAGGTCGTTGAGCCACGACTCTGCGACGACGTACTGTCCGGCGAAACACAGGCCGGTGACGAGGCGGAGCAGTGCCCAGGGCAGCCAGTGATCGGTGATCCCGACGCCGAGCATTGCAACGGTGAGCAGCGCGGCGAGCGCGGCGTATGCGCGGATGTGGCCCACCTTGCCGAGCGCAGCCAGCGTGAGTCGCGATCCGACCACGAAACCGAGGTAGTACGACGCACTGATGATGCCGGTGATGCCGGTGGCGAGACCCTCCGTCTCGGCGCGGACGCCGAGCAATGTGCTGAACAGCCCGCCGGCGAGCAGGAGGAGCGCGAGCCCGACGAAGAGGCCCCATGTGGCGAGGGCGAGGTCGCGGCTGAGCGCCGGGCCCGCGCCGACGTGATGCGTCTCGTGGCTCACCTCTCGCGGCTCACGTGCCGCGGCGGCGTCGGATCTCTGCGCTGATCGCCGGGATCACCTGGTGCAGATCACCGATCACCGCGTAATCGGCCTTGGTGACCATGTTGGCCTCGCGGTCGGTGTTGATCGCGAGGATCTTCTTGGACGCCATCGCGCCGACCCAGTGCTGGATCGCGCCCGAGATGCCGCATGCGAAGTAGATGTCGGGCGCGATGCGCGTGCCGGTCTGACCCACCTGGTCGGTGTGGTTGCGCCAGCCGTTGTTGGTGACCGCACGCGAGCACCCGACCACACCGCCGAGCAGGCCGGCCAGTTCCTCCAACGGCGCGAACGCCTCGGGCGAACCGACCCCACGTCCGCCACCGACCACCACCGGTGCGGTGGCCAGTGTGACACCTGTCGCGCGTTCCACGCGTTCGCTCACGACGCTTCGGGCGTGTGTCGCATCGAGCGTGGGCGCGAACACCTGGGTGTCGGAGGCCACCGGTGCCTCGGATGCTTCGAAGGTGTGATGGGCGACGGTGGCGAGCTTCGTCGGCGCCACGAGGGTGCAGTCCTCCAGCAGAGAACCGCCCCAACGCACGCGGACGATGCTCCAGGTGTCGTCGGCCAGGGTGATCTGGATGCAGTTCGCCACCATCGGCAGGTCGAGGATCGCCGCCACATGGGCCATCACCTCGTTACCCCGATCGGTACCGCACGCCAACACCGCTTCGGGAGCGAACACGCCGACCAACTGGGCGACGCTGTCACCCCACGCCTCCGGGCCGTAATCGGAGAGCACGTCGTGGTGAACCTGGTGCACCACCGCCGCACCGTGCGCTGCGAGCACGCCGGCGAGATCGTCGGCGCCGGCGCCGATGGTGACCGCGTGCACCTGGGTCCCGAGGGTGCGGGCTGCGGCCATGGCCTCGAGTGACGCCGGCGACAGGATGCCCCGGTCGTGTTCGACGACGACCAATGTGCTCACCTCAGCACCCCCAGTTCTTCGAGGACGTCGACGACCGCCGAGGCCGCGTCGGGGCCACTGCCGAGGATGATGGTGTTGCTCACCTGTTCGGCGGCCTGTCTCAACGTGACCATCCGCTGGCCGCCCGGCTCGGCAGCGGGCGTCACTTCTGCGACTGCGACCTTCTTGGCCGCGAGTCGCCCCTTCATCGTCGGGTACCGCGGCAGGTTGATGCCTTCCTTCACACCCAGCACGACCGGCATGGGCAGCGCATACACCTCGACGCCCGCCTCGGCTTCGCGGCGTGCCCGGATGGAACCGTCACCGACCTCGATGCCCTTGACGCCGTTGACGATCGCCCGTCCGAGTGCGCGTGCGACTCGCACGCCCACCTGGAACCCCCCGGAGTCGGCCGACTCGTTGCCGAACAGGATGATGTCGAACGGGCCATCGACCGCCTCGAGGTCGACGATCGCGGTAGCGATCGCTGCGGCTGTGCGCTGCGGATCCCATTCGGGTTCCGTGATCGCCAGCAGCACGGCCTTGGCGACGCCGAGGCTGGCGGCATAGCGCAGCTGCTCGGCAGCATCGACCGAACCGAGCGTGAGCACCGTGGCTTCTCCCCCGTGGCGCTCGACCAGTTGCACCGCCTCCTCGACCGCGCACTCCTCGTGCGGGCTGGTGGTGAACGCGAGGTAGGCCGTGTCGACGGCCTGGCCGTCGGCGGTGATGTTGATCTTGGCGCCCGGAGCAGGCACCCGCTTCACACAGACGAGAACGCGCACCGGATCCTCAGCTCTTCATGCGGGCGTCGGTGGGGTCGAACAGCGGCGTGGCGCCTGCCCGCTCGACGGTGATCGGGTACAGCTCGTTCATGTACATCACCTGCAGCTTGGCACCTTCCACGGCGTGCTCGGGCGGCAGGTACGAGAGCAGCAGGTACTTGCCCACCGAGGGGGCGGCACCGGCGGTGGTGACGCGCGAGACACGACCCTTGGCGTCGAGGATGCGCTCTCCGGCGAGGGTGAGGATCGGCTCGTTGCCGCCGGTCGGGAATCGGTCGTAACCGTCTGCGCACTGCTGACTGTCCATCGACAGCGTGCACATGATCGCAGCGGGACCTTCCTCGCGGGCCTTCAGGTAGCCGGCCTTGCCGATGAAGTCGGCGGCCTTCACCTTCGGACGGGCGAGACCGGCCTCGACCGGGTTGTACTCGCTCTCGAGCTCGGCGCCCATGAGGCGGTAACCCTTCTCGATGCGGCCCGTGACGGCGTACACGCCGATGCCGACGGGGATGATCTCGAACTCCTGGCCGGCTTCCCAGATCGCGTCCCACACCTTGAGGCCGTGCTCCATGCGGGTGTAGATCTCCCAGCCGTTCTCGCCGACGTAGCTGATCCGGAACATCGTGCACGGCACACCGTCGATGAGCACCTCCTGCACGGCGCCGTACGGGAAGCCGTCCTGGCTGAGGTCGTAGGCCGCGGTGGTGTGATCGGTGGTGATCTTGGCGAGCGTGTTGGCCGCGTTCGGGCCCCACACGCCGACGGTGCAGATGCCCTGCGAACGGTCGGTGAAGGTGGCCTGTGGATCGGCGTGCGACGCGTTCCACTCCTCGAGGTGCTTGTTGAACCAATAGTTGTCGCGCCCGCCGTCGAAGGCGCCGGTGATGACACGGAAGTGATCGTGGCCAAGGCGCTGGATGGTGAGGTCGCCGCGGAAGCCACCGTGCGGGGTGAGCAGCGGGGTGTACACGCTGCGGCCCACGGCCACGTCGACCTTGTTGACGCACACGTAGTCGAGGAAGGCACAGGCGCCCGCACCCTCGATGTCGAACTCGTTGAACGCGGTCAGGTCGACCATGCCCACGCTCTCGCGCATCTGCAGGTGCTCGGCGTTGGTGACCGGGTGCCACCAGCGGGCGTCCCACTCGTGGGTGCGGGGCTGGCAGGCATCGGGGAACTTCGCCATCAGCTGCTCGTTGCTCGAGTACCACTGCGGGCGCTCCCAGCCACGAGCGTCGAAGAACGTCGCGCCGAGGGCTTCCTCGCGGGCGTAGAACGGGCTACGACGCAAGCCGCGCTGGCTGGCCCATTGCTCACGCGGGTGGACGATGCCGTAGGTCTTGTTGAAGTGCTCGTTGCATCGGGCGTTGATGTGCCACTCGGTCTTCTCGTGCGGATAGAAGCGGCTGATGTCGCTGCCGTGCGGATCGCACATGTGCGGGTAGCCGTAGGTCATCCACTCGGCGACGAGCTGGGCGATGCCGGGGCCTTCTTTGATCCACACCGCAGCGGCGCTCCACAGGTTGCGCACCTCGACGGTCTCGCCGAGCACCGGGTTGGCGTCGGGGGTGAGGCTGAGCAGGCCGTTGATCGCGTACTTGATCTCCGCGTCTCCGAGCATCTCCATCAGCTCGATCGCCTGTTCCATCTGCGGCTCGAAGTCGTCGTATGTGAGTGGCAGTTCGGTCGGGGTGAGCGCGGAAGCCGAGTTGCTCGGGATGTCGTCGGGACGCATCAGGATCGGACGGTGGGCGTAGCTGCCGACCTCCATCGAGCCGGCCGATTGACGCTCGTAACAGAACGTGTCCATGTCGCGCACGATCGGGTAGGCGAGCTCTTTGTTGCTCTCGACCAGCACGTCGATCGGGCCGACGTCGGCCATCTGGTGGACGGCCGGGGTGAGTGGGATGTTGGCCCCGGCCATCGCAGCGATGCGAGGACTCCACACGCCGCAGGCGATGACCACGTGATCGGCCTCGATGCGGCCCTTGTCGGTGACGACGGCCGTGATCTTCGGGATGCCGCTGGCCTGGGCCTCGGTCTCGAGTGAGAGCACCTCGGTGTTGGCGAACACCTGGAGGTTGCCGGAGGCCACGGCTTCTTCACGCATCTTCGTGCCCGTTGCCAGTGAGTCGACCACCGAGACGCTCGGCGTGTAGTAGCCGCCGAGCAGGATGTCGGCGTTGATGAACGGCACCATCTCCTTCACCTCGGCCGGTGTGACCAGACGAGAGTCGATGCCCCATGCCGTGGCCGAGGTCATCCGGCGTTTGAACTCCTCCAGACGCTCCGGCTCACGCGCCACCTCGATGCCACCACAGGTGTTGTTCAACCCGGCGTCGACGTACTGTTGCTGGCTGTCGAGCGTGAGGAACGCCATCTCCTTGTTGTGGTCGTTGGGGAAGATGAAGTTCGACGCGTGCCCGGTGGAGCCGCCAGGGTTGGGCAGAGGGCCCTTGTCGAGCAGCACCATGTCGGTCCAGCCGAGGCGGCCGAGATGCCCGACGAGGCAGTTCCCGACGATGCCGGCGCCGATGATCACGACCTTCGCCGTTGCCGGAACGTGGCTCGTCGTGCCCGTCTGTTCGCTCATTGAAGGTCTCCCCAGGAATGCGGCGCGGGCATTGTGCCCCGCGGTGTTCTTGATATATCGTCACGATATCACAGCCTCTTCCTCGACCACATCGCTCAGCGAACGCGCGTACGAGCAGATCCGATTGATGATCGTGCGGCTCGATCTCGCGCCCGGCGCGGTGATCCGTGAGGACGAACTGCAGACCCGACTGGCCCTCGGTCGCACCCCGATCCGCGAAGCACTGCAGCGGCTCGTGCGCGACCAGTTCGTCACAGTGATCCCCCGGCGAGGCATGTACGTCTCGAACATCGACGTCGGTGAGCTGGCCACCCTGTACGAGACGCGGGCGATCATCGAGCCGTACGCGGCCCGGCTCGCCTGCGTGCGTGGGACGACCACCCATTGGGGCCGGATGCACGCAGTGCTCGACGCCGCCCACGTGCTGGGCACACCGGGCGCGGTCCTCATCGAGCACGATCGCGAGTGCCACGAGATCGTGTGGGAGGCGGCCGACAACAGGTTCCTCACCGACACCCTCGACATGCTCTACGCCCAGAGCGATCGCCTGTGGCACATGTATCTCGCCGACGTCGACGACATGGCCCACGCCGTCGACGAGCACACCCAGATCCTCGATGCACTCGAGTCCGGCGACAGCGATCGCGCTGCGTCGCTCACCGAAGCCCACATCCGCAGCTTCGACGAGCAGATCCGCAGCGCCGTTCGCCGCCGACTCCAGTCCCCCCTTGCCGGCTGAGCTGCGGGTAGCCTGACGTTGCGCCGACATCCTCGGCCGGGAGAGCGTCGACGCAGCCAGCGTCGGGGCGCCGAAGGAGCAACCTCCCCGGAATCTCTCAGGCGAACGGACCGACCGAGCAGGCGCCGCTGGAAAGTGTCCGGCACCCGGGTTCTGGGTGTCTGATCGCCGACGGGGAAAGGGTGCCTGCGGGTGCTCGAAGCTCTCAGGCACCGATGACAGCGGGGGAAGCACACCGACCGTGCCCGACACGGCTCCCAGGAGGCTTCTCATGACCGACCCGTCACCCCGAGTCCAGCTCACCGAACTCGTCGATCATCACCTGTTCGACGACGGTGACTTCGTCACCCGACACATCGGTCCCACTCCGGACGAACAACGGCTGATGCTCGCGCTCGTCGGTGCCGACAGCATCGACGACCTGCTCGCCCAGACCGTTCCAGCAGCCATCGCCGACGGCACCCTGCACCTGCCACCCCCGCGCAGTGTCGATGACGTGCTCGGCGAGCTGCGCCACATCGCGTCGATGAACACGGCGCGCACCAGTCTGATCGGCATGGGCTACTCGGGCACCCGCACCCCGCCGGTGATCCAACGCAATGTGCTCGAGAACCCGGCGTGGTACACGGCCTACACGCCGTACCAGCCAGAGATCAGCCAGGGCCGGCTCGAGGCGCTGCTCAACTTCCAGACGATGGTCGCCGACCTCACCGGGTTCGCGATGGCCAACGCCTCGCTGCTCGACGAAGCCACCGCTGCCGCCGAGGCGATGACGATGGCACGCCGGCTCTCGAAGCAGTCGAGCGACCGCTTCGTCGTCCACCACGACACCCACCCGCAGACCATCGCCGTCCTGGCCACCAGAGCCGAGCCCGTCGGCATCGAACTCGTGGTCGGCGGCGTCGACGAGGTCGACCCCGAACGCGGCGGCTGCTTCGGAGCACTGTTCAGCCTGCCCACCTCCAGTGGCGCCGTTGCGGATTGGACCGATTCGATCACCCGCGTGAAGGCACAGGGAGGCCTCGCAGTGGTGGCCACCGACCTCCTCGCGTGCGTGCTGATGGCGACGCCGGCATCGATGGGCGCCGACATCGCCATCGGCTCGGCGCAACGCTTCGGGGTCCCGATGGGCTTCGGCGGTCCACACGCGGCATTCATCGCCGCCGACGACTCCGTCGCCCGTGCGCTGCCCGGTCGCATCGTCGGGGTGAGCACCGACACCACTGGTCGGCCCGCACTGCGGCTCGCGCTGCAGACTCGTGAGCAGCACATCCGCCGAGAGAAGGCGACGTCCAACATCTGCACCGCGCAGGTGCTGCTCGCCAACATCGCAGGGTTCTACGCCGGCTGGCACGGACCAGACGGCCTGCGGCGCATCGCCGAGCGCACCCACCGGCTCACTGCCGTCGTTGCCGCCGCAGCCGTGGCCGGCGGCTTGCGGCTCGTCAACGACACGTGGTTCGACACGCTCCAGGTGGAAGTGCCCGATGCCGAGTTCGTCCACGAGCGGGCCCGCGAAGCCGGTTACGACCTGCGCCACATCTCCCCCACCGTGGTCGGTCTCTCGTTCGACGAGACCTCGGGCCTGCAGACCGTGCACGACGTGCTCGCGATCCTCGATGTCGCGACGCACGGGCTCGACTCGCTCCACGTGGCCGATGGCATGCCCCGCCGCCGCACCGACGAGATCCTCCATCACGAGGCGTTCCACCGATACCACACAGAGCACGAGATGCTGCGCTACCTGCGCCGGCTCGCCGACCGCGACCTCGCACTCGACCGCACGATGATCCCGCTCGGATCGTGCACGATGAAGCTCAACGCGACGGCCGAGATGCTGCCGATCACGTGGCCAGAGTTCGCGAACATGCACCCGTTCGCGCCCGACGACGAGACCGTCGGCTACCGGGCGCTGATCGGCCAGCTCGAATCGATGTTGCTCGACATCACCGGCTACGGCGCGGTGAGCCTGCAACCCAATGCCGGCAGCCAGGGCGAGTTCGCCGGTCTGCTCGCCATCCGCGCTTATCACCGCAGTCGCAGCGAGGCCCACCGCGACGTGTGCCTCATCCCATCGAGTGCGCACGGCACCAACGCTGCGAGCGCGGTGATGGCCGGGATGCGCGTCGCCGTCGTTGCCTGCGACGACCGTGGCGACGTCGACCTCGATGATCTCCGTTCGAAACTGGACGACCACGGCGACCGGCTCGCAGCGATCATGGTCACATACCCGTCGACGCATGGCGTGTTCGAGGAAGGCATCACCGAGATCTGCGAACTCGTGCATGCCGCGGGCGGCCAGGTGTACGTCGACGGCGCGAACCTCAATGCACTCGTCGGTGTCGCTCGACCCGGAGCCTTCGGGGCCGATGTCAGCCACCTCAATCTGCACAAGACGTTCTGCATCCCCCACGGTGGCGGCGGCCCTGGTGTGGGGCCGGTCGCCGTTCGAGCGCACCTCGCCCCGTTCCTACCCCGCCACCCGCTCGCTCCCTTCACCGAGGGCGGCGTCGGTCCTGTGTCGGCTGCTCCCTACGGCTCGGCGGGCATCCTGCCGATCTCGTGGGTGTACATCGCGCTGATGGGCGCCAAGGGACTGCGTGCTGCGACCGGCGTGGCGATCCTGGGCGCCAACTACATCGCGGTGCGCCTCGACGAGGCGTTCCCGGTGTTGTACACGAATCAGCGAGGCCGCGTGGCGCACGAGTGCATCGTCGATCTCCGTGCGATCACGAAGGCCACCGGTGTCACCGTCGACGACGTCGCGAAGCGACTGATGGATCATGGCTTCCACGCGCCGACGATGAGCTTCCCCGTGGCGGGAACGCTGATGATCGAACCCACCGAGAGCGAGACGCTCGCCGAGATCGAGCGGTTCTGCGAGGCGATGTGGTCGATCCGCCGGGAGATCGACGAGATCGTCACTGGCAGATGGCCGCTCGACGACAGCCCGTTGCGGCATGCGCCCCATACCGCTGCGGATCTGCTCGGCGACTGGAACCGCCCGTACCCCCGCGAGCTCGGCGCGTTCCCGTCGCCGGCCGGCACACGCGACAAGTACTTCCCCCCGGTGTCTCGCATCGACTCGGCCTACGGCGATCGGCACCTCGTGTGCAGTTGCGAGCCGCTCGAGGCGTACGTCCACGCCCAGGCGAGTACCGTGGATCCCCATGGCTGACTCTTCCGTACCGCCCGGATTCGGCGACCTCCTCGGGCTCTTCGGCGGGTCGAACCCGCTCGCCGGCATCAGCAAGTCGATCGCCCAGTTCCCACGTGGTGTCACCGACTTCCTCACCGCCGTCGAGAACTTCAACCAGTCGATGGAGCAGCTGAACACCATCACGGCGCGGGTGAACCGGTTGCTCGACGACGTCGAGCCCCCCGTGCGGGCGTTGATGCCCCAGATCACGCGGACGTTGAAGACAGCGGATCAGCTCGTCGAGCAGATGAGCGCACCGATCGAGAGGGTTGCTCCGGGGCTCACCCGGCTCGCCGACACCCTGCAGTCGCCACAGTTCAACCAACTTCCGAAGGAACTCGGCGAGTTCGTGAACACGCTCGGCGACCTCGCGAAGCGGCTCCAGCCGCTCGGACAGATCGCCGAGTCGGCGGGAGGCCTGTTCGGGTTGCGGTCGCTCACGTCGCTACGCCCTGGCGGGAATGCCACCAAGCCGGTGATCCCACCCGCAGCCGAGGTGGGCGAACCGGTCCCGGCTGCACCCGTCGCCAAGAAGGTCCCAGCCAAGAAGGTCCCAGCCAAGAAG
>Ga0105047_10009085_pt1 | contig 16437 bp, 22 predicted proteins | sample MAT04_FD_78384 | JGI IMG/M metagenome (GOLD analysis project Ga0105047, IMG submission 78384) | Freshwater microbial communities from Lake Fryxell liftoff mats and glacier meltwater in Antarctica - MAT-04 (megahit assembly) | ecosystem: Environmental > Aquatic > Freshwater > Ice > Liftoff...
CCGCCACCGCCGCCGGCCACCGCCCTGCCGCCTCCACCTCCGCCTCCACCTCCGCCTCCACCATCGACGTATTCGCCTAGAAGGGGCCACCACGCCATGACGATCGACGCCATCACCGCCGCGAGTGCGACCGCGCCCGTCGCGGCCGCCGCGACAACGGCCCGCACCCCGAAGCAGTCCCTCGACTCGGAGGCCTTCATGTCGCTCCTCGTCGCCCAGCTGACCAACCAGGACCCCAGCTCCCCGATGGACACCAACCAGATGATCGGGCAGACCACCCAGCTCGCGATGATGGAGAAGCTCACCGAGCTCTCCGCGACGGGCACCGAGGCGTTCTCGCTGCAGATGCGCATCGCCGCGACGACGCTGCTCGGGCAGGACGTCAGCTACACCGGCGCCGACGGCGCGGCGGTCACCGGCCCCGCCACGGCCGTGTCGTTCGCGACCGGCGTTCCGCAGGTCACGGTCGGCGGCGTCGACGTCGCCCTCGACGCGATCTCCGGCATTGCCAGGCGCCCGGCCGCCTGACCGGCCACCGCCCACCCACCTCACACCCACGATCCGCGCACGCCACTCACCCAAGGAGAACACCATGCTTCGCTCGCTCTACTCCGGCATCTCGGGACTGCGGTCCCACCAGACCATGCTCGACGTCACCGGCAACAACATCGCGAACGTCAACACGACGGGGTTCAAGGCGTCGGCCGTGCAGTTCCAGGACACGCTCTCGCAGCTCACCCAGGGCGGAGCCGGTGCGCCCAGGGCGGACGTAGGAGGCACCAACCCCGCACAGATCGGTCTCGGCGTGCAGGTCGCCGGCATTTCGACGAATTTCTCGCAGGGGTCGGCGCAGTCGACGGGCCGCGCCACCGACATGATGATCTCCGGCGACGGATTCTTCGTGACCAGGCAGGGCGGCGAGACGCTGTACACGCGCGGCGGATCGTTCGACTTCGACGCGCAGGGCCGCCTCGTCACGCCCGACGGCGCGATGGTGCAGGGCTGGGCGGCGGTGGGCGGCGAGATCGCCCAGGGCGGCGCCACCGGCAACGTCACCCTGCCGGTCGGGACGGTGTCCCCGGCCGCAGCGACCAGGGCCGCGACGATGGACGGCAACCTGCCCGCGGATGCCGCTCCCGGCACCGAGATCGTGCGCGACGTGCGGGTCTACGACGCGAGCGGTGCGGCGCGCTCCCTCACCCTGACCTTCACCAAGTCGGGCACGGGCTGGGATGTCGCGGGATCGGACCAGAATGGGCAGGCGGGCGCGGGCACCCTCGCGTTCACCAACGGGGCACTCACCGGCGGGGGTACCGTCGCGGTCGGCGGCATCACCGTCGACCTGTCCGGCCTCACCGGCTTCTCCGGCCTGAGCACCGCGAGCATCAGCCGCCAGGACGGCCGCGAGGCGGGATCCCTCGACTCGTTCTCGATCTCGAAGGACGGCACCGTCGTCGGATCGTTCAGCAACGGAACGACCCAGTCGATCGCGCGCATCGCGCTGGCGACCTTCGTCAACCCCGGCGGCCTCGAGAAGGCCGGATCCTCCGGCTACCGGGCCTCGTTCAACTCGGGGGTCGCGACCCTCGGTGCCCCCGGCGACGCCGGCGCGGGTGCGCTCCTCGGCGGCACCCTCGAAATGTCGAACGTCGACCTTTCGCAGGAGTTCACCAACCTCATCGTCGCCCAGCGCGGCTTCCAGGCGAACGCCCGCATCATCACCACCTCCGATGAGGTGCTGCAGGAGCTCACCAACCTCAAGCGCTGACGCGTCGAGGAGCCCTGCCTAACGGCGGGGCTCCTCCGGCCGAGAGTACCCAGTGACGCCCCGCCGGGGCCAGTCGGAGAGCCGGGGTGGGGCAATGATCGTCGTGACACGGCTCAACGACACCCGGTTCGCGCTCAACCCCGACCTGATCGAGCGAATCCACGAGACCCCCGACACGATGATCGTGCTCGTCGACGGGGCAAGGTACATCGTCACCGAGCCGATGGCCGACGTCATCGAGATGATCGCGCAGTACCGCGCCCGCGTCGTCGCGATCGCGCGATGGCTGCCGGAGCCGCAGCATCCGACCCTCGGCCTCGTGCCTCCCGCCGCCGGCGACCAGCCCCACCAGGTCGTCGACCTGCCCGCGTGGGGGGCGACCCGCTGATGGATCCCGCGACACTCATCGGGATCCTCCTCGCGTTTGGGGCGCTCCTGGTCATGATGGTCATGGAGGGGGCGAGTCCCGCCGCGGTGCTGCTGCCCGCGCCGATGATCCTGGTATTCGGTGCGACGATCGCGGTCGGGATCGCGAGCGCCACCGTCCCGGACTTCCTCCACGCCGTGAAGGCGCTCCCGCGCGCCTTCATCGGCAAGAGCCGCAAGCCGCAGGCCGTTATCGACCAGATCGTCGAGATCGCCGAGATCGCGAGGCGACAGGGGCTTCTCGCCCTCGACCAGGAGGCGGGCAAGGTCGACGACCCGTACCTCAAGAGCGCGCTCCAGGGCGTCGCCGACGGAACGGATGCCGAGGAGCTCGCGATCGTGCTCGAGGACAAGATCGCCAGCTACGAGAAATCGGCGAAGTCGGCGAGCAAGTTCTACGCCTCGATGGGAGGCTACGCGCCGACGATCGGCATCATCGGCACCGTCGTATCGCTGACCCACGTGCTGGAAAACCTGTCCAAGCCCGACGAGCTCGGGCACATGATCGCCGCCGCGTTCGTGGCCACCCTCTGGGGGGTGCTCTCGGCGAATTTCCTCTGGCTGCCGATCGCCGCGCGCCTCAGCCGGCTCGCCGAGCTCGAGGTGCAGTGCATGACCGTCGTGATGGAGGGGGTGCTCGCCGTGCAGTCGGGGAGCCAGCCCCGCGTGCTCGGCGAGAGGCTGCGCGCCCTCGTCCCGGCCCAGGCTGCGGGGTCCAAGGACAAGTCGGACAAGGCGGGCGGGTCGGACAAGTCGGACAAGCCTGCCAAGTCGACGAAATCGCCCAAGCTGCAGAAGGCGGCATGAGCCGGCGCGGCCGCCGGGGCACGAGCGGCCACGCCGAGGAGGAGCACGTCGACGAGCGCTGGCTCGTCTCGTACGCCGACATGATCACGGTGCTCATGTGCCTGTTCCTCGTGCTGTTCGCCATGTCGACCGTCGACGCCGCGAAGTACGAGCTCCTCAAGAACTCGCTCGCCACGGGCTTCGGCTCCGAGGAGAGCGACACCGTCGACGTCGCCCAGGGCGTCGTAGTGCCGAAGGACCTCATCGACGAGGAGGGCGCCGGGTTCACCCCGGAGCGCGCCGCGGCGGGCGAGGTTGTGCCGGAGGAGGAGGCGGCGGGCGAGATCTCCCCGGTCGAGGCGGCGGTGCAGCAGGTCGAGGCGTTCGCCGAGCTGCGCCAGCAGATCACCGAGGGCCTCGAGTCGAAGGGCCTCGCCGGAACCGTCGAGTACCAGCTCGACGAGCGGGGGCTCACGGTGCGCCTGGCCTCCTCCGCGACCTTCTTCGAATCGAACAGCACGACCCTCTCGGCCGCGGCCATCGCCGTGCTCGACACGGTCGGCCCGATCCTCGCCGGGTCACCGTACACGGTCTCGGTCGAGGGGCACGCCGACGAGCGCTCCGCGACGTTCCCGTTCCCGACGAACTGGGAGCTGTCGTCGGGGCGATCCACCCAGGTGCTGCGGCAGATGGTCGAGAGCGGCGGCGTCGCCGGCGACCGGATCTCCGCGGTCGGGTTCGGCTCGGAGCGCCCGCTCATCGAGGGCACCACCGCCGAGGAGCTCGCCTCCAACCGCCGGGTCGACATCGTCGCCCTCTCGAACGCCCCCGACGCCGTGCGCGCACTGATGCCCGAGATCGCCGCCGCGTCATCGTGACCGGCACCCACCGCACCGATCGATAGTCGTCCCTAACGCCCGGCCGGCGCCGGCCGATAGTAACCCGTGTGACGGTCCAGGAACATTCTGGGAGTCGTGCGCCGCACAAGCCGGACACCCGGATTCTGGCCTACGACTTCCGACGCCCCAGCTCATTGGTGCGTGAGCACTCCCGCGCGCTCGAGCTCGTGTTCGAGACGTTCGCGCGCCAGTGGGGCACCCAGCTCACCGCCAAGATCCGCACCCTCTCCGAGGTGACCTGCGAGCGGGTCGGGATGCACAGCTACGACGAATACGCCTCGTCGCTCCCCGCACAGACCGCGATGGTGCTGTGCGCGATCGAGGGCGAGACGTCCAGCGCCGTCGTGCAGTTCCCGACGGATGCCGCCCTCGGCTGGGTGGCCCACATGTTCGGGGCGACGGGCGAGGTCACGGCGCCGAGCCGCCGGTTCACCGACATCGAACAGGCCCTCGTGCGCCGCCTGGTGGGCGACGCCCTCGAGGACCTGCGCTACTCGCTCGGCACGCTTCTCCCCGCCCCGATCACCGTGTCGGCGGTGCATCACAACTCCCAGTTCGCCCAGGCGGCGGCGCCAGGGGACCTCATGATCGTGGCGAGCTTTGCGATCCGGTTCGGCGGCACTGCCGCGGCGGCGACCGTCGCCCTCCCCGCGAAACTGCTGCTCACGCAGCTCGGCGGGGGAACCGGCGCGGCGGCCAGCGCCGACCCGCGCGAGCTCATCCGCACCCAACTGCTGAACGCACCCGTCGACGTGACGGTGCGTCTCGCCCCCGCACTGGTGCGGCCGGGCGTGATCCTCGGGCTCTCGGTCGGCGACCTGCTGCCGATCCCGCACCCGAGCCACCGACCGCTGGACGTCGTCGTCGACGGGCATCCGCTCGCTCGCGCGGCGGTCGGGTCGAACGGATCGAGCTTGGCCTGTGTCGTCGTCAGCAGCAAGGAGAAATCGTGAACACCACCGCACAGTCCCGCCACGCCGGCGCGGCCGAAGCCCTCATCGCCCTGCTTCCGAGCGCGTCGCCGCTCGGAATCGCCCTCGCCCGCGTCGCGGACGTCGGGCACGACGAGCAGACGGGCGCGATCGTCGCGTCGTTCGTCGGGGACGCTTCGGCCGACGTCGCGCTCATCTTTCCCGACGCGGCCGCCCTCGCCGCCGCCGAGTCCGACATCGTGTCGGTTCTCGACGTGCTGCGACCCGCGTTCGAGGGGGCGACCGCCGCCATCGGCGCCGGCGTGCTGGGGGAACTGCGCGCCGACGACGCCTCCGCCCTGTTCGACGACCCGAGCAGCACCGTGTTCGCGATCACCCGGGACGGGGGCGCCGTCGGCTGGTTCGCGATCCGCACCCGTGAGGCGGTCGGCCGGCACGGAGCTGTACGCGCGCCCCGCGCGGTGACCGCCGAGATGCTCGGCCGCATCAACAGCGTCGAGATGGCCCTCACGGTCGAGATCGGGCGTACCCGGATGTCGGTGCGCGATGTGCTCTCGCTCGAGCCGGGAAGCGTGATCGAGCTGGATCGCGCCGCCGGCGCCCCCGCCGACATCCTTCTCAACGGGAGGCTCATCGCCCACGGCGAGATCGTGGTCGTCGACCAGGACTACGCCGTGCGCATCACCGAGATCCTCGACGTCGCCACCGCTGTCGCCTGACGTGGACACCCTGCTCGTCGCGGTTCGCGTACTCCTCTCCCTCGCTGCGGTGCTCGGGCTGCTGTGGGTGCTGCACCGTCGGCTCAGCCGGGGGCCGCGCGCCAAGAACGCAGCCAACCCCGTCACCGTCGTCGGGCGGCAGGCCGTCGGGCAGAAGGCGGCGGTCGTCATCGTCGACGTCGACGGGCAGCGCTTCGTTCTCGGCGTCACCGAGCAGGCCGTGAGCGTGCTGCACCGCCGCGAGGCCCCGGGGCGGCAGTCCGCCGACGAGTTCGCGCTCTCCCTGGCCGAGGCGACCGACGCCGCCCCGTCGGCAGCCACGCTCACCCCGCTCTCCGGACCGGCCCTCACGGTATCGCCCCTCGGGGGAGCGGCGGTCGACGGCCCGTGGGCGCCCGCCCTCCGGCCGCGCCGGCCCACCGCGGCCGCGCCGGGCCACTCCGCCCTGGGCCGCTCGGTGCTCGGGGGCTCGATCCTGTCCCCGACGACCTGGAAGCAGACCGCCGCGGCGCTCCGGCGGTCGGCATGACGACGAGCGCAGCCGTGCGGCGCCGCAGCCGGCCGCACCCCGGCCCGCTCGCGCTCGCCGTGCTGCTCGGCATCGCACTCGCGGTCGCACTGATACTCGTGGGCGCTCCCGCCCACGCCGCCCCCATCGACCCGGCGGCGCCCGGCGACGGCACCGGTGGCCTCACGGTCGACATCAACGGGCCGAACGGGTCACCATCCTCGTCGGTCATCACCCTGCTCGGGATCACCCTGCTCTCGGTCGCGCCGGCGCTGCTGCTCATGATGACGTCGTTCACCAAGATCTTCGTCGTGCTCGCCATGACCCGCAACGCGCTCGCGCTGCCGTCGATCCCGCCGAACCAGGTGCTCGCGGGTCTCGCCCTGTTCCTGTCGCTGTTTATCATGGCGCCGGTGCTGACCCAGGTGAACGAGCTCGGCGTCGCGCCCTACATCGAGGGCAGCATCGACTTCACGGCGGCGATCGAGGCCGCGTCCGGCCCGCTGCGGGAATTCATGCTCGCCCACACGCGCGAGGAGGATCTCGCCCTCATGACCAGGGCGGCGGATGCGCCGAACCCCGACTCGCGCGACGACGTGTCGCTCGTGACCCTCATCCCGGCCTTCATGATCTCCGAGCTGCGTGCGGCGTTCATCATCGGGTTCGTCATCTTCGTGCCGTTCCTCGTCATCGACATCGTCGTCTCGGCCGCCCTCATGTCGATGGGCATGATGATGCTCCCGCCCGTCATGATCTCGCTCCCGTTCAAGATCCTCCTGTTCATCCTCGTCGACGGCTGGGGACTCATCATCACGTCGCTTATCAACAGCTATGAAGGTGGCTGATGGATGCCAACGCCGTACTCGACATCGGCCTGCAGGGGCTCATCATCTCCGCCAAGCTCTCGGCGCCGATTCTCGTCACCGCGCTCGTCGTCGGGTTCTCGATCTCCCTGCTGCAGTCGATCACCCAGATCCAGGAGGTGACGCTCTCGTTCGTGCCGAAGGCCGTCGCCGTCGGCGCCGCGCTCGTCGTGAGCGGGCACTGGATGATCTCCGAGATGGTGTCGTTCACGCGGGCCTTGTTCGAGAAGATCCCGTCGCTGCTCGGCGGCGGCTGACGTGGAAATCGATCTCGACCTCCCCTACATCGAGGGGACGATGCTGGCGGGCGTGCGCATGGTCGCGTTCCTGCTGATCGCGCCCCCGTTCTCGTCGAGCGCGATCCCGCGGCGGATCAAGGGCATGCTCTCGATCGGCCTGGCGCTCGCCGTCGCGCCGCGGGCGACCGCCGACTACGTGTCGCTCGACACGGCGGCATTCTTCGTTGCGCTGCTCAGCGAGATCGTCATCGGCGCGCTGCTCGGGTTCCTCGTGATGGTCGTCTTCTCGGCGCTCCAGTCGGCGGGAAGCCTCATCGACCTGTTCGGCGGCTTCCAGCTCGCCCAGGCGTTCGACCCGCAGATGATGATCAACGGTGCGCAGTTCACCCGCCTGTTCCAGATGACCGCGCTCGCGCTGCTGTTCGCCTCCGACGGCTACCAGCTCATCATCGGCGGCCTCGTGCGCAGCTTCGGCGCGCTGCCCGTCGGGGGTGGCATCGATCTCGGCGACCCGGTGCAGGCGATCATCGGCGCCGTCACGCAGATGTTCCTCGCGTCGGTGCAGATCGCCGGGCCGCTCATCGTCGTCCTGTTCCTCGCGGATGCCGGTCTCGGCCTGCTCACCCGCGTCGCGCCGGCGCTCAATGCCTTCGCGCTCGGGTTTCCGCTGAAGATCCTGCTCGTGCTGTCGCTCGTCACGATGGTGTTCGTCGCGCTCCCGCAGATCGTCGCGTCGCTGGCCGACACCGCCTTCTCCCTGCTGCAGGAGGTCGAGCGATGAGCGAGGATTCGGGCGAACGCACCGAGCAGGCGACCGAGAAGCGCATGAAGGAGGTGCGCTCCAAGGGGCAGCTCTCCCGCTCACAGGACCTCACCGCGTGGCTGGGTGTCGGCGCGGCCGCGGCCATGATGCCGCTGACGATCGGGCTCGGAGCGGAGGCCGCAACCGATCAGGTCTTCACCATCAACGCGCTGATTGCCCGGCCCGACCCCGAGGTGGCCGTGCAGGCTCTCTTCGACGGCGCCGGATCGCTCGTCGCGACGCTCATGCCCCTGCTCGCCGCCGTCGCCGTCGTCGTGCTCATCGCGGCGGTCGTGCAGGGAGGGGTGCACTTCAAGAAGTTCACGGGCAAGTACGAGCAGTTCGACCTCGTCAAGGGCGTCGGAACCACGTTCGGCGGCCAGGCGCTGTGGGGCGGAGTCAAGGCGCTGCTGAAGACCGCCGTCGTCGGGCTCGTGCTCTACTCGGTGGTGCAGGGCCTCATGCCCGTTCTGACGAGCGCCGGCGGGCTGTCGGTCGCCTCGCTCACGAACGCGGCGACGTCGGGTAGCGCCTCCCTGCTGCAGTCGGCCGTGCTCGCCGGGCTGGTGCTCGCCGCCGCCGACGCGGCCGTCGTGCTGCGCCGCAACCGCAAGAGGACGCGCATGACCAAGAAGGAGGTCAAGGACGAGAACAAGAGCTCGGAGGGCGACCCCCTCGTCAAGTCCCAGCGACGGTCCCGCCAGCTCGCGATGAGCCGCAACCGCATGATCGCCGCCGTCGCGACGGCGGACGTCGTTCTCGTGAACCCCACCCACTTCGCGATCGCGCTCTGCTATGAGCCGGGCAAGTCGGCGCCCCGCGTGGTCGCGAAGGGCGCGGGAATCATCGCCGCGCGCATCCGTGAGCAGGCCGAGGCCGACCGGGTGCCGATCGTCAAGGACATCCCGCTCGCCCGGGCGCTGCACTCGTCCTGCGAGCTCGGGCAGGAGATCCCCTTCGAGCTCTATTCGGCGGTCGCGCGGGTGCTCGCCTTCGTCATGGCACTACGCAGGCGCGGGTCGGCCACCGGCACCCATACGATGGCCGAACCCTCGATCGTTCCGGGAGGAAACTGACATGAAACTCTCCATCACCAAGCTCGTCGTGCCGGTATCGGTGGTCGGCATCATCATGCTGCTGGTCGTGCCGATTCCCGCCTGGCTGCTCGACCTGCTCATCATCGTCAACATCCTTTTCGCCCTCGTGGTGCTGATGACGAGCATGTTCGTGAAGAAGCCGCTCGACTTCTCGGTGTTCCCCTCACTGCTCCTCGTCGCGACGCTGTTTCGACTGGGCATCAACGTCGCCTCGACCAGGCTGGTGCTCGGCGACGGCTACGCGGGGCAGGTGATCGAGGCGTTCGGGCACGTCGCCGTCGGCGGCTCGCTGATCATCGGCGCCGTCGTCTTCCTGATCCTCGTGGTGATCCAGTTCGTCGTCGTCACGAAGGGCGCCGAACGCGTCGCCGAGGTGGGCGCCAGGTTCACCCTCGACGCGATGCCCGGGAAGCAGATGGCGATCGACGCCGACCTCAACGCCGGCCTCATCACCGACGTCCAGGCGAGGGAACGCCGCGCGGAGGTGTCGGCGGAGGCCGACTTCTACGGCGCGATGGATGGCGCCTCGAAGTTCGTCAAGGGCGACGCGATCGCCGGCATCGTGATCGTCATCATCAACATCGTCGGCGGCATCTCGATCGGCATGCTGCAGCGCGGGCTGTCGATCGAAGAGTCCGTCAGCACCTACACGCTCCTCACCATCGGCGACGGGCTCGTGACCCAGATCCCCGCTCTCCTTATGGCCGTCTCGACCGGCATGATCGTCACGCGGTCCAACGTCGACTCCGACATGGGATCGACCGCCTCCGCGCAGCTCACCCAGTCGCGCACGGCGCTCATGATCGCGGGTTGCGCCGCGATCGTCATGGCCCTCATCCCCGGCATGCCGATGATCCCGTTCGTCACGGTCGGGGCGCTCCTGATCTTCGCGGCACAGCGCATCAAGGCGGCCGAAGCGACCAAACGGGCGGTCGACGAGCGGGCGCTCACCCGGGGAGAGACGGCGCCGACCGAGACGACGGAGGACCTCATCGAGCAGATGCGCGTGCACGCGCTGGAGATCCAGCTCGCCCCCGACCTCGTCGACCTCGTGTCGGGGGCATCCGACGACCTGCTCGCCCGGGTGCGGTCCCTGCGGCGCAAGGTCGCGATGGAGGTCGGCATCGTCGTGCCGCCGGTGCGCACGCGCGACAGTGTCGACCTGCCGCCGTCGACCTATGCGATCCGCATCGCCGGCGTCGAGGTGGGCCGGGGCATCGCCCCACGCGGCAAGGTGCTCGCGCTCGGCGACCTGCTCGACGCCCTACCCGGCGTCGCGACGGTCGAGCCGGTCTTCGGTCTCATCGGCAAATGGACGCCGAGCGAGATGCGGCACAGCGCCGAGATGACCGGCGCGACCGTGATCGACCGGGTGTCGGTCGTGGTCACCCACCTGTCCTCGATCATCACCGCCAACGCGGCGCGCCTCCTCACCCGCGAGGATGTGCGGCTGCTCACCGAGGGCGTGAAGCAGGTGAACCCGTCGGCGGTCGACGAGCTCATCCCGAACCTGCTGTCGCTCGCCGAGGTGCAGCGTGTGCTGCAGGGGCTGCTCGTCGAGCAGGTGCCGATCAACGACCTGTCACGCATCTACGAGGCGCTCGCGCTGCGGGCGAAGGTGTCGAGCGAGCCGGAGGGGCTCATCGAGGCCGCGCGCGCCTCGCTCGGCCCGGCGATCGCCGACCGCCACCTCGACGGCTCGGTGCTGCGCGTCATCATGATCGACCCCGGCGTCGAGCAGTCCATGCTCGAGTCGATGCGGCCGTCGGAGCACGGCACCCAGATCCTCTTCGACCAGGGTCGCATCGAGTCGCTCATGAACTCGCTGCGCGAGACGGTCGCCTCCGTGCAGTCGACCGGCCGGTCGGCGGTGCTCGTCTGCGCGCCCGCCGTGCGGCCGGCGATCCGGCGTCTGCTGTCGCCGCAGCCGGGCGGGCTTCCGGTGCTCTCCTACCAGGAGGTCACCTCCGCGGGTCTCGACATCGAGACGGTGGGGGTGATCCGTGCCCCGGCGACGATTGCGCCTTGAGGTCGCGACCATCCAGGAGCTGCCGGCGCGGGTGAGGGCCGAATGCGGACCGTACGCCGAGATCGTTGCGGCCGAGAAGGTCACCGTCGGCGGCATCCGCGGGTTCCTCGCGCGCCACCACTTCGAGGTGACCGTGTCGATTCCGGATGCGCCGCGCGATGGCGCGCACCGGCTCGACCTCCCGGCCCGCATCGGCATCGCCGCGCTGCTCGACGACGCCGACCTGCAGGAGTCGCTCATCCACGAGGCCGACACGGCCGACCCCGTCTCGACCCGGTCGGCGATGTTCGACGAGCTCCTCGGCAGCCTCGACTTCACCGAGCCGGCCCCGGCGCGCGTCGTCGTGCCGCAGCCGCCTGCCGCACCGGGAGACCTCATGGTGCTGATCGGCATCGGACGCGACCCGCTGCGCGTCGCGCGGGCGATGGCGGCGGGCATGGGCGCGGCCGTCTGCATCGCCGGCGCAATCGCGGCTCCGGGGGCCGAAAGGGTCGACGACCGGCGGTCGTCGATTCAGGCGCGCGCCGTCGGGGTGCGGCGCGAGCATCCGACGATCGTCGCGTTGGGGCTCCACGGGGTGGGGGACGGGTTCGGCGACGGCGCAACGATCCTGCGCGCCCTCGCCGCCGACCAGGTGTGGGTGGCCGTCGACGCGAGCCGCAAGGCGGACGACACCGCCAGCTGGGTCGAGGCGATGGGCGCGGTCGCGCCGATCGCGGCATTGGCGGTTCTCGGCCGGGGGCAGACCGCGACCCCCGAATCCACCGACGCGCTCGGGCTCGCCGTGGGGTGGATCGACGGAGGGTCGGTAGGCTGAGGCCATGCTGGTTTTGACGCGCAAGTCCGGGGAGAGCGTGCTCATCGGCGATGACATCACGATCACCGTGCTGGACACGCGCGGCGACGGGGTGCGGATCGGCATCGACGCGCCGCGGGGCATCCGGATCCAGCGCGAGGAGATCGTGCGCGCCGTCACCGAGGCGAACGTCGCGTCGAGCCAGGAGACGCCCGACGCCGAAGACAGAATCAGGGCCGCGCTCGGGTTGGGCGTCGCGGCACCGGGGATTCCGGCGGCGGATGCCTCGGGCTCCGCCGACGACTCCTCGCCGTCCGCCTGACCGGCCCTGGCGCACCCGTCTCGTCTACCCCCGCCGCGGCGGCCCGAAGACGTGCAGGCCGAGGTCGTCCGAGAGCCGCTCGCAGGCGTGTACCCCGCGCACGCTGTTGCCCTCCCCGTCGAGCGGCGGGCTGTAGACGCCGATCCCGAACCCCCATGGCACGGTCGCGACGAGTCCCCCGGCCACGCCCGACTTCGCCGGCAGGCCGACGCGGCGCATCCACCGCCCCGAGCCGTCGTACATGCCGCACATCGCCATGACACCCAGCACCGTCGTGACGGTCGCGGCTGGAACCACCTGCTCGCCCGTCACCGGGTTGCGGCCGCCGAACGCGAGCGTCGCTCCCATGACCGCGAGCACCTCGGCGCTCACGACGATCGAGCAGGCGCGCGCGTAGACGGACACGGCGTCGTCGACGGAGACCTCGAGCGTTCCCGTCGAGCGCATGAGGTAGCCGAGCGCGCGATTGCGGTCGCCGAGCAGCTGCTCCGACTGGCTCACCCCGGAATCGACACGCAGCTCCCGCCCTGCAAAGGCCGAGAGGCCGGAGAGAATGCGGTCGAACCGCTCGTCGGGAGTCGATCCGGCCACGAGATTCGCGGTCAGCAGCGCGCCGGCGTTGACCATCGGATTCGGCGGGCGTCCGGTGTCGCTCTCGAGCCGGATCGCGTCGAAGGCCTCCCCGGTCGGCTCGGTGCCGACCCGCTCAAGCACCGCATCGCCGAGGTCGACGAGGGCGAGCGCGTAGACGAAGGGCTTCACTGCCGACTGGATCGAGAACTCCAGGTCCGCGTCGTCGGTGTCGCGCACGTCGCCGTCACGGTCGACCATCGCGAGGCCGCAGACGGCGGGGTTCGCCTTCGCGAGCTCGGGGATGCTGTCGTCGACCTCGCCGTCGTCGATGGCCAGCATGTCCCGGCGCAGCGCGCCGAGGTCGTACTGCGCGACGGAGGGTTTGACTGTGCGTGTCATGAGCCCAGTCAATCAACTCGCGCGGCGCACCGCTCGGCCGTCAGGTCCCGTGCAGCATCGCGGGCTCGGCGATGGGCTCGGGCACGACACGGAGTCCGGCGGTCGTGTTCGCCGACTGCATGAGCTGGTCGATCCACGCCTTGTTCAGGATCGGGGCCGGACCCTCGTCGTGCTTGAACTGCAGCGGGATGGCCGGATGGATCCAGACGGTCGACCTGGCACCGTTGCCCTCCTCGCCCTCCTCCCACGAGAAGGCGAAGCTCTCGTTGCGCCGGAGCTTCGCGAGCATGACGATCTTGAGGTGAGCGAGCACTCGATCGTCGAGGGGGATCTCGGTGCTGCTCGGGCCGTAGACAAAGATCGCCATGTCGAAACTTCCTCTCAATACCGGTCCGTCGGGTAGGGCCGGGGTACATCAGTGCTGGTGGCTCAGATCGTATCGGGGTTGCCAGGGTGGATCGTGGCCGGGTCGTCGTCGAACGACAGGCCCCGCGGATGCACCGCGGTCACCTGGTCTCGCAGTCGCGTCGCCGCGGAGTTCGTGTCCGGGTCGGGCTCGGTCGATGCGGCGGGCACGGTCGACATCTGGCTGCTCGCGCTGACGATGATCTGGATGGAGCTCTCGCGCCCGGCCTCGTCGAAGGTCGGGAGTTCGACGATGTTCGAGCGGTGCACGCTGCCCAGCTGGCTCGTCAGAGACATGAGGGTGTCTGCCACCTCGTCGGTGGTCAGGAAGGCCTTGCCGTCATAGATGACGTGTTTCATGATCCTCGCTCCGGTATCTGCGGGCATCCTACTCGATTCGACCATAGCGGGTGGCGGATGACGGCCTCGCCCCCCTTGCGTGCACTCGGCCGGCGTGAGCCCGCCTAAGCTTGCCGGATGAGCGCGCGGAGACCGAGGAATGCGCCGGAGCGCACGGCGCCGTGAACATCGTCGCGAAGGGCTGGTTCTGGGGGCTCGACTACCTCTACGTGTCCTATTGGCAGGTGCGCGAGGCGGTGTTCCGCGCGGACCCGGCCCGCTACGCGGACCCGCACGCTGCGAAGCCGCCCATCCTGCTCCTTCCCGGCATCTTCGAGACCTGGCAGTTCCTGCGGCCGCTGGCCGACCAGCTGAGCGAGAGCGGGCATCCGGTGCACGTCGTCACCGGCCTCGGCCGCAACTCCCGCACCGTCGCGGCGAGCTCACCGATCGTCGAGAACTACCTGAGAGAGCACGATCTGCGCGACGTGACCATCGTCGCCCACAGCAAGGGCGGTCTGATCGGCAAGTATGTAATGGCGAAGGGCGACAGGGAGGGCCGCATCTCACGCATGGTCGCCATCGCGACGCCGTTCTCCGGTTCGGCCTACGCGCGCTACGTGCTGGTTCGAAGCCTGCGGGACTTCTCCCCGCGCGACGCGACCACGCTGATGCTTGGAGAACTACGATCGCTGAACGAGCGGATCACCTCGATCTACGGCATATTCGATCCGCACATCCCGGGCGGCAGCGCGCTTCCGGGCGCGACGAACGTGCGACTCGACGTCGCCGGCCACTTCCGCATTCTCGGCGATCGTCGGCTTCGGGACGCGGTCGCCCGCGCGGTCGACCAGCCAGCTTCCTGACGCGCCGGTTGCTGCCCGTGGCCAGCGGACTACGCTGACGAGGTGAACGCCAAAATTCTGCTCGTCGAGAGCGACCTCTCCGCGGCAGGGGCCCTCACCGACACGTTGGCGCTGGCCGGCTACCTGGTGCTGGCGAATGCGGATCCCACGCGAGCGCTGGCGTTGGCCAGGGACGAGCTCCCGGATTTGATCGTGCTCGATTTGACCCTGCCGGGCGGCGGGGCCGCTCTTCTCTCCGACCTCGGCCGCAGCGCGCAGACATCGGCGATCCCGGTGCTCGCGATCGCCGAGTCGGAGAGCGCGGCCGGCGAGGCGATGAGAATGGGCGCGCGTGCCGTGCTCAACAAGCCCGTTCTGACCGCCGACCTCCTCGCGGCGGTCGCCGGCGCCGTGATGGAGCAGGACGCCATTGCCGGGGCTCCACCGAGCCTGCTGTCGCATCCGCCGCGGCTCGAGGCGCTCCGCTCACTCGGCCTGCTCGACACCCCGGCCGAGGAGATCTACGACCGGGTCACCCGGATCGCCTCGCAGCTGCTCGAGGTGCCCGTGTCGCTGGTCTCGCTCGTCGACGTCGAGCGCCAGTTCTTCGCGAGCCAGGTCGGCTTGGGCGAGCCGTTCGCGACGGAGCGGCAGACCCCGCTGTCCCACTCCTTCTGCCAGTTCACCGTGACCTACCGCAAGCCGTTCGTCGTCGTCGACGCGCGGCACCATCCCCTCGTTGCGGCCAACCTCGCCGTCACCGAGATGGGAGTCGCCGCCTACGCGGGGGTGCCCCTCATCACGAAGTCGGGGCAGGCGATCGGAAGCCTCTGCGCGATCGACGAGAAGCCGCACCACTGGACCGACGCCGATATCGCCGCGCTCACCGACCTGGCCGCGGTGCTCATGGAGTTGTTCGAGCTCCGGCGGGGCATTGCCTCGGAACCCGGGGCGTGAGCGTGCCCGGTGTTGACGGCGCCGCACCGAGCGAACAGACTCGAGCCGTGGATGACGAAGACGAAGACCAGTCGATGGAACAGGTGCTCGAGCGGCTGCTCGAGCAGTTTCCGTCGGTGCCGCTCGAGCAGATCGTGGAGCTCGTGAACGAGGAGATCGACTTCTACGACGGAGAGATCCCCAACGATGAGGATGTTCCCGACGAAGTCGAAGCGAGCGCGAGGGAGCGGTTGGAGGCCATGACCGCGGCGCGCCCGGATTCTCCCGACGACGACTCCTGACCGCCGCTGGCGTGTCGCCGCAGGACTCCCCTACAGTGGAGTTTCGAACCTATGTTCGAACCATGCGGGAGGAGCACATCACCATGACGATGGTCGAAGAAGCAGTGGCGGTCTGGCTTTCGAGCGCGGGGGTGCCCGAGCGACTCGTCTGGCGGGGCCGCCGATTCCGCGTGTCGGACACCCCGACGGCGTTCGGTGGCGCGAGCGACGAGGTGCTCGGATTCGTCACGCATCCGCCGCGTCAGGGCGTCGGGTGGAGGTTCCAGGGCACGAGCGAGGGGCCGGGACACGAGACGCTCATGTTCGACGTGCTGCGGGACGAGTATCGGCAGCAGTGGCGGCTGCTGCGCACCTTTGTCTGAATCGGCTCGAGCAGCAGCCACCACCTCATCGATCGCGTCGCCCCTCGCCGTGCCATCCATCTCGCGGCCCTCACTGCCTCGCACTGCCCC
>Ga0105047_10009086_pt1 | contig 16436 bp, 6 predicted proteins | sample MAT04_FD_78384 | JGI IMG/M metagenome (GOLD analysis project Ga0105047, IMG submission 78384) | Freshwater microbial communities from Lake Fryxell liftoff mats and glacier meltwater in Antarctica - MAT-04 (megahit assembly) | ecosystem: Environmental > Aquatic > Freshwater > Ice > Liftoff...
CCACGATCATCCCTTCGACAAATGGTCGCAGGCCGATTTCTGGGGCTTCGCCTCCTTCCTGGCCAACACCCGCAGCGACCGCCGCGAACTCAAAGAAGACCCTGCTGATCCCAACCGCGTCACCCGAAGCTGGCACGTGCTGACCGATCAGAACGAACGCAACGGCGGCGGCAAGTACGATCCTCCGCAGCCCGAATTGCGCGTCCCACCCAAGGCTCTGGACGGTCCGGTCTTCACGGCATCGGCCAAGGCTTCCGCAGCTAAGAAGGGCGGCGATCTCAAGGCGCCTGCCAAGATGGACGCGAAGATGGATTCCAAGATGGACGCCAAGATGGGCTCCGACAAGATGAGCGCCAATGGCAAGATGGATGCAAAGATGGACGGCAAGATGGGTATGGATGCCAAGATGGGCATGGACGGCATGATGGGAATGATGGGCGGCGCCAATGCCGCCCCCAACGGTGAACTTGGACTGCAGTATCGCTACGCACTGGCCGGCTGGATTACCGATCCGAAGAATGAGAAGTTTGCGCAGTCAGCCGTCAACCGCACCTGGCGCGCGATGTTCGGACACGGATTGGTTGAACCAATCGATGACATCCGCCCCAAGAACGCGCCCTCGCACCCCGAAGTGATGGCCATCCTGGCCGCCGACTTCAATGCCTCCGGCCGCGATTGGAAACGCATGCTGGCTGTGATCTCCAGCACCCGCGCCTACCAGCGTGCGTCGACGGGCAGCAGCGATAAGATCGACCGCTCCAAGTCTGTGCGCTACGCGGCTCGCGCCGACGTCCGCCCGATGACGCCTGAGATGCTCTTTAGTGCAATCATCAAGGCCACTGGCGGCAACGAAGCGGCTAATTTACTGACCGACGGACTGCGCAGCCGCGACGAAGCGATGATGACCGGCAAGATGGACGGCATGAATCCGCAAGTAAACAACTTCGTGGGATTGATGCAGCGCTTCATTAATACGTCGACGGCCGAAGACCGCGCTGGAAAACTGCAGTTCGAAGGCACAGTCGCTCAGGCGCTCATGATGATGCATTCGGATTTCATGAACGACTCCATCGACAAGGGCGTGCTGCGCTTCCAGAAGAAGGGCCAGGGCGAGATGGTTTATATCTTCGCGGCAACACTGGGACGGCCACCACTGCCTGCCGAAGCGGGTGCGTTCTCGAAATTCAGCAGTGGCAAGGATGGATTAAAGGGCGTGATGTGGGTGTTGCTGAACTCAGCAGAATTTGTGACCATTCATTAAGTTAGAAAGAATTCAGGTGGGGCAGGCAACGGTGCCTGCCCTGTAAATCAGGTAGAACAGGGCAGGCAAAACAGGGCAGGCAGAGCCCAAACGCTTTTGCCCCACCAAATGAGGGAGGGAAAATAGAATGTCATTCCGAGTCGATTGTCCTGGACCAATGTCGCGCCGAGGCTTGATCAAGCACAGCATCGCCGCATCGCTGGGCTACGCACTGGCGCGCCCGTTCATTCCGTCCGCGTGGGCCGCTGAAGAAAAAACCAAGGCCGGTGCCGCACCCGCGCCTGTCAAGGCCGCTACTGGTGGCGCACAGGATTATGTTGTCGCCAAAGGCAAAGCCAAGAACGTGATCCTGATGTGGATGGGCGGCGGACCTAGCCACCTTGACACCTTCGATCCCAAGCCCGGCACACCGCAGTCCGGAGGCAACGGCGTCGTCGAAGCCGCCGACGGTCTGGCATTAAACGAAAAGCTTCCCTTCCTGGCCAAGCAGGGCCGCAATCTGTGCGTGCTGCGCGGCGTGACCAGCAAGGAAGGCGATCACGCTAACGCCAGCCACCTGCTGCACACCGGTTATCGCGAACAGTCCGGCGTCTCCTTCCCCAGCCTTGGCTCGATCGTCTGCGCCGAAGCGAAGGACGGCCCGCAGAGCGAGCTGCCCAACTACGTCGCGCTCAACGGCGGCGGCGGCGGCCCGGGATTCTACGGCGCCCAGTGGGGCCCTTTCTCGGTCGGCGCTGGCCAGGCCATCCCCGATCTGAAGACGAACAAGATCTCCAAGAGCTCGATCGACGAACGCCGCCAGTTGCTCGACGGTCTGGACAAGTATTACGCCGGACTGACGGGCGCACCTCTGGCGCTGGAACACCAGAAGACCTACGAACGCGCCGTTAAGCTTTCGCGCTCGCCGCTGGCTCCGCTCTTTGAAATCAAGGGGGAAGACCAGGCCAAGTGCGCCAAATACGGCACATCCGGTTTTGCGCGCGCATGCTTCGTCGCCAAGAATCTCATCTCCAAGGGCGGCGTTCGCTTCATTGAAATCGATCAGGGCGGCTGGGACATGCACGCCAACGTCGACGTCTCGAGCCGCAATATGATGAATCAGATCGACCAGCCCATGGGCCGGTTGATTGAAGAGCTGGCCGCAGACGGCCTGCTCGGTTCCACGCTGATTATCTGGATGGGTGAGTTCGGACGCACGCCGGACATCAACGCAGGCGGCGGACGCGACCATTATCCGCGCTCGTTCTCCATTATGCTGGCGGGCGGCGGAGTCAAGGGCGGACAGGCAGTCGGCAAGTCGAACAAGTCCGGCCACGAACCAGAAGGCAATGGAATCCTGATTCCGGATTTCATGTACAGTGTCTGCGATGCCGCCGGCATCGACGCCACCAAGATCCGCGAATCGAGCGACGGCCGCCCGATCCAGGTCGTCGACCGCGGTGCCAAGCCTGTCCCGGGAATCTTCGGTTAAGTGTGGGTGGGGCAGACATTCCTATCTGCTCGAATCAAACATCAAGACGGCACAGAGTTCAAAAGACTCTGTGCCGTTTTCTTTTTGTTTCGTTGCGGCTTGTGTGGGCTAATAAATTTATTTTGCCGGAGTCCTATTAAAGGAACGTAGCTGTTCAGTCGTCTTGCTTGCACGTCGATATTGATTGGGCGGACGGAAAGGCGTGTTGCGTTGAGGTCGCTCGCTTCTACAATTTGCATGCTAGACACGATGCCGAATGCGCGGCATCCAAAAGGGATGACAGGGGCTTCATGAGCACTGCGCTACCGGAGACTATCGGCAGCTTCCGCATTATTTCAAAGCTGGGGCAAGGCGGCATGGGCACCGTCTACCGCGCCATGCACGGCACGCTCGAACGCCCCGTCGCGTTAAAAATTCTGCCCGCCGAATTCTCCAGCAATCCTGAATACGTGACCCGTTTTCTGCGCGAGGCCCGCACGGTCGCCGGGATGCGCCACGAAAATGTGGTGCAGGTCTACGATGCTGGAGAACAGAACGGCCGTTACTTCATCGCAATGGAGCTCGTCGATGGCTGCAACCTGATGCAGTACATCGAAAAAAAGAAAACCATCTCCGAAGATGAGGGTCTCGGCCTGCTGCTGCAGGCGGCCAGGGGTCTGGCCGCGGCGCACGCCAAGGGCTTGGTCCATCGCGACATTAAGCCTGAAAATCTGCTCATGGGCGACGACCAGATTCTGCGCATCGTCGACTTCGGACTGGTGATGGAATCGTCCTCAACGACGCAGCTCACCGCGACAGGCGCATGCCTGGGTACGCCGATGTACATGAGCCCCGAGCAGGCTGACGGCGAACAGGCCGATCTGCGCACGGATATTTATTCGCTGGGCGTCACCTTCTATCGCGTCTTCACCGGCCAGCCGCCGTTCACGTCGCCGACGGTGATGAACCTGCTCTTTAAACACAAGTTCGAAGTGGTGCCCGATCCCAAGTCGATCCGCCCGGATCTTTCAAATAATGTTCGCAATCTGCTGCTTCAAATGATGAGCAAAGGGCGCGAGGACCGTCCGCCGAACGCGCTTGCGCTGGTCGAACTGATCGAAGGAATAAAAGTTGGAAAGGCGATTCTCGCGCCGCCCGAATTTGTTCCGCTGCCAGGCATGACGCGCACCGTTAGCGCAACCATGATCCGCCCTGAACAGGCCGAGCAGCCGGTGGTTTCTCCCATGAAATTATGGGCGGCCGGAGCGGCCGTCGTGGTGATCGGCGTGATTGCGTTCTTGCTCACGCGCGGGGGTAATACTCCTGAAGCGGCAACCGCCACCGCGGCCAGCGGAGCGGGCTCGTCGGAGCTGATCAAGCGCGGTGACCAGGCCTTCGCTGACGGCCGTGACGGAGAAGCGATCGAAAATTACCGACAGGCGCAGGCCAATGCGCCGACCGATGAGATGCTTAAGGCGAAAATATCCGCCGCCGATCGCCGCCAGCGTTTCGCCGAAAGCATGCGCCAGGGCGAATCGTTCGAGGCCAAGGGTGAACTGGAATCGGCCGCCGCGCGCTACACCGATGCGACGGCGTCGGACGACAGCACCCGCGCGCGCGAATCGCTGGCACGCGTACAGTCTCGGCTGGCGGATCGCAAGGCGGGCGGAGTGCTCGCCACAAACGCTGCGAATCGCAATGATGCGGAGCGCGATCAGCACATCAAGCGTGCGACGCATGCCGAGAAAATTGGCGACTTTGAAATCGCCTGCGAACAGTACCAGAAGGCCGCGGCGCTCTCCGACAACCCCGAGCGCGGAGTCTTTCACGACAAGGCCAACGAGTGCCGGCGTCAGCAGTATCTGACTCGAGCCATGGCTGCAGAGAACAAGCAGGATTACATCGAAGCAGAGAATCAGTACCGTCTGGCCCAGGCAATCAAATCCGACGCGCTGGTCTCGCAGAAACTCGAATCCGTCCAGAAAAAGCAGCGCGAGACAAACGGCCTCGTGCCGGCGGACGGTACCCGGGCCAGAGAATTAGAGGCGCGCGAATTGATGGCGCGCGGCGACGGGCTTCGTGCGGGAGGCAACACGGTTCTGGCCGCCAAAGCATACAACGACGCAACGCAGCGATGGCCGGCGCTGGCTCCGGAGATCGCCGAACGCACAAAAACACTGGCGCCCGCTGTGCCCCGCCCATTTACTGCGCCTCCGGCAGCGGTGATCGCGGCCAACCCGGCACCGGCGGCGCTGCTGCGCCGCGTCGACGATCTGGTGCGCAGCGAGCGCGACGATGCAGCGTTGAATGAAATCGAGAGCGCTCTGCGAAATACGCCGACCGACGCGAGTCTGAAGGGTTTGAAGACTGCATTCCAAAATCTTCAGACCGGCGCGTCAATTTACAATTCCATGCAGGCTAACATTGCAGCGGTAGTGAGCCGGATCAAGGACGTCCAGGATATTGAAGATGACGAACGGCTACGGACGTTCCGTGAAACGTTCAAAAAAATGAGCGCAGAAAATGCGGATAAAGCGCGGCGCGCGCGCACCCAATTTCTAGTGCACGATTACGCTTCGGTCGGTGGCACTCCAGCGGCGGCCCAGACCGACGCCGGACAGGCCGCGGATGAGATCGGCGCCGTGGCAGATTTCTGCGATCGCCGAGGCGAGAAGGCCGGGCGCGTCAATGTCAACCTGGGACCGTTGAAGATCGACAGCGGCGCAATCGGAGGTCGCCGGGAAAAGTTCAAGGTTCACGGCGAGAAGTTCAGACAACTGGCCGAGCAGACTCGCGTGCTCAGCAAATAAGTTCATTGCCGCTCCTTGCTGTGCTAAACTCTGCGCTATGTCTGACCAGGCTCCATCGACCGATGAATTGAAGGGCGGCTTTCTATTTGGCCAGATCGCCCGCGAGCTTGGTTTTGTCGACACCGATCAGATCAAGTTGGCGATCGCCGAGCAGCGCCAGCGCCGCGCCGATGGGAAGCAGCATAAACAGATCGGCGAACTGCTGATCCTGAACGACGCGCTGAACCTCCGCAATGTAATGAAGGTTCTGCTCGAACAGAAAAAACGCCGTGAGAACAGTTCCGGTACCGACGGCCTGCCCCTGACGCGCGTGGGTCCGTATGAAATTATTTCGGTTCTCGGCAGTGGCGGGATGGGTACCGTTTATCAAGCGCGCGACACGGCTCTTGATCGCATCATTGCGCTCAAGGTTCTGTCGATCCGGCTCACCGAGGACGTTGAATTCAGTGCGCGGTTTCAGCGTGAAGTGCAGACCACGGGCGCTCTTTCTCATCCCAATATCGTGGGCGGTTTCGGATCGGGCAGCGACGACGGGCGTCCATTCCTGGCGATGGAATTCGTGGACGGCCAGAGCCTCGGAAAACTGCTTGAATCCGGCGGGCGCATGGACGAAATGCGCGCGTTGCAGGTGGCGCGCGAAGTAGTGCTTGCTCTCGAACATGCGCACGCGCATGGCGTTGTTCACCGGGACGTCAAGCCTGATAACGTGCTGCTGGGCCGCGATGGAAGTATCAAGCTTACAGATTTCGGGCTGGCGAAATTGCTCCGCGAAGACCAGCGCCTGACGCAGAGCGGAATTGCGCTGGGCACTCCGCACTATATTTCCCCCGAGCAGGTTTCGGCGTCGCGTTATATCGATCATCGCGCCGACCTGTACAGCCTGGGCGCGATGCTTTATCAGATGGTCACCGGCGTGGTTCCATTTGACGGCCCCAACAACAACGAGATCATGCTCAAGCATCTGAATGAAGAACTTCGTTTTCCGGCGCGCTTGAAACTGTCGCCCGGGCTCGTTGCGGTGATCTCGCGGTTGATGGCCAAGAAAGCCACGCAGCGCTACTATACCTGCGCTCATGTCATTGAGGATTTCGACCTGCTTCTCAAGTCGGAACCGCCGGTGAATGCGACGGCGGCGGATCGCAGTTCCACCCGCATGACGCCGGTGAAAGGCAAGCGCGGTTGTCTACCGGTGGCACTTATTTCGATACTGGTGTTATTGATTGGAAATTGGTGCAATCGGCGATAGAAATAACGGTTAATGAGTCCAGTGTAAGTAACGAAAGTTTGAATCGATTCGACAGCCAATCATTTCAAATTTTCTCCATTCATTAACAACACCGGACTCGATAATGGGTAAAGGAATTTCTGAATGAGTGCGCCGGTCTCCGAACCTCGTCGCGATCTCTTTGGCGACATTTCATTTGCGAAGGGCCTGCTGACGTGGGCGCAAATTCGTGACATTCTCAAGCGCCAGCTCAAGTACAAGGAAATGGGAATTCCCATTCGCATCGGCGAGGTAACCATCGAGATGGGCCTGCTTAACCAGACGCAGGTGAACGACATATTGACCGAGCAGGCAAAGCGCAGAAAAAACACGGCAGCGCCGAAACTCCCGTCCCAGGACGAAGAGATCCCCGACGACGGTTCCGTTTATGAACTCGGACGGTTCCGGCTGGAGAAGCGCCTGGGCGGCGTGATGGGCACCGTCTATCGCGGCGTCGATACGCAGACGAATCAGACCATCGCGCTCAAAGTTCTTCCCAAGACGCTGGCCCGCGAGGCTGCATTCGTCGAACGCTTTAAACGCGAAGTTCGAGCCAACGCCGCGCTTTCGCATCCCAATATTGTGCGCATTCACGACGCCGGCATTGAGCAGGGCGTCTTCTATATGGCCACCGAATACATCGACGGCGAGAGCCTCAATCAGCGCCTGCGCCGCGAAGGCGCCCTTGCCGAGCCCGAGGCCATTCGCATCTCGCTGGAGATCACTCGCGCACTGGCTCATGCGCACGCGCATAATGTGCTGCATCGCGACATCAAGCCCGAGAACATCATGATCTCGAAGATCGGCGAGGTGAAGCTGGCGGATTTCGGTCTGGCCAAGATGCTGGCCGATGAGCAGCAGATCACCGCCGAAGGCATCGCCGTCGGCACCCCGCATTACATCGCCCCCGAACAGGCGCGCGCACTTAAGGAAACAGATCAGCGCGCCGACCTTTACAGCCTGGGCGCAACCATGTTCCACATCGTCACCGGCCGGTTGCCCTATGAAGGCGATGACGGCGCGACGATTATGCGGCGTCATGTGTTTGAGGCTACGCCCGTTCCGCGCAGCGTCAAAACCGACATGAATCAGGAACTTTCGGATGTGATCTTCAAGCTGATGGCCAAGGACCCCGCCTCGCGTTATCAGACCGCTAAGGAACTTGCGACGGTGCTCGAATCCTTTCAGAAGCCATCGCCGCAGCCGCCAAAAACGGGAACGCCGAATCAACTCCCACCCGACGGAACGCCGCGCGGAATCACGCGCAAAAAATTTGACTGATCGCGCGTAAGCGTCGTACTATTATCCCTCAGTAAACTATTTACTTTTAACTACCGACACGTCGGTCACCTGAATCGTTGCGCCGGTGTTGCGGTTGTTCTCACAGATTAAATAGAATGCAAGTGAGCGCGCATCATGAGGCACAACAAACTCAGCGCCAGCCTCGTGCCACGCGTCGAACGACTGGTCTGCCATGGCAAAAGGGATCGGTTTCAGTAATTCGCGTCCGCTCGATTCAATGCTTGGAGCCGGCGGCAGATTCATGCGCGCGAAACGAACTCCGTAGCTCCACGCCGTGGACCACGTCGCGCCCTCGGGAATTCTGAATTTGAAGGTGAATGATACTTTCGCGCCTGCGAGTTCAGTCGAGAGTGCATTGGGCAGATGCGTCACAAGGCGGCTAATGCCTCCAGCGAAATTATTCTGGTCATACTGCCGAATTTGGCAGGCAGTATCTATTCCAGTCAATCCAACCGCCTTTTCCTTAGACCAGATCTCACGATTCACTCCCTGACCACTCTGGTCTCCGTAAAAATTATCCGCGATGTAGTACGGTCCGAGACGCGGCGGCACAAAAAAGGGCGTTCCGACCTTCCAGGTTTCGAAGCAGCCATTCTGAATCAATTCGTCAGTTGCACTTGCGGTCCGTGCAATTGCCGGCTTGGGCGGGATGGATTGATATGAATAAACTTTCTTCGGCACCTTGCGATAAGTTAAAATCGCGACATTGGCAGGCCCTTCCAGTTGCGAGAGTAATTCGTAATCAATTTTGGCGCTTGCCACGTCGGATTCAATATTGGGGTACCAATCAGTTATGCATTTGTCGTAATGGATGCTTTTCATTCCTCGCGCGTAGACGAAGTAATCCGGGGCCCGGGGCCCGGATGTAGCAGGCACTACGTACCACGGCAGATAATTCGCCGAATGACCACGTACCCTGGATAGGAAATGAAAATAGTCGTGGGTGAAGATCAACCCTGAGTTGAGAGTCCGAATTTCCACGGACTCTTTACCATTTCTAGCTGCATCGTCGGCAATAATGGCTTCGGCTTCAGCTTGCCGAAAATCGCGGCGATCCACGGGATGATTGTCATCAAACCAATCCGGCACATTCAAAGGGAAACTACTGTCGAGCAATCTAAGATCCCCAATGCGAATCGGATTAATGGCCAGAATCGCGAAAGAGTTATGAAAGAAAAGAATTATCGATAATACGGTTGCGCCTAAGGGAACATAGAATTGCCGGCGTTCTTTTCGAAAGAACCAGGCGCCGCTCAATACAGCCAATCCAGCTATCCCAGGCAGCCAGGTCACCGTATAGCGAGTTACCTTTGCAACAGGAATGGTTGTTAGGAATAGTGTTGTAGCGGCCATTAGCAGAAGAACACGCCATGCTTGCCGGCGATCTTCCGAAATGTCGGAATGATTGAAGATGCGCGCCAAAACCAGCGATCCGAGAATGGCTAGTGCAAAGACAAAGACATGGGTAAGTGAAATATTGGTTAGAAAAAACAGAACCTCGGGATACGCGCACTCCCCTGCGTTAAATGCAATGCCGGAGTGCTTCACGACATATCTCCAGTTCTCGAAGTACCATGTCCAGGCTGTTAGAAAGCCGACACCAACCATGAAAAAGGCTCTGCCGAACAGCAGCATAATCGCGTGCCGGCAATTAGCGCCTGCGCGGCAGTTTTGAATCGCCCTATAGAACAAGTACAAGGAAGGAGGAAACAGGATTATGAGAAAGGTCAGCTTGCATAGTGCGCCCAGCCCCAGGATCACGCCCAGAATCCCCGACCATTTAAAGCTATTCCATCCTCTTTTTAGAAGCAGATGTAAGTAAATTAAACTCAATGCCAGTAATAGGCCCTCGACATAAAAACGATGCGTTAAACCAGTAATCATTGGCATTGTCACCAATATGACCGTTGCAGTGGCTGCGTAACTTTCGTTCATGCAGTGGCGAAAGAAAACGAATGCAGAAAGGCTCAGCCCGATGAATATGAGTACAAGAGACAGCATTCCAGCAAACTGGTCGCCACCGCTAATCAGCATCAGGATTGCGGCTGGAATACAAATTAGGGGTGCTTTGAAATGCAGGGCGACCACAAAACTTTGCCATAACTTGGAAGGACTGCCGGAACGCGCGCCTTCTGCGATCTGCCACGCGCCCGTCAGGTAATGCGCTTCATCGCAACTCGGGACCGTGCGTGAAAGGCACAAATAAATCACATGCGCCATCGCCAACACAGCAATGGTTAATGCCAAAACGACCTTGATGCGACGGCTGCTCTGCCCTCCGATATCCTCGACTGCCTTTTGTAAGCAAAGCGGTGTGGCGGGTGCTTCCAACGGAATATCAGGCGTTAGGCCTAATGCGCTGAAAAGTCGCTGTTTAATGACCGAAACGGTTCTTGCATGACTTACAAAGACCAGATCAGGCAATAGTATAAGATTGGCTAACAGAAGCGGATAAACAGGAAAGACAAACCGGTCGACTGACAACATCAGCAATGCGTGAATCACCATGAATGCAAGCGGCAAGGCGCTGAACGCCAGGATCTTATAATCCAGTCGCCACACACCGGCCGCAAGAGCGACGAACGTCACGATAGACCCGAAGAATAGAATCAAGTTATATACCGGCGCCAGAGTACAGAGGAAAGAAGCGACAAATGACGGACCTGATTTCTGAACCAGTGCGGCTGAGATCAGAGGTTTTGATTCAGGCGGGCCATCGTTAAATTTCGCGCCGGGTGGATTCTGAATGACTTGGTCGCGAAGTGAGTTATTCTCACTTTCCATTCCCGGGTAACCGGCAAAGAGAAGCATACTTCGTGTAATGCCGCCCAAATAGCGACGCGGACTTTTCAAAATCAATCGAAAAAACACGGATCCGGATTCATTAGCGTGAGTTTTTTGCATTTCTGCGATAACGGGGGTCGCACCCCCAAGGATGAGTCCGCTTACATTCAAATGTCCCGTGGGCGCTGCCATCCGAATGCTGTCGCGATAGATCTCTTGCGTTGATCCTAATATTGGGTCCTCGGTAGTAATGATAACTTGCTTGGTTACTCCGTAAAAGAAAACGTCACTGCGCCACAGATTTACCTCGGACCTGCATAGCCATGGGATGGCAATGATGAAAGGAACCGCCATCACCAAACCCGCGTTCAACCATGGATTGAAAAGTCTGCGTCCACTTAGAGCATCGCGATTGTTCCAAAGTGCGAGGCCATGAATGGCAGCGGTCACTGGCGCCATGCACAACAACATAGGCTGGAAGTAATAGCCAAGAGCAATCGCGAGTATCAAACCGGCGGACTTTAAGTGTGGCTTGAGTCCTGCATCCCATAGAAGAATGTTCAACATTAGTGAGATAAAAAAGAAAGTGCCGGCCTCCGCAAGCAAGCTATGTTCATAGGCGACAAGTGTCGGATAGACAGACATTGTGATCATGGCGCATCCGGCAGCAAGCGGGCGGCCCAGACGCATGATCGCTGCACTAATCAGCCAGCAGCCCAGGAATCCAAACAGGCAGTTGAGGCTGGTGATTGCATGTGAATGTCGGCCGATCACGGCAAACGACATATTTAAAAGGAACGGAAACAAAGGGGTGAATCGAAAATCCCAGTCGATTGGAAACCGGCCGGTGCCGAGTACGTCTGCCAATTTAAGGAAAAGGTCTCCATCGGAGTTGACAACTAAAGGAAGCGAAACCATATGCGAGAGTGTGAATATAAAACCGAATGCAAGCGCACAGCGGTAAAAAGTCCGCGAGGCGTTTGACGCGACGCTACTCAGCGTATTTATGTTACCGTTCAATCTGGGGTTCCCGTTTTGAAAACTAGGGGTTTACGGCTACGCCGAAGTCGACAAGATCCGGTCGCATTGCGCAGACCCCACATCGCCGCTGCTCAACTCTCGCGCAAACAATTTCGGTTTAAGCTTTAACACCTTCCGCTCAAACTTAGAGCAGAAATGGTAGAGCAAAGTTAACGAGATGATAGTTCCGATTGTGAGCAGTCTGATCGGATCTGAACGCGATATCTTTCAGGTAACTCGTTATCGGCTCATGCTTTTCCTAAAACCCCACCCAAAGAAGATAATAAAGGCCGAATCGCGCTCAGTATCAATTTTGGTCGAAGACCTGGTAGCTGATGCAGAGAGCCTGCGTTAAACTCTTTTAGCTGCGGTATTGACACAATATTCAGAATTCTTGTAATGCTCCGTCCGGAGCGGGATCAATAGAACCGGAATACAGAACAGGCAGATGGCGACGAGGGGCTCAGCTTGACGTCTCGGCAACAGGAAGAGATTGAAGCGCTCTTTCTGAAATACGGCAAGGGCATTGGCAGCTATGTGCTGGCGCGCGTGGGCAACGCGGAGCTCGCCGAAGAGATCACGTCGCGCGTTTTCCTGACGGTGGTGCGCTGTTATGGACAGCAGCGCGAGTCCGCCGCCGGATGGCTCTGGAGCATCGTCCGCTCAGAGGTGGCTCGAAGCTTCCGAGAGCGGCGCGGGGTTGCTTCGTTCGATAGCTCGAAGATCGCCGCGGAACAGACCCTGCCGGCGCAGCAGATGATCGAGCGCGAAACCCGTTCTCAACTGCAGCGCGCGCTGACTCAACTGAGCGAAGACGACCACCGCATCGTGTACATGAAATTCTTTCAAGACATGAGCCACCAAGAGATCGCGGCGGAGTATGAACTGACGGCAAACAACGTGGGCGTGATCGTCTTCCGCACATTGAAAACGCTGCGCGATCTGATGCAACCGCGGCTCGAACAAGTCTCAAGACAATCAACCGTGGCACATACATATAAAGGAGCGACCGGCTGTGAGTGAGAATCATCCCGCACAGAATGGGTCCGCCGGCGAACCTGATGAAGTCGAGCGCCTCGAGCTGCTTCGATTTGCCGAAGACCTGAAAGCGTCACGACCGCAGCTCTCCTCGTCAGCAATGGAGACCATTGCCGGCGCTATGCGGAGAGAAATTGCAATTCAGAAACGTGCGGCAACGATCTGGCCAAGCCTTGCGGCCGCTGCCGCTATTTTCATCATGATCGGCACCGCTTTGATCTCCGCGTCATTCATATTTCCAACCCAGTCTCAACCGCCAAACGCACTCTCGATCAGCAAAGAAGCGGACCGCGATCTTGAACGCGGGCGGCGACTGATGGAGACGTTCGCGAAAGAAACAAACTTTCAGAACAAGCTGGCACTACTTCCTGAAATAGCGCAACACTGCGCGGACACGCAACTCTCATCGGAAGCCCGATATCTTGTCGCCTTGCAAGTGCTCCGCGCGCACCTGACGTGGCACGAGTACGACCCCCCAGAGCAGCTTGCTCGGGTTGAACATTTAAAGATGGCCCGCAATCGTGAGTCGGATGAACAATGGGCCGAGGCGCACGGCGGCGCCGATTGGTTGATTAGCGAATCAGCACGCGAACAAGCGAGCGACGAAGCAAAAAAGCGCCAGCAAAACGCAGAGGCGCTTGAAGAATTGCAGAAAGCAACTCAGCCACCACTCTTCTGGAGACTCACAGACCCGAAACATCCGGACGTCTCGCGCGCGATTGCTCTACTCAATGACGTTCGTGACGGACGGCTACAGGTGGAGGCCCGGCGCTGGGCATTTGAACTCGCGCGCAACAACACCGTTCTCACATTTGACGTGAGCGGCAGCTACACGAAGGGCGAAGCCGCGCCGGTGGTGATCGATGCGCGCTGTGCCGACACACTTTCGTTGAAGCTTTATCGCGTGCGCAAACCGGAGTTGCTCGTCGCGGTCTCCGAGCGCATCGGAAAAGATTTTATCTTCCGCGATTACGGATTGCCCGCCGAGAACCTGTACGCGATGGAAAAGCAACAGGCTCGCGCAGTTGAAGTGATGAAGACAGATAAGCGCCTCGCAAGCAAACTTCAGACTCCACAACTCGATCCACGCGACCTGGTCGCCACATGGGAGACAAACGTCTCCGAGCTGAAAGTGCTGCGGAATTATTCGCGTGATCGCTGGGAAGACGACGACGCGGACGGTGCCGGTGACGATGCCGAAGCGCAGTATTTCGGCGACGCCTGCGACGCATACCGCGACCGATTGCAGAAAAGCTATGTCACTACTGGAACGCCCAGCACCTGGCAATGCAATCGTATACTAAATGTGCCGGCCAAAGCGCTCACTCAGGACGGCGCCTACATCCTGGTCGCGGAAGCCAACGGGCAGAAGGCATACGCACCGGTTCTTGTCAACGCACTCAGCCTGACGCTGCGGCGCTGCCGCGACGGCGTGTTTGTTCTTGTCAGCGATGCCGCCGGCGCGCAGTCCGCTGTGGGCGCAAAAATCATGGCCAGCGAGATGCTCGGCGAGGCCGTCGCCGACAAGAGCGGCGCTGCCTTTGCCCGTGTGTTTGCGGCGGGCGACAAACCGATCGTAGCCTCCTGCGGCGATCAATTTGCAATTGGCGGATTTGGGCGCTTATTCGATGGAATTTACAAGCGCGAATTCGGTCAGCCCAGATTCGCCCGGATGCAAGCGTTGCAGGTCGTTCGCGAGGTCGTGACGACGGACGTGACGACGGACGTGGCTCGGGTTTACGCCGATCGTCACGTGGTGGCTGCGCATACGGATCGCCCGACATACCGTCCGGGACAGGAGGTCCAATTCAAGCTCATCGTGCGACGGCTCAAAACAGCCGATCAGAAAGAGTCGAAAGCAAACATCGAAACAGAATTTCGCGCGGACGATTTTGAGTTCGCGTCGCAACTATCACTTCCCACAATCGCAGTGCCGCTCAAATATGACGTGATCAATCCGCGCGGCCGCTCCGTCGCAAATGGACAACTTGAGTTGAACGATTTCGGGACGGCCGCCGGAAAGTTCGAGCTCTCCAGCGAAGATGCCACCGGCGCGTATTCGCTGCGCGTCTGGCTTGGCGAGAGAAGTTACATTGTTCCCGATGCATTTGCGGTGAAATATTACCGGCGTTCAAATTTCGAAGTCGACGTCGCCGGCGTGCCCGAGACCGTCAAGCCGCGCCAGGTCCTGAAGCTGCATGCCACTGCGCGTTACTACTTCGGCAAGCCCGTTGCCAATGGGCGAGTTGATGCGCGTCTGGTGCGGCAGAGCGACCATCAACTGGTGGTCGAGGCATCCGCCGAACTCACTGCCGGCGCGGCCACACTGGATCTCAGCCTGCCCGATAATCTTGCGGCCAGTCAGTTCCTCATGATCACAACCGTGACCGACGAAAGCGGGCGCGCCGTCAGCAAATCGTCGCCTTGCAGAAGCATGGACGCTTCAAAAAAAGTGCCGAGCCTCTCCGAGCTTCCGCGATTTGTTGCGGCGGGAGAGACTTTTAAAGTCAGCTTCGATACAGCAGATCTGGTCGCTCGACAAATCTCCCACGATAAGAAGAAGAAGCTCAACGAAGAGCGCTTCAAGGCCGTTGGCGGAATCGCCACGGTGACTTTGAAGACGACGGGTTGGCACACGTTGAGTTCGGGCAACGAAGCGTTCGACATCTTTGTTTATGGGGGTGAAGACGATCCATTTGCAACGGCCCAGCGGCAGACCGTTGGTTCGTCAACCCTGCCGCGCTGGGTCAATCTGAGCAATTATGAATACGAGGAGGATCACAATTACGACTCTCAGAACGGCTGCGAGATGTACGCGCTCTTCGACCGGCAATATGTGCGGGCCGGCGACAAACTGCGTCTGCTGGTCTATGCGCCTTTCAAACGCGCACGACTGCTCTTCACCATCGAAGGCCGCACAGTGTCGGACTACCATGTCACGTGGAGCGACTCGGCCAGTCATTATCACGTCGTCGATCTTCCCGTAAAAACACGCCACGCCCCAAACTTTTATCTGCAGGGCCGAATCCTGGCCGGAGAAAAGGAAGGCCAATCATTACAGCAAGAGTTGGCATTCAAAGCGCTGGAGATACTCGAAGCTGAGATTGATGGCGAAGATCCGCGCTGGTGCCGCATCGACGTCATCGACAGTGCGACCGCCAGCGGGACCGATAAGCTGAAAATCAGCGTGCAGCCCGACCGCCAGGATTACCGGCCCGGTGAGAACGTCAAGGTGGCGATTCACGTCACCGATCTGGCAGGCAATCCCAGGGAAGCGGAAGTCTCCTTGAGCGCCGTTGATGAAAGCATTTACGAATTCGGCGAAGATCGCAGCAGCCTGCTCGCTCAATGTTTCGAGAAACGCCGCTCGGCCGAGCGTTACTACCGCAAGACGTGGCGCTGCAGCACAGGTGACAAATCCGTCGCAATGCAAAAGCTTCACGAAATGGCGCAGGCTATGGCTTCACAAAAAGCATTGGATCGGCTCTCGGAATCAATCGACAAGCG
>Ga0105047_10009087_pt1 | contig 16435 bp, 14 predicted proteins | sample MAT04_FD_78384 | JGI IMG/M metagenome (GOLD analysis project Ga0105047, IMG submission 78384) | Freshwater microbial communities from Lake Fryxell liftoff mats and glacier meltwater in Antarctica - MAT-04 (megahit assembly) | ecosystem: Environmental > Aquatic > Freshwater > Ice > Liftoff...
ATCCCATTTTTTCATGCAACACATGCATCAACATCGGCACATCGGCTACGGCTTCGTGGGTTATTTGGAGAGTTGTCATCTCCGCAGTGTACCTGACTAATCTCCGATTTGTTCATTTTTTTACGCGAAAGACCTGTAATCAGCTCCGTGTTTGAGTAATAAAATTATATACCACTATGTCATTGCGAGGCGCTCTTGGTTTCCCTGGCACCGCCCGCCAAGGCAGGTGTGCCGAAGCAATCCCCTGTTATTAGGAGACTGCTCACCGCACTGGCGTACGGCGCAAGTGTCGGCTAAGAACAAAAGCACCTCGCATGGTCCCGGTCACTGCACGGGAGTGACATTATTTATCCGCTCTTCATCTTTGCCACGGTCACGCCCTCGCCGCCTTCGGTGCTTCCACCTTCTTCAAACGCGCCGACATACTCATGTCCGCGCAGCGCCTCGCGTACCGCCTGCCTCAGCCTGCCTGTCCCCTTGCCGTGGATGATCCGCACAAAAGGCAAGCCTGAGAGAAACGCCTGCTCCAAATACCTTTCCATTTTATCCAACGCATCCTCAGCCATTAGCCCGCGCAAATCCACTTCCATGCCGGGAGATTTTCTTGAGTCAACGGTCGAAGGTCGAAGGTCGCTTGACTTTTGACCTTCGACTTTTGACGCGGCTTCGCTGCTGGATTTCCTCACCAAATCAGATAACCTCGCCCGCACACGCAATGTCCCGATCTGGACTTCCGCATCCGACTCGCCCAAAGCTGTTACCAACCCCTCGGCATTCAACGAGCTGACAGTGACCCGCTCGCCCAATTTAACTGACGATTGACCTTCGACCTTTGACCTTTGACGTTCAACAGGCTGCTCAACTTTCTCTTCGATCTTATCAATCTTCTCTTCGATCAACCTGATCGCTTCCAGTGGTTGCTTTGCCTTCTTCAATTGACTCTTCAATGAGTCAATGTTGCGCTTCATCACCGCCACTTCCAACTCACCTTCGGCGCGGGCTTTGGCAATGGTCTCGCGGCGTTCATCTTCAATTTTCTCAAGACGCTTTTCAAGTTCGCGTGTTTGTGCTTCCAATTTATCGCGCGCCTTCTCCAATTTTTCGCGCTCACGTGAGGTACGGTTGCGTTCCTTGCGGATGTCGTCCAACAATTTATCCGCCCGCAAATCCAGCGGATTAATTTCCGCTCTGGCAGAGTCAATGATGGATTGCGGAAGTCCAAGTTTCTGCGCGATCAACAAGGCGTTGGACCTGCCCGGGAGACCGAGAGTCAGCTTATAGGTGGGGCGAAGCGTTTTTATGTCAAATTCCAAAGAAGCATTGACCACACCATCCGTGCTATGCGCGAACGTTTTGAGCTCGGGGTAATGCGTGGCAACCATGGTCATCGCGCCTGATTCAAGCAAATGACTTAGGATCGCGCGCGCGATGGCTGCGCCTTCCTGCGGGTCTGTGCCTGAGCCAAGCTCATCGAAGATCACCAGCGAACGGCTGTCCATTTTTTTCAGGATGCGGATAATATTCGTAATATGTCCGCTGAACGTGGAAAGCGATTGCTCAATGGATTGCTCATCGCCAATATCCGCCCAGACCGAATGGAAGCACGGTAGTTCCGATCCACTTTGCGCGGGGATGTGAAGTCCGCTTTGCGCCATGACTACCAGCAAGCCAACCGTTTTCAGCGAAACGGTTTTGCCGCCCGTATTGGGACCGGTAATCACGATGGCTTGTGTGCCAGGCGCAGGGTCTATGTCAATCGGGACAACAGTGTTGGGGTCAAGCAGAGGATGGCGTGCATCAAGGAGTTTCAAAGTTGGAAGGTTAGAAGGTTGGAAGGTTGAAGGTTTTGAACCTGCAACTTTCAAACTTGCAACCTTCAAATCACGAAGTTCTGGCTCACTTGCCCGCAACTCTTCGGCGTATTTTGCCTTCGCAAACGCAAGGTCGAGAACCGCGAGATTTTCAACGCCATATTTCAATTCGGTCGCATGCTCACCCACTTGCGCAGAAACCTCCGCGAGGATGCGGCGTTCTTCGTCGCGTTCGGCAAGCTGCAATTCGCGGATCTGGTTATTGGCTTCCACAACCGGCAGCGGCTCGATAAATAAAGTCGCGCCACTCGAGGATTGGTCATGGATAATGGATTTTATTTTGCCTTTGAATTCCGCGCGCAATGGAATCACATAACGCCCGTCACGCTGGGTAACAATTGGCTCCTGCAACATCGAAACCGTTTTTGAATCGGTTACATATTTTTGCAGGCGGCTCATCAGCCGGTCTTGTGACACGCGCAGACTGCGGCGAATCTCACCGAGTTTAAGGGAAGCAGAATCCAAAATCTCACCGCGATCCGAAAGGATGCGTGAGATCGAATCCACGAGTCCGTGTGTGTCGGGTAATCCCAGCGCAATTTGTGTCAGGCGCGGATATTCATCCGCTCGTTTTTCAAAAGATTTTTTGAGGTCACGGCATGAGATCAACGTGGACTTAACGTCGAGAAGTGCGTGCGAGTCGAGCACGCCTCCGCGCGCGGCAAGGTCTGCCTGCGGGCGGAGGTCGTGCGCGGCGCCGATACCTGTGCTTTGCATCGAAAGTAATTTGCGCGCTTCGCTGGTTTCTGCGATGCGGGCGATTGCCAGATCGTAGGAAGAGGTCGGTTCAAGTGCGCGCGCCAGATCTATCGAAGCGGAGAAATCGCAGTAGCCTGCCAGCCGATTGAGTATCTTTGGGTATTCGAGAACGTTGAGTGTCTTGCTATCCATAATAGGTGAATTATACTTTGTAGTCGGACAGCCTGCTGTCCGACTACAAAGGAGACAACCATGAAACTAAAAAATAAAACAGTCATCATCACCGGCAGTACGAGCGGAATTGGAAAAGCCACAGCTTTGTTATTCGCAGACGAAGGCGCAAACCTCATCGTCACGGGCAGACGGTCAGAGTTGGGAAAAGCTGTCGAAGCAGAATGCAGGCGGAAGGGAGTCCGATGCGTGTTTGTCGAGGCAGATCACACGAAGCTGGAAGACTGTCAAAGAGTAGTGGATATCGCTTTGCGAGAATTCAATCAAATTGATATTTTGTTTAACAACGCGGGCATCGTGACCAAAGGGACAGCGGACACCACGCCCGAAGATGTTTGGCGCGATACGTTTGAGATCAATGTGACAGCGGTCTGGCACATGTGCAAATTGGTGATCCCGCAGATGAAGAAACAGGGTAAAGGTGTGATCGTGAATAACGGATCGGATTGGTCTGTGGTGGCGGGAAAAAATGCGTTCCCTTACATCATGAGCAAAGGCGCGGTGGGCATGATGACGAAGGCAATGGCGCTGGATTATGCGCGCGAGGGCATCCGCGTGAATGCGGTTTGTCCCGGCGATACATTTGTGGATCGTTGGATTGAGAAGGGATATTTCGAAGGCTCTGACCCGGTAACTGTGGAGGAAGCGATAAAGGAATCAAGTGAATATATTCCGATGGGACGCTTTGGAAAACCTGAAGAGATTGCCAACGCCGTTTTGTTTTTGGCTTCGGACGATTCGACTTTTGTGACAGGTCATTTGCTTTTGGTGGATGGCGGCAATACGGCGCAATGATTTTATGGTTTTTATGAAGGGAATTTGAACGCAGCGAGAAAATCGCCCTTCCTTGAAAACTGTAAGGCAGAGTTTACCAATTTGTTAATTGATTCTGAGTGATTTATCATTATAATAAAAATAGTTCTATAAAACTTTCAAGAAAGGAGGTAATTCGTATGTTATTCTCACCACAAGAGAAGGGCCAGGGACTAGTTGAATATGCGTTGATTCTTGTTTTGGTTGCCATTGTTGTTATCGCTGCGCTTATGATCTTAGGTCCCATCATCGGCAATGTATTTAGTAAGGTCAATAGTAGTTTGTCTAAAGTATAAAATCTCCGGGTAAGAAACAAGGTAGGTTTATTATATGGGCGGCTTGTTGTAAACAACAAGCCGCCCATATAATTTTAATCAGGTAAAATATCCTGCAGATTTTTTATTGCAAGACAGCGCGCATCCAAAAAAGAGGAATAACATGATCATCGCATCAGATTTAATGGGTACATTGACCACCGGCTCGCCTTTTTTGGGACTGGTGGATTGGGTAAAACACAACCAAAGTAAATTCCGCGCGAATCTTTATATGGCGGCAATCATGCCTTCCTATTTACTGGCAAAAAACGGACTGATAGACTGGCAAGCCTGGGGACAAAAAATAATGGTGAACAGCCTGGCTTATATCAAGGATGCGAATCCGGAAGTATTAGCTCACGCTTCTGAATGGGTGGTGGAGCACAACTTCTGGGAAAAACGCCGCGAGGATGTGGTGGCGCGGCTCATTAAACATCGCGAACAGGGCGCGAAAGTTTACATCGCAAGCAGTGTGGTGGAGCCATTTATTGAGCCGTTCGCAAGGCGCATCGGCGCGCAAACCATTGGCACGCCGGTTGAAATCGTCAACGGGCGCGTGAGGATGGTCGGCGAGTTGATGTCAAATGAAAGGAAGATCGAACAGGTCTTGAGCCGCCTCGGCGTTGACCGTGTGGACGTAGCCTACGGCGACACGATTCTGGATGTCCCCCTGCTGGAACACGCCGATCACCCGGTGGCAGTCTATCCGGATGCGAAGTTGAAGGCAGTCGCATTGCAGCGCGGCTGGGAGATCATTGGCGACACGCCAAAGCTCGGGTAGGCATGTGTGTCGTGGCGAAGAAATAAAATATGCAAACCAGACTGCAAATGTTGCAGTCTGGTTTTTAGATATAAATCAAAGTGTATAATCCTGTTGTCCGTCCCATTTGACTGCAAGAGAGGTGACCCATGACATTCCAACTCGTGTACTATTCCCAGCAAGACCCAAAGTGGAAGCAGGACATTCTTGGCTTCGGCGACCCCGGCGATACCATTGGCTACGTCGGCTGTGCGCTGACGAGTGTGGCGATGCTGATCTGCGGGCATGGCTTCATCGAAACTCCCAAAAACCTCAACCAAAAACTAAAGAACGTGAACGGCTTCGCAAGCGCGGGCATTCGCTGGGGCGCGGTCAGCCAGATCTATCCTCAGATCAATATGAAAAGTTTTATTTCCTGCGCCAGCACAGATGCGCCGCTCGCGCAGATCGACGCGTCCATTGCGGCGGGTCAACCCGTGATCGTGATGGTGGACAGCACGCCCGCGCCCGGGCTTTCCACGCATTGGGTCGTGTTATATGCAAAAGAAGGCAACGATTATTTAATGCTCGACCCGTGGCCCTACCAAACTGACATCAACAAAAAAACATATCTCATGCCGCGTTACAGTCAAGGGCGCTCGCTCAAGCGTTCGATTATGCACGTCATCATCTACGAAGCATTCAATGCCAGCGGAGGGATCGCTCAACCAGGATCACCCTCGACGACGGGCGCGCCGCAGACTCAGCCGACAACTGAGCCTGTCTCGACAGGCAGTTTCTCCGCCCAGGTCAAAGCAGACGTCGCTTGGGGGTTGAACATCCGCTCAAGCATTGACACCTCCAGCCCAAGTAACATCCTTGTTTCCGTGCCTACCGGCACTTCGCTCAACGTGCTCAGCGCGGATGATTATGCAAAAATTGGCGGCGTGAATCAATGGGTGCGCGTACGCGATAGCATGGGACATGAAGGCTTTGCCGCCGCATGGTATTTGGAAAAAACTCAAACGGCAACCCCTGTCGTTGAAACAATACCAGCCCCAAGGCCTGTGGTGGAAGCGCCCGTTACTCCATCCACGCCGACACCCTATCAAATGATCGTCGTCGTCAAAACCAGAGTCGGAAAATTTGGCGCAAAAGTATATGAAACCGAATCTGTTAAATCGCATATTGTATCCACCGAAAAAATGAAGTCCAGACTTATCGTGATCGAAGATGCGAGCAAAGCCAGACCCAAAATTGGGAAGGCGGGCAAGTGGCTATATGTGCAAACCAAGGAAGGCAAAAAAGGATTTGTAAATACCGAGTTGGTGGCGTTGTCTGAATAATTTCACCGCTATGAAAAAAACAAAGGACATATCCGCCGTTACGAAGCTGGCATTGGTCACATGGTATGCGATCGGCATTGTATTTCTACTTGCTTCCCTTGCGATATATCTGGTAAAAGGCGCGCGGGCATTTGATATTCTGATCAGCGACGTGTCGCATTCCGAATATTACATAACCTTGCTGGCGACGCTCATCGTCTGGTGGCTGGCGGGTGTGTTTGTGTCCATGCTGCACTTCGGCATGTTTAATGTGAACAATGTAATTTTGTGGGGCGGTTTTTTCACCGTAGCCCTGGTCTACATAAACCTGCTCCGCGAGCGTGTGACTTACGGCGATATTGATTTTTACGTGGAAGCCGCACAGGCGCTGCACAAAGGCGCGGCTTTGCCGGATACTTATCTTTATCCATTATTGTGGGTCAGCGTTTTGGAAATTGCCGCGCCGCTCAAACAGGAGGGGATTTTTCTTTTTGCGTGGTCGCTAAATGTTGTTGCGTTGTTCGGCGCATATTTTATTCTGGCGAAGACCCTGCAAGTTTATGGGTTTTCCCTCAACCTTGCCGCGCTGATCGCATCCGTATTTATGTTGGTCAACGTGCCTTTATTAAGGACATTATTATATGGGCAAGTGAACTTAATCGTATTGGACGGGATGTTGCTCTCGCTTATTTGGTATCGCCGCGCGCCTTTCCTTTCCGCGCTGGCGATGGCTATTGCGGTGCAGATGAAAATTTCCCCACTGGTACTTGTGCTCGCGATCCTGTTTGAACGCGATTGGCGCTGGCTGGCATGGTTCGCGCTGAATATGTTTGTGATCGGCGTGATCCCGGTCATGGCGCATGGCATTGGATATTATTATGACATACTCTACAATCTGAATTTGCTGAATGAGCGCACATCCTATATTTTCCGCGACACATCATACGACTCGTTTTTCCTTGCCACAACCAGCATGTTGAATATCGGCGCGAACGCCGCCCGCCCCTTCATCTATACCTCCAAACTGATCGTCAGCCTGCTCGCGCTGTGGGTTGCGTTTGCCAACGTCCGCACATCCGCATTTTTCAACGAGGTGCATGGGAAATTTTTATACAACTCCGCGCCGGCGCTGATGATCTTATTAACCGTCGTCTCGCCCCGCGTTTGGGAACATCATGGCGTGTTCCTCACTTTGCCGTTTTTGATATTGGTCAAAACCCTATCCAACGAAACGGACTGGCTCCTTTTTCTTTTCGCCAGTTTCTTTGAATTCATCATCCCCACGTTTGACTTTTATCCCTGGTCATACGTCCGCATGGCTGCGCCGCTCGTCATCCTGTGGTTGTTGTGGAGGATGTCCAAAAGAGACAAGTCCACAAAAATTTTCGACTATTTCAACGGATGGGCAAATTCCATTTTTACAAAAAGCATTTTGTCGTAATGGCCTTACAACCAAAGCAAAGGGATGACTCAGGCATGACAAGACTCGTTGGTCGGGTCAGAATAATAGACTTTATCGGTAATAAGTCAAAAGATTTTGCGGGACGCACGCGAAGCGAAACGCTGATTTTCGCTGATTCAAGAACAAAAAATCTGCGTTTTCTGCACGCGAAGCGATCAGCGTCCCAATTTTATTTCCGATAATGTCTAACGGAGAAGCCAACTTGAAAACCGAAACTGAGAAACTAAATATTTTGATTTTGGTCTTTGGGCTTTTGCTCGGAGCGTACGCGCGCTTCCTGCCCACGCTGATGGTTGGATTCCCCGTCACCGACGGCGGCTTGTTTTTCGAAATGGTAAAAGCGCTTCAAGCCAGTCATTACACCCTGCCGACCTTTGTGGAATATAACGGCATCTCGATCCCATTTGCCTACCCACCGCTTGGATTTTACGTCACGGCGCTTATCTCTGACCTTTTCCACATGCCGCTGATCGAAGCCTTTCGCTGGATTCCCGCCGCTGGCAGTTTGATTTTCGCCTTAGCCTTTTTCCCGATGGCATCCGCCATTTTGAAATCACAATTAAAAGGCACACTGGCGACCGTATTTTTTGCGCTCCTGCCACGCTCCGTATCCTGGTACATCATGGGCGGCGGAATCACCCGCGTGCTGGGACATTTTTTTCTGATGCTGATTCTTTGGAGCGCGTATAAATTATTCACCACGCCATCTAAAAAATATTTAGCGCTGACTATTCTGTTTGGAAGCGGCGTCGTTCTGAGCCATCCCGAAGCGTCGCTGCACACAGTTTTCCTGTGTCTCATTTTGTGGCTATTTTATGGAAGATCGAAAGAGGGAATCAAAAATGCAATACTGACCGCGCTGGGCGTGATCGTGTTGACTTCGCCCTTCTTCCTGACCGTCATCTCGCGGCATGGATTCCAGCCGTATCTGAGCGCTGCGCAAACGGGATTTCAATCCACCTGGGCATGGGTTGCCATTCTGACGGGTTCCTTCGCCGATGAAAAATTTGTGACATTAATTTCGGCGCTGGCTTTGCTGGGATTTGTCGTCACGCTGGCAAGACACGAGTTTTTGCTGGCGGTGTGGCTCTTCCTGCCCGCCATCATTGACCCGCGCAGTGCGGCATCCATTTCGATCATTCCCTGGGCAATGCTGGCGGCTGTTGGCTTCGTGGATATTGTCCTCCCCGGTTTGTATGCCCTGAATAACAAGTTACAGGAAACTTGGGACATCGAAGTAAACTGGAGTGTTTATTTCATGAAAAGTTCCGCAATAAAAATTGCGCTGACAGCCTTGATCTTTTACGCTTTTTTCGGCACAGTGCTTTCAGATCAGGTATATCCAAAAGTGAGTCTCACGCCATCTGACCGTATCGCAATGGATTGGGTTGCAAATCATATTTCCCCGCAAAGCCGCTTTGTTATCCTGACGGGTGAAACCGAGGCTTTTGGAGATTCTGTTTCAGAGTGGTTTCCCGTCCTCAGTAAAAGCAACAGTATCGCCACCATTCAAGGCTACGAATGGATGCCGGGCAAACGCTTTCAAACAAAAATGGATGAGTATTACGCGCTCCAGACGTGTATGAATCAAACCTTCACCTGCGTTGAAGAGTGGGGCGCAGAAACAAAGCAGAATTTTGATTACGTTCTTGTTTCTCAAAATGGTTTATCAGAAAACGGAGATTCAGTTGTCGCATCGCTGGCAGAATCTGCAAACTATCAAAGGGTCTATGAAGAAGGGGATATTGCTATTTTCAAGGCAAACCCGTGATCTTACGCCACACTGTTCAACGCATCCACAAAAACATCTGCCATCTTTTGGATGTTGATCTCTTCCGAAACGATTCGAAAAGATTCTTCCCCCATTTTTCGCAAACGCGCTATGTCCGACAGCGCGTTTTTCATTGTGGAAATCAGCGCGCTGTAATCTTCGGGATTGATCTGCCAGCCGTTTCCCGCGCGGACAAGGTCATCCTGCGTGCCATCGCCTTTTGCCACGATGACGGGCAGCCCGTAACTCATAGCCTCCTGCACGGCAAGTCCGCCTGTGCCGGGCAAAACAAAAATATCTGCCTGCTCAAAATATGGTTTGAGTTCTGCCCCATGTTTTGCCCCGATAAATTCGGCAGATGGATAGACTTCCTTTGCCAGCGACTCTAGCGCCGCGCGCTCTGATCCATCGCCAACAATGACAAGGCGCGGATTTGAGTCCATTTCAGCGCAGGCGCGGAGCAGGGAGTCAACTCGTTTGCGGGCTTGTAACCTGCCGACGAAGAGGATGGACGGTTGTGATCTTGTAATTGGTAATTGGTAATTGGCGGTAGGCGCGGGGGAAACGGAATTATGCGCTACAAATATTTTCTCGGGCAGAAAGCCGAGAGCAGCGTATTCTTCCGCACCGCGCTGGCTGTATGAGAGCATGGCATCGAACTGGTTAATGAAGTGCGACCTCACCCCAACCCCTCTCCCAAAGGGCGAGGCGCTTTTTGGCGCACCCAGCCCCCAGCCGATGACTTTTCGTCCGCGGGCGTGCATCCACTTAACCGCAGAAGATGTTGCCGTGTAGCGCGGGTTCGCTTCCACGATCAGCGCGTCAGGATTCCATTCTTCGAGCCAATCAATAAATCCGCGTTGATGGCAAAGATAAAATGTGCCGCTGAACAAATGGATATTTTTTGCTTCGTGATATTTTGCAAGCTGAGGTTTGCCGCTGGCGATCATTTCTTCGGGGCGCGGCATCCCGGCAAAGAGACTCATACTTTCGCAGGATTGGGCAAGCAGGTCAAAGAACGGGACGCGGTAACCGGGAAGGACGCGCTGTTGTACAGCAAGGCGATGCGGGAAAGTTTTTTTCATGGCAGTGGTTCACATCTGGAAAAAATGAGTGCGACATCATCGTGATATTGCTCGCACCATTGACTGGAATTTTGCACGGCTTTTACAAGAGCTGGCTGGGTGCTTGCAAGCGCCAATAAATTGACGCCGTTTTCTTCGAGATAGGCATCCCAGCCGGACTGCGCGGATTGCACAAAAAGATAATCGCCCGCCTGTCTGGCGGTGTAGATAACCTGAATGCGGGTGTCGATCCACACGGGGCGCAAGAGCACGGCATGGATCAGGTAACTGCCAAAGACAACATCGTTCCACATCGGACCGGGAAGTTCGGGATGCTGATTCAGCCAGTCAGCGGCGGCTACGGGCGTTTGCGGATCAAGCGCGGGCGGGGATGCTTTCCACCAATCTTCCCGCAGACCGGGCAAAAGCAGAAGCGGCATCAAAAGAAAAAGAATGCACAGGGAAAAATTCAGGCTGGGAATTTTCGCATCCTGCTTCTGGTCGAAACGTTGAACGATGGACTCAGGCATAAGGAATGCTGTCAGCGCAGACACGACGAACAAATCCCAGATCACGTAGCGGATGCCCGTCAGCGCCAGCCATGAAAACGAGAGAAATAGAATCCACTCAAAGGCGGACAGGCGTCGGCGGGAAAATGCCGCAAGCGGCACAAGCAGGATTAACCATGCAAAAAAGATATTCATCTGCCAGCCCTGATTGAGCGGCGGCAGCCATTCGGGGCTGAGGTCACGGATGCCCGGCGAAGTGAAAGTTCCGATCACAGATTGCCAGAGCACGAATCCACGCGGATTGATCAAAGTGACTGCCAGTGCAACCAGAGCAATCCAGAAAAGCTTTTTCCTGTCGCCGTTACCAAATACAAAAGCAAGCCCTACGAGGATAAAAAATAAAATGAAGGAGCCGTGCAGGTTTGTCCATGCCCAACTGAGGGGAACCAGCAGCCAGAGAAATTTCTGCTCGCGGTGTTGCCATTTCAACAAAAGCCACAGCACAGCAAAAAACAGCGGATATGCAAAGAGTTGCGGGCGCACTCCCCAATTATTACTGCCCGAAAGTCCCGCCAGCAAAGTGAGCAAAGTCGCCAGCCGTGGGCCGATGCCTCCCTCACGCATCACCAGCCAGAGCATGGCGTAGGTGATCCCGATCAACACAGCGACCCAAAAAATAGTTAATGGAATTCCGCCTGCTTTATAAGCCAGCCAGAGAAACACCGCCGATAGCCACGATTGATACACGATGGGCTGACCCGCCTGAATGGAACTGTAGGTATCCACGACAGGCACAGCGCCGCTTTCAAAAACATCCTTTCCCAAACGCAGATACCACCAGTAGTCATGCGGTTGCACAGGCAAAAGAACAGCGATGATCAACAACGGGAACAGCGCAATGCCGAGCCAGAGAAAATCATAGGAGCGGGAGGAATTTTTCATTACGGATTAATTCTCCAGCAAAACTTTGAGATACGACTCGACCATTTGATCGAGCCCGAACGCAGACTCAGCCCGCCGCCGCGCCGCCGCCCGAAATTGACTCTGCTTCGTCAGCACTTCCCCCGCTGACAAAGCCAGCGCGGAAATATCGGGTGTTTCCAACTTCCATGGATTTGATCCATATGGCACGATACAGCCCGCATCCTCCGTCACCAACTCTTTGAGCGAACCGCTGTCGAAGCCAATCACGGGCAGTCCGCACGCCAGCGATTCGATGACCGAATTCGGGCACGGCGGATTCACCTCGGCGCAATACATCATGTGACTTGACCGCGCCAAAATTGGAATTTGTTCACGTGGAATAGTCCCAAGAAATTTGATAGGCACTTTGCTTTTCAAACTGCGCTGCGTGGCATCGTCCACTTTGCCCGCCACCACCACTTCCATGGGAAAGTTCGCAGAAAGTTTTTCAGCCAATGCAACCGCATGGAACAAACCCGAATTCAATCCACCCGCCAGGCTTCCTTCCAACAGCAACAATTGAAAGCGGTCTGCGGGGCGGTCATGTTCGCCATCGGGCGTATAAGTTTGCAAATCCACGCCGTTGATGATGACCGTTGCGGGAACCTTCGCCACGCCATACCAATCCTCCCACCAGCTGCGGATGAATTGACTTTGATAGATCACATGGTCGGCAAAGCGCGCACGGATAAAAGCCAGCATCGCATTGCCATACTCCGCGCGGACACTATACTTTATCCCCGACCATTTCACACGCTGCACCCAGTTGACCCCGTCCAGCCGCTGCACGATGCGCTGTCCGCGTTGACCAGCCCCTTGTAACGGAATCAGGCTGCGGGTGCCAGCAATGACGAGCGCAGCATCCGAATCGGCGGAAAGATCGTGCGTCACATCCACACCGCGCGCACGAAGTCCCTGCTCAAATTTCAAACGGAACGAAGCCATGCCGCCCGTCCCCTCCACCCGTGGCACAATACAAATTTTTGACATGCGTCCATTATACAATCTTCCACTCCTCACCTTTTACTTTTTACTTTTTACTTCTCACTTTCATCCCTGTAAATTATGGTATCCTTGCCCCAATCTAATCAGGGAGCGTTTTTTTATGTACATAGCCATTGAAGGGGTAATCGGCGTCGGCAAGACCACACTTGCCCGCCTTTTACAAAACACATTTGAAGCGGATGTACTGCTGGAGATTTTTGAGGAAAATCCTTTCCTCTCCGATTTTTATGCAGACCGCGCGCGTTATGCATTTCAAACGCAGATCTTCTTTTTACTCAGCCGCTATCATCAACAAAACAACAACGTTCCCAAGATTTTAGCGGTGGGAAAAAATTTAATCGCTGATTACACCTTCGCAAAGGATGCGCTTTTCGCGGGCATCAACCTGCATGGTGATGAATTAAATATGTATCACAAAGTACACGAAGCGCTGGGTGAAAAAATTCCCAAACCAGACCTGCTGGTGTACCTGCAAGCCAGCACCGACACGCTTATGAGCCGCATCGCCTTCCGCGACCGTCCTTACGAAAGGCAAATGGAACGCGCTTATATTGACGAACTCAACCACGCTTATGAAAGTTTTTTCTCGAAGCCCTTTGACCATACACCCGTTTTGAAAATTGACTCGAACGAACTGAATATCATCCACAACCCCGAGCATCTCAAGCGGATAGAAACCCGCATCCGTGAGACTTTGGGACTGGTCCCGTTTCAACAGAGTTTGCCGCTGGCTGACAAATAAAGGACACACTTATGCGCGTCACACGTGAATCACTCCTCCGCATTGCCAAAGAGACCGCTCAGGAACGGGCCTATAATGACCCCGATATCGTAGCCGCATATCTCACAGGCTCCCTGCTCAACGTTGACCCCATGCTCGGCGGCACAGCGGATATTGACATTGTCTTCGTCCACAGGAATAAACCAGCCCAGCCGCGTGAGTTCGTAAAACTCACCCCCGATTTCCACCTCGATATCAGCCGCCGCATGAAGGACGAATTCAAGTCGCCGCGTGAACTGCGCAGCGATCCCTGGCTCGGCTATGAAATGTACGATCCGATCCTGCTCTACGAACGCGAGAAATTTTTTGACTTCGTGCAAGCCAGTCTGCGCGCCGGCTTTGACTTTGAACAGCCGCCGCTCATGCTGCAACGTTGCCGAAAAATGCTCTCACACGGACGCGGCATCTGGATGGACTTGACCGAAGTGGACGAGGCGGCTGTGGGTCCAAAGGAAGTCAAGAAATATATGAAGTCGCTTTTCCATGCGCTGAACGCGGTGGCTGAGTTGAGCGGTCCGCCCATTCAGGAGCGCAGACTCCTGCTCGAATTCCCCGCGCGCGCCGAATCCGTAGGGAAACCCGGCATGGCGGTCGGCGCCTTTGGTCTGCTCGGCGCACATCATGCGGATGCGGACAAGTTAAAACTCTGGTTCTCCGACTGGAAATCTGCGTTCAAACTCGCCAGCGTCGATGGAACAGGAAAATCAGGCGTGGATATTCGCATCCATCCTGTGCGCGCGAATTATTACGAGAAAGCCATCAAAGCCATGCTGGAGGGAGACACACCGCTGGCTGCGCTCTGGCCGCTCCTGCACACGTGGACATTAGCCGCCGAAGTTTTGGAAGGCGATCATTTCAACTTCTGGCAGAAGGCAGTCAGCGAATTGGGTCTGCTCGGCGCGGGCTTTACGGAACGCGTGGAAGGGCTCGACCATTTCATTGACGACATCGAGATCACATTTGATGAGATCGCCCGCGAAAACGGACTGGATGTGGAGCCGCCCACAGGAATATAGTTCAAACTTCCGAAGTCTTTGAGACTTCGGAAGTTTTTTTATAAAAAATGATGAAATCATCCTCCAACCTTCCGTTCATTTTACAAGCCCTGCTCGCTGCGCTATTTTTCGGAGCGAGTGCGCCCATTGCAAAATTTTTACTGGGAGATAATATCGCGCCGATCTACTTTGCGGCGTTTTTGTATCTCGGCAGCGGCACAGGGACTTTTCTCGTCAGGCTGACTCAGCGGATGAGAGCAAAGGAATCCGAAGCAGATATCAAATCACCAGATGTCAAATGGCTGGCGGGCGCGATTATCTCTGGCGGAATCCTTGCGCCGATCATTTTGATGGTCAGTTTGCAGAACACACCTGCATCCACGGCTTCGTTGTTGTTGAATTTTGAAGGTGTGGGGACAACCTTGATCGCCCTACTGTTTTTCAAGGAAGCCATCAGCCGCCGCGCATGGACTGCAATTATCGTCATTACATTGGCAAGCATTTTTCTCTCCGCCAACTTCAACAGCGGGATTGGACTCTCGCTTGGCGCGCTGGGAATTATCCTTGCCTGCGTGCTGTGGGGCGTGGATAATAATTTCACACGCAATATCTCTGGCAAAGACCCGCTTGCCATCGTGGCATGGAAGGGATTGGTTGCAGGCACGTTCTCGTTTTTCCTTGCGCTATCTCTCGGAAATTCGCTCCCATCTGTGACGATCATTCTCGGCACATTGATCCTGGGATTTGTCAGTTACGGTTTGAGCACCATTTTATTCATCCGCTCAATGCGTGGATTGGGCGCGGCGCGCACGAGCGCGTTGTATGGCACGGCTCCTCTGGCAGGCGTGCTGCTTTCGATTATCATCTTTGGAGAGTTTCCATCTTTCCTGTTTATCATTGCCGCAATTTTGATGATCGGCGGCGCATTGCTGCTCGTCAATGAAAATCATTCACATACGCACAGGCATACGGCATTAATCCATGAGCACAGCCATTCACATAAAGACCCATCTCACACACATGACGATGCCGATGAAGTCCACTCGCACGAGCATGAACATCCCGCCGAGGAACATAAGCACGATCACATGCCCGATATTCATCACAGGCATGGGCATGAGGAGTGAATCAAAATACCCCGCTAAAAACAGGGCGGGGTATTTAAAGTGGGAATATATATTTTTTACTTCTCGGTTAACACGCCGTTGGCGTATTTGTGCAGGACGCTGGAGAGTAAAGTTTGGTAAGGAATGCCCTGGCGTATGGCTCTCTTTTGCAAATCCAAGAGGTCTTTTTCTGAAATGCGAATATTGACGCGTTTTTCCTTGCGAAAGGTTGCGCGGGCATAAGCGCGATATTGTTCTTTTTGTTCTTTCAATTTTTTGACAGACTTCCACTCTTCGGCTTCATACGAAGCGAGAAGTTTCAGTTCATCTTGTTGGAGTTTTAGGTTGCTCATTTTTTATCATCTTTCAGATTTCAATGATAGCATTTGGCGTGCCTTTTGGCAACAGGTTGGAAAATGCTCCTCGAAACAGCGACCAGCCCCACCCGTCGTGTGAATCCGAGCGGAAAAATGCTCAGGTGTAGAAAAATGTGATTAAACGGGATTCGCTCCCAGCGTGCAGCCAGAGTCCCGATTCAAAATATCAAATGTCGTTGCGAGCGCACTTTGCGAAGCAATCCCCAAATATAATGAGGAGATTGCTTCGTCGCATAGAACGCTCCTCGCAATGACGAGCCAACCAAAGGAGACCAACTTATGCCTACAACCCCCACCAACCCCCACCTGCCTTTTGGCGAAAACAAAAACGCCGAGTGGTATGGCAAGGATATTTTGTCCGTCAAACAGTTCAGCCGCGATGACTTGCAATATGTGTTCGGCGTGGCGCA
>Ga0105047_10009088_pt1 | contig 16431 bp, 15 predicted proteins | sample MAT04_FD_78384 | JGI IMG/M metagenome (GOLD analysis project Ga0105047, IMG submission 78384) | Freshwater microbial communities from Lake Fryxell liftoff mats and glacier meltwater in Antarctica - MAT-04 (megahit assembly) | ecosystem: Environmental > Aquatic > Freshwater > Ice > Liftoff...
ACACCCCCCGGATCAGTCCGCTTTCACGCTGACCGAAATATCCCGGGGGGAGCCGCAGGCGGGGGGCAGCGCCCCCTGGATTTTTATGATGCGGTTCAGACGTTCTGACAGGGCAGGAAAAAACTGGCAAGCAAACTCAGTAGCTTGCAAAGTGGCTGAATCCCACGTCCTCGGCGTTTAGGGTGTTTTGGGGTGGATTGGGGCATTGCACCACAACACAGCGCTGGAAAAATACAATGAAATCAATGGCCAAAGACGATGCTCGGCGGCCAAGTGATCGGCAAGAACCGCACACCGACACCTGATCAGGTGCCTGAATGCGGTCTCTGTCGGCACTGTCGCCCACACCCCACACCCAGACAGACCCGCGGCTAGGGTTCGTGCGCGACCGCATGGCCGGGGGTCGACTGAACGAAACCGCGCGTCTACAGCACCCGGTCCAGCGCCGCGATCAGCCGGGCCACGTCCTCGGCCGAGGTGTAATGCACCGCCGACATCCGCAAGACGCCGCGCTCCGGATCGACGCCCATCGCCTGCAGCGGCCGCACCGCATAGAAATCTCCCGCCCAGCAGGCGATCCCGTCGCGACCCAGCGCCTCCGACACCGGCTCCGCCGCGCAGTCCAGCGCCACGGCCACCGTCGGAGCCCGCGCGGCGGCATCGCGCGGCCCGATCAGGCGCAGGTCGTTGCGCGCGCCAAGATAGTCAAGCAGCGGCTGCACCACGGCCACTTCCGCCGCCCGCATCAGGTCATGCACCGCGCGGTTGCGCAGCCGCGCCTCCGGCTCCGCGCCGAAATGATGCGCGTGCAGCGCGTCGATATAGTCGGCCATACCCGCCGAGGCCGCGATCTGCGCATGGTCAGGCCCGGCTGGGGTAAAGCGTTTGAAGAGGCTCTCTGCGTTGAAATAATGGCACTGCGCCGGCAATTCCGCCCCGAACCCCTTGCGGATCACCATGATCCCCTGATGCGGCCCGTAGGTCTTGTAGGCCGAGAACAGATAGACATCCGGCCCCAGCGCCGCCACATCCGGCAGACCGTGCGGCGCATAGGACACGCCATCCACCACAACCCTCGCCCCCGCGCCCTGGGCCATGGCCGAGATCGCCGCCACATCATTCAGTTCCGCCACCACGTTGGAACAATGCGGAAAACACACCAGCTTCACCCGCCCGTCCGCCAGCAGCACCGCCAGATCGGCCGGGTCCAGCGACCCGGTGCCGGGGTCGATCTGCCACTCCCGCACTTCGATCCCCTCGTCGGCCAGCCGCCGCCAGACGCCGGAATTCGCCTCGTGGTCCTGATTGGTCACCACGATCGCCGCCTTCTGACCGCGCAGCCACAGCCGCACCGCCTGTGCCAGCACATAGGTATTGGCGCTGGTCGAAGGGCCAAAGCTGACCTCGGCGCCGCTGACCCCCATCATCGCCGCCAACCGGCTGCGCGCCTCGTCCATCTCGTCCCCTCCGGCCTGCGCGCCCGGATAGGGGGCATAGGGCTGCACCTTGCGGTCGGTATAGAAGCGGTGCAGCCGGTCCACCACCGGCTTGCACGGGAACGACCCCCCGGCATTTTCAAAGAACGCGTGGCCTGCCAGCACCGGGCTGGAAAACGCCGGAAACTGGCTGCGCACGAATGTCATGTCGAGTGTCGTCATCGGATGAACCCTTGTGTCTGTTGGGTCCGACGTTCGGGCACAGGACCACCCACGTCGGACAATTGCCGATCCGTGGCAGGTCTTCCAGCCGCGCCATGGAACCAGCAGCCCCCGGCAGAGGTGTCAGGCGACGCCTCACGCAAAGGCTAGCCTGCGCCCGGCGGCCTTGCAACCCGCCCGATGCAAGCCCTACGCCGTCACGTCGACCACCACCCGCCCCTGAACCTCGCCCTTCAGGATCGCGGCCCCAAGCCGCGGCAGATCGCCCAGACGTGCCGGCACCACCATCGCCTCCAGCTTGTCCAACGGCAAACCCTGCGCAATCCGGCCCCAGGCCTGCACCCGCCGGGCATAGGGGCACATCACCGAATCGATCCCCAGCAGGTTGACGCCGCGCAGCAGGAACGGAAGGACCGAACCGGGCAGACCCGCCCCCCCCGCCAGCCCCACCGCCGCCACAGACCCGCCATACCGCATCTGCCCCAGCACCCGCGCCAACATCGCGCCGCCCACCGCGTCGATGCACCCGGCCCAGGTCTCGGCCTCCAGCGGGCGCTTTACCGTCTCGGCCAACTCCGCCCGCGGCACGATGCGCGTGGCACCAAGGCCCCGCAGATAGGCCTCGGTCTCGGGCCGCCCGGTCACCGCCGCCACCGCATGGCCCGCCTGCGCCAGCAGGGCCACGGCGACCGATCCGACACCCCCCGCGGCCCCGGTCACCAGAACCTCGGCCGGCCCCGGCACCAGCCCGTGATCTTCAAGCGCCAGCAGCGCCAGCATCGCCGTCAGCCCCGCCGTGCCCACCGCCATTGCCTGATGCGGCGAAAGCCCCTCGGGCAGCGGCACCAGCCAGTCTGCCTTGACCCGCGCACGCGTCGCATAGCCGCCCCAATGCACCTCGCCGACCCGCCAGCCGGTCAGCACCACCGCCTCGCCGGGGGCGTAGCGCGGATCGTCCGACGTCTCGACCCGACCTGCAAAGTCGATGCCGCCGACATGCGGCCAAGCCTTTACCAGCCCGCCACCGTTCGGCGACAGACACAGCCCGTCCTTGTAGTTCACGGTGGAATGGCTGACCGCGACGGTCACCTCCCCGGCCGGCAGCCGGGTGTCGTCCAGATCGTGGACCGCGGCCACCGCCGCCCCGTCTTCGCCCTTTTCCAGCACCAGTGCACGAAACATCCCAGCCCCCCCGTTCATGATCTGCCCTTTCGGTTGACACTCCCGCCGAATTGATTGGCGGACACAAGGGCGGATTGCAGTTTTCTCTTGGCAAATCCGCAGCCTGCGTCACTCTGCAACAAGTGCAAGAGCCAACGCCATCGTCAATCTAGCGTCGATCCGACTTCGGCGCATCTATGAGACCGCAGGTTTGTGTTCAACTTTGATGGAGACCCCATGTCCAGACTTTCCAACCTTCTTGCCGGCACCGCCGCCAGCCTGGCCTTCGGCCTTGCCGCCCATGCCGCCGATCCCGAACTGACCGTGCTGGATTGGGCCGGTTGGGAGTTTCCCGGCGTCCTCGCCGACTATGTGGCCAAAAATGGCGACAACCCGACCTATTCGTTCTTTGCCGACGATGACGAGGCGTTCCAGAAGGTCAGCTCTGGCTTTGCCGCCGATGTGGCGCATCCGTGCGTCGCAAGCCTGCCGCGCTACCGCGATGCCGACCTGATCGAACCCTGGGATACCACCAAGATCACCGAATTCGCCAACCTCAAACCGGCGTTTTTCGCCTCGGCGCTGGTCAAGGACGATGCCGGCGTCTGGTTCATTCCCACCGACTATGCCTACACCGCCATCGCCTACAACACGACCGACGTGCCCGTCGAGGATGTGGCCTCGCTGAACGTGTTCAAGAACCCCAAATATGCCGGGCGCATCTCGCTGCCCGACAGCACCGATGATGTCTGGTCACTGGCCTTCCTCGCCACTGGCGTCACCTCGTGGGACTCGGTGACGGATGATCAGTTCGCCGCCGCCGCTGCCTGGCTGCGTGAGGTTCACCCCAATGTGCGCGCCTATTGGGCCGACCCGTCTGAAATGGCCCAGTTGATGGCCACGGGCGAGGTGCAGGTGGCCTGGTCGTGGAACGATGGCGTCGCCGTGCTGCAGGAAGAAGGCTTTCCTGTCGGGTTCCAGCGGTCCCCGGCCGAAGGTGCCGCGACCTGGTATTGCGGCTATGTGAACCTCAAGAACGGCCCCGGCAACGAAGACAAGGTCTATGACTTCATCAACTCGATCCTGGCCCCGGCGTCGGCGGGTGCCCTGCTGGCCGAACTGGGCTATGCCCACGCCAATGATGCGGCCCTTTCCACCATCCCCGCAGCCGACCTGGCTGCGTCTTTCGTCGATCCGGTGACCACGACCATGTTCTCGCAGACCCCGGTTTCGGCCGACTTCCGCAAGAAGATGATCGAAGAGTTCGAGGCGATCAAAGCCGGGTTCTGATCCGGCCCCAAGACGAAGCGCAACGCCCTGCCCCCCCGTGCCGGGCGTTGCCGCTTGGACTTGCACAGCCCCGCGCCCGCCCCTATATTCAAGCTGTCCGCGTCAAACCGGACTATGGCGATAAACGCACCCATAATAAACGGCTCGGACCCGGGGGCGGTACCCGGCGACTCCACCAACACTTCCCGCATTGGGGACGGAGGGGGTCGAAACAGGATCGACGAACGTCTAAAGGGGCCAGCTTTTGCTCGGTGAGGTACCACCGTTATCGGTCCAAATGTACAGTTGCCAATGACAACCGTGCTCCGGCAATGGCTCTGGCTGCGTAAGCAGTTCGAGTCGCCGAAACTAAGTCCTTGCGCTTAGCAGCGTAAGGCGGGGCCCGCCGGAGCCTGGCAACAGAATCCGGCACTTAATCCCTTTAGCGGTCGAAGACTCCGGCAAAGCCGGACCTCTGCGGAGCTTGGCAACAGACTCCGGCAAAACCGGACCTCTGCGGAGCCTGGCAACAGACTCCGGCACTTGATCCCTCCAGCGGGCGAATCCTCCGGCACTTGATCCCTGCAGCGGGCAAAGGCTCCGGCATCTAAATCTTTCATCCGTCAAAAGTTCCGGCCGACCCCGGATTTTGCGACACGGGCGCTGTTCCGGCTGCGCGTTTCATGAAACCGTCACGATCGTCGGTCATGCAATCGGCTGCCCTTTGATCGCGGTTCATGACCCTAACACCCTCCCTCAGCGACCTGATCCGCACTTTTGCCCGCATCGGCATCCTGTCATTCGGCGGGCCTGCGGCGCAGATTGCGTTGATGCACCGCGAATTGGTGGACCGGCACAAGTGGGTGACGGAACAGGAATACCTGTCGGCCCTGTCGTTCTGCATGCTGCTGCCGGGGCCCGAGGCGATGCAACTGGCCACGTGGATCGGCTGGCGGCAGCACGGCACCATCGGCGGGCTGATCGCGGGATTGCTGTTCGTGCTGCCGGGCGCGGCAATCGTGCTGGCGCTGTCGATGATCTACGCGGCCTACGGGCAGGTGCCGGTGGTTGCCGCGCTGTTCACCGGCGTGCAGGCCGCGGTTCTGGCCATCGTGATCGAGGCGTTGCTGCGCGTTGCCCGTCGCGCGCTGCGGGGGCGCGATCACTGGATCATCGCCGGGCTGGCCTTTGTGGCGCTGTTTGCCTTTGCCGTGCCGTTTCCCGTGGTGATCCTTGCCGCCGGCCTCTGGGGCTATGCCACCACCCCGGCGGGAACCTCGCCCGCTGCGGTGCCGGTGGCGCCGCGCACCTTGCAGACGATCGCGATCTGGGCCGCTGTCTGGCTGATCCCGCTGGCCCTGCTGGGAGTGGTCGAGGGCGGCCTGCTGTTCGAGATCGGGCTGTTCTTTTCCAAGCTGGCCGTGGTGACCTTTGGCGGGGCCTATGCCGTGCTTGCGTGGATGGCGCAGGCGGTGGTCGAGGACAAAGGCTGGCTTACCGCCACACAGATGATGGACGGGCTCGGGCTGGCGGAAACCACGCCGGGCCCGCTGATCCTGGTGACCGAGTTCGTGGGCTATCTTGCGGGGCATCGGCAGGGCGGCCTGTGGATGGGCGTCGCCGCCGCCATCGTCACACTGTGGATGACCTTTGCCCCCTGTTTCTTGTGGATCTTTGCCGGGGCCCCCTATGTGGCCCGGCTGACGGCGATGCCGCGCCTGTCGGGGGCGCTGGCGGCGATCACCGCCGCAGTGGTGGGGGTGATCGCCAACCTGTCGCTGTGGTTCGCGCTGCATGTGCTGTTTGCGGTGGTGACCCGGATCGACGCGGGCCCGCTGTCGATGTCGGTGCCCGATCCGGGCACGCTGCGGCTGTTCACGGCGGCGCTGGCGGCTGTCGCCGCCTGGGCCCTGCTGATCCGGCACTGGCCGATGATGCTGGTGCTGGCGCTATCGGCGGTGGTGTCGGCTCTTGCTGTGCTGGCCTGATCCCGCATGCCGCCTCTTCCCTTCGAAGCCGAATCCCCTATGCTGGCCGCATTGCGGATGGGGTATCTGGTATGACGCGCTCGATTGATTATGGCCAACTGATGCACCGGGCGATGCGCGGCCTGATCCAGAGCGTGCTGACCGACGTGTCGGTCAATGGCCTTCCCGGCGCGCATCACTTCTTCATCACCTTCGACACGACCCACCCCGATGTGACGATGGCCGACTGGCTGCGCTCGCGCTATCCGGCCGAGATGACGGTGGTGATCCAGCACTGGTTCGAGAACCTCGATGTCAGCGACGACGGGTTTTCGGTGACCCTGAACTTCGGCAACCAGCCCGAGGCGCTGGTCATTCCGTTCGATGCCGTGCGCACCTTTGTCGATCCTTCGGTGGAATTCGGCCTGCGGTTCGAAAGCCATGATGACGACGATGAGGATGATGAAGATCAGGCCGACGACAGCGACCACGCGCCCCACCCCCCGGCCGAAGTCGTCAGCCTCGACAAGTTTCGCAAACAGTAACCCCTTGCCCGGGTTTGTCGCAAACCTGTCGCACCCCCATCTTACTGGGTGTTGAACTGTTGACAGGAGCCTGCTCTCATGCCGTCTGACCTTGCCCTTTTCCTGAAACAGCTGATCCGCCGTCCGGGTCAGGTGGTCGCGCTGTCGCCGTCCTCTGCCGAACTCGCCCGCGCCATGGCGGCCGAACTGGGGCCGCAAACGGGGCGTGTGGCGGAACTGGGTGCGGGCACCGGAAAACTGACGCGCGCCATCCTTGATCAGGGCATCGCCCCCGCCGACCTGACCCTGTTCGAGATGAACCCCGATTTCTGCGATCACCTGCGCCAAAGTTTTCCCGGCGTGACGGTGCTGGCGCAGGGGGCCGAGACCATCGGCACCGCCATGCCCGCCGGTCTTGGGGCCGTGGTGTCGGGCCTGCCGCTGCTGTCGATGCCGGTTCCGGTGCAGATGGCGATCTTGCAAGGCGCGTTCAGCCTGCTGCGCCCGGGCGGCAGTTTCATCCAGTTTACCTATGGCCCGCGCCCGCCCCTGTCCGAACAGATCAGGATCGACCTGGGCCTGACCGCGCGGCGCGGTGCAAAGGTCTGGGGCAACCTGCCCCCTGCGCGGGTATATCGGTATGTCCGCACGCCGACCTGATGGCGGTATACCGTCGCATGCCAATTGATTTCACCCCCGACTGGCCGTAAACCAGCGACGTATCCCGCAGGAGCGAGCCGATGACCGCGATCCGTGTTGAAACCGACAGCTTTGGCCCGCTTGACGTGCCTGCCTCCAAATACTGGGGCGCGCAGACCCAGCGGTCGATCCGGAACTTCCCCATCGGGTGGGAGCGGCAGCCGATCGCCATCGTCCGCGCCCTCGGCGTCATCAAGAAGGCCTGCGCGCTGGTCAACATCGCGCAGGGCGACATCGACGGCGACCTTGGAACCACCATCGCCGCCGCCGCACAGGAGGTGATCGACGGCCGTTTTGACGACAACTTTCCGTTGGTGGTCTGGCAGACCGGGTCTGGCACCCAGTCAAACATGAATGCCAACGAGGTGATCTCGAACCGCGCGATCGAAATGCTGGGCGGGGTGATGGGCTCCAAGAAGCCGGTCCACCCGAACGACCACGTCAACATGAGCCAGTCGTCGAACGACACGTTTCCCACGGCGATGCATGTGGCTATTGGCATGATGGCCCGTGACGTGCTGTTGCCGGGGCTGGCAAAGCTGCACGCGGCGCTGCTGGCCAAATCCGAAGAGTTCAAGGATATCATCAAGATAGGCCGCACCCACACGCAGGATGCGACCCCGCTGACGCTGGGGCAGGAATTCGGCGGCTATGCGCATCAGGTGGCCCAGGGCATCATGCGGGTGAACAAGGTGCTGCCCGAGATCTACGAACTGGCGCAAGGCGGCACCGCCGTTGGCACCGGGCTCAACACCCGGGTCGGATGGGATGTGCGGGTGGCCACCCAGATTGCTGCGATCACCGGCCTGCCCTTCGTCACCGCCCCGAACAAGTTCGAGGCTCTGGCCGCCCATGACGCCATGGTGATGTTTTCCGGCGCGCTGAAAACCGTGGCCGTGTCGCTGTTCAAGATCGCCAACGACATGCGCCTCCTGGGCTCGGGCCCCCGCTCGGGTCTGGGCGAGCTGATCTTGCCAGAGAATGAGCCGGGCTCGTCGATCATGCCGGGCAAGGTCAACCCGACCCAGGCCGAGGCGCTGACCATGGTCTGTGCGCAGGTGATGGGCAATGATGCGGCGGTGGGCTTTGCAGGCTCGCAGGGGCATTTCGAACTGAACGTCTACAACCCGATGATGAGCTACAACGTGCTGCAATCCATGCAACTTCTGGGCGATGCGGCCGGGTCGTTCACCGACAACATGGTGGTGGGCACCAAAGCCAACCTGCCGCGCATCGACAAGCTGATGAAGGAATCGCTGATGCTGGTGACGGCGCTGGCCCCGACCATCGGCTATGACGCCGCGACCAAGGTCGCCAAGACCGCGCACAAGAACGGCACGACGCTGCGCGAAGAGGCGATTGCATTGGGATATGTCGATGGCGAGACCTTTGACCGCGTGGTGCAACCGCGTGACATGATCGGCCCGAAAGGCTGACCATGGCCGAGGTGATCAGCCTTAACCGCGTCCGCAAAGCGCGCGAACGGGCCACGGCGCGGGCCGCAGCCGACGGCAATGCGGTGAAATTCGGCCGGCGCAAGACCGACCGTCAGCGCGATGAGGCCGAGGCCGACAAGGCCAAACGCGATCTGGACGGGCATCAGTTGGACGGGCACCAGCAGGACGGGCATCAGTTGGACGGGCACCAGCAGGACGGGCACCAGTTGGACGGGAATCAGACCGAATGACCGGACGCCCCGTCAAGCATTCGCTGACGCTGAACGGGCACCGCACCTCTGTCTCGCTGGAGGCCGCGTTCTGGACCGCCTTCCGCCAGATTGCAGACCAGCGGGGGCTGGCGCTGAACGCGCTGGCGGCCGAGATCGACGCCGGACGCGGCGATGTGGGGCTGGCCTCGGCAATCCGGGTGTTCGTGCTGGAAGCGGTGCGGCGTTAAGGCGGCGTTGACACTGGCTGCCCGACGCCGAAGCCATGCGGCACTCTCTATGACCAAAGGTCTCGTCCCGCTGCCGGGCTGTTGCAGATGCCCGGCGCCAACGCCCCTAGCCCCGCCGTTCCACCCCAAGCCAGATACCATCGCTTGCCCGGACCGTCAGATGCGCCACCGGCACCGGATCGCGTCCCGCAAGGCGCGAAAACCGGAAGCTGCGCACCAGAAGCGCCAGCAGCAGCACCCCCTCGACCATGGCGAACCCCGCCCCAGTGCAGACGCGCGGCCCCGCCGAGAACGGCATGAACCCGTCGCGCGCGCAGGTGCGGCCTTCGTCGGTCTGCCAGCGTTCGGGGGCAAAGGCATCGGGCTGCGGCCATATCCGTTCGTGCCGGTGCAGATGCCAGGGGCTGAGCACGATCTGCGCGCCGGCGGGCACGGTGCGCCCGCGCAAATTCTCGGTCTGCGCGTTTTGGCGCACCATCATCGGCACCGGCGGATAGAGGCGCAGGGTTTCACGAAACACGTCACGGGTGAATTTCAGCCTGGACAGATCGGCAAAGCCTGGCACGTCGGGCAGCGACAGCGCCTCGGCCGCCACCCGCTCTTGCGCCTCGGGATACATCGCCAGCAGATACAGCGCCCAACTCAGCGCCGAGGCGCTGGTTTCGTGCCCCGCGAGAAAAAAGATCGCCACCTGATCGACCATCTCTTCGGTGCCAAACGTCTCGCCGGTCTGCGGATCTGCGGTGGTCATGATCTTGGTCGCCAGATCATCGGGCGCGGTCCCGGCCACAATCGCGCGGCCCCGCGCCTCGGTCAGATCGGTGATAAGGCGGCGGATCGACCGGGCCGCCTCTTTCGCCGCCCGCCGGTGAAAGCGCGGAAACCAGCGCGGCAGCGGCAGGAACGCCGCGAGGTTCAGGATCGGCTGGGTGCGCTGATAGCGGCGAAATTCCGCAAACACCGCGCTTGCCACGCCATGATCTATCGGAATGGAAAACAGCGTGCGAAAGATCACATCGGCGGCCGCGTGGCTCATCTCGGCCTCGATCTCGACCTCGCCGGGGTGCAGCCGCGCCACCGCCGCCTGCCCTGCCGCGACCATGGCCGGAAAGGTGTCGCGCAGACGGCCCCCCTCGAACGCCGGGTCGATGATCCGTCGTTGCCGCTTCCACTGTGTGCCGTTGGTCACGAACACCGACTGGCCCAGCAGCAGCCGCAGCCCCTCGCCGATGCGGCCGGACTTTGGAAAATCATCGGGGCGCTCGGTCAGCACGCGGGCGATCAGGGCCGGATCGTTGCACAGATAGCTGCGAAAGAACGGCGTCCGGAACTCGGCCATCCACGCCCGATACAGCCGCGCCGGCTGCGCCGACAGGATATCGGCGCGAAACAGCCGCACATAGCGCCTCAGCGTCACCCGGTCCGGTCGGCTGGCGGGTTTCGGCGGGGTCACGCGACCGACCGATAGCCCGAAAGCGGCGTCTCGATCCGGCTTTTCGACGGGCTGCGCCCGGCATAGCGCGCGGCCAGCGTCCGCGCCCCGGCCGTGATGCGGAAATAATCATAGTCATCCGGCCCGCCGGTCAGATTGTCAAAGGCGCAAAGATACTGGAAATGCAGCCGGAAGAACTTCCAGCGCAGCTCTTTCCACCGATTCGGGCTTAGCGTCCGCGTGAACGCCGCCGAGACCACCAGCGGCCAGATCTTGTCGGGCGGCGCCACCCCCGTCACCGCCACGGGATCGCAAAGCGCAAAGGCGCAGCCATCGCCAGGGGCGGTCACGTCGACCCAGGTCACCTCGGTCCGGGCCGACAGATAGGCAAGGTCGCGCCGCAGCCGCACCGCGCGGGGCAGAAACGACACCATCGGCACCACCTGCCCCAGCGTCAGCAGGCCAAGCGCCGGACCGCTGACCCCGTCGCGAACAAGGTCGGCCAGGATCGACACCGCCAGATGCGCGCCCGAGGAATGGCCGACCACCAGAACCTCGTCCACCGGCTCGCGCATCGCCTCGGCGATGGTCTGGCGAAATGCGCTCATCCGCGCTTCGAGGTCGGGCGGATTGGCCCCGCCCGATTGCGCCGAATAGGCGTAGTCGTGCATCAGGTAATAGGCAAAGATCCGGTGATCCTGCCACTTGAACCACCGCAGCAATGCCCAGCCTGCCGCCAGACCGGGCCCGATGCCGGCCCACCAGAGGCCCGTCAGCAGCGCAACGATCAACGCCAGACCCCATCCCACCCCGACTGCCAGCGCCAGTTGCGCCAACAGCACGCCGAACGGATAAAGCGCCGCGATCATCGGCCCCTTGCGCAGCCGCGCCAGCCGGAACAGGGCGCCCGACCCAAGATAGGCCCAGCCCGTGCGCAGCAGTTGCAGATAGGTGGACAGCACCCCCTGATCCATCGACCCGCGCACGATGTCAGACCACACCAGCACCTCTACCGCCGCCTCGGTGGGCTGGCCGTCGATCACCGTGCGTACCTTCCAGCCATAGGGGCCAGGCGCCTTTTTCGGCTTCAGAGCCAGCGTGTAGCCTGACAGCGCCGCCTGCGCCCGGCCTTCGCGGCGGTAGAGTTCGCGGTAGCGGCGCGGATGTATCGGGTCATAGCCGGGGATGTAGAACACCCGCCGCTGAAATGTTCTGGTGCCGCTGTCATCATCTGCCATGCCGGATCCCCCCTGCGCATCATCGCCGCAGATTCGGGCAATTCCAAGGACACTCCTAGCCGAGGGTGGCTAAGAACGGCACATTCTCAAGCAGCCAGAACGACATCGCCGAAAATCCGCCCGTCAGCATCAAAAGCCCGATGGTCCACAACAACAGCCCCATGATCCGCTCGACCCGCTCGGCATGGCGCTTGAGAAACCCCATCAGCGGCGCCAGCTGCGGAAAGAACGCGGCCACCAGCAGAAACGGAATCCCGAGACCCAGTGCATAGACCCCGAGCAGCGCCGTGCCCCGCGTCATCGACGCCTCGGATGCGGCCAGCGACAGGATCGCCCCAAGCTGCGGCCCGATGCAGGGCGTCCAGCCAAAGGCAAAGGCCAATCCCAGCACATAGGCACCAAAGGCCGAGCCGCCCCGGTCGCCCGCATCCAGCCGCATCTCGCGATCGAGAAACCCGATACGGTAGACGCCGACAAAATGCGCGCCGAACACCATCACAATGATCCCGGCCAGGGTGCTGAACACCTGGGCATTCGACAGAAAGAACGCGCCGAACACCGAAGCGGTGAAGCCGAGGAACAGAAAGACGGTGGACAGCCCGAGCACAAAGAACACCGCGGCCAGCATCGGGCGGCGGCCGGCGTGCATCTCGTTCACGGAAATTCCGCTCATGTAGGCCAGATAGGGCGGCACGATGGGCAGCACGCAGGGGCTGAGAAATGACAGGATGCCGGCCAGCAGCGCCACCAGCATCGCGGGCAGCAGGCTGGCGTCCATGATCTCGATGCCGAACATCCATGTCTCCTTTGACAGTCTTGTTAGCGGGTTGCGGGGCGGGCGTCACGGTGCAACCGCTCACGTTGGCGTTTGCCACTGGCGCGGGAGCCTCCGGCGGGGATATTTGTGTCAGACTGAAAGGGCGTGCGATGGTTTGGGATGTCGAGGTGGACTGTGCGGGCCTGCTGTGCCCCCTGCCGGTGTTGCGGGCGCGCAAGCGGTTGCTTGGAATGGCGCGGGGGCAGATTCTGGCGCTGCTTGCCACCGACGCGATGGCGGCGGTGGATGTGCCACATTTCTGCACCGAGGCGGGGCATGCGTTTCTGGGGTCGCAAGCGGCGGGGGCGGCGACACGGTATCTGATCCGGCGCGGATAGCGAGAGGGCGGCAGGTTGCCCCGCCGCCCTGTCGGATCAGCGGCCCAGGGACCACCAGCCCTTGCGCTTGGGCTTGTCCGGGTCGTCGGCTGGCGACCCGGCTGGGTCGGCAGGGGCATCGACCCGGGCTATCTCCACCGGCTCGGGTTCGGGCTTCGGCTCGGCTGCGGGGATTGGCTCGGGGATGAGCGTCGGTTCGGGTGCGGCATCGGCTTTGGTCACCGGCTCGGGTGCCGGTTTCGGTTTGGCCCGCGAGCGGCTGGGTGCCTTGGGTTTGGGGGCTGGCGCGGGATCGGGAGCATCCGCGGGGCCGGCAACCGCCGGGTCTGCGGCTGCCATCGCCTCGAGTTTGGCCTTGCTGACGCGCGAGCGGGTGCGGGCCGCGGGTTTCTTGGCCGGGGTGACGGTGTCGACCACCGAGGCCACAGCGCCGGTCACCGTTTCAACCACCAGGTCCACCGCAGCGGCCACGGTTGCGAACAGGCCTTCGGGCTCTGCATCGGTTTCGCCGTTCTCGCCCCCGCCCTCGCCCTCGCCGTCGTCGTCGACCTCGTCCTCGTCATCGGCACCTGCGTCGGCGCCATCCACCGCCACGCCATTCGGCCCGGTCTTCTTGCGGCGCCGACGCCGGCGCTTTTTCTTCGGCCCATTGCCAACGGCCGCCTCGCCGGACACCGCTGCCACATCTTCGAGATCTTCGACCTCATCCGGCTCTTCGATCTCGACGAAGTCGTCCTCGACAAACGCCTCGTCCTCGTCGACCGCAGCCCCCATCAGGCTGGCATTGCCAGAAATTGCCGGGGCGCCATCGGGCACCACGCGGGTTGCCGTCTTGAACTTTTCGATCGTGTAATCGGGTGAGATCATGGCCGGATCGCATTCGATGCGCACCGACATGCCGTAGCGCGCCTCGATCAGCGCGATATGCTCGCGCTTGCCGTTGATCAGGAAGTTGACGATGCCGATCGGGGCACGCAGCAGCACCTCTTTCGACCGCTTGCGCGTGCCCTCTTCTTCAAGCGCGCGCAGCACCTGCAGGCCGAGGCTGTCATCCGAGCGGATCAACCCGGTGCCGTGACAATGCGCGCACGGCTGGGTGGTGGATTCGAGCATGCCCGGCCGCAGCCGCTGACGGCTCATCTCCATCAGGCCAAAGCCGGAAATCCGCCCCACCTGAATGCGCGCGCGGTCGGTTTTCAGCTTGTCTTTCAGACGCTTCTCGACGGCGGCGTTGTTCTTGCGCTCTTCCATGTCGATGAAGTCGATCACGATCAGACCGGCAAGGTCGCGCAGGCGCAACTGGCGGGCCACTTCGTCACAGGCCTCGAGGTTGGTTTTCAGCGCGGTATCCTCGATGGACCCCTCGCGCGTTGACCGGCCCGAGTTCACGTCGATGGCGACCAGCGCCTCGGTGATGCCGATGACAATATAGCCGCCCGATTTCAGCTGCACCGTCGGGTTGAACATGCCGCCCAGATAGCTTTCGACGCCAAACCGCGCGAACAGCGGCATCTGTTCGTCATGGCGTTTGACGTCCTTGGCATTGGCCGGCAGGATCATGCGCATGAAGTCCTTGGCGGTCCGGTAGCCCGCCTCGCCTTCGACCAGAACCTCGTCGATCTCGCGGCTGAACAGATCGCGGATCGACCGCTTGATCAGGTCGCCTTCCTCATAGATCGCGGCAGGTGCGATGGATTTCAGCGTCAACTCGCGGATCTGTTCCCAAAGCCGCATCAGATATTCATAGTCGCGCTTGATCTCTGGCTTGGTCCGTTTGGCCCCGGCGGTGCGGATGATCAGACCGGCACCTTCCGGCACTTCGATCTCTCCGGCGATTTCCTTGAGCTTTTTGCGGTCGGCGGCGACGGTGATCTTGCGGCTGATGCCACCGCCCCGCGCCGTGTTCGGCATCAGCACGCAGTAGCGGCCGGCGAGCGACAGATAGGTCGTCAGCGCAGCACCCTTGTTGCCGCGTTCCTCCTTGACCACCTGAACCAGCATGATCTGCCGGACCTTGACCACTTCCTGAATCTTATAGCGCCGCGCCCGGGGCTTGCGGGACTGGCTGATTTCCTCGGCCATGTCCTCTTCGGCGATGGATTCGATCTCGTCATCGGTGTCCGAGGCGTGGTCGATCGACCGGAACGGGGCCTCGCCATCGTCCGGCACTTCGGCAACGGCGTTGTGGCCGCGGTCTTCGGCGCCGTCGTGATCGTGGATGTGATCATCAGGCGCCGCGGTTTCCGGCGTGCCAGTGTCGATGCTGGTTTCGATCAGGGCATCGGCGCCGGTTTCATCGCCCAGATCGACGACATCCATGCCGTTGATCTCGCCCGATTGCACGGCATCGCCACGCAACGCTTCAGCGCGCGAGGCGGGGCGCGGTTTGGCAGCGGCGCGGCGCGGACGGTTGTCCTCGTCATCCTGCGCGCGGTTGAACGCCCGCTCTTCCTCGAGCAGGGCTTTGCGGTCGGCCACCGGGATCTGGTAGTAATCGGGGTGAATTTCGGCAAACGCCAGAAATCCGTGCCGGTTGCCGCCGTAATCTATGAAAGCCGCCTGCAGCGAGGGTTCAACCCGCGTCACCTTGGCCAGATAGATGTTCCCGGCAAGCTGGCGCTTGTTCAGGGTTTCAAAGTCGAACTCCTCAACCTTGTTTCCGTCCACAACGACGACCCGAGTTTCCTCGGCATGCGTCGCATCGATAAGCATTTTCTTTGACATATCAATCCAGTGCGCCCGAACCTTGTCCTGCATCGGCCCGGGGATCGCCCGGGTGGCGGCAAGAGGATGGCGGGGCTGCTTGTTAAGGCAAGGCGGTGCGGCGGCGCATGACGGGCCATGCCCGGTGGGCACCCCTCGTCAACAACCAATCCGTTCGCACACGCCATCGCGGTTCTCTTTCGGACCCGTTGCCGGGCCCCCAACAAAAGCCCGCTTCGGTCAACGACGGCTGCGGGCAATAAGACGACCTTCCGGCCGATCCAGGCGACCTTCGCATCGGTGCGGGCCATGGCACCAGAGTTGAAGGACACAGAATTTCACCACAGGGACATGCCCCGCGTGGGGTGACCCTAGCGGCAAAGCCCGCGCAAGGGCAATGGGTCTTTTGCAGCGAAGCTACAATTCAGGGTTGCAAGCCGACGCCCGCAACCCTGATCTGAACCCGGCTGGAAACGTCTTAGCACGGCAGATTTCCAGCAAAAACCTTGCCTTGACCCCGGTCAGACATAGTCCCCGCGCGCCAGCCCGTATTTCGCCATCTTCTCGTTCAGCGTCCGGCGTGGCAGGCACAACTCGTCCATCACCGCGACAATGCTGCCCTTGTGGCGGCGCATCGTGTTGTCGATCAGCATCCGTTCGAACGCCTCCACATAGTCTTTCAGCGGCTTGCCCTCGGTGGTCATTGCCGGACCAGAGCTTTCGTTGTCG
>Ga0105047_10009089_pt1 | contig 16429 bp, 15 predicted proteins | sample MAT04_FD_78384 | JGI IMG/M metagenome (GOLD analysis project Ga0105047, IMG submission 78384) | Freshwater microbial communities from Lake Fryxell liftoff mats and glacier meltwater in Antarctica - MAT-04 (megahit assembly) | ecosystem: Environmental > Aquatic > Freshwater > Ice > Liftoff...
CAGAGCTGTGTAACTCATACGACCGATTGCTAACACCTCAATGGCAAAGATAGCACCCGTCAGTGGCGTTCCGAAGACGGCTCCAAAGCCCGCCGCGATGCCGGATGTGAGCAGTATCCGCATGTCCGCGTCATTTAGTTTCAGCCAGCGTCCGAAGGTGGCGACAATGCTGCCGCCCATTTGTACGGCGGTTCCTTCACGTCCGGCCGAGCCGCCAAAGAGATGCGTGATGAGCGTCCCGATGAGCACGAGCGGAGCCATCCGCGTCGGAACCCCGCCGCCGGGTTCATGGATCTGTTCCATGATGAGATTATTGCCGGCCTCTGCAGTTTTCCCGAACCGATGATAGAGAGCCCCCGAAACCAGCCCTGCCAGCGGAAGCAGGTACAGCAACCACGGATTCTGCCAGTGAAGTTCGGTCACGCGATCCAGTGACCACAGAAACAATGCCACCGCCGAACCGACGGTGGCAGAGCACGGCACACAAATCGCCAGCCACTTGAGCACGAACGCTCCCAGCGTCACATGCTCGCGAATCTCCCAGCGGAATGTCATGCCGGTGTGGTGCTTTACTTTGGTGCCTGAACGCCGGCTTCCCAGTCGTCGGGAATCATCTCGCCGTTAGATCTTGTGAACAAGCCCGATAAGACTGAGGTCGCAGTGCCGTCTGAACTGTTGACCTCCGCAGCTCTTCGATGGACAGGATGCACGGCACCGTCACATGCCAGGATCAACGTCACGTCATTCGCAAAATACAAGCCGGTGGCTGCCTCACCTGGATCTACATCGTAGTCCGCAGGTCTTGTCCAGGGTACTGCGCGAGATGGATCGGTCTGCACCAGCAGGACGGTATTTGAAGTGCCGTCCGTGATGTCGCTGAAGCGGCGTCCCACGCCGCCTTCCATGATTGTTCCCTTGCCTGAAGGTGCCTGCAGGCACGTGTATCCTGACTGCACTTCAATACCGACCGACCTGAAAACCTCCGGCATTTTTGCGAGGAGTGGTTTATTGTGCTCACTGTCCCAGGGCTGATCCAGTTGAAACTGCTGATAGAGGTTCGCCTGATCGATGTATGGCAGGATATGCACACGCCAGCTGAGGAACGGCTTGCCGTTCCTGTCGAACCACTCCGGCGCGGCTCTGGTGATTGTCGGGACAGGAAAACTGTTGAATGTGTCGTGGAAATTATGGAAGCCCAATCCGAGTTGTTTCATGCTGTTCCTGGTTGCGTCTCGCTGCGCTTCACTATTCACTCCGGCGACTACGTGCATCACAGTCAGCATCACAGGGACCAACAGTCCCAGAACACAGACGCCGGCAAACGCGATGATCACTATTCCCCACGGAAATGGACGACCTGGTCGCTGCTGTTTCTGGACGGGCTGAGACTTAGCGACTTTTCGGGAACGTCTCGGCGGCAATGCTGTCGGAGCTGCATAATTGTCCGTAAAAATTTCTTGATCGTTTCGGTCGCTGAAGTCATTCAGGTCGTCATCGAATTCGTTCCCGAAATGCGAATCAGTGTCCTCTTCTTCAGGGTTGCTGACTGCCGACACGGAATTCCACACATCTTGATCCTGGTATTCGTCGTCCCAGGACACGATTTTTTCTGGTTTGGATTTTGCCGCAGCTGCGCCGGGGGCCGGACCCTTTGATCCCGGGGTCGCTGGTATCCTGATTGCGTTGCGACAATTCGGGCAACGAATCGCTTTGCCCAGCAGCGATTCATCCCGCAACTTCAGCGCTCTACTACAGGACGGGCATTTGACGATGAATTCCACGTTGATACTCGTTACCACACTGGGACAATGATGACAAGTTTTTGGCCCGAGGCCCGTGCATGATAGCCGGAGAATCGCGGCTGGCCAAGCCACGAGTCTCCACACCCATAAACCCGGAAAAGTCCTGCTGTGACGTACAGCGCGGTTTCAAACAGGCTTCGCCAGCAGTCCGCACGCTGAACGAACTCGTTCCAGAACTTCCTGCGCCTTCGCGCGCGCTCGATGAGCGCCTTCGCGAAGAATGTCTTCCACGACATCCGGCGACGCCTCCAACTGCGTACGGCGTTCAAACGCTTCTCCCAAGTGTGTGATCGCCGCCTGATACAGCGTTTCCTTGGCTTCGCCATAACCCATGCCTCCCGCACGATAGCGTTCCGCCAGTGTTTTTTGAGCTTCCGATGTGGCAAACAATTTGTAGAGTTCAAACACGGAGCACGTCTCGGGGTTCTTGGGCGAATCTATCGAAGACGAATCCGTCTTGATCGACATGATGATTTTCCGCAGCTTCTTAGGCGTTTCGAATATCGGTATTGTATTGTTGTAACTTTTGGACATCTTTTCGCCGTCCGTACCCGGCACTTTGGCGGAATCGTCCAGCACATAGGCCTCCGGCAGGTGCAATGTCTCGCCATACATTGTGTTGAATCGCTGTGCCAGGTCGCGGGTCACTTCGACGTGCTGAATCTGATCCGCCCCGACTGGCACCGTCGTGCTGTCGTAAAGCAGGATGTCTGCGGCCATTAACACGGGGTACGTAAACAGGCCAGCGTCGGCTGCGATGCCTTTGGCCTTCTTGTCCTTAAAAGCGACGCATTTTTCGAGTAAATGCATCTGCGTGATTGTCATCAGCAGCCAGGTGAGTTCCGTCGTTTCGGGCACATCCGACTGACGAAAAAGCGTGGCCTGCTTTGGATCCAGTCCCAGTGCCAGCAGATCCAGGGCCGCATCTTTCACATTCTGCCGCAGGACTTCCGGTTCCCGAACCGTCGTCAGAGCGTGCAGATCGGCAATGAAATAAAAAGACTGCTCGTGCCCCTGCAGAGCGATGTATTGCCGAATTGCACCGAAGTAATTGCCCCAGTGAAATCGGCCAGTGGGTTGAATGCCGGAAAGAATTTTCATGGATGTATGTCGATTGTGCTTAATGTACGTTGGACATTCCTGTCCGACATGCTGTCAGCAAACTTTCCTGTGGGGAGAATTGGTTGAGCGGTTCGAATGACTTTCGTGGAGACTATTCTAATTGGACAGCGCCACTTTTCGACCGGTAGTAGCCCGGTGTACGCAGAGGGTCGGGAGTTTTTTTCGGACGGAAACGTCAGCGTTTGTTACCAAGTAACTCTCCGAAAAAGACTCCCGACCCTTTCCTTCTTCGAACATGGGACAGTCGAACTAAGCAGTCGTCGTGTTCAGTGTCCCGACAATTTCTGCAACGCTGTCAGCCCCCAGAGTCTGCAACGCGTTGGGAAGTTCGCGAATAAGTTGATTGGCCAGGCCAGGATTGTAGAAGTTGGCGGTGCCGACCTGGACAGCAGTTGCACCGACCAGAAAAAACTCCATGACATCGTCAATCGACTGGATTCCGCCAATCCCGATGATCGGGATTTTCACAGCCTGGGAAACCTGCCAGACGATGCGCAGCGCGAGCGGTTTGATGGCGGGGCCACTCAGGCCACCTAATACATTCCCCAGCACCGGGCGTCGTCGCTTCCAGTCAACGGCCATTCCCTGAAACGTATTAATGAGCGAAACAGCATCAGCTCCGGCGTCGGCCACTGCCTGGGCAATCGGTACCACACTGGTGACGTTGGGTGTCAACTTGGCGATCACCGGAAGATCACATGCGTCGCGGACTGCTGCCACAACTTCCGCAGCCAGCAATGGATTCGTTCCGAAATCGACGCCGCCGGAAACGTTCGGGCAGGAGATATTCAGTTCAATCGCCGCCACGCCTGAGCACTCATTCAGAACGCCCGCCATACGCCGAAAGTCGTCGTGAGTCTTAGCGGCGATGTTGACAATGATTGCGGTAGCAAGGCCGGAGAGATACGGCAATTTCTCAGCCACGAACTGGTCAAATCCGTCGTTGTCCAGACCGATGGAATTCAACATGCCACTGGCCGTTTCGACCGTGCGAGGGGGTGGATTCCCCGGACGCGGTTGCGGCGTCACAGTCTTAGGAACAATCCCTCCCAGTTGCGCGAAATCCACAAAGGCAGTCATTTCCTTTGCATAACCAAAGGTACCCGACGCAACCAGAATCGGATTCTGCAGCCGTAATCGGTTCAGGCTGACCCCCAACACAGCCATTCGTCTGTTGTCCTCAACGGATTTTTTGAATTCGACTCGAAGACGCAGGCGAGTGCGTCGTCAAGCCTTAGAACGTAGGTTGGACATCCTTGTCCGACCGTGATTCGACGGGCAGGAATGCCCATCCTACCCCGGAATTTAGGCCTGACGACGCACTAAAGTGCCGGCTTGATCAACACGTCGGGCCCCGAATCCATTCCCTTTCCCTTCGAGCCAACCACCTTGGCAATGCCACTCATCGCCACAATCAGCACGCCGAGCAAAATTGCAATCGTCGTCCATTTGGCGGCGTTGTCGCGAAACCTTTGCGTTCCCTTTGACCGCCCTACCAACACGGAAACGATGAAAAAGACACCCAAAGCCAGAATGATCTTGGTGTCAACCATCGCATGCCACAGCCCGTCTCCCTTGTGCAGCGGAAGAGCTTTGACATAGTTGTAGATACCACTCAACAGCAAACCGGCGATTGCGGCATGAACCAACCTTTTCCATCGACCGCGAACAGCCTCTTTAAGCTCCTGCGATTGATCTTTCAAGACAGGCCCGACGACAAACTTCAGACAGATCGAGCCTCCCAGAAGTACAATCGCGGATCCGATATGCAGCCAGCGAGACACAATGCCAATAAGATCGAGATCCATTGAAAAACCTTCAGAGAATCAGATAAGTCGATGAAAGCGTTTTACTTCCGTCGTAACACAAATACGACATCTTCCGTCGTTCCGCTCACGACATGCGGCTGGCGGATGTTGTAGGAAAAGTCATACGTTTCGGCAATTTCCAGTTGAGACACTGATTTGACAAGCGACCGAAACTGTGAATGTTTGTAAGTGCGGTATTCCATGTGATCCACAATCCGCATGCGCTTTGTCGGCGTGAAGACGTCGATGTTCAGACCAAGGTGTTCAAGCCGTTTCCTGCGATCAATTCCTTTGGACCACATGTGCGAATTGACCACCAGATTGCCTCGCCGAGCTGACCAGCTCTCTTCCTGCATCGCTGGACAGGATGTTGGTTCCAGGTGGATCCCCAGCACATACAGCCCGCCCTGATTCATCGCCCTGGCCATGCATTCCAGATGATTGCGGGCCTGCTTCTCGGTCGCGAGGTGGCGAAAACTGTTGATCATGTTGAAAGAGGCATCGAACTTCTTCTTCAGCTTGAAGTTTGACATATCCGCGACGACGACCGATTCCGGCAGATTGTACTTCCTCAGCCGTTCGTTGCAATAATCAACAGCCTTGGGGTTCAGGTCATTTCCCGCGACATCATAGCCGGATCTGCCCAATTTGATCAGCAGTCGCCCCGTGCCACAAGCAGGTTCGAAGACTCGCTTCACATCGCAGCATGCATGTTTGGCGAAGCAGGCCTTGAGGAACCGAAATTCCGCCGCGACGTCCGATCCGAAGAGAAGGTCGTAGTACTTAGGGTAATCGTAGATGCTGGCGGCAACTTCAATCGACATGGAGTCAGCTCAAAATTTTCACGTGATTACAGGGCCGGGCCGCACCGTCGAGCTCAGCGATTCTGAAGTGCAGCTTACCGTGTGTGAGCATGAAAGCAGCACTCCGGGCGACGGGAACCAAGAAAAAAGGCTGCGTCCGCAGTTTTTGCAACTTTTGGCCCGTCTGAGAAGCCTTTGCGAATCTCAATAACAGTTAACCATCTGGTGTTGAACGTTGAATTCCAGATCGATATGCTCCCCCACTTGCGAAAAACCATGCTTCAAGGTGGAATAGCTTTCTACAGGCTGGTTTACCGGTTACGAATTCAGTGTTCGACGGGTCAGACATCAATCCTGAACTCTTCGAACGTATTTTAGATTCACTGGCCTTAACGAGTTTCGATTCAGGGTGCTCCCAGATGTCGCAGGATCTTCTTCTAAAGGCAGAACGCCGTACAACACTCGGCACCGTCGAGACTCAACGTTTGCGGAGCACGGGTCGCGTGCCAGCAAATATTTATGGGATGGGAAAGCCAGGAATTTCCGCTTCCGTCTGTGGTGATGCCGTGGGTAAGTTAGTGTCAACGCTTTCGTCGGTTGTGGATGTGGAAATGGACGGAACGATCGACAAGGCTGTCGTGCAGGAACTGCAATGGGACGTGTTCAGCACGAAAGTCATGCATGTCGATTTGCGTCGTGTAGATCCCGACGGTCGTGCAACGGTCGATGTGGCTCTGGAATTGCGTGGCGAAGCAGTTGGCCTGAAAGACGGCGGAGCTGTCCGACAATTGCAGAAAGTTGTCAGGATTGATTGTCCGGACTATCGAATTCCGAAGTCAATTGTCGTGCGAATGGGGGCTTTGCAGATTGGTGACACCGTCAAAGCCAGTGACCTTCAGTTGCCGGACCATGCCAAACTCGTGACGTCGGCAGACGAAGTTCTGGTTGAACTATATGATTCTCGCAAAGTGGTTTAGTGCATGACGGGGCCAATGCCGGATTCATGGCGATGAAATTGGTTGTGGGGCTTGGTAACCCGGGTGCTCAATACGCGGGGACTCGCCACAACGCGGGTTTTGATGTCATTATCGAACTTGTGCGGCGCTGCCAACCGGGCAAGTCGCAGACGAAATTTTCGTCGGTGATCTGGGAAGTCTTTGCCGATACAGGCAAGATTCTGCTGGTGACTCCGACAACGTATATGAATCGAAGCGGCGAAGCTGTGCAACAGATCGCAAGTTTCTACCAGGTGTTGCCGCAGGATGTGGCGGTTGTTTGTGATGATATTAATCTGCCTCTTGGGCGGATCCGCTGGCGAGCCAGTGGGTCAGCAGGTGGTCAAAAGGGGTTGGCTGACATTATTCAAAGGCTGGGAACAGATCAGGTTCCTCGGCTGCGATTGGGTGTCGGGCGACCTCCGGGGCAGATGGATGCTGCTGATTTTGTGCTGTCTCGGTTTCGCGCTGAGGAGCGTGAAGAATCAGAGATGATGACAAAGATCGCCGCAGATTCTGCAGAAGCATGGATTGCGGATGGTGTTGTGAGCGCGATGAATCGATACAATCGATCGTCGGAAGAGTAAATATTGGCCAGGTTCGTTTTTTCAGGAGCAGTCCTTTCGTGTCAGCCTTAGCAGAAAATCCAGTGCGTCAGCACTTTTATGAAGGCATGTTCCTTGTCGATAGTGGCAAATTTGCGACTGACCCGGACGCCGTGACGAACGATATCATGGCAGTGCTTACCAAAGTGGGCGCGACGGTGGTGGCCCACCGCCCATGGCAGGACGGCAAACTGGCCTATGAAATTCAGGGCATGAAGAAGGGCCTGCATTACATCGTGTGTTTCACGATGCGTGGTGCCGGAATGAAGACGCTGATTCGACAGTGTCAGTTGAACGAGACAATCATCCGCCAGATGTTCATCGTTCATTCTCAGCAGATCTTTGATGCGACCGTCGGAGCAATCACTGGTGCTGCCACGCCTCAGGCAGAAGCTCCCCAGAGCGAACGACCAGAACGCGGGCGGGGTGATCGTCGACGCGATGAAATGCCTTCTGATCTCGATGAATAATTTTCCGTGACTGGAGGGCTTCCTGCAGTCACACGGGTGTGGAGTCTGAAACGGAGCGGCTCATGGCTTCATTTAACAAAGTCATTCTGGTTGGCAATCTGACGCGCGACCCGGAGGTGCGGTACATTCCCAGCGGGACCGCAGTGTGTGATATTTCGCTGGCAGTCAACAGTCAGTGGACAGATAAAAAAACGAATGAGCGCAAAGAAGAAGTCACCTTTGTTGACGTCACTTTGTGGGGCCGCACGGCTGAGATTGCTGGCGAGTATCTGGCCAAAGGGCGACCAGTTTTGATTGAAGGCCATTTAAACCTGGATTCGTGGGAAGACAAAGAGACGGGGCAAAAACGTTCCAAGTTGAAGGTCGTTGCCGAAAGTATGCAACTTCTGGGCAGTCGCGATGGCGGCGGTTCAGGTACGAGTGGCGCAGGCGGCGGTTCGGCGAGTGCGGGTGGTTCGACAGGTGCGAGCGGAGGTGCAAACACAGCCTCACGCGGATCGGCTCGACCTGCTCAGGCTGCGTCTCGACCGCCAGCAAGCCGTGGAGACGATAGCCGCGTAAATGAAAGCGGAAATGATCGCGGCGGGGGTGCAGATGCCTATCGGTCCCCGGATCAGACATTTTATGATGACATGCCCTCCGGTGGGGGCGACGAGGTTCCTTTTTAAGGAATCGGCGATACACGAGATTTTGATGATGATTTCTGATGATCGAACGGGGTTTCCATTGACGGAACCGTCTGATCAGGAACGGTGAAAAGGAATCGGTTTCCGATGGCTCGAGCTGCTCAAACAACTTCACGCAATGTGGAAGTACTCCTTGTACACGACGTAGACAATCTTGGTCAACGTGGTGAAATCGTGCGGGTAAAGCCCGGATTTGCCCGCAACTTTCTTTTGCCACAAGGCAAGGCGACCGTTGCGACGCTGCGAAACAAGCGCATGGTCGAAAAACACAAAGAACGACTGGCTGCAATCGAGTTGGGCCGCGTCAAGCAGCTGCAGCGTATTGCTGATGCCGTCAGCAAGTACAGCGCGACGATCGAAGCACATGCCACGGCCGACAATCATCTGTACGGTTCCGTGGTCGCCCGGGACATCAGCGAAGCACTCAAGGCCGCCGGACATCCGGTGGAAGCCGAAAATGTACGTCTTGATGGCCCGATCAAAGAGCTGGGCATGTATACCGTGAAACTGAAGTTTCACGACAAGGTACAGGGCGAAGTCAAGGTGTGGGTTGTGCCTTCCGCGACCAGCGGCTGAATAGTCGCCTTTCGCTCCGCGAAAGTAGCGCTGCTTTTGCGGAGCAAAAGACGACACTAATTTCTCGAACGGTCCTTATGCGTGTATCACAAGGCAAGATCCTCAGGCATTCGGTTGCCTGAGGATTTTTTCTGGGTGCAGCGGCATGTTTTTGCTGTACAGGGGATCGTGGGAAGTCAGGACCGATGGCAGACGACAGACTTAAACTTCCCCCGCAGAATCTGGATGCCGAACGCGGCGTTCTGGGCAGTATCCTGTTGATGAACGAAGCCATCGACGAAGTCGGCGAATCGCTCAAAGCAGAACATTTCTACAGCGACGCACATCAGAAGATGTATTCCGCCATACATCGACTGTATGAAAACGGAATTCGCGGTATCGACGCCATCACGCTGGCGGAAGCACTTGTCCGGAGCGGGGAATTCGAGAGCATCGGAGGTGCCGCTTATCTGGCTCACATTCTGGAAGCCGTACCGCATGCGGCACATGTTCGTTACTATGCCACCATTGTCCGCGATAAATGGATGCAGCGCAGTCTGATCTATGCGTGTACGGAGATTCTGAGCGATAGCTATGAAGCCAGTGATGATGTCGAAGGATTGCTGCAGAGTGCGGAACGCAGGATCTTTTCAATCCTGGAGTCACAGGGCGATACTGGCAGTTTCGCAATTGCCGATATTCTGCTGGAAGCGTTCGCTCGGATTGAGGAACGACAGCATATTACCGGCGACGTCACAGGGATCACCAGCGGCTTCACGGATCTGGATCGTCAGACCACCGGATTTCAGCCAACGGAACTGATCATCCTTGCGGCGCGCCCGAGTATGGGAAAGACGGCACTGGTGTGCAACATCGCCGAAGCTGTCGCGAGAAAGTCACACAAAGGCGTATTGCTTTTCAGTCTGGAACAGTCAAATCTTGAATTGGCTGAGAGATTCCTGTCCATCACGGCGCGCATTGACAGTCATGCCCTCCGATCCGGCACACTCTCTGACGCGCAGCATGACGCGATGGTACGGGCATCGGATGATCTTTCGCGGTTGCCCTTGTTTATAGATGACAAGCCCGGTCGCACCATGACCCAGATTGCCGCTATCGCGCGGCGACAGCATCGCAAGTCGCCGCTGGGAGTAATCATTATTGACTATCTGCAGCTGATTGAACCGGACGAAAAAGGGTCTCCGCGCGAACAACAGATTGCGCAGATTTCTCGCCGCCTGAAGTTCCTTGCGAAGGAACTAAAAGTGCCGGTGATTGCACTGGCTCAGTTGAATCGCGGTGTGGAACTGCGCGAAGACAAACGGCCCCGGCTGGCAGACCTGCGTGAAAGCGGTGCCATCGAACAGGATGCCGACATGGTCATGTTTCTGCATCGCCCGGATGCATACGACCCGGAGGATCGCCCGGGAGAAGCCGAGATTATCGTCGCAAAACATCGTAGCGGACCAACCGGTCTGGTCCGTCTGACGTGGCGCAAGGAGTATATGCGATTCGAAAATTACAGTCCGATGGCGGACAACGATTTCAATCTGTAGTTCAACCCATCCGGGACAGTCCAGGGAAGCATCGAGTGGTTTATTACTGTCGCATTAGCCGGAACGCGTTAGCGTCCGGTTCCGTGAAAACCTTGAGCTAACGCTCAACGGCTGATTTCGACGAGAGAACCAGACTCAGGAGAAAAGAACATGTCCGTTGCAGGTACGCCTCGTATCCCTGTCCGTCAGAAACTTGTGAAGACGCGCATTATTGCCACGGTCGGTCCGGCCAGTGAATCGGTGGAAATTCTGCGAGAGCTGGTGATCAACGGTGTCGATATTTTTCGGCTCAACTTCGCTCACGGCGAGTATGCATGGCTGTCCGATGTGGTACGCAGGATTCGCCAGGTTTCCGCAGAACTGGATTGCCCGATCGGTATCCTTGGCGATCTTTCCGGACCTAAAATACGACTGGGGGAGATTTCGGGTGGCGAAGTCTATTGCAACGAAGGTGCATCCTTCCGCTTCATCCACGGGCTGAAATCGGACGTGCAGACTGACCTGACCTGCACCTATGAATCACTGATCGACGATGTCCGACCCGGCGACAGAATCCTGCTGGCGGACGGCACAGTCGCGATGGTCGTCCTGGAGAAAGATTCCGCGTCCGCATGGGTGCGTTGCCAGGTGATTCAGGCGGGAAGAATCCGCAGCAGACAGGGCGTCAATCTTCCCGGCGTGGCGCTCAGCACGCCCAGCGTCACGGCGAAAGATCGAAGAGACCTGGAATGGGCGTTGCAGAACCATATCGACTTTATCGGGCTGAGCTTTGTGCGTCAGGCGGCAGATATTACAGAACTGAAGCGATTGATCGAAGGGCATCGCCCAAAGGTTACGCCGCTGATCGTGGCCAAGATTGAAAAGACAGAAGCCGTCGCAGATCTTGAAAACATCCTCCGGGTGACGGATGCCGTCATGGTAGCACGGGGAGATCTGGGAGTGGAGGCAGACATCTGCCGCGTGCCGATCCTGCAGAAGCAGATCATCCGTCGCTGCAACGAATTGCGTATTCCCGTCATCACGGCAACGCAGATGCTGGACAGTATGCAGACCAATGAATTGCCAACACGAGCCGAAGTGACCGACGTCGCCAACGCCGTGATCGATGGCACTGATGCTGTGATGCTGTCCGGAGAAACCGCCATTGGTCATCATCCAGTGCAGGTTGTGAGGATGATGGATCGCATTGCTGCAGAAGCCGAGCCGCTTGTCCATGCCACCAGCCTGAACGACCTCCGCGACGACGAATCCCGCCGCGCGCGACCAATCACGGAAGCCGTGACGCGAGGTGCAATTGCGGCGTCCGAGTATCTTCACGCCGATCTGATTGTGGTCGCCACCGTCACCGGGCGGACGGCGCTCGCTCTTTCGCGACTGCGCGGACGTGTTCCCATTCTGGCATTTACGGATCGCGAAGATGTCGCGAGGAGAATGTGTCTGTACTGGGGCGTAACGTCGATTCTCAGCCGCGTCGTGCAGCAGTCAGCCGACACACTGCTGGCATTTGTCCTGAAATGGGGCGAACGCCATCAGTTGCTGGCGTCCGGCAGCAAAATCATCGTCGTCGGACACACCAACTGGCTCGGTGAGACGCATGACCTAATGATGGTGCATGTCGTCCCATAGTCCTTTCCGCATTCTGTAAGCACCCATTCATAATTTTCTTCGTTTAACCGCGTGGGCATCGCCCCGCGCTTTCGCGAGTAAAACGCGGCCCGATGGGCACGCGGTTAAACAAGTTGTATGCGAAAACTTGTGCATGGGTGCTTATTTAGCACGTGATCGGACGGAGGCGATGAAGCGTACCCAAAACATGCGCACCATTACTTCTTCACCGTCAATCTGGCGGCATGAAAAGTACCGGAACCACAAATGAAGAGGTAGCTGTTTTTGGAGTTGAGTTTCGGGCTGAATGTCTTGATGTCCGGTATGACAAGTTCCAGGTCATCATCTGTAGGACCGTCGCCTTCGGGGTCCACGATGAGGGACAATGCATCTCCCTCCTTGACCAGTCGCAGCAGGTGAGTGCCATCCTGTGGAACCAGACCCAGAATGGTCTTGCCGCCATCCACAACATTCAGCACATTCACTTCCCCTTTTCCAAAAGACGGGGAATGCAGGCGCAAATAGATTGAATCATCGAGCTGGCTTCGTGAGGCGATGCTCTGACCAGGACCAATTCCAACATACGCAATCGTGTCATCTCTTTCAAATGAAACCAGAACTTCGAAGATGAAATCGTGATTGATGAAATCACGTTGGCGTGTCAGAATCACACCACCACGACCAGACTCTCCCCGACTGTCATCGCCCTGTAGTCGCACTCCACCCTCAGAAGTTCTCTTCAGTGCTGAACTTGTTGTCAGAAACTTTGGCAGGGACCGTGACTTACCGAGGCCTTCCAGTTCTCCGGAAGACCGAGGGGCATCTGTTGTTCCCGCAGAATTCGAGCTCTTGACTGCACCACTCGGAGCACTGGATAGTGACGACGATCGGGCTGAAAGTTTCACTGGTGCTGAAACAGCCAGCATGATCTCTCCGGATTCCACATCGATCAGCCGAAGATGAGCCTTGCCGTTGTTCTTTTCCGAAATAATTTTTCCCGTCAGGACCATGCTTGCTCCTGTGAGTTTCCCCAGCTTCTGCGCAGATTCTTCGTCAAACAGGATGGTGTTCTGAACAAGCAATTCGGCCAAAACCAAGTCAAGCGCACTACGTTCCACGACTTTGACTTTGCGCTGAACCAATGCACCGGTGAGTTCTTCTGCAATGCTGTTTCCAGTTGCGTTCGCGCTGCCATCATCATTTGTGAGCGGGCAGACAGCCACCACCAGTGGTGTCCCTGCGGGTTCAACTTCATCTCCCACTTCCAGCTTGACTTCAAAGTCGCCGATCATCTTCGCTTTGGAGATGTTCTCATTGATTTCAGTGACCTCCAATTCCGCGATTTTCGGTCTCTCGCTCGCCAGCACGTTACCGGTGTCCGGATCGACAATGTCGCCTTCACCGCGGAAGACGAGGATATGCTGGCCTTTCTTAATACCACTGGAAACCCCAAGCGTCATATACACGATTTGGGGCGTTATCTTCGCAATTTTCCCGACCGGCATCTGACGCGAAGCAATCTGGGCTATCTTCCGGCCCATCACGGCTGGCAAGCCAGCGTATCGAGCGGCGTCATCAAGTGTCACAGGATTCTCAATTCGAAGCACATTGGTTTTCGCAACCGACACTGAGCGATTCGCCTGAAAATCAAACAACTCAATGGATTTGTCATTTTCTGCAATCAGTTCGCCCAGAATCGCACCGGTTCCTTTTACGGACACTCGCACAATCGGGGGCTCCTCCGTCTGCCCCTGAACCGAGTCTGCGAACCAGACCAACGATACTGCAACAGTCAGTAGCCGACATATCGTGATTTTTGCACGGAAGGAAAGTGCGTGATTCAGCAGTTCAAACAGAGCCATAGTTTGTCTCCCACATTTACGCCACACGTTGCCGCATACTGTTTCTGAAAAGGATTCCACACAGGAAACGATGATGGTCCTTCTGCAGGATCAAACTCGCAACTCACCAGAAATCACTTCCCAAACACAGGCAACTGATGCTATCAGCGTTTCCGGAGCGAGTCAAATCGCTCAACGCCTCGCGCGGCATAGACGGTACGGAGCGTGATGGCTACTCTGAGTTGCGGGTGAAGCCCGCGCTGGGAATTTCGCGCACTTGGTTGAATCTTACGGCATTGATAGAAAATCTCCCTCAAATTCGACACACTACCGACTTGCAGAACGAAGTTTGGTTGTCGCAACGAGGCAGAGGCATGAGTGTCAGTGCTACGGAATTCTTGTCGTCGAAGGAACCCATTTCGGCGCATGGCGTGCTGGTGATGTATGGTCCGGAGCGATTCTTTCGGCCTGAGATTCTGAACTGCATTCCTGGCGTGACCGGCGAAGAAGCCGAATCATCGATCACGCGGTTCAATGGAGAGCAGGCAGAGATTCGGACGGTAATGACGGAACTGCGGACCGTCTCAATGTTTGGTGATCAGCGAATCGTCCTGATCGACGATGCCGACGATTTTGTGACCGCCAACCGACCGGTGTTGGAAAAGTATGTCACGAGTCCGGCGAAGGGATCGCTGCTGATTCTGGACGTGAAGAGTTTCCCGAAGAGCACAAAGCTGTCGAAACTTGTCGAACAGCACGGCGTCGTCGTCGAGTGCGCCGAACTGACTGGTGCCAATCTGCTCAAATGGTTGCAGCGCGTGGCGAAGGATCAGTATGGTAAGACGCTGAATCGTGAGAATGCGGCGCTGATTGTGCAGTTGGCGGGCGATGGCCTGGGAATGCTGCTGCAGGAAATTGCAAAACTGGCGTCACTGGTTGGAGATGTTGTTGAGATCACCCGCGAGGACGTCACAAAGGTTGTCGGCGGTTGGCGGACCGAAACCACATGGGTCATGCTCGATGCTGTCCGCGATGGGCACTCAGGTAAGGCTCTCGAGGCGTTGGATAAACTGATGATTGCCGGTGAAGTTCCGCAAAAAGTCCTTGGCGGAGTTGCCTATACATTTCGCAAACTTGCGGAAGCGACTGAACGCGCCAGAGCCGGGACTCCACTGCGGGATGCGATCGCCGCTTCGGGTATTTTCCCGAATGCCATTTCGGCGAGCGAGGCGTATCTGCGACGAATCGGTTTTGAACGTGCGAGTCGAACCCTGCATTTGTTGATTGAAGCCGACACAGAGATGAAAGGCGGTAGCCGCGTTGATCCGAAGCTGCTGCTGGAGCGCCTTTTCGTCCGGCTGGCGGGTGAGCCTGTTGTCATGAGTGCCAAATGACTGGTCCGCTGTTCCGTCTGACAGGACTTACGCTTGCTGGAAGAGATGCCCCGCGGCTCAATGCCGTGACTCTGCAGATTCCGTTTGGTGCGACAGCGGTTGTCGGGCTCTCGGGAGCCGGAAAGACATCGCTGCTCAACGTACTGGCAGGGTTCGGGACCGGTTTTTCCGGCAAATTGGAGTCAAGTGAATGGGCAGGTCCAACGCACCGACTTCCGCTGTTCTGGGTTCCCCAAAGTGGCGGGCTTTGGCCGCATTTATCGGCGGAACAGCATTTGAAGGTGGTCGATGACAATGCCGTACAAAATCAGAAATCACGCCCTGAATCGCGGCGATTTTCGAAAAAATCAGACGAACTTCTGCATCTGTTCGATCTGACACATCGTCGGCAGGCGTTTCCGGCGGAGTTATCTCAGGGTGAGCGTTCGCGGTTAGGCATGGCGAGGGCTCTGGCAACGCGGGCCGCCGTTCTGCTGCTCGATGAACCGCTCAGCCATGTGGATCCGATTCGAAAGCCGACTTACTGGAATATCGTGCGACGCATCGTTGCCGAAGAAAATATCTCCATGGTCTTCTCATCTCACGAACCCGAAACAGTGCTGCGGCACGCGGAGCATGTGATTTGTCTGGACGCAGGCTCGGTCGTTTTCGAAGGCCCGGTCAGGATGCTCTATGACCATCCGCCGGATGCCCAGGTCGGTGCATTCCTTGGTCCCTTGAATTGGTTTCGGGCGGAAGAAACGTCGGAGTTTCTGAATGGACATGCGACGGATTCTGATGTTGCCATTCGCCCGGAACGGATGCAGATTCGCATCGCCGACGATTCGGCGATCGAACTTCTGGCAATGCCATTTGTCGGGGCATATCAGGAATCGATCGTACGACATGTGGCATCCGGGATGACGAAGTCTGTGCTGCATCAAGTCCCCGAGGTTGTGATACCGACAGGCCAGCGCGTGGCGTTTCATGTCCAGCTGCGGCCAGGTGGCACGCCATGAGAAAGTACGTTATACTCCGCGCGGTCCAGAATGAGGCCGTAAATCCTCGTTTAACCCGTGGCCGCAGGCCAGGCCGTCGGGTATCCAGGACCAAAAAGCCTGGTCTGTGGCCACGGGTTAAACAATTCAAACCTGGATCATCGGAGTTTGGAATGGCAAGGCATCATTTCAAGCCGCGCGGAGTATAAG